>Ga0100399_1003359_pt1 | contig 11221 bp, 7 predicted proteins | sample CryGeymeta201523_FD_81545 | JGI IMG/M metagenome (GOLD analysis project Ga0100399, IMG submission 81545) | Groundwater microbial communities from Crystal Geyser aquifers in Utah, USA - Crystal Geyser metaG 2015-23 | ecosystem: Environmental > Aquatic > Deep subsurface > Groundwater | place: USA...
GAACAAGTTCGAAAAGCGCGGCGCCGAAGATGCACTCCGGGACGTGCGCAAGCAATGGAAGCGCAATCGTCTGAAGTTCGATCTGGCCGATGAGAGTGTGCCTGTCTATCCGACCATTGCCAGCCAGTTCAATGATCCGGGCGTGTCCTGGATGTTTGCCGAATTGTGTCGCCTGCTGCGCGAAAAGCTGGCGCTGGACGCGAGTGCCTGGACGCCGGTGCTCGAGATCGGCGAGAAGCAGCCGCGCGCGACGGCGCTGATTCCGGGCAAACGGCAACGTTATCTGGCCGAGATTGCCGAACAGGGGCGCGCCATCGATCGGCAGATCGAATCCCAGGTCGAGACCGCCTCGAGCCTGCAGAGCCTGCATCGGGCGCTGCAGGAATTGGGTGATCCGGCGCTGCCTGAGCCGCTGCAGGCATTCGCGGCACCGACTGATTCGAACGGGCTGCCGGACACCATGGCGGCCGCGGTGACCGAGCTTCGGCATGCCTACAACGCTCGCCTTGATGAACTGGATGCCGATAATCTGCGGCTGCTGAAGAGCTGGCCGGAAAAGCGCAAGGGCATCACCGATGAGCACTTCAGCTATTCGGTTCGCGGGCGCGAGATTACCGGTGAAAACTACCGTCGCTCGCTCTCGGGCAACCGCATTCCCAAGATTGCGGCGGCCGATTACCGCGACTGGGGCGATCGGCTGCGCTACCTGGCGCGCGAAAATCTGCCCGGTGAATACCCCTACACCGGTGGCGTCTACCCGTTTCGCCGCGCCGGTGAGGATCCAACCCGGATGTTCGCCGGCGAGGGCACACCCGAACGCACCAACCGGCGCTTTCATTACCTGTCGCGCGGTCAGCAGGCGGCACGATTATCGACGGCCTTCGATTCGGTGACACTCTACGGCGAGGACCCGGACGAGCGACCTGACATCTACGGCAAGGTCGGCAACTCGGGGGTTTCCATTGCCACACTGGACGACATGAAGAAGCTCTATTCGGGCTTCGACCTTTGCTCACCGACGACCTCGGTATCGATGACGATCAATGGTCCGGCACCGATGATCCTGGCGATGTTCATGAACACCGCGATCGACCAGCAGGTCGAAAAGCACCTGTCCGGGCAGGGCCGTCTGGACCAGATCGAAAAACTCAAGGCGGAACGTTTCAAGGATGGTGAGCCGCCGTGCTACGAAGGCGATCTTCCAGAGGGTAACGATGGCCTGGGTCTGAAGATGCTCGGCATCAGTGGCGACGAAGTGCTCGATCGCGAGACCTATGGAAAGATCAAGACCGATACCCTGAAGATGGTGCGGGGCACGGTACAGGCCGACATTCTGAAAGAAGACCAGGCCCAGAATACCTGCATCTTCTCGACCGAGTTCGCGTTGCGCATGATGGGCGATATCCAGCAGTATTTCATCGACCAGTCCGTGCGCAACTTCTACTCGGTTTCAATCTCCGGATACCACATCGCCGAGGCCGGCGCAAACCCGATCAGCCAACTGGCGTTCACGCTGGCCAACGGTTTCACCATCGTCGAGTACTACCTCGCGCGCGGCATGAAGATCGACGAATTTGCGCCCAACCTGTCGTTTTTCTTTTCAAACGGCATGGACCCGGAATACGCCGTGATCGGCCGCGTCGCGCGCCGGATCTGGGCGCGGGCGATGCGAGAGCGCTATGGTGCCGATCAGCGCTCGCAGATGCTCAAGTACCACATTCAGACCTCGGGCCGTTCGCTGCATGCCCAGGAGATTCAGTTCAACGATATCCGCACCACGCTGCAGGCGCTGTATGCGCTGTTCGACAACTGCAACAGTCTGCACACCAACGCCTATGACGAGGCGATTACCACGCCGACCGAGGAGTCGGTTCGTCGTGCCGTGGCGATCCAGTTGATCATCGCGCGGGAGCTCGGTCTGAACATGTGCGAGAACCCCTGGTCAGGCAGTTTCATCATCGACCAGCTGACCGATCGGGTCGAGGAGGCCGTGTACCAGGAGTTCGAGGCGATCAGCGAGCGTGGTGGCGTACTCGGTGCGATGGACTCGATGTACCAGCGCGGCAAGATCCAGCAGGAGTCGCTGCACTACGAGTCGATGAAACACGACGGTTCGCTGCCAATCATTGGTGTCAACACCTTTCTGCCGAACAAGGGGGAAGGCGAGGAATTGCCGGTGATCGAGTTGATCCGCTCGACCGACCAGCAAAAGAAGCAGCAGATTGCCAAGCTGCGCCGCTTCCAGCACGCCCGGAATGAGCTTGGCCCCGAGGCGCTGGACCAGCTCAGGGCGCGGGCGCGGCGACGCGCCAACACCTTCGAGGGATTGATCGAGGCCGTCAAGTACTTCTCGCTGGGTCAGATCAGCCACGCCCTGTACGAAGTCGGTGGCGAATACCGGCGCAACATGTGAGCCTGGATCATTCATGCCTCGATCGTAAAGCCCGGAACGCGCAGCGAGCAACGAATCCCGTCGGTATTTCGATGTCAGGTCAATGGAAAACAAAGGCCTCGCATCGTGCGGGGCTTTTTTCTTCGTGCCTGTGCAGGGCTGATCACGACATCGGCATCGACGCTATTTTGCAGGGTTGCGTTGAGCGGCCCGGCGACCTTGCCCACACTGATCGCGCCGAAGTCGACCGGATTTCTCGACACTGGCGCCGGCGGGCGCGAGGCATTCGAGCACTTCGGTATCGCGGCCAATCGAATCCTCACCCTGCCATTCGATTCCGACCTGTTGTTCGCCACCGGCTTCGAGCCGGACTGAACGCCATCGTTGGCAGCGTGTGACGCTCGCTGACCTGCGTCGAGCTGCGAACGCTGGCTCGGCTACTCGCCGATATCGATCTGCTTGTCCTGCCGCAGTCCGATCCGGCGCAGTTTGTCGAGCAGGGCCGTCGGCAGCTCGTAGTCGGCTTGAAGACCGCTTGCGGCCGGCACCGGCGGCCAGTTGCTGCGGTCGAATTCCCGCCAGATCGCTTCTGCCTTCTCGAGCAATGCGCTGCGCTGCCCGGGTGGTGCGGTGAAATCGAAGGCCGTGATGGTCTCCAGCAAAGCCGGGGCCGCGCCATGCTTCGGCCATTGCTCGAGAATCGAGATCAGGCTGGAGCGAGCGAAGCGACGGCTGGACGGGTAATGATCACGCATGGCTTCGAGCAGGTAAGGCACGGCCCAGGCGCGCTCGAGACCATCGCCCGCATGATCGTCCTGTCCGGCACGGTAGGCGATGATCGCTTTCTGCACCGGGTCGCCGGCCAGCATCGCGGCGACTTCTGCCAGCGCAGTCGGCAATCCGTCGAGCCGCTCGATCATCGCTGGCCGGGCAATGTTCCAGCCGGCGTTCAGTTCGTTCGCAGCCCAGCCGGGCGAGTGCTCCAGATGACAATTCAGACAGGCATTGGGGCGACCGGCCGCGGCGTCGCGTCCAATATCCGGCGATTCGATTCGGTGACTGCGGTGGATGTCCATTACGCCGTAGACGATCTCGGGCATGTGGCAGCTGTAGCAGCTCGAGGCTTCGCTGTCGGGCGGATGGAGCGTGTGCGCGCTCAGTGCATCGTCACCTCGGTAGTCGAGATGGCAACGCAGGCACGGCGCGTTGCTGCGCTGACGCTCGGTGATCTGGCCGCGCGGCTCGCCGGCATGCATGCTGTGGCAGTCCATGCACGACAGTTCGGTGTCGCCGTGGCCGGCCGACATCGTCATGCCCTGATACTCGTAAGCGGTCAGGCGTGGCGTGCCGTCGGCCCAGAAGCGATTGCGAAACAGATCCTCCTGGCCACGGATCGGCACTTTCATTTCCCGGTTGACCGGCGTGACGTGGGCGTGCAGGTCGTCGCCGGGGCGGTAGCTCGGGCCGTCGTGCATCCATTCGAGGATTCGCCCCGGATCGGCCGGGACCCGCTGGGCATGGCACTGGCCGCAGATCTGGCTGCCACGGCCATCCGGCTGACGGACCGGGTTGACGATGCTCCGGTCTGCGCCCGGTGCGATTCTCATGGCCTGTCGGGTCCAGAACGATTCGGCGCGCTCAAGGTGTTCGCTGCCCGGACCGTGACAGCTCTCGCAGGCAATGCCGAGCTCGGCCACGACCGAGGCAAATCGCGGCTCGGTTGCCATGTTGATCGGTTCGCCGGCACGTGCCCGGCGACGCAATTCCTCGTCGTTGAGGATGCGCGGCTCGATGCCGGTGTTGTGGCAGAAGATGCAGTTCTGGTTCCAGATCGCCACGTGCTGATCGTAGTGTCGATCGTCGGCACCGAGGAATGCGGCATTCATGTGAACCCAGCGTTGATCGCCGTTGTGCCAGAGGTAGTGCAGCCGGACATAGGTGCCGTCCTCGTCGATCCGCGTCAGGTACTGCTGGTAGCGATTTGAGCCGACCGTGCGATGCACCTCGACCCGGTTGAATGCCTGGCCGCTTTCCAGATCGATGTAGTCGAAATAATAGCGGCCATCCTGTTGCAACGGCCGCACCCGGATGCCCTGGAAATCCAGCTCGCTGCCGTCGAAGCGGCCCTGAATGCTGGCCGGCGTTGCCTGCTGGGTCATGGTCCGGTGGAAGGTGTCATACCAGCTGTCGTGACGGTCACCGTGGCAGTCGTTGCAACTTGCCGAACCGACGTAGTCAGCCTGGCGCGGATCGATTGTGTGCTGCAGGGTCGCGAAGCCGTCAGCAAGTCCCAGCGCCAGTGCGGCCAGGCCTGCCAGGGGCACAAGCGCGATGACTATAATCCGCCGACGGGATGCGTTCATTGATGAATCTTGCGGGTGAGTGAAGAGGTCATGAAATCAGGATTGTATCGGCAGTTCGCGTCCGAGGATGTCGAGGGCTTGCAGTGAGTCGCAGGTCGAGGCGTCGTGCGACGCATCCCGAAGCGGATGCTGGGCGTCGGTCTGCCCTCGAGCTGCAGTCGTACCGGGTCTGGGATCTGCCGACTCGATTGATCCATCTGGGCCTGGTGGTTCTGCTGTCCATACTGTTGCTGAGCGTGCATCTTGCCTTGATTCCGGTTGTGGTTCATCTCTGGTCCGGATATATGCTGCTGGCCTTGTTGTTGCTGCGGCTGGCCCTGGGAATCGTGGGCAGCGACAGCGCGCGCTTCGGGCGTTTCGTCGGCGGTCCGGCGGCGATTCGCGCCTACCTGCCGCGCCTGCTGTCGCGCCGTCCGACGCGCTGGCCCGGCCACAATCCGGTCGGGGCCTTGTATGTGATCGCGATCCTGGCGTTGCTGCTGGCCGCCTCGGTCACCGGCCTGTACTATGAAAATTGGGGTGAATGGCGCGGACCGCTGGCTGAGCGGGTTTCGCGCAGCACGGTTGTTCGCCTTTCCGACCTTCATGGTCTGCTGCAATGGCCGATCCTGGCGCTGGTTCTGACCCATGTCTCGGTGGTGCTCGGCTACCGGCTGTTGAAGTCCGATGACCGGATCGGGCCGATGTTCGGCCGTGGTCGACTGCTGCTGGAATCGGATCCGGGGTTGGCCTTTGTCCGGCTGCGCCGGGCATTGATGCTGGCTATTCTCGCCGTGCTACTGGTGCTGGGCCTGATGTGCTTCGGGCCGGTCGTCTGAATTTCCCGAACCGCGCGCTGCGGGCAGCGGAAATTGCCCGGAAATCAGCTCGATCAGCAGCGAGTTCAGACTCTCGGGCTGGGTGTCCATCGGATTGTGCGCAGCATCGTCGACGATACGCAGCGGCAAGAATCCCGGATGACGTTCCAACAGTCGATGGGCACGCTCGATCGGGACCCAGCGGTCGTGCTCGCCCCAGACCAGTGTCGTCGCTACCCGAGCCCAGCCTTCGGCAGGATCCTGACGCCGGGCCAGCTGCCGCAGTAGCGCCGGGTAGGTGCCGGGAATGGTCAGCGGTGCGTAGTAGCCTTGCAATTCGGCGGTCGTCGGAGGACGCCCGAATGCCGAGCTCAGCATGTCGCTGATCGTGTCCGGATCGACCAGTCGCCATGCTGCAAAGACCTCCGCGGCGCGCCCGATCGGCGGCAGCTTGAAGGCCCAGCTCCAGCCGCTGTCGTCGCGCCTCAGACCCGGGGTGCCATCGACCATCACCAGCAGGCGGACCCGGTCGGGCACCCTCGCCGCGAGGTCTGCGGCAACACCGGCGCCCATCGAGTGACCGATCAATACCAGCGGCCGGTCGGCCCCGACCTGGTTGGCCACGGCACGCACCAGCGCCGGCCAGTCCGGTCCTGTGCCGGTGCGCTCGCTGTAACCGAACGGCGGCAGGTCCGGCGCAATCACCGGATAGCCGACGCGCTCCAATGCATCCAGCGTGTGGCGCCATGAAAAACCGGACCCACCGAAGCCGTGGATCAGCACGACCAGTGGGCGATCGGCTGAGTGTTCCGGCAGTCGCTGACGCCAGTGCATCCGGATCCCATTGACCGACCCGAACTGCGAGTCGGAAAAGGGCAGCTCCGGAATCGTGCCATCGATGCCGGGACGGGGCAACAGCCACGGCAGAATGGTCAACACCACGAGCGTTGCCGCGAGCCAGAGCAGGATTCGAAGTGTCCGACTCATCCGGATGACCGATGCAATTGTGGAGGTGTCCACAGGACGCTGTCCCGGTCTGGATTCGGGGCCTGGCCGCGACGCCAAAGCGCGGCTGTGGCGGTCAGGATGCGGCCGAGCTTGCGCGCTCTGCCAGTGTGGGTCCGCCGCGCCAACGCGTCCGGGCCGCGTCGGCGGATAGCGCGGCCGATGTCGCGATAGACCGAAAGTGCAGTTGCGATGGCCCATGCCGCGCGCGGGGGCAGGGCGCGAATGCCGATTCTGGCCGAGGCATAGTAGGGTTCGGCGACATCGATCAGGCGCTCGACCAGTGGAAATGCGCGTCCGTGCGTTGACGCAGCCGAAAGATCAGCCACCACGAGGCCGGCCTGCTGCAGCCATTCACCGGGCAGGTAGCAGCGACCCCCGTTCGCGTCCTCGACGACGTCCCGGGCAATATTGGTGAGCTGGAACGCGATCCCGAGATCGCAGGCCCGGGTCAGGGTGCTGCGATCGGAAACGCCCATGATTCGCGCCATCATGATGCCGACTACGCCGGCAACGTGGTAGCTGTAGCACAAGCTGTCTTGCAGCGTTTTCGGCCGCCAGCCGGAAACATCCAGATCGAATCCTTGCAAGTGATCTTCGATCATCCAGCCCTCGAGCGCATGCCTGCGACTGACCTCGGCCAGCGCGCGGTAGGGCAGCTCCGGGCCGGGTTGGCCTGTGAATGCCGCATGCGATTTAAATCGCAGCTGCTGCAGAACCTGGTTGGTGGCCGTTGCCAGTGCGCCGTGGCCCAGTGCCTGACCGTCCGTCACGTCATCGCAATGGCGGCACCAGGCATAGAGCAGCATTACATCGCGGCGCATGGCGGGACGAAACAGCCTTGCTGCGGCAGCGAAGCTCTTCGAGCCCAGCGCGATGGTGCGCGCGGCCTCGGCATGCAGTGCTGCATTCATCGACTCAGATCGCCGGCACGTTCAATCCGCAGTCCTCCAGCATCAATGACGCAGTGGCACGCGCCGAGCCGACCACCCCGGGGATGCCCGCGCCCGGATGGGTCCCGGCGCCGACCAGGTAGAGGTTCGGAATCTTCGAATCACGGTTGTGCGGACGGAACCATGCTGACTGGGTCAGTATCGGTTCAATCGAGAACGCCGAGCCATGATGAGAGTTCAATTCATCGCGAAAGCCGAATGGGTCGAGCGTGCGCATCGTGACCAGATCGCTTCTCAGCCCTGGCAGGTGGTGTTGCTCGAGGTAATCCAGAATTCGGTCGGCATACTTCGGTCCGACTTCGTTCCAGTTCAGGTCGGCCGTACCGAGGTGTGGTACCGGTGAAAGCACGTAGTAGGCGCTGCATCCTTCCGGCGCCAGCGACGGATCGGTCAGCGTCGGCGCATGCAGGTAAAGAGAGAAGTCCTCGGCAAGCTCCGGTGCGTTGAAGATATCCCGGATCAGTTCCTCGTAGCGCGGTCCGAACAGGACCATGTGGTGCTTCAGGTCGGGATGAACCCGTCTTAGACCGAAGTAGATCACGAACAGCGACATGCTCCAGCTCTGGCGCGCCAGCGTGCGTGCCTTGCTGCGGCCACGATCGGTATGACCCAGCAGGCGGCCATAGGTGTGCATGACATCGCCGTTGCTGGCAACCATGTCGACAGCCTGACGCCGACCCTCATGAGTGACTACGCCGGTGACCCGACCGTTGCCGGTTTCGATCTTCGCCACTTCGGATTCCAGATGCAGGGTGCCGCCCAGATCCTCGAACAGGCGCACCAGGCCCCGCACCAGCGCAGCGGTTCCGCCGCGCGCGAACCACACGCCCCATTCGCGCTCCAGCGCATGAATCAGGGCATAGATCGACGAGGTCTTGAACGGGTTGCCGCCGACCAGCAACGGATGGAACGAGAACGCCTGGCGCAGATGTTCGTCGCGGATGAATTGCGACACCTGGCTGTAGACGCTGCGGTAAGCCTTGAGCCGAATCAGCGCCGGTGCAACCCGGATCATCGAACCGAAGTCCAGGAACGGCACATGACCGAGTTCGAGGTAACCCTTTTCGAACACCGCTTTCGAGTAGTCGAGAAAGCGATGGTAGCCTTCGACATCCGCCGGGTTTCGCGCCCGGATCTGCGCCTCCAGTCGGGTCGGGTCGTTGGTATAGTCGAAAATATCACCGTCTTCCCAGCACAGTCGGTACATCGGATCGACCGGCAGTAGTTCGACGTAGTCGCGCATCTGCCGTCCGCTGAGCTTGAACAGTGCCTCAAGCGCGCCGGGGTCGGTGATTACAGTCGGCCCGCCGTCGAACACGAAGCCTGCATCCTCGTAAACGTAGGCGCGGCCGCCCGGTTTGTCGCGCTTCTCAAGGATCGTGGTCTGGATCCCGGCCGACTGGAGCCGGATGGCCAGGCTCAGGCCGCCGAATCCGGAGCCGATAACAGCGGCGCTGCGTGCTTGCTTGTTCACGTCTTGATCCTTGTGCATTGCTCATTCAGATGCAATATCCGATCGCGTTCGGCGCGTCGTGAAACCGAGCCACATCGACAGACGATAATGATGCACGAGTCGGTCCCTCGTGTTCATGCCTCGTGTTCAGACCTCGGGATTTGCCCGGACTGCGGCTTCACGGCGTAGAAATGAGGCTTCGTTCATGACTGTCATTGCTTCGAGCACGGGTACCGGTGGCTTGCCACTCAGAATCCGCACACGCTCGCGGAGTGTCAGCGAGGCGGCGTAAAAATTCGTGATCAGGCTCGGGTCCAGACTGTAGAAACGTTGCAGCACCCGATACCGGTGCTCGGGTCGGCCGGCTCGAAACAGCATCCGATTGAGCATGCGGAAGAATGCTGTGGACTGCCACAGGCGTTGTGCATGGCTGCGCGTGAGCCGGGCCATCGCGGCACCGTCGAGCGGCCAGGCGGCAGCGACCGCCTCGGCCAGCGCAGCAGCCTGTGGCAGCGAGTAGCCGGTGGTCGGATGGAACAGTGCCGCGTTCAAGCCGGAGCGTGCCACCGGATCCTGCCGGGGCCAGAATTGATCGAAGTCGCCGGCAAGAAGAATTGGCAGCACCCCGCGCTCTTCGCGCAGGACCTGGTCGATCTCCCAGCCCTGCGCTTGCGCGTAGGCCGCGATGCGTTCGGCCAGCTCGCTTGATGCCAGATCGGCACCATCGCTGTAGTACGTATCCTCGATCAGAACCCGTCGATCGTCGAACGGCAGCAGATAGATGAAGCGATAGCCATCGGCCTGAGAAACAGTTGCATCCATGATGACCGGCCGCTCGAGGCCATGCGGCTGCCGGGTCAGGATTTCCTGGCCGAGAAACTTCTGGAAGCCCAGGATCAGCCCGTCTCTGTCGCGCGGTCCCCGGCCGTCGATCGTGGCCGAACCGTTTACGCGGTTTCCGTCTGCGAGTCGTACTGCATCAGGCTCGACGCCGACCACCTCGGTACCGCAGCGCAGCTCGATGTTTTCCTGACGTTTCAGTTCGGCAACCAAGCGATCGGTGGTGGCGCTGGCATAGCCGCTGTCGAAGCCACGTTCAAAACCCGGGAAGCGAACCTCCTGCGCATTCCAGCGGTGAGCGACCAGCGGCTCCAGCAGGCTTTTGCCCGGAGTGTCGAGATCCTGGTCATGAAACGACCAGGTGTGATTGCCGCCGGGTGCGGCTGCACGATCGAACAACACGATACGCGCGGATGGATCGCGACGCGTGACCGCGAGCGCGATCAGAGCATTGGCCAGACCCGCACCGGCCAGAAGCAGAGTCGAATTGGAAGGCCTCATTTCTGCTATTGTCGCCGACAGCGGTCCACGCGAGTGTCACCGTGAAATCCACTACACTGCGTTGGGCGGTCTCCGCCAACCGGTCAGGCTGCATCCGTGCGGGCGGTGCCTGCACATCCCAGGGAGATTCGTGATGGTCGCGACAGCAGATCTGCTTCGGATGCCGTCGGCCGACGAAACCGAGGCCGACATGGAAGCGCTGGCCGATCGCTGGCGGGCACGAATCGATGAACGCCTGATCCAGCTTCTCGAGCGCCACTGTGGGCATGAAGAAGTCTGTCCGCGATTGGCCGAGGCCATGCGATATGGGCTTCTGGCGCGGGGCAAGCGTGTACGTCCGTTACTTTGTCTGCTTTCGGCAATCGACTTCGGCGCCGATCCGGAACCGCTGCTGGAGTTCGGCTGTGCGCTTGAGATGGTGCATAGCGCTTCGCTGATGCTGGACGATCTCCCCTGCATGGACGATGCCCGCCTGAGACGCGGACAGCCCGCAGCGCACGTCGAGTTTGGCGACGCAATCACGACTCTGGCCGCAGTGGGTCTGCTCAATCAGGCCTATGCTGTGGTCGCTCGAGCCGAGGGCCTGCAATCCGCGTTGCGTGGCGAACTCGTGGCTCGGTTGAGCGATGCGGTTGGCACGGCCGGCCTGGTTTCGGGGCAGTCGCGCGACCTGTGTGAGCGTCGCTCCGAGATCGATTGCAGCCAGATGATGCGGATCAACCGCCAGAAGACTGCAGTACTGTTCGAACTGGCGGTCACCGCAGGCGCTCTTCACGCTGGCATCGGCGAGATGCGGCTCGATGCACTGCATCGTTTCGCATGCCAGGTCGGTCTGGCGTTTCAGACCGCCGACGATCTGCTGGATTGCCTCGGCAATACCATCGACAGCGGCAAGGATACAGGCCTGGACTGCGGCA
>Ga0100399_1003374_pt1 | contig 11190 bp, 6 predicted proteins | sample CryGeymeta201523_FD_81545 | JGI IMG/M metagenome (GOLD analysis project Ga0100399, IMG submission 81545) | Groundwater microbial communities from Crystal Geyser aquifers in Utah, USA - Crystal Geyser metaG 2015-23 | ecosystem: Environmental > Aquatic > Deep subsurface > Groundwater | place: USA...
AACAGGTAGAAGAAATTTGTGAAAACTATGCTGTTGATGGTTTCTGGTTTGATATTTACCATGTTATGGACAATGGTTGCTATTGCCAGTATTGCACGGCACGAATGAAAACAGAAGGAATTGATATGAATGATCATGCGGCAGTAGTAAAAAGCGCAGCGTTGGCAGTCAAGGAACACATGCGCGAGCTGCGTGAATTAATCGCTCAATACCATCCAAAAGCTACCGTATATTTTAATAGTGCAACGCATCTGGTGAATAAAGGTGGTTTTGTAAATCGTTTGTACGATATGAATACCCAACAGGAACTGGAAGATCTGCCAACAACCTGGGGCGGCTATGATAAACTTCCTTTGGAGGCCAAGTATCACCTGCAAAACGGCAATGCAATTGTGGCCATGAGCGGTAAATTTCACAAGTCGTGGGGCGAATTTGGCGGGTTCAAACATTCCGATGCAATTAAATATGAAGCGGCTGCCATGATCTCAAATGGCGCTGCCTGCAATTTTGGCGACCAGTTGCATCCTTCGGGTCAGCTCGACATAGAAACCTACCGTAATATTGGGAAAGCCTATGAATATGTAGAGAAAATTGAAAAATATGGTTTAGGCGGAATGCCAGTTTCAAAATTGGGGATGTGGTTGACTCTGAACGACAAAGCCGATCATGGGGTGGTGAATATGCTGCTTGAAACGCACAACGATTTTATTGTTGCCAACGAACAGAATTTGAACCAACTTGAATTGTTAATCATTCCAAGTCAACAATGTTTGACTGACAATCAAGCGCAGAAGATTAACGATTGGGTAAAACGTGGCGGTAAACTGATTGTTTTTGGCGAAGGGGCATTAGACGAAACTGGCAAAAAGTTTATTCTTGATATTGGAGCCAATTATCTCGGAACTTCGGCATTTAATTTTGATTTTACCGTTGTGAAACCTGAATTGGGTAAGGATGTTGTGAGTACTCCTTTCCTGAATTACGAACCCGCTTTGTTAACTAAACCCACAACAGGTTCATCTTTGGCTGCTATTCGTGAACCCTATTTTAACCGTACCTGGGAAAAATATTCGGGACACAGGGCAACGCCTTATCAGCTCGAAGATTCTCAATATCCGGCAGTTATTCAGAACGGAAATGTTATCTGGTTTGCCCATAAGCTCGATCAAATGTATTACACCTCTGCTGTTCGTTTACACCGCCAATTGGTTGAAAATGTCATCGACCTTTTGTATGAAAAGCCATTGCTCTTGGTCAACAACCTGCCCAGTTGCGGACGTGTAAGTCTCCTGAAGCAGGTAAAGGAAAATCGTTATGTGGCTCATTTGCTTTACGCGCCTGCCTTGCAACGTGGCGATGTCAAGGTGATCGAAGATTTTTTACCGGTTCCGGGTGTTGAAATCGAAGTGAATGTTCCGGAGAAAGTCAAAAAAGTTTACCAGATTCCTGATGGTAAAAAAGTTGATTTCTCGAGAAAAGGAAACAAACTAATGGTAAAAGTTCCGACATTTACCATGCACGCCGGAATTGTTTTTGAATATTAAACCACATTCCTATTAATACTTATGAAAAAAGGATTCATTTTTATAGTAATTACCATGCTGGCCGGAATGTTTCCCGGCTATTCGCAAATTGCCGGATCATCATCCACCGTATTAAAGGGAAAAGATTTTGTGGTAAGTTTGCCCAATTCAAATAAAATACTCTGGCAATATCAAGAGACAAAAACAGGTAAATCACTTGACTTTGCAGGTCCTGTTTTTGAAATCGATGGGAAGAAAATGGATTGCGAATTGTCTGAAATTCAGAAAATCGGTGAACCAGTCAAGTTAAATATTGGAGTGACTGAATATGTGGTTCAGGGCACTTTCAGACAAATGCCTGATCTTTTTTTACGAATCACTTTTCGTGTTCCAGATTCAAATCCGGTTGTCAGGTTTCGTTATGAATTGATTGGTTCAGGTAACCACAAATTAACCAAATCCGGAGGGACTGACAACCTTCAATATTTATCCGTTTCTGTTCCGGAATTTTCAAAAATCAAGGAGGTTAAACTCTCCGAATTTAACGAGATGGTGCACAGTTTCTGCCTTTCGGAGCGGGAGATGGATGTACGTAACTTTAACAATCAAACCAGCTTCATGGGACCAATTGTTGTGGGTAGCAAATCCGGTTATTCGTTTCTGGTGGCTTACGAACATGGTTCCCAAGCACCCGATGTGTTTCTGGAATACACACTTTCGGCTGATAAAACCATAGCATTAAAGGCAGTAAAGGGGAATTATTCCAGTGGATTGCCGGTTACAAAGGAGAATCCCTATCAGTCAGTCTGGCTCGAAGCGGCTTTAATTCAAGGAGATGAAGATCTTCTGGCTGAAAATTACCGGCAGTTTATTCTCCGGAATATGAGTCCTAATTCCGAAACCCGGAAACCGTATATTTTTTACAATACGTGGAATTTTCAGGAACGAAACAAACACTGGTACAACAAAGCATACCTGGCCGATATGACCATGGAACGAATGCTTCAGGAAATTGAGGTAGCCTACAAAATGGGCATCGAAGTTTTTGTTGTTGACGCCGGTTGGTTTGAGAAAACCGGAGACTGGCAACCGAGTAAAACCCGATTTCCGGATGAGCTAAAAACGGTGAAAGCTAAGCTGGATGCTTACGGCATGAAACTCGGTTTATGGTTTAATCCGACGGTTGCCGCAAAATCGAGTTCAATGCTCGCCAAAAATAAAGATTGCATGCAAACCCATAATGGAAAAACAGGAAACCCTTTTCCAATTTGGGAAACCGAAGAAAGCTATGGAATGTGCCTGGTGAGCCCATACCGCGATGCTTTTGCAGACGAACTGATCCGCCTGGCAAAGGAAGTTGGTGTACGCTACTTTAAATGGGATGCCATTGGTCAGTATGGTTGCAACGACCCAAATCATTATCATGGAAATGCTGCCAATTCATCGCAGGAGCGCTCTGATTGTTATGCATTCGAAATTGGCCGATCTATGAATTATGTGGTTGACAAACTTTGCTCTGTTTATCCCGATGCCATTGTTGATTTCGACATTACCGAAGGAGGTCGTACTGTTGGATTGGGGTTTCTGGCTTCAGGCAAATATTTTCTAATCAACAATGGCCCGTATTACCAAAATTATGATGTCCCAATTAATCCGGACAAAGACAACTGGAACATCTTCTTTTACCCCGGAGCTGCCAGAAGCTGGATTTGCCGCACTCCACTTACCTTTGATAAATGGATACCTTCAGTTTTATTCCTTACCCATTATTTGCCCGATGATCCTTATGAAAATCAATCAATCGCAGTGGGATCTTTAATTTTAGGCCAAAACGGAATCTGGGGCGATTTGCTCAAAATTTCTCAGGAAGGTGTTGGGTTCTTTCATGAAACCTTAAACTATTACAAACAAGTTCGCGACGATATTACCAAAGCAACAATTATTCGCGATGGGGCAGTGGGAGGTAGTCCTGAAGTTTATGAAAAGATCAACAAGGAGAATGGAAAGGGTGCAATGGTGGTGTTTTCGAGCCACAGGGGAAGTTACGAATATGTTTCCAGAAGTAAACCCAGCCAAAAATACTGGTCAACAAAAGGTTTTGATATAAAATTTGACAACGAAGGATATGCCGTGATTAAAGTTTCATTTGAGAAGGCTGAGGCGAAAATTGTTTATTTCGGTGTGGATCAAAAATAGGTTTGAGGAGTATTTATAATAAGGGTGAATCAATCAATCTTATTTCAAATTAATATATGGAAATCTTGGTATGACCATAATTAGAAACACAGCTATTTTAACTTTGTTGTTTCTCTTGTGGAATGGCAATCTGAAGGCATTTAACATTTATTCTGATTTTCCGGGTGGAAACATAATCATCGATAAAATAAAAAATGATACCGTTTGGTTTCGTCCCGACCTGCGCGACACCAAAGGAGAATGGTTCTACTGGTACTTTGCTGTGAATGATGCAAAGGGGAAGAATTTAACTTTTATCCTTACCCGGCCCAATTGCCTTACCGCAAAAGGACCAGCTTTTAGTCGCGATAAGGGAATTTTGTGGGATTGGTTGAATCCGTACCTGGATTGGGATAACACTTTTTCCTTTCATTTTGTCGATGAAGATGAGATTAGATTCAGTATGGGAATGCCATATACATCGCAACATTTTAAATCGTTTATTTCTCCATTTCTTACATCGGAATATATAAAACCTGATACGTTGTGTTTATCGGCGGAAGGAAGAAGTGTTGACCGTTTGATAATTCAATCACCATCCAAACCAGCAAAATATAAAGTTTTGATAACAGCACGGCATCATGCCTGCGAAATGATGGCGAATTACGCAATAGAAGGTATAATTAAGTCAGTGATGGATGATGAATGGTTAAAAAGTAATGTTTCTTTTTGTTTTATACCATTTGTTGATATTGACGGAGTGGAAAATGGCGACCAAGGTAAAAACAGAATACCACGCGATCACAACCGCGATTATTCCGGCACCAGTATTTACACTTCAACGGCAGCAATAAAAAGCTGGATTCCGCAATGGTCAGAGAAAAAATTAATACTGGCAATGGACTTACATTGTCCTTGGATTAAAGGTAAAAACAATGAAAATATTTACATTGTTGGATCGGCGGATAAGAAGGTAGCTGAACAGCAGGAAAAATTTGGCGTGATTTTGAAAAATGCCAACACTGGCGAGTTAAAAATAACTGAAAAAATTTTGTTGCCCTACGGAACCGACTGGAATAGTGATACAAATTATGCTGATGGAATATCGATGATTAAATGGTTAGCCGGATTGGACGGTGTAAAATTGCTTCTTCCAATTGAATTTCCATACTCCAATAATGAGGGGCAAACCATAAATCGGGAAAACTCCATTAGTTTTGGTTCAGACCTGGCAAAGGCGATAAAAATGTATATCCTCCAATAATACCTACGCCTGCTTCATCAACAGAAAAATGCGGTTTATTACTCCGGTAAATTTTAGATTTCGAACTGTTTGGGATATCTGAGGTTTTCCATTCAAGGTGAATATTTTTTCCGTTAATCAGTTTTACCTGCACATCGTTTACCTTGATTAAGTACCACGCCATTTTGAAATTGTCAATTTCGAGTTTTCTTGTTTTTTTTGCCGCCAATCCACGGTCGATATAAAAATTGACACTTTGAACAGTATTGTATTTTGACCGGTAAGCTTTTGTTAGTTCGAAGGTGTATTTGTGCCACTGGTTATCACCCGGAATTTATTTTTCAATATATTCTAAAGTTGGCGGTTCAATTGAATAAGTGGGGCTGGCAGTTAATTTAAACGCAAAGTCAGATTTGATTTCCAGTTGAATCCGTGGATTTTCAGAAACTGAAAGGGGTCTGAACGGACGAAAAGTAAAGTGGTTGAATGCGCCGTGGCCGTCCATTCGCGTAAAGTCAATTTTTAAAACCCCGTCAGCTTCTGTTAATTGGTATGCTCCTTTAGTTTCAGTTCCCCAGATTACAAAAGGTGGCCGGTTTCCCTGATTGCCCCTGAAAGAAAATTCAAGTGTGCCGTTTTCAAAATCATCCGTAAAACCAACACGTTGGGCATATCCAAAATTGAAGAAAGTCAAAGTCAGAAAGCAAATCAGAAAAGCATTTTTTAGTTTTCTGATTATTAAGTTGGACTTACTGAATTGTGCAGGAATAGCTGAATTTTTAAATTTCATTGTCATTTTATTAGGTTTAATCGTTAAAATCAGAGTCATTAATTAAGACTGTAATTATTGTAAATTGTTTAACAGGGAATTTTAAGTTTTTCTTTTACTTTTACTTCCCAAAATCTAAATCAAATCATAATTCTTAAAAATAATCAAAATGCGGAAACTTCAATTTTTAACTCAGACTATTTTACTGGCTTTTGTGATAATGCTTTCAGCATGTAATTCGAAACCAAAAACAGAAGCGGCTGCCGAAAAATCGGCGGCGGAAAACTGGATTCAGTTGTTTAACGGGAAAGATTTAAACGACTGGGACATAAAATTTAAAGATCATGAACTGGGCGATAATTATAATAACACCTTCAGGGTTGAAGATGGAATGTTGCGGGTTTCGTATGAAAACTGGGCGGAATGGAACGGTACATTTGGCCACATTTTTTACCGTGGCGAATTTTCGCATTACCGGCTGCGGGTGGAGTACCGTTTTGTGGGCGAACAGATTAAAAACGGCCCGGGCTGGGCATTCAGAAATAACGGTTTAATGTTGCACGGTCAGCCCGCTTCAACGATGGAATTGGATCAGGATTTCCCGGTTTCAGTCGAGGTGCAATTGCTTGGCGGAAACGGAAAAGATGAGCGTTCGACCATGAATCTTTGCACACCGGGAACGAATGTTGTGATGAATGGTGAATTAATTGAACAACACTGCACCAATTCAAAATCAAAAACCTATCATGGCGACCAGTGGGTGTCGGTTGAAGTGGAAGTTCACGGAGGTAAAATTATCCGTCATTTTGTTGAAGGAGAAGAAGTAATGAATTACGAACAGGCACAACTTGATCCGCGGGATAAATATTACGATAAACTACTGGCTTTGTACGGCGATAAAATTATTACAAAAGGAACCATTTCGTTACAGGCCGAAAGTCACAACACCGATTTCAGAAAGATTGAATTATTGGTGTTGGAGGAGTAGTGTAAATCCGAATTAAGTGCACCTGAAATTCCGGTTTCTTTTAATCTTTTTTTTATTTGGCGTATTTACCGGTAAATCAGTATTTGCTGAAAACTATTTGCTTAAAATTGATTTTAGCCAGAAAACAACTCCGGTTCAGTCTGGTTTTCAGGGATATATTGCTGAACATGAAGTTGCAAATACATTTGTATCGCAATTATTTCAGGTTGATGGAAATACTGTAACAGTAAAATTAGAATGGCCTGCCGCAACTTCAAATACAGCAATGCAAATGATAGATCGCGGAGCAAACACAAATCAGGAAATGAATGATTTACTGCGCGACTGGATTGGAACCGACGGACGGGTAGCAAAAGTTCCGTTGATTTTAACCATCAGCGGATTGCCTTCAGCCAGTTACGAGTGGACTTCTTTTCACCACGATAATAACGATCAAACCGGAATATTCAATGTTAAAATTGCAGATGCACAGGGAACTACCATAAAAAGCGGAATTGATATTTCGAACGGAAACCTGTCTGTTAATTTAGTCACTGTTTTAAAGTCAACAATCAAATCAGACGGCAATGATGTGAAACTCACATTTGAAATGAATTCGTACCCCGATAACAGTACTTCATTTTTTGTAATGAATGGATTTACAGTTAGTTTGCCAGACACTACTATGCCCAATATTCCGGTGCTTCCTAAACAGCCCCAATTAACCAGCCCGTTAAACGGATTAAAAAATGTGCCGTTAAATCCGGTTTTGAAATGGAGTAAGAGTAATTCTGCTGATTCGTATCATATTTATCTCGATACTGAAAATCCGCCAAAACTGGTTGCAAATGTATCAGAAATAAGTTTCGCCCCTTCAACGCTCTTACCTAATACAACTTATTACTGGCATGTTGATGCGATGAACAAAAGCGGAACAACAAGCAGCGAAATCCGAAGTTTTACCACAAAAAATACAGGTACAGGGGTTTTTTCGGGAAAAACAAATTTGGAATTCAGCCACTCGCGGAAGTTTTATACCGAAGGATTTAAGTTGCATTTGACATCTAATAATCCCGAAACAAATATCATTTACACACTGAATAGTTCAATACCGTCGCTTGAAAACGGCAAGGTTTACATTGACGGGTTTTTTATCGATTCGACTTTAGTTGTGAAAGCTGTGGCAATTTCCGAAAAAGATACTTCAGAAATAATTACAAATACTTTTTTATTTCCTGAAACCATTGCAAAACAAGGAAAATCACCTTCCGGATTTCCACTTTTCTGGGGCGGTTCGTCAACTATTGCCGCCGATTACGAAATGGATCCTGAAATTATTAAACACCCTGCTTATTCAAATGAAATTTCAAAAGCGCTGCAATCTATTCCAACAGTTTCTTTAACGATGAATGTTGATGACTGGTTTAATTCCGCCACCGGTCTTTACGTGGGGTATCCCAATTCCGATATTTCGAGGGAGAAAGCGGTAACAGCCGAATTTATTTTTCCGGAACCCGGGAAGCATTTTTCGGTTGAATGTGGTGTGCAAAACCAGGGAGGGACCAGTATTGTCGATTGGAAAGTTCCAAAACAGTCGATGCGGCTGCTTTTTAAAGATATTTACGGGCCTGGAAAACTCAATTACAAGTTGTTCCCCGATTCCGAAATTGAATCGATAAACACTTTGATTTTAGATGGTTTCCTCTATTCGTGGGTGCATCCCTGGGATTCAACGCAAAGAAATACTTCTCTTTATTTTCGCGATCAACTGGCTTCCGACATGCAGAATCAAATGGGCTGGCCAAGTTTTCACGGAATATATGTGAACCTGTTTATCAACGGCTTATTTTGGGGATTGTACGATTTACACGAACGGCCTGACCATGCTTTTCTTGCTGAATATCTCGATGCAAGCCGCGAAGATTTCGACATTATTATACACAATCCAAACAATGTTGTACAAGGTTCAAATTCAGCGTATTTAGAGATGCTCAAACTGGCACGAAATGGTTTATCAACCCCGGAAGCTATGAAAAACATTCAAAAATATCTCGATTTGCCCGCTTTTATTGATTATATAATCCTCAATTTTTATCTTGGTAATTACGATTGGGCGCACCAGAATTATTACGCGGCCCGAAATAAAACGCGTAAAACCGGTTTTCGTTTTTACACCTGGGATGCCGAACATGTGATGCGATATTCGGATGTAAATTACAACAACACGCAAAAAAACGATAAGGGTGGGCCCACCGAAATTCATGCGCTGCTAAAACAAAACGAAGAGTACCGGATGATGTTTGCCGATGCGGTTTACCGGCATTTTTTCAATGAAGGTGTTCTGACTCCGGAAAATTTTGAACAGAGTTTTCTGTTCAGGAAAAATGAAATTGAGTATGCGATTATCCTGGAATCAGCAAGATGGGGAGACTACCGGGAAAATCTTTCGGGAATTACCTACACAAAAAACGACCATTGGATTCCCGAAGTGAACAAGGTTCTGGAGGAATATATTCCGCGGCGAAGAGATATTGTAATCAGTCAGTTACGTGCCAATAGCCCCAAATTATTTCCCGATCTTATGCCGCCGGTTTTTGTGCCGGAAAATCAAACGGTTGGTTTGCAAAAAAGCATTGAAATTAAAAATCCAAATTCGGCTGAAGGTGAAATTTATTTTACACTCGATGGTTCAGATCCACGTGCACAGGGCGGCAAAATTAATGGCTTGAAATACACAAAACCCATTTTGGTTGAAAACAGTACAGTTGTAAAGGCCAGGTTTTTATCTAAAAATCAGGGCATTTGGAGCGCCCTCGCCGAAAAACCGGTATTGTTTGATGGTATTTACGGCGAAGAGACAGTGATTTCAGAAATTATGTACCATCCCGATAATGGATATCCTGAATTTGTTGAAATTTTTAACACGGGAGAAAGTATAGTGGTTTTGGATGGATTTGCTTTTTCAAAAGGAATTGATTTTACCTTTAATCCGGGCAGCACAATTTATCCCGGAGATGGACTTGTGTTGACAAACGATACATCTTTATTTAAAAATGTGTATGGATTTAGTGCTTTTGGCCAGTATAACAAGCAGTTAAGTAATAGCGGGGAGACAGTGATTTTAATAAATCGTTATGCCCAAACGGTTGATTCAGTATCGTATTCAGATAGTATTCCCTGGCCACCGGAGGCTGACGGTGTTGGATATTCAATAGAACTTGCAGATTTAAAACTGGATAATTCATTTGGCGGCAATTGGAAAATTTCAGATATAAAAAATGGAACACCGTTTAATACAGAAACAAATCAGGAAATAGATGCAACTCTTTATCCAAATCCATTCAACAATTATTTTTATATTGAAATCGGCAACCGGGAACTGGCCTTCGAACCTTTTCAAATTGAAATTTTTAATGTGTTTGGCAGCAGAGTAAAATTCATTGAAGCTGTAAGTTACAATTCGAAAATTCAGATTCCATCAGGCAATTTAACACAAGGCATTTATTTTATTCAGATTAAACCAAAACAAAAAACAGCCTTTGGAAAGCAAATAATGAAGGCAATAAAACTATAAAAGTGTATTTATTTTTGCGTTCAGTTTGCGATTGGCATAATTCAGCAATAACAGTGAGAATGTTATTACCGCCATTCCGGCAATCGAAATCCAGTCGGGTTTTTCGCCCTTGATTAAAAGCCAGCTTAACGCAGCGCCCGAAACCGGAATGAGAAATTTCCAGGTGTTCAGTACCGAAACCCTTACACCGGGGCGTTGCAACAAGGTGTACCACATGGCAAAAGCCGCAGCCGATAAAAATGCCAGCCAAAGCAGCGAAACATAATAAACCGTTGGAAAAGGCCCCCAATTAATTCCTTCGGTTGGGATTGCTACTGTAAAAAGCATCAATCCGCCGATAAACAACGAGGTGGAACTTAACATCAACGGCGATCGGCCTGTTTGGTATTTTGAAACCAGAACATTGGAGTAACCTGATAAAATATTGTTGGCAAACAGCAACCCGATTCCCAGTAGTTCAAGCTCGTTTTTAATTTCAACTTTTGTGCGTCCCAGGGTAATGATGGCAATTCCAATCAACCCGATAAAAATACTGGTCATCTTTACAGGTTCCATCCGGTCGGTTTTTATGGAAAAATGGGCAATAACAGCAATAAAAATGGGCGATGAACCAATAATCATTGCACCCAGCGCCCCGGGAACCAGGTTCATGCCTTTGTAAAAAAACGCATATTGTGCCGAAAACTGAACCACCGAAAGCAGCAGAATAAATTTCCAGTCGGCAATAAATGCCTTAATAATTTTTCCGGGTTTGCCGATATAAATGAACAGCATCAATCCGGCAATAATAAAGCGCAATCCCCCAAATTGAAAAGGCGCATTGTATTGCAGGCCAATTTTAACCCCTGCAAATGCGGTTGACCATAACCAGCAGGTCAGGATGGCCAGAAAAGTGGTGCTATTTATTATGTTTCTTGCGTTTCCCATCTTGCGGCTGCA
>Ga0100399_1003379_pt1 | contig 11184 bp, 10 predicted proteins | sample CryGeymeta201523_FD_81545 | JGI IMG/M metagenome (GOLD analysis project Ga0100399, IMG submission 81545) | Groundwater microbial communities from Crystal Geyser aquifers in Utah, USA - Crystal Geyser metaG 2015-23 | ecosystem: Environmental > Aquatic > Deep subsurface > Groundwater | place: USA...
GATGATTTCGCGTTGTTTGAGCGCCTCGCCGTTGAAGGCGCCGCCGAGCGGCCGCGCGAAGTAAAGATGCCGCTGGTTCTTCGGCGTCGCCGCGCCGATCCGCCGTCCGTAAAGCTGCACGATATCGCCTTGGACGTTGCGCACCGGCACCACCAGACAGCCGTTCAAGTGTTCGCGTCCGGTCTTGCGATATACGCCGAGGGCTTCGAGCCGTTCGCGGATCTCCGCGCCCTGCTTGCGGTTCTTGCTGGGGATCCGCAGGCCGAGCGTCCGGTCGGACAGCCCGATGCCGAAGCGCTTCCACAGCTCCGCGTCATCGAGGCCGCGGCTTTCGAGGTAGTCGCGGGCCGCTTCGCCTTCGTTTCCCGAAAAACGAGAGGCTTAGTAGTTCGCGACCTGCTCCAACAGCTTCCCAGCCTCCGCCGAGTCCTCCAACGGACACGGCAGGCGCGGCACCGTCAACCGGCTTCCCTTGGGTTTCTCCGGCGCGTGCTCGAAAGCGGCCTTGCCGCCGTTGGCCAGCAACTCGAAGGCATGGCAGAAGCTCACCCCGTCGAAGCGCTGCACGAACTGGATCGCGTTGCCCGGCGCCCCGCAGCCGCTCGCCATGCAGCGGAAAAGCCCCTTCCCCGGCGTCGCGATCAGGTTCGGCGTCTTCGTGTCGTCGTGAAACGGGCAAAGCCCGGTCCAGTTCGTTCCCTGCTGCCGCAGACTCACTCCGCGCGACTGGATCAGCGCAATCAGCGCAGGCCGTCGGTCTCCAGCAGGGAAGTCAGCATCGAGGAACTGCTCGGAGTCCGCGAAGGCAAGGCCAAGCGCGGGCCGGTTCCGAAGCTTCAAAAGCAGTTTCAGGCCATCGGCAGCTTGCCGAAATCGAAACAGGATCCCATCGCCCGAGCGATCGACGCGCTGCTTGCCCAAGAAGGCGCGGTTGCCTGAATGCCTTTTCTCTTGAGCCGCCCTTCTTCGTTTCACCGGGGGTGGTGCGTGTCCGGGATTGGCTGCGGAGTGGCTTTACCACCGCAAAGACAGCCCGGACGGCGCCAAGGGCGGGGGATGACTGGGACCAACTCACCGGCGCGGCCACGAACCGCCAGCGCCAAGCCCGATCCCCGAAACGCTCCGACCAGGCTTGCCCAGCCGACTACGCCTGACCACCCGCTCAGCGTTCCGGGATGAGCTTGCCCAACTTGGTGAGGCGGGAGCGGATCGCGCCATCGGTGCGGCCGTGTTCCTTCGCGAGTTCCGCGAATCCCATGCCTCCCTCGAAACGCTCAACGAGGACGGCGTCCTCCTCCTCGCTCCATGGCCTGCCTGCCTTCTTCGGCAGCGAAGCCCGCCGGGCTTCGCGGTTGCCCTCCTTCTGCATCGCCTCTCTCGCCGCATTCAAAGCACGCCGCACCTTCTCGTCTTTGAAGATGCTCGCCTCGTCCAAATCCTCGCCGGTCATCGGATGGATTCCGTCGGCCAGGGACTCGACGATGGCGAGGTTCCAGGTCGACACGTCTTCCTCGGATCGGGCGGGATTCGGTTGATGCTCGTGGGACACGTCGATGAGTGTAGCGCAAAGCTCTTTTCATTCAATGCCCTGCATTGTTTTGGCGAAGCCGAAACGATAGCTGCTCTACGCCGCCGAGAGAGACAGCGGGTCAAGTGGAATAGTGGTCGGACGTCGAAAAGGTTCCACTTGAGGCTACGGCTCCGCTGGCGGCAGCGCGAGCCAGCACGGCCCGACTGCTCACACGCCCGCCCGATGCGCCTTCCTCGCAAGCTCGATGCAAAGGGCGCGAGCCACAGATGCTCGATTACCTCAATGGCCTCCCGAAGCGCCTCCCTTGCAACGGTGCCGCAAGGTGGTGGGGCGGTTTGCCGAGGGCGCGGTGTGGAATGAAACACGAATGAAACACGAATGAAACACGAATGGCACACGGCGGCAACGGGCGGCGGGGTGCCGAGCGCTCTTGGGTTGGCCCGGAAGGCCTGCAGCCAGCGTGACAGCAAGCCAGGGGGATGTCTGGCGGCGCGGAGCCTGGCTTTGTGGAGCGGAGCATTCACCGCCGGGGTCCGGAGGGGCTTCGCTTCTCCTGTTTGCGCCGTAGATCACCGCCCAATTGCGAAATGCGAGGACCCAATCAAAGTCGGATTCCGCCGTCATCACACTGTTTGCCTGGCATCATTTTTGTGGCATCATTTTTGGCATAATTTTCTGAAAAGCTGAGATACTGAAATGGAGGGGGACGAGTGATCAGTGGGCAGTGATCAGTGGGAGAGAAGAAGTTAAACCGCCAAGAGACGCATCGGTGAGCGAGGATTGGTATTTGCACAGAGGTGCAGGTTGGAATAGCCTCCAAGGCAATGACATTGACCGTGAACATACCCGATGATCTGGCGGTGGAGCTTGGGGCGGGGTTCAAGAACCTCGGCCGGGTAGCTCTTGAGGCTTTGGCGGCGGAGGCGTATGTGAAGGACGTTCTCTCGTTGGAGCAAGTCCGGCGGCTGCTGGAGCTGGAGTCCCGCTGGGAGGCGCAGGCTGCGCTTTCACGGCTTGGTGCGTGGCCCGGGCAGTCGGCGGAGGAGATCGTGGAAGATGCCCGGAGGTCGTTTGAATTCCGGCACGCTGTCCGGTGATCGTCGTTAGCGATAATTCCGTGCTTTCGTGCCTTGCCGAAATCGGCGAGCTGGATCTGCTGCGCAGGCTTTATGGCAAGATCGCGGTCACCGAGACCATCCGGAGCGAGGCCATGCATGCCAGTGCGCCGGAGGATTTGAGAGGGTTGTTTTCCACGGCACAGGATTGGATTGACGTCATTCCCGATGAAATTCCGTATCTTGAGGAGACGGGAGCCTTGGATTCCGGAGAGGCTTCGGCGATCACCTTGGCATGGCAACATCGGGGTAACAGCCTCTTGATTCTCGATGAACGACGGGGGCGGAAAGTCGCCTCTGCACTTGGCCTGTCCATCACCGGCACGGCGGGTCTTTTGGCCGATGCGGCGGCAGCGGGATTGGTCGACTTTGAAGATGCCTTTCTGCGGCTGTCGCAAACGGGATTCCGCTTGAGTGCCGAGATCGTGGAAGCCTTGAGTGCGAAGCAGGGAAATCGCTGACCGCCTGCAGCTGGCTGATGAGTGTGGGTTGCAGACTTGATGCGCCCGATGAACCCAAACGAACTCGTTCAGCTCCCGGAGCTGCTGCGCGAGCTGCGGGATTTCAGTTAGTCGTAACCCTTGAGCGCCTGCTCGGTCGTGGGCTTCGGCCTCTTCGAAACCACCGCAGCCGTGGCCTTCTTCACCAGGGATTTCGGCGTCGGCTCGGTGATGCTGAAGAGCGGCTTCGATGGGGTGAAGTGCATCGCGGTGCTGGGCACGTCACTGAAATGCCTGGAGGTACAAGCTGGCAATTGCCCTAAAACCCCTTAAAGGAACCTTAGATGACGCCACATTTGTAAAATAAAAAGTTACGGAATGCTGCTTGAGCGACAAAGAGTTCACCCCAACGCCCGCTCCCACTCCGCCACTTTGAACCCCGCCAGCGCCACATCCTTTCCGAGCAAGATCGGCCGCTTCACCAGGTTCCCATGCTTCGAAAGCAATTCAAGCGCCTCGTTCTCGCTCATCCCCGGCAGCTTGTCCTTCATCTCCATCTCGCGGTAGTCGCCGCCCGCCGTGTTAAACAACCTCTTCACATCCCCATCGTAGCTCGCCAGCACCTTGTCCAGTTCCGCCACACTCGGCGGCGTTTCGCGGATCGCCACTTCCTCGAATGCCAGCTCCCGCTCTTTCAGCCACTTGATCGCCTTGCGACACGAATCACAGCCCTTGTATGCGTAAATCTTCAACACGTCCTGATCTTGCCTCAGGCTCCAAATCACGCAAGGCTTCCCACCCCGAAGCATGAGTTCCAAAGCCGCCCTCCTTGATCGCATCCGCGAATCCCTGAACCAGCGTCTCGACCGCCTGACCTTGGCCGCCCGTGATGCCCATGCCGCTGCCACCGATCCCGGCAGCAAGGCGGAGAGCAAGTACGACACGCGTAGCCTCGAAGCTTCCTACCTTGCCTCCGGCCAAGCCAAACAAGTCGAAGACGCCGCCGACGCGGTCGGTCTGTTCGCCAGCCTTAGCCTTCCGGACTTTAAAATGGACGAGCCCATTGACGCCGGTGCTCTAGTCGAACTCGACCTCGATGGCGAGACCTCTTTCTTCCTCCTCGTGCCCGCAGCCGGTGGCGTGACGATCGAAGATGAAGGGCGCGAAATCACGCTCCTCACCCCCGCCAGCGGACTCTATCAAAAGCTCCTCGGCTGCAAGGTCGGCGACTCGATCGACGACCCCGATGCATTGATTACCGAGGTCGCCTGAGCCTTTCGTTGCTTAGCGCTGAATCAGGAAAACGCGATTTTCCTTGTAGGTGATCACCGCATCGAGCTCGCGCATGAAGTCCGCGCCGAAAATCCCGTCGTAATCGAGTTCATCGTCACCTTCGAAGCGCGCCAGATCAGTCGACAGAACCTTGCGATTGGTAAACTTCGCCTTACCCATGGTCAGCTCCAAAATCTTGGTGACTGCTGCAGGTGCCTCTCCACCGATGCCATGGACCTTCTGGTCCATCGGTCCGACTTCACAGCCGTATTTTTCCGCCGCCCACAGGTGAAGCAGGCTGCTGTCGGCACCCGTGTCGATCATGTAGGTCACGTCGTTCCCGTTGAGCGTGCCATCCACGAAAATGTGGTTCCCTTTCCGCTGGTATTCGAACGACTGATACGCACGCAGTGTCAGAAGATCTTCAATACTGAGACCTCCGCAGTATTTGAGGAAAGTATCACCTGCCTCACTCCAGTTGCGCACATAGGCTTCATCTTCAGGAACCAAGCGCGAAAAGGCAACACTCTGCTCCTGACCATTGGTCATCTTCAACTTTACCGAAACCGTACTCTTCGAGACCACATTACCGCGCAGCACCTTGCCATCCTTGGTCTTGAATAGGCGGAACTTCAGACTGTCCTCCCCTTCCGATTCGTCATCGAGATCAAGGTCCACATCGCTCTCGTCCGAAAGGTCTGGACGCAGGAACATCATGCGATCCTTGTAAGTGATCACTGCATCCAGAGTATTGAGAAAATCGGCTCCGAAAATCGCGTCGTCCTTCGGTTTGTAGCCGTCCGGCATCTTGAACGTCCGATCCGTCGCCAGAATCTTCCGATCCTTGAAGATCGACTGACCCAGCTGAAACGTCTTCATCGTCGTCCAGCCGGCAGGAGCCTGGCCGGACACCCCGTAGATCACTTCATCCATCGGTCCAATCTCGCAACCCGCTTCCTTGGCGAAAGGCTCGTGCAGAAGGGATGTCCCCGCTCCGGTATCGATCAGGAAGCGTGCATCCTTGCCGTTGAGTTTGCCATCGACGATGATTGAGTTGCTCTCAAAGCGAAAAGGAATCGGCTCATAGCCTCGCAGCTCCAGCAACTGCCGCACGGTCAAACTGCGACACTTTTCAAGGAACAGGGCCTTCTCTTTCGACCAACCCTTCACATAGTCGCGATCCTCCTCGCTGAGGCTCTCGAGCGGCACCTTGGCCCGCCCTCCGTTTTCGAGAAGCAGCATTGCGTTGCCATCGTCCTTGTCCATGAGCACCGCCTTGATCACCTTGCCATTGCTACCGGTGAATTCGCGGTACTCTTGCGAAACATCCACAGCCGATGCCGTGAGACCAAAACTTAGGGCGAGCAGGGCCGCCTGCCATTGTTTGAAATTCATCTTCTTTATTTGAATGAGGTTGAAACCACGAACTCTACCCAGTCCTTCTGGAGTGCTTCCACGCTATCGAATCCCATGATTCTTGCAAATTCGATCGGCTCAGGAATCTGCTTGGATGACTCCACCCGGCGAACCAGATTGGCAAATCCAGAAAGCCTTTCCGGCGTGCTGTTGCAGTAATAGGCGAACGAATAAATCAGAACCAGCTTCTCGGGATCGAGTTGCTGGGCACTCCAACTCATCATCTGTTCAAAGTCCGGTTTCACTTTATCGCGCTTCACCAGCGTGCGAAGCGTCTTCGCCCATGACTTCCCGTCTTCGAAGCCACTCTTCTTAGTGATCTCGTCAAACTGACTCCCGGACACGTCGATCAGGTTCGTCTCCGTCTTGCCCGTCAGATGGATCTCCTTGAAGTAGGCAAAGCCAGTCATGACCGCGAAGTAGCCGTCGGCACCAAAATTACTGACACCGCCCAACTGCTGACCCAGCAAGTCCCCGGCGATTACATGCACCGGGAAGGGGGACATCGGCTTCTTGAAGCGATCGTCGTCCTTGATGTTGAACACAGTCGCTCTGCTGTGAAGGTTCCTTTCGGACACCAGAGCCTCCGGAAGGGCCATACTCGTCGAGCCCACCTCTCCCCAGGTCGCGCCAACTCGATTCAAAGTGTCTTGATCCACCTTCTGCGTGACCAAGTAGTCGCCATACCACTTTCCAAGCGACTTGTAGATCTCTGGATCGTCCACCAGAAAAATCAGATCACGCTTATCTCCCCAGTCCTTGCGGAAGTTCATGTGCTCGAACGCCATGCCGTGCCACATCCGCTCGGCGGTCTCGGCCATTGCCTGAGGGCGCACACCCGTGGTGGCGATCAGGAAGTGCTCGCTCTCCAACAATTCGAAACTCAGTTCAGTCGATCCCTCAAGAAGCAGGGGCTTCTCGAGTTTCTTGAAGGTCTTGGTGTCGATCTTGACCTCATTTTCGGGCTCACCCAGCTCACCGCCGGCCACCACCTCGGGCGAGGCACCGCCGTATTCGATGAGATACTGCCGGTCTGCCAGGCTCAAGTCCTCGACCTTCAATTTGATCTCGCGAGACTCTGGCGTGAGCAGCACGACCTCTTGTCCTTCAACCTTCAGCAACTGAGCTTCCAGATTGCTCCCCTTCCGGGAAGTCCATGTCCGGGTCTCGGCTGCATGCACCGCTAGCGCCATCGCTAGCACAGCAATTCCTGAGCGAATGATAATGTTCACGCCTATCGGTGGCCCGAATCCTTCGATCTGTCGATCTGAAATCCCGGCCAAGTAGAAACCAGCCCACTATTGAAATCTCCGACCCGTATCCTGACGCCATGCGTAGAATCCCAGTAAATCGTCCCTCTCCACCCTCCATTTCAAGTCTTGGCGAGCAATGAAGCAGCCCCGATCCAGACAGGAACCTCAGCTTCATAGCTGACCCGCTCCCCACTGTGCGGATGAGTAAAGGTCAGCTTCCAGGCGTGCAGACACATCGGTTCATCGCCCAAAGCCATCGTCTGACACTCGCCACGGGCTCCTTTCGCAAGATAGGCTGGGTCCCCAATAATCGGGAAACCTGCCTGCCAAAGATGAATACGTATTTGATTCGTGCGACCCGTTAGTGGCTTAATTTCAAGCAATGACGTCCCGTCCGCATCCCGGCTCAGCACCTTGACTTCCGTCACCGCATCCAGGCCGGACTCTTCATCGATCTCACGAGCCCCGAGCTTCCCGGCTCCAGCTGAAATCTTGTCGTTTAGCACGAAACTATCCTTCTCTGGCGATCCGGAAACCCTCGCCAGATAGGTCTTCTCTACCTCACCTCGAGAAAATTGCGGCTGAAGCCTTTTCGCGATCTGCCGCGTCCGTGCACACACCACCAGACCCGTCGTATTCGCATCGAGCCGGTGCGCCGGGCGCGGCACCTCGGGATACCAGGCCCTGCGGAGAAAGTATTCGAGCGTGTTGCGATTGAATCGTCCGCAAGCATGCATCGGGAGCGGCGCTGGCTTATCGACCACCACCACCGCATCATCCTCATCGATGACTCTGACGTTCGATGCCACATCTGGCTCCACCGTTGAAGGCATCAAGCGGACATACTGCTCGCCCGCCTTGACCGTCTGCTCGGCCTCTGCGGGTTCCCCCTTGGGATCGAGAATCCGGCCATCGTCGATCCGAGTGCCCCACTCGCTTCGTCCGACATAAGAAAACAGTGAGTCCAGCGCATCCAGCAGCCCCATGCCGTCGCAGGTCTTCGGAATCCGGATTGGCTTGCGATTGTCATACGCCTGACTCCCGGGGAGCGGTGAAACCAGCTCATCCAGCGCCACCTGGCGTTTGACAACCTTCTCCGCCCGGCGCTCGTCGTCGCTGCGGTAGCAATGTGGGCAGGACTCTCCCTCGACGAATCGGGGGTCTGCCACCTCATCGGCCGTCAGTGGAGCCTGGCAGCAAAAACACACCGCCGCGCCCGTCTCACGCAGCGCCGGATCCAGACCCACGCGCTGATCGAAAACGAAGCACTCACCTTCATAGTGATCGCCACCGACATCTTCAAAATACTTCAGAATACCGCCCTCTAGCTGGTAGACCTCCTTGAAACCCATCTGCTCCATAAGCGGCGCGGCCTTTTCGCAGCGGATACCACCCGTGCAAAAGGTCACTACCGGGGTATCACGCATTTCGTCAGGGAGCCGCTCCACCGCTTCGGGGAACTTCCGGAAATGGTCGATACCCGCAGGCACCGCCCCTTTGAACGTCCCAAGCTTTACCTCGTAGTCATTGCGCGTATCAAGCATCACCAGAGGCTTCCCCTCATCGAGCCACGCCTTCAACTGCGACGGCTTGAGCCGAGGCGCTGGCTTACTCACCGGATCGATCCCTTCCACACCAAACGCGATGATCTCCTTTTTCAACCTCACCAGCATCCGGGAAAACGGCTGCTCCGCACTCTCGCTGTATTTCGGATGAATGTGGGAAAGCCCAGGCATCTGCCGCAGTTTGAAAACCAAATCCTCGATCGCCAGATGACGCCCCGCCACGAAGAGATTGATACCCTCTGGAGCGAGCAAGATCGTGCCCTTCAGCTCACGTTCCTTGCAGAACTTCAAAAGATCCTCCCTCAGGGTTTTCAAGCGCTCCATCCGAGCGAATAAGTATGCTGAAATATTCGTAAAACCCGCCACGCGCGGAAACTGCATAAATCGCCTAGAGGTGCCAACACACGAGAACGCGTTATCGACCGGATTTTCCTAGTAAATATACGGTGAATGACGCCAACCAGTGCTCGCCTTCGTAATGTCCTGTATGCACATTCGCCAGACCCGCCACTTCGTGAGCGTCCGACGCTTTTGTCATTACTAGACGGCGTGGATCTCCATCCGTGAGAACCGACGAGATCCCACGCATCGTCCACGCACGGTTCAAATTGAGACCCGCCAGATGGATCAAATGCGGATCGGTCGGATCGCTGACCGTCACCGGCTCTAGCAAATTCCCCACCTCGCCCTTCGCAAGGCCTGGAAAAAAACCATCGAGCCACTCCGAGAACTCCCGCTGATCCAGCACCCGCCGCATCAGATCCGCCTCGTTCAGCCCTTGTGAGAAGAAATCAAACCCCGACGGTTCATACGCCGCCGGATAGTTCCGATCCATTCCGTAAAACATCACCGACTTCTCACAGAGCAGCTTTTCGAAGCCCTCATCCCCCACTCCGCGCGCATAATCGATCATCTGCGCCAGCGCAAAAGAGGACTCCGGATGAAACCCACAGCGTACCGGCCAATCGAGCTTCGGCAGAAAATCCCTCGCCAGCCCGACCAGGCGTTTCTCCAAAGGCTCGAAGCGCTTCGCCCATTCACGGCCCTGCGGATCATCCCAGCTCCGCAACTCCAGCGCCAACCTCAGCGCCCAGGCCCAGCCATACATCCGCTCAAAGCTCCGATTCGCTGGTCGGTCAAAATAAGCCGCCTCCGCCGCCAGTCCCTCCACCGTCAGTCGCCGCTCCAAAACCTCCCTCACTTCCGCCCCGTACTCCGCCTCCGGGAACAAACGCAGCATCCGCACCAGCATCCAGTGACCATGCACCGACGAATGCCAGTCAAAGTGCCCAAAGAACACCGGATGCAGTTCTTTCGGCGACGCCACATCCTCCGGCCCCACCATCACCTGACTCGGCTTGTTAGGATACTCCCGGTCAATCCCCGCCAAAGCCATCTTCACCAAACCAGCCGCCTGCTCGTCATTCATCGCTCCAGATCCTTCACTCCAAACCGGTGCCGCCAAGCCGCAACTTACCAAGACCACCAAGAACTTCTTCATACTCCTGACTACAGCATCACCCGGACCTTCTTAGAAATCATTAAGTGACGAAAGAATTTCCATGAATACGAGTAGTCACCTCTCAAATCGTCCTCCATTAGCCCCGCTCCATGAACAAGCTCATCATCCCACTTCTCGCCCTGCTTTGCGCCGCCATCAACGGCACGACCCAAGCCGCCGGAACCAGCGCACCACCCAACGTCATCTACATTCTCGCCGACGACCTCGGCATGGGCGACCTCGCTTGCTACGGACAGCAAAAGCTCAAAACTCCGAACATCGATCGCCTCGCCAAGGAAGGCATGCGTTTCACCGACCACTACTCGGGAAACACCGTCTGCTCCCCATCGCGCGCCGTCCTCATGACTGGCCAGCACCCGGGGCACGTTCACTGCCGCGGCAATGGCGACGAGAACAGCTTCGCGCTCGACCCGAAAATGACCACCCTTCCCCGGCTTTTTAAAAACGCAGGATACGCCACCGGTGCCTTCGGAAAATGGGGCCTCGGCATCACCTCTGCGAATGGTGCTCCGAACCCGATGACTCACGGCTTTGACCAATTCTCCGGCTGGAAGAGTCAGGTGATCGCCCACACCTACTACCCGACGACCATCACCCGCAACGGCAAAGACGAGACCCTTGAACCCGGCACCTTCGTCCACGACCTCATCATGGCCGACGCCGCAGATTTCATCAAACGCAACGCCGAGTCCAAGACGCCCTTCTTCTGCTACATCCCAACCGCCGTCCCTCACGCCGCGATGCATGCACCGAAGGAGCTCCATGAAAAATGGCGGAAGGTCTATCCCCAGTTCGACAAAAAGATCGGAAAATACAATGCTGGTCCCGGTGAAGAGACCCCCAACGTGCAGAACCCCATTGCGGGCTTCGCCGCGATGATGGAGAACCTCGACCACCAAATCGGCAGCATCCTCGACATGCTCGTCGAGCTCGGTATCGATGAAAATACCATTGTGCTCTTCGCCAGCGACAACGGTGCCCATCAAGAAGGCGGACACGATCCGAATTTCTGGGACTCGAACGGGCCACTCCGCGGCATCAAGCGCGACCTCTATGAAGGCGGCATCCGC
>Ga0100399_1003390_pt1 | contig 11166 bp, 19 predicted proteins | sample CryGeymeta201523_FD_81545 | JGI IMG/M metagenome (GOLD analysis project Ga0100399, IMG submission 81545) | Groundwater microbial communities from Crystal Geyser aquifers in Utah, USA - Crystal Geyser metaG 2015-23 | ecosystem: Environmental > Aquatic > Deep subsurface > Groundwater | place: USA...
GCCCACTTGGAGTGGGCGTTTATTCAAGCTAAGTGCTTGATTTTATTGGTTGCGCGAGAAGGATTTGAACCTCCGACCTTTGGGTTATGAGCCCAACGAGCTACCAGACTGCTCCATCGCGCGGTAAAATTGGAATTATAGCTTATTGCGCTGTTATTTCGGCAGCGGGCTCTGCAATAACAGGCCGATCAACCAGTTCGACCAGCGCCATTGGCGCGTTATCACCTACGCGGAAACCCATTTTCAAGATACGGGTGTAGCCGCCCGGGCGAGTCTTGAAGCGAGGACCGAGGTCATTGAACAGCTTGGTGACGCTGTCGCGATCACGCAGACGGTCGAACGCCAGGCGACGGTTGGCGAGCGTGGCTTCCTTGGCCAAGGTGATCATGGGTTCGATGACGCGGCGCAGCTCTTTGGCTTTGGGCAGCGTGGTCTTGATGACTTCATGCTCAATGAGCGAGTTCATCATATTGCGCAACATCGCCAAGCGATGCGACGATGTGCGGTTAAGTTTACGTAGTCCTAGTCCGTGACGCATGGTAGTTTCCTTTGTTTAGTGCAGGCAGCCGTATCAGGTACTGCCCGGGGCGCGCTAGATTAACGCTTCTCGAGAGCAGCTGGTGGCCAGCTTTCGAGTTTCATACCAAGAGTGAGGCCGCGTGAGGCCAGCACTTCCTTGATTTCGTTGAGAGACTTTCGGCCGAGGTTCGGCGTCTTTAGCAGCTCATTTTCGGTACGCTGAATCAGGTCACCGATGTAATAAATGTTTTCCGCTTTGAGACAGTTGGCCGACCGGACGGTGAGTTCGAGCTCATCGACTGGACGCAGCAACACCGGATCAAACTGGGCGCTACCGCGGGCGGCTGTGGAAACAATGGCGTCGATATCGCCGCCTTCAAGCTGCGCAAATACAGCTAACTGCTCCACCAGAATTTTGGCCGAGGCACGCACTGCATCTTCCGCAGAGATGGCACCGTTGGTCTCAATATCAAGAATTAGCTTGTCCAGATCGGTACGCTGCTCAACGCGCGCGCTTTCAACGGTGTAACTGACACGACGCACGGGCGCAAAAGACGCATCGAGGACGATCCGGCCGATGGATTTGGTGGGTTCATCGCCGTGACGACGCATCGTGCCCGGCACATAACCACGGCCTTTTTCGACCTTGATCTGCATATCAAGCTTGCCACCCGAGGACAAATTGGCAATGACATGCTCCGGATTGATGATCTCGACATCGTGCGGCGTTTGAATGTCCGCTGCGCTGACGACGCCTTCGGTATCTTTACGCAAGCTCAGGGTCACTTCATCTCGGTTATGCAGCTTGAAAACCACGCCCTTGAGGTTGAGCAAGATGTTGACAACGTCTTCATGCACGCCGTCAATAGACGAATACTCGTGCAGCACACCAGCAATCGTCACCTCGGTTGGAGCGTAGCCGGGCATGGACGACAACAGGACGCGGCGCAGGGCATTGCCCAGTGTATGACCATAACCGCGCTCGAACGGCTCCAGCACAACCTTGGCGCGGTGCGCAGAAAGTTGTTCGACCTGAACGGCCTTTGGCTTTAACAAACTACTTTGCATGAAATTTCCTCTCAATACCCCCGACTCGTTACATCGGTAAGGCTGACTACACAACTAAAGTCCTGCACAGGACTCTGGTTCGGGCACGAAACAAATTCAGGTTAACGTGAATACAACTCAACGATCAAAGATTCGTTGACGTCTGCAGCAAACTGGTCGCGATCAGGCACCGCCTTGAGCACCCCCTCGACCCTGTCGGCATTGACCTCAACCCAGGCAGGCATGCCCACTTGCTGTGCCAACTGCAGCGCTTCCACAACACGACTCTGCTTGGCCGATTTTTCGCGCACAGCGACCATATCACCCACCTTGACCATGAACGAAGGAATGTTCACGGCTTTGCCATTCACAGTGATGGCCTTGTGCGACACCAACTGACGTGCTTCGGCGCGGGTCGAACCAAATCCCATGCGATAGACGACGTTATCCAAGCGCGTTTCCAGCAAAGACAACAGGTTCGCGCCAGTATTGCCTTTGCGACGATCAGCTTCCTCAAAATAGCGGCGGAACTGCTTTTCGAGCACGCCATACATACGCTTGACTTTTTGTTTCTCGCGCAGTTGCAAGCCGTAGTCAGACGTACGCGCACCGGAGGTGCGGCCATGCTGGCCTGGTTTGGAGTCGAATTTGACCTTGTCGGCGATGGAGCGACGGGCACTCTTGAGAAACAGGTCTGTGCCTTCACGGCGGGAAAGTTTGGCTTTGGGGCCGAGGTAACGTGCCACTTGAAAATCCTTTTAATCAACTACCGCGAAACGCGGGAGCCACGGTGGTTGTGCCGTGGCGGTGGGCTTGGTTTAGAAAATGAAAATTAGATACGACGACGCTTTTGCGGGCGGCAACCGTTGTGCGGCACGGGTGTGACGTCAGCGATCATATTGACACGGATACCTAGTGCAGCCAGTGCACGCACCGACGATTCGCGACCAGGGCCCGGGCCCTTGATTTCGACGTCAAGGTTCTTGATGCCTTGCTCAATCGCCGCACGGCCTGCAACCTCTGACGCTACCTGAGCAGCAAAGGGTGTCGACTTGCGCGAGCCTTTGAAGCCTTGGCCGCCAGACGAAGCCCAAGCCAGCGAGTTACCCTGACGGTCAGTGATCGTGATGATGGTGTTGTTGAACGAAGCGTGAACGTGTGCAATACCGTCGGCAACGTTCTTCCGGACTTTTTTGCGGACACGTTGCGCAGCGTTATTGGCGGGAGCTTTTGCCATGGTTATCCTTCAAAAATTTTATTTCTTAAGCGAAGCAGCCGCCTTGCGCGGACCCTTGCGAGTGCGGGCGTTGGTGCGCGTACGCTGGCCGCGCACGGGCAAGCCACGACGATGACGGAAGCCGCGGTAGCAGCCAATGTCCATCAGTCGCTTGATGTTCATCGTGGTCTCACGGCGCAAATCACCCTCAATGGTGAACTTGGCAACTTCGTCACGAAGTTTTTCGAGCTCGGCGTCCGTCAGGTCCTTGATTTTTTTGGTGAAGTCAACGCCACTGGCTTCGCAAATCTTGCGAGCGCGACTGCGACCAACGCCAAAAATGGCAGTCAAGCCAATTTCAGAATGCTTTTGCGGCGGAATATTAATACCAGCGATACGTGCCATTTTGATCCTCTATAACTCTTGCAATTAACCCTGACGCTGTTTGTGACGCGGATCAGTACAGATCACACGAACCACACCCTTGCGACGGATGATTTTGCAGTTACGGCAAATTTTTTTAACCGAAGCCGAAACCTTCATTTCACTCTCCTAAACAATTCGTTAAAAACCGACTCACTTGGCGCGGAAAACGATGCGTGCACGCGATAAATCATAAGGCGTCAACTCCACTGTCACCTTGTCTCCGGGCAGGATACGTATGTAGTGCATCCGCATCTTTCCAGAGATGTGACCCAGAACCACATGACCGTTTTCCAGCTTGACCCGAAACGTCGCATTCGGCAGATTCTCAACAATCTCGCCCTGCATTTGAATAACATCATCTTTAGCCATAAATCGTTATCTCAAGAGGCCTTGAAATTGGCCTTTTTCAACAAGGATTCATACTGCTGCGACATCAGGTAGTTTTGAACCTGTGCCATGAAGTCCATCGTCACAACCACAATAATCAGCAATGATGTGCCACCAAAATAGAACGGAACGTTGTACTTCAGAATCAGGAACTCTGGCAACAGGCAAACCAGCGTGATGTAGATGGCACCAATAAAGGTCAGGCGAAGCAGGATCTTGTCGATGTACTTGGCGGTGTTATCCCCTGGTCGGATACCGGGAACAAACGCGCCGCTCTTCTTCAGGTTCTCAGCCGTTTCCTTACTGTTGAACACCAGTGCGGTATAGAAAAAACAAAAAAAGATGATCGCCGCGGCGTACAACATGACGTAGATCGGCTGTCCAGGCGTCAACGAACCTGCAATGTCTTTCAACCAACGCATCGAATCACCCGCGGTAAACCAACCCACCACCGTCGCCGGCAACAAAATAATCGATGAAGCAAAAATCGGGGGGATCACACCCGCCATGTTCAGCTTCAACGGCAAATGGGAAGACTGGCCACCATACACCTTGTTACCAACTTGCCGCCGGGCGTAATTGACCAAAATTTTGCGCTGACCACGCTCGACAAACACCACAAAATAGGTCACCAAACCAACCAGGACAATGATGAACAGCGAAACGATGATACTCATCGCGCCAGTTCTTACCAGCTCAAGCAGTCCACCAATCGCGTTGGGCAAGCCCGCCGCAATACCGGCAAAGATCAAAATCGAAATGCCGTTGCCCAAGCCACGCTCGGTGATCTGCTCACCAAGCCACATCAGAAACAAGGTGCCGGCGGTCAGGGTAACCACCGCAGTCATGCGAAAACCAAAACCAGGTGAAACTACCAAGCCAGGTGAGCTTTCAAGCGCAACCGCAATCCCAAGTGACTGAAACAGTGCCAATCCCAATGTGCCGTAGCGGGTGTACTGGGTAATCTTGCGACGACCTGCTTCACCTTCTTTTTTGAGCTGTTCGAAGGCCGGCAGCACGTAACCCATCAACTGCATAATGATCGAAGCCGAGATGTACGGCATGATCCCCAAGGCGAAAATGGTGAACCGGGACAAGGCACCGCCTGAGAACATGTTGAACATGCCCAGAATGCCACCTTGCTGGCCCTTGAAAAACTGCTGCAACTGAACCGCATCAATCCCTGGCACGGGAATATGTGCACCGACACGGTACACCACCAGCGCCAAAAGCAAAAACACCAGACGACGGCGCAGATCGCCGTACTTGTCGGTTTTTGCAGCAGATGCGGAGAGAGTGGCCACTTGCAGCGTTCCTGTCAAAACGATCAAGCCAAAGAGCCGCCAACGGCCTCAATTGCGGCCTTGGCTGCTGCAGTTGCACCGATACCGGCCAGCTTGAAAGCCTTGGTCAATTCGCCCGTCTTGATGATCTTGACCACCTTGGCCAGTTCACCCACCAAGCCCGATTGCTTGAGCACCAACAGATCAACTTCAGCAACATCGAGCTGGTTGAGCGCACCCAAGGTGACTTCGGCGTTGAACTTAAGCAAAGGCGATTTGAACCCACGCTTGGGCAAACGGCGTTGCATCGGCATCTGACCGCCTTCGAAACCCACCTTGTGGTAACCACCAGCGCGCGACTTTTGCCCCTTGTGACCGCGCCCAGCGGTCTTACCCAGACCTGAGCCAATACCGCGCCCAACGCGACGCTTGGCGTGCTTTGCACCGTCAGCGGGTTTAATGCCATTCAATTCCATCATGAACCTCTTAGAGCACCTTGACCAGATAACTGATCTTGTTAATCATGCCGCGCACCTCAGGCGTGTCGACGAGTTCGGAGGTACTGCGAATCCTGCGCAGACCCAAGCCACGAACGGTTGCACGGTGCGTTTGGGCGCAGCCGATCGGGCTGCGCACCAACTGTACGGTTACTTTTTTTGCGGTAGTCATTGCGTGTACTCCGTTCAAGCAAACAGTTCTTCAACTGTTTTGCCGCGCTTGGCCGCCACAACCGACGGCGTTGTCGCATGCGACAACGCGTTGAGAGTGGCACGAACCATGTTGTAAGGATTGCTGGAGCCGTGACTCTTGGCAACGATATCGGTGATACCCAGCACTTCAAAAACGGCGCGCATAGGACCACCAGCAATAATGCCAGTGCCTTTTGGAGCGGGCGCCATCATGACGGAAGCAGCACCGTGGTGGCCTACCACCGTGTGGTGCAGGGTACCGTTTTTGAGCGACATTTTGCTCATATTGCGGCGGGCTTCTTCCATGGCCTTCTGGACAGCGGCAGGAACTTCCTTGGATTTACCCTTACCCATGCCAACAGTGCCGTCACCATCGCCGACCACCGTCAGCGCTGCAAAGCCGAGGATACGACCCCCCTTGACCACCTTGGTCACGCGGTTGATCGCGATCATCTTCTCACGCAAACCGTCTTCGGGACCGTCTGACTTACCTTGCATTTTTGCCTGTACTTTAGCCATCTTTTTTTCCGATCTGCTTAAAACTGCAAGCCGGCTTCACGAGCCGACTCAGCCAATGCCTTGACGCGACCGTGGAATGCAAACCCAGCACGATCAAATGCGACTTTTTCAACACCAGCAGCCTTAGCCTTTTCAGCGACTCGCTTACCAATGATTTGCGCTGCAGCCACATTGCCACCCTTGCCAGAGCCACCCAAGGCCTGGCGTACCTCTGCCTCAGCTGTCGAAGCAGTTACCAAAACCTTTGCTCCGTCGACAGAAATGACGCTGGCGTAAATGTGCAGATTGGTACGATGAACGGTCAAACGCGCTACGCCTTGATTGGCAATGCGAATACGCGTTTGACGGGCTCGACGAAGACGCTGTTCTTTTTTGTTCAACATGATGCGGCTCCTTACTTCTTCTTGGTTTCTTTGATCGAAACCTTTTCGTCCGCGTAGCGAATGCCCTTGCCTTTGTAAGGCTCTGGCGGACGAATGGCACGAATTTCAGAGGCGACCTGGCCAACACGCTGCCGGTCGGCGCCTTTGATGACAATCTCGGTAGGCGTCGGGGTCGCAACCGAAACACCCTCAGGCATTTCCTTGTCAACCGGATGCGAATAACCCACCACCAGATTGAGTTTCTTGCCTTGCGCTTGCGCTTTGTAGCCCACACCGATGAGAGTGAGCTTTTTCTCAAAGCCTTTACTGACGCCAACGACCATGTTGTTGACCAACTGGCGCAATGTGCCTGACATGGCATCCGCTTCACGCGAGTCGTTGGCCGCCTTGAAGCTGACCTTCCCGCCCTCGCTGATAATATTCACCAAGCTGTTTTGCGCCACATTCAAGACACCACCGGTGCCCTTTACGCTGATTTGCTGCTCACCCACCACCACCTCAACACCGGCAGGAATGGCAACAGGCATTTTTCCAATACGAGACATTTTGTATTACTCCTCAGTGTCACGCATCAGGCGACGTAGCACAACACTTCACCACCAACCCCGGTGGCGCGCGCCTTGCGGTCAGTCATGACGCCCTTGGGCGTCGTCACGATGGCAACACCCAAACCATTTTGAACCTGCGGAATCGCGTCGCTACCGCGGTAAACACGCAAACCAGGACGACTGACACGTTCAATGCGCTCGATCACCGGCCGCCCAGCGTAATATTTCAGTGCAATCTCAAGCTCTTGCTTGCCGTCAACGGTGTTGACCTTGAATGCATCAATGTAACCTTCGTCTTTCAGGACTTGGGTAATCGCGACCTTCACCTTGGAGGAAGGTACGCGAACGGAAGTTTTGGCCACCATTTGCGCATTGCGAATGCGCGTCAACAGGTCGGCGATCGGATCACTCATGCTCATATCTTGTCTCCTACCGCTTACCAGCTAGCCTTGACGATGCCGGGGATCTCACCAGCAAATGCCATTTCACGAATCTTTGCACGCGCCAAGCCAAATTGCGCAAAGGTGCCCCGAGGCCGTCCGGTAATCGCACAGCGGTTGCGCTGGCGCGTCGGGTTCGCGTTGCGAGGCAGCATCTGCAAACCCAGACGGGCAGCAGCACGCTCTTCGTCAGAGCGCTTGGCATCATTGGAAATCGTCTTCAATTCCGCATGTTTTTTTGCGTACTTGGCAACCAGTTTGTCTCTTTTGAGCTCACGCTCGATTAAAGCCATCTTAGCCACAGATCACCTCAGTTCTTGAAGGGAAAACGGAAACCAGCGAGCAGCGCCTTGCACTCATCGTCGGTCTTGGCCGTTGTCGTTATGCTGATATTGAGACCGCGCAAGGCATCGACCTTGTCGTACTCAATCTCAGGAAAAATAATTTGTTCCTTGACTCCAATGTTGTAGTTGCCACGACCATCAAACGACCGCCCGGATATCCCGCGGAAGTCACGCACACGGGGCAGGGCGACGGTTACAAAACGATCGAGGAATTCATACATGTGGGCGCCACGCAAAGTCACCATGCAGCCAATCGCCTGGTTTTCACGAATCTTGAAACCGGCGATCGCCTTCTTGGACATGGTCACCACTGGCTTCTGGCCAGCAATCTTGCCCATATCTTCAACCGCGTGGTCCATGACTTTCTTGTCCGCAACCGCCTCGCTCACGCCCATGTTGAGAGTGATCTTGGTCAGGCGCGGCACTTCCATCGGCGATTTGTAGCCAAATTGGGCCATCAATTCGGGAGCTAACTTTTCCCGATAAATTTGTTGCAAACGAGCCATGTTCATACCACCTTGATTTCTTCGCCGCTGGACTTGTAAACGCGCGTGCGTTTGCCATCAGCCTGCAACTTGATGCCGACCCGATCCGCCTTGCCGGTTGCCACATTGAAGATGGCGACATTGGATTGGTGGATCGGCATGGTCTTCTCAACAATGCCGCCGGCCTCCCCCTTCATTGGGTTAGGCTTGGCATGCTTCTTGACGATATTGACACCCTCGACCACGAGGTGGGAGTCGTCCTTGCGCAGCGTAACCTTGCCGCGCTTGCCTTTGTCGCGCCCTGCGAGAACGATGACATCGTCGCCTTTGCGAATTTTGTTCATGGTGATGTCCTTACAAAACTTCAGGTGCCAGCGACACGATCTTCATGAACTTCTCGGTACGCAATTCACGCGTCACCGGGCCAAAGATGCGGGTGCCGATTGGCTCCAACTTGGCGTTGAGCAAAACTGCTGCATTGCCGTCAAATTTCACCAGTGAGCCGTCGTTGCGACGAATACCTTTGGCTGTCCGAACGACCACCGCGCTGTACACATCGCCTTTTTTGACGCGACCGCGCGGCGCTGCTTCTTTAATGCTCACTTTGATAATGTCGCCCACACTTGCGTAGCGACGCTTTGACCCGCCGAGCACTTTGATGCACAGAACGGACTTCGCGCCGGTGTTGTCGGCGACTTCGAGTCGAGATTCGGTTTGGATCATTTGTAAATTTCCCAACTTGCACCAGAACTTGACGTTTTGGTCAGTCTTGGGCCCGTAACACCAGGCGCAAACCACTTGCACCGTTAGCTATTGGGCAGACATTTCATGCTCTTTCGAGCGAAGCCGTGTATTATGCCCTGAAATTGGCGGCTTTGCAAATATTTTTTCAGGTCTTTAGCGAATAGTTGCTCGCCAAGGCCGCAAAGCCTTCGGCATCTGGCGCTGCCACACCCTCACTCTTCATGATGTCGGCGACGCGTCCCGCCAAATCAATCGCAATCCGCGCATCAAGAAACAACAGGCGCGAGCGCCTGGCCAACACGTCTTCAATCCTGAGTGCGTATTCGTGACGCACCGCAAACCGGACCATCGCGCCGGTCAGCCCTGGGCACAGTATGTCGTCGGCGCCCGGGAGTTGACGCACATACTCCTGCTCGTTGCCGTACGAATGCCATCCCGGCGCCTGATAAATTGGAAGAATCGGGCTTTCAACGCCATCAGCGCCAACCAGCAACAGTCTTTGCGTCTGCCCCTTGGCGGTTGCCTCAACCAGGCCCGCCTCGGCGCACTTGTCGAGCACATCTTCAGCCATGGCGCGGTAGGTGGTCCATTTGCCACCTGTCACCGTCACCAAGCCGCTGCGACTAACCAGGATGGTGTGCTCGCGACTCAATGTCTTGGTGTTATTACCTTCGTTTTGAGGTGGCTTCACCAACGGCCGCAAGCCGACCCAAATGCTTTTGACGTCAGCGCGCCGGGGCGCGCGCCGCAAATAGCGCCCAGACTCACCCAAGATAAATTCAATTTCTTCGTCAAACGCCATCGGTTCGCAGTCTAGGTCATGGCGCGGTGTATCGGTGGTACCCAGAATCACCTTGCCTAACCATGGCACCGCAAAAAGCACTCGGCCATCCGAAGTCTTGGGAACCATCAACGCTGCATCAGCATTTAGGAACTCCCGGTCAACCACCATGTGGACACCTTGGCTTGGAGCGACCATTGTCAGTGTCGTTTGCCCACTCTTCGCGGGCACAGCCAGCCCGTCTTTCTGTCGCAATTCATCAACCCATACACCCGTGGCGTTGACCACGCAGCGGCTGGTGATGCGAAATTCACCATCGCCAATTTGATCTTGGCACACCAGGCCAGCAACGGCGCCGTCCTTGTAAATCAGATCTGTCGCCCGGCAATAGTTCACCAGCAGCGCCCCTTGTTTTGCCGCTGTGCGCGCCAGGGCAATCGCCAAACGGGCATCATTGAACTGCCCGTCCCAGTACTTGACGCCGCCTTTGAGCCCCGGTTCAAGCAAGGTCGGCAAATTTTGCAGAGTTTCACGACGATCCAAAAACTCAGTCGCCCCAAGACCCGCTCGGCCAGCCAAGACATCGTACATCTTGAGGCCCGCACCATAAAAAGGGGCCTCCCACCAATGGTAAGCAGGCACCACAAACGGTAGCGGTTGCGCCAGATACGGCGCGTTGTGCAATAAGAGCGTGCGCTCGTGCAAGGCCTCACGCACAAGCGAAATATTGCCTTGCGCCAGATAGCGCACCCCGCCGTGAACCAGCTTGGTTGAACGCGATGAAGTCCCTTTGGCAAAGTCATGGGAATCCACCAAAACCACCCGTAAACCCCGCACAGCAGCATCCAGCGCCAAGCCAAGCCCTGTCGCGCCACCGCCGACGATGGCGATATCATAGGTTTGTGGCTGGGCTAAACGATCCAACAAGTCAGACCGATAGGTGGCCAGCGCTTGCTGTAATGTGGGCATGCAATCGGTTTTAGACACTAAATGCCTGCATTATTCGCCAATTTGACGTACTCCATGACCTATTTACTCGCTCTGGATCAGGGCACCTCCAGCTCGCGCAGCATCCTGTTTGACGCCCGTGGCCAGATTGTCGCCATGGCACAGCAAGAGTTTGCGCAGATTTATCCGCAACCTGGTTGGGTCGAGCACGATCCTATGGTGATCTGGCAAACCCAGCTGGACACGGCACATCAGGCACTGGCAAAAGCTGGCATCGATGCCAAGGCGGTGCGCGCGCTGGGCATCACCAACCAGCGCGAAACCACCGTAGTCTGGAACCGCATCACAGGGCTACCCATCTACAACGCCATCGTATGGCAAGACCGCCGTGCCGAACCCGCCTGCGC
>Ga0100399_1003393_pt1 | contig 11163 bp, 10 predicted proteins | sample CryGeymeta201523_FD_81545 | JGI IMG/M metagenome (GOLD analysis project Ga0100399, IMG submission 81545) | Groundwater microbial communities from Crystal Geyser aquifers in Utah, USA - Crystal Geyser metaG 2015-23 | ecosystem: Environmental > Aquatic > Deep subsurface > Groundwater | place: USA...
AGGCGTTTGGGGTTCATGGGCATTGCGGATGACTATGCTTGGGGATGCGGGAGGGCAGCGAAGCGGGTCTTGGCAATCATGCGCGGCTCAGTGAGTTTTGGATACTCCGGATCGTTGCCAAAACCTGCTCAAAGGAGGGCGGCACGCCGAAAAACATCGACTTCATTTTCACGAAATCCGACTGCCATGCGCCAATCCGATCAGGCGGCGGGAGCAGTTTCAGATCGCCGGGCGAAAGCTCCAGATGGTTCACCCAGCCATACGGGAAGAAGTCGCTGCGATGTGCCATCACTTTCCTGAACATCGGATCCTGATGGGTGATGGATGCCATCAGGTTCCCTACCGTCCATAGTTGGTGGAGGTCATACAGGTGCCGGGACTGCCGGTTGGCGGGCTCCACTGGCTTCGGATGGGTATGCTGCTCATGGAGCAACGCCGCCTTTTCCCAGAAGGTGCGTTGGGGCAGGATGCATGAAATGGGAGTGGTCTCGTCTGCGAAAAGTTCAGGGAAAACCTCGCGGACGTAGGGAACGATTTCCCGGGATTCCGCCGGTGCGTCCTCCGCCCTGCCACTCAGCTCGATTTTCACGGACGGCTGGAAATAGTCGTCGCGTGGCGTGAGTCCCGAGCCAGGATACTCCACCCGAACCACGAAGGGATCGCGGTCGGATGCAATGCTCTCCGTGATGACCCTTTCCCTGCCTCGCTCCGAAATCGCCTCCAAACATTCAATCAGGTACGGAGCGATGACATCCCCGATCACCCGGCGGCACTGCTCGCGCAACCGCTTGTAACGCCGTTCCCGCTCGCTCGTGGTGAGGCCGGTTTTGAGTTCAACAAGTTCCTCGCCTCCCACCCAGCTTCGGTTGATCGCCAGATCGATGTCTTCCGAAAATCGTTCGATGCACTGCCACCCCTTCGAGAGCGAAGTGCCGCCACGGAACACCAGGTTTTCACCGATCCTCTCACTGCGAAACAAGCTTGTCAGCGTCCAGCACACCCAGAAATCCTTCTCGACATGGAAGGGGTCGAAACCCAGCCGTGCGCCTGCCTCGGTGAAAATTTGTCCCCGCTCCTTGGGCGGCAGTCTGGCGATGGCGTTCACGGGTCCACCCCGCTTTCCTCGGCGATTTCACGGAAAATGGGAGCCATCCAGGCGGGGGCGTAGGGGATGTCTTTCAGCAGTTGCCGGCGTTCGGCGGGCTTGAGGCGCTGGCGCAACTTTTTCACCACCTCGCCGCCCACCTGCTGGCGGCGCAGGAAGCGCAGCGCTTGGATCACCACACCGCTGACCCGCCCCGCCGTGGCGAGGTTCCGGGGTGTCGTCTGTTTGAGTTCCACGCTGATGCGCTTCACCATCACCCGGCAGGGCGGTCCATCCGTCAGATACTCCACCTTCGCCGGCACCTGGTCGCTGAGTCCCAGGAGATTGGCCGCCAACGCCCCGGAGGGCAGCAACTTTTGGGCACCGCGCCGCGCCAGCGCCTTGGCCACCACCTCGGGCGATGGCGAAATCTCACCAATCAGGCGGTTGATCTGCGGATAGGCATACACGCCCCTGGAAACCCGCGTAAGCACGTTCTTCTTCACCAGCCGGGAAAGGGATTGATCCACGGCTGCCCGCGTTCCCAGGTCGAGGAAATCCGCCGGTGTCGCCGCCGAACCACGCCCCCGCCCCCGAACCCGCTTCATGATTGATTCTTCAATGGTTGCCATGCATTCCAGGGTCTTCTTCCAGTCAGAACTCTAGGCATGTTTTTCTGACTGGCAAGCTGAATTTACCAGATCCCGCCTCCTCTTTCCCCGGCTCCTCCCAAGCGAGTCTGCATTTTCTTCCAACCCGTTAAACCGGAATCCCCAATCCCCAATCCCCAATCTCTCTTTCAGAGACTGACACACCCCGATCTTCGCCCAGCCTTCGCAGCGAGCCCAGAGGTAGGCGGAGGGACGGGGGAGGCGTTTGGGTTTCATGGCTTCTGTTTTCTAGCTCCCGAGTATCAGTTGTGTGCCAAAATTTTGGATTGGTATTGCGTGTGATGAGGAAGCCAAGGGTTCAAAAATCAGCATCGATTCGTGAATTGTTTGATCGCTATCACGAGTGACTGATTCAGCCATTCTTCAAAACGCCTACGTAGTAATTCGATGGGTTCGGTGTGGTGGAAAACGAAAAGATCCTCGCTCACGGGGAATAGCGTTGTCCGGTTAGAACCATCTTCATCTTCGTCCCTGAATTCCAAGAAGGGGGCACAGACAAGAGCCCCGGTGAATTCGCTTCCTGTGCCATGGAATGCATATACGAGATGAGCCTTACGCTCCCAGTAGACTCGTAGCGCTATCCATTCGCGGTAGCGCCCTTCATTCAAGTTCGCGTAATAATGGTAATTCTGACGCGCATTTTCGATGATTTGCCCTCGATACCAGTGCTGCTTTTCCCGGTCGGAGCGACACACATACGTGTTTGCTACGATTCCACGGTTGGCAATGAATTGCTCGAGTTTTGGTTTGATGAATTCCATTTGCTCCAGCGTGTCCTGTTCAAGGATGGCGGAGTGCTCGAAGACGCGGTTGTAATTTGATGCCTCTGCGCTCGAATTTTCTCTTTTCGTGCGAACTAGCCCTGCCAGCAGAGTTGCCACATCATCAGCCGCTGTGATCACATTTTCCGCAGTGGCGATAGCCTTCAGAGCTTGGTTGGTTTGCAGTTTGGCAAAGAGTTTGATGAGTTTACTCAGATCGCCGCAGTCTGCGGACTCCAGAGCATCAAGGTATTGGGTGCGATGATCTCTCGTAACAACCAGCGGGAACAAGCCAGCTTGAATGAGAACCAAGGACGCGAGCGCACGGCATACACGGCCATTACCGTCCTGAAATGGGTGGATTTGTGAAAAGCGATGATGAAGCCAAGCGGCTTCGACATCCGCAGAAACTCCATCATCCATGTGCTGATGATGCATTTTCACCAAGCGATCCATTTCTGAAGCCACCTGTTCCGGAGGACAATAGGCGAAGAGGACACCGTCACGTGTGGGATAGTTGGGGTGTGACTTCCATTCGCCCTTGATCAAGGTAACGTCGATGTGATTGCCGCTGGCATCGACCGCCTCGGTCGTATCCTGACTCCTCAATAAGCCGGCGTGTAGCTCCTTGATGTAGGATGTGGAGAGTTCCCTTCTCCGTGCGACAAAATCAAAGACCCCATCAAGCGCTTCGCGCTGGTCGTTGAGAAGATTTAGGACATAAGCGGTAGGCTTGTTGGTGGATCCGTGCGTTAGCAGATTCGCTTGGAATCCTTGTTCGATAAGAGTCTGTGTGACACCACGATCAATATCGTAGAGATTTTCGATGATACCGGTTCCGATAGCCCATTCGCGACTGAGCCGCTCGGTGAATCTGGTCAGGGTGTCGCTACCTGCGAGACGCTCGCGTTGGGTTTGCCAAATGCTTTTGATGCCGGGTATGTCCGAGGCAGCCAATTCCTGCCAAGGCTTCTCCAGATCGGTAATGCCTGTATCTGGATTCCAGATGTGTTGAGTAGATGGTTTCATTAGCAGATATTGTTAGATCAGGATCGCATCCGTCATAACCGGATTTGTCAAAGTCTTGTTCCAAACAAGCATGTCGTCCGAAGATTGATTACCTGCCCAAACCATCACACGAATGAGGCGCTCTTCTTCATGGCTATGGCTCCATGCGTGCCCGGTGACAATCAAGGGATCGTTCCCATAAGTTTGCGCAGGGCGCAGATGCCATGGAAGCTCGCCAACTAGGTTCGTGGTGAACTCTACGATCTCCTTGATCCATTTGCCGCATTTCCTTGACTCTTCATGAGAAAGGGGTGGCGCTGGTGTGTCGTGCGAATGCGCATTCAGTAGGTCCGTAACCTTGGAGGAATGATCATTGATTGTAAGGATCGCGTCTTTGCATCCATTTTCTGGGAAAGCTAGTTCAAGCAAGTTTTTGAGCAGAACGTTGGCCGCTCCAGCTGTGATTGTGTTTACCTCTTCCGACCATGTCTTGATACCACCTTTTTTATCCATTTTACGATCAAATTTGGGGCAATGATTTGAGAGTTGAAAATCAATATCCGATTCATTCCACCCGAGGGTGGCTAAGGAAATACGGAGGAGGTCTTTGAGGAAGCTCTCAAAGGCAATGCGTGTTTCATTTGGCGAGTGAGCAAGAGTTAGTTCTCCAGCATCATCGTTTTTGAGACAGCGGAGGAGCGGACGGGACACCTGCTCTGAGGGTTTCTTCCAGCCCCATTTTTCCAAAAGTATTTCGGCCTGTTGTTTATCTGTAGGTGCCGGGAGAAGTAAATCATTGGAATTACCTTCTGGTTTAAGAATAGCATCAAAGTCACGTGGACTCAATAATTTACAAATTAGGCCGCAAGTCGCTTCCCATGGATTCATTCTAACTGCAGAGATGGATACATAATGGGCGTAGTCTGCAAATACACTTCCATTAAACTCAACATTGGCAGGCTGACTGATTCCATTTTCTTTGCATGTGTCGGACATGACCGATCTGGCCGCCGTCAAGAGGTGGCTTAAACGCTGGCCAGGGATAGAAACATGGAGTTTCCATCCGATCATGCGGGCAGGATCCCAAGCGATAGAACGGGCATTGTAGACTTTTGATCGTGATGCTACGTTTTCCAGTTGCAGAAGGAATCTCGGGCCCAGTTCCCACTGGGAGGCATTCGCGACCGACAAGATCTTTCGGTAATTTTGTTCTGTATCGCGGAGCCGCTTTTGCCAGTCAGATTTTTTGTTCTCATACTGTTGTTTGGCAAGTTCATGAGCACCCAGCATGGCATCGAAGCGGGATTGAAGATTTTCGCGAACAGTTTCCAATCCATTCTCTATCTGTTGGCGAAGCTCCGATCTGAATTCAACTTCCAAAAAATCTGGAAGTTGATCAATTCGCAAATCTGGCCATGAACGCTGCAGAAAGCTGAGTTTTTTAACGAGTGACGATTGCCGTTTGTCGATTCTGGAGAGATAGGACTCTCTTCCGGATTCATCAACTTTTAGAAAATCATTCCAAAGCATCTTTAGTGCTTCGAAGTCACGATTTATTTCAGTAGGTAAGGCTTTGATAATATCGGCGTATATATTCAGATCGCCCCAGAAATTCTCTTTGATCAGTGATGTGTCTTCGAGTTCCTTGTTCAGTCCGTCTTTGACCTGCGTCGAAGCACTTTCGATTTCACCTTTCGTTCCGGAAAAAGCTTTTTCGACCAACAAATCGATATTCAGAAGTAATTGTTTTAAGGTATCAAGTTCCAGTGGTCTCTTTGGCTTTGTTGGTTCCAGTGAGTAAATTTTCTTTCTTTCGTGATACGCTTTCGCCCCATCTTTTATGGATTGCAGCTTTTCTGCATCACAGGAAATGCCAATCACCTCTTTTAGCAATTCTTCCAATCCATGCGGATCAGCGGAACGTCTATCCATATTTACAAGCACGCCCCAACCGGGTTGGGGCCATGAACCAGATAAAATCAGCAAGCGTTTATCGGAGGATGATCGATCACTGCGAAAGTCAGGATGATGAGCTTTCGCTTCTGGTATCAAATCTAGCAGGCTACCGCCATCGACTTCAGCAAGAGTTTTTTGAAGGTTTGCAGTCTGGCCATGTCCCTGCTGGAGTTTCTCTTTTTCATTCTTAGCAAGCAGCAACCCCAGTTCTTGGCAGGTTCCATTGTTTTGGGTGAAATGAAACCACCATTCCTCTAGTTCGAATGCGCTCCATTTGCCGATCGGTAAAACCCAGAAGAGCGTTGAGACCGCCTTTCCCGGCAGAGCAATCTTTTTGAGCTCTTCGCGCGTGTATCTATCGATTCGGTATCCCATGATCTTTTATTTGGTTGAGTTGTGAAGGGCTTATTTATCTGTCTAAAACGCACCTGGCCAGCCGCCGTGGGCGTTGATGACTTGGTCGGTCGCGGACATGAGGCGGATGGTTTCGGTGAGGGCGATGTAATCTTCGGTAAAGGAGAGCGGCCTTTCCGGTCTTGGTCTGCTCAAGGCTCCAAGATGCGACAGCTGCTTCGGGGGATGAATTGTCGTAAAGCACGGTATGAAATAGAACTAGGGAAGAGATTGATGAAGGGGAAGGAAGAAGGGTGATAGAGGGATGATAGCTGAATAGCTGGGATCGGAATTCAGGCTTCGAGTTCGTGCCAGGCTTGGCGGGTGGCGATGGATTTGGCGGTGGGGGTGGAGAGGTATTCGGGATCCGGGGTGATGCCGACGCGGCCGAGGTCGAGGCGGTCGGCGTCGAGGCAGACGGCGAGGGTGGGATCGGTTTGGGGTGGTGCGCCGTTGTGGATCTCGCAGGCGGTGACGAGGAGAGTCATGCGGGTGTCGTCGAGGTGGAAGTGGCCGGCTTGGCGGAAGGCGATGGCGAGTTGTGCGCCGCGCGGGCCGTGGAGGGGATCGGCGTATTCGTCCTCGCGGCAGGAATCGTGGAAGACGGCGAAGAGGCGGACGATTTCCTCATCGGCTCCATGCAACGGGGCGAGGTGGAGGCCGTTGCGGCGGACGGTCAGCCAGTGGGACGGGCCGTGGTCGGTGTGCTGACCGAGGCGGAACTGGGCGGTGACGAGTTGCCAGAGAGGGAGTTCGTGAGGGAGGAGCATGGGAAGAAGTGACGAGTGACGAGTGACGAGTGATCAGTGATCAGTGGGAGATTGGAGATTGGAGATTTATTCTTCGGGTTCGAGGGCTGCAAACTTCTCTTTCATGGTGGGGTTGCCGTGGGTGAGTTTTTTGATGGTGATGTCCTGGGCTTTGTCGTTGGCGAGGCGGAGATTGTTCTGTGAGCCGATGAGTGCTTCTTTCGTTTTTTGGAGGTGGTTGATCGACTTGTCGATTTCTTCGATGGCGGTTTGGAATTTCTTAGAGGCGAGGTCGTAGTTCCGGGAGAAGGCGGTTTTGAATGTATCCAGTTTCTCCTCGAAATGGGTGACGTCGATGCTCTGGGATTTCACTAGGGCGAGTTCCGCTTTGTATTGCAGGGAGTTTATCGCGGCGTTGCGTAGTAAGGTGATCATCGGGATGAAGAACTGGGGGCGGATGACGTACATCTTGGGGTAGCGGTGGGAGACATCGACGATGCCGGAGTTGTAGAGTTCGCTCTCCGGTTCGAGCAGGGAGACGAGGACGGCGTATTCGCAGCCTTTTTCACTGCGGTCTTTGTCGAGTTCCCTGAGGAAGTCCTCGTTCTTCTTTTTGGTGGCGGTGGCGTCGCTCTCGTTTTTCATTTCGAACATGATCGAGACGATCTCGTTGTTGTCCGTGTCCGCATCGCGAAAGATGTAGTCACCCTTGCTGCCGCTCCTGGCGTCGTTGTCCTTTTCAAAATAGGCTTTGCTGAAAGCGGTGGCGCGGAGGCGGTTGAACTCGGTCTCGCAGTGTTGCTCCAGGGTCTCGCCGACCATTTTGGTGGAGAGCTTCGCCTTCATGTCGCGGAGGCGCTCAATGGCGATGTCCCGGTCTTTGAGCTGGGCTTCGTAGCGATCCTTGAGGGATTGCTCGGCGAGTTGTTTCTGGAGTTCGAGTTGCTGGAGGTTGTTCTGGAGGGTGTCGCGCTCTTTCTGGACGGCTTCGAGGGCTTCCTTGATGGCGAGTTTTTGATTCAGATCGGTGGCTTCCAGCCTGTTTTTCAGCGCTTGGATTTCGGCGTCCTTCGCGGCTGCGGCTTCCTGGAGGTCTTTGCTGCGCTTGAGCTCGGCCATTTGTGAGGCGGCTTGGGTCTCCTGCTTGGCTTGGGCGAGTTCGGCCGCCAATCTGTCGCGTTCCTTTTCCACGGCGGCCATGGCTTCCGCGACCGCCAACTTGCGGGATTCCTCGCCCTTATCCAACCGGGCTTTCAATTCCTGGATTTCAGCTTCCTTCGCGGCGGCGGCCTTTTGCATTTCGCCGTCGGCCTTCTCTTTGGCGAGCTCGAGGGCGTTGAGCTTTTCCTTTTCAGCGAGTTCGAGGCGCTGGTGCAGTTGCTCTTCAAACTCGCTGTTGCGAACTTGTTTGAGGATATCCGCGTAGCCGGCTTCATCGACTTTGAACGCTTTATGGCAATGGGGGCAGATGATGTCTTTCATGGTTTGAATCGAGATTGGGGATTGCTGATTGGTCAGAGGGGTGTTCCCAGCCAGTGGGAGGCGGGGGCTTGTAGGAATTCGGCGATGGGGATGCCTTGTCCGCCGACGAGGAGTTTGGCGGTGGGGTGGTGGGTTTTGTCGAAGGCGGCGATGCCGGGGAGGGTTTGCTTGCGTCCGCCGCTTTTGACCTCGATGGCGACGAGGGAGTCGCCACGCTGGAGGACGAAATCGACTTCCAGGTTCCGCTCGCGCCAGTAGCTGACGGTGATGCCGGTGCCGATGGAGGTGTTGACGAGGTGGGCGCCGACGGCGGATTCGATGAGGCGGCCCCAGGCATCGCCATCGGTGCGCAAGGCCTCGGGGCTGCGGCCGGATTGGGCGGTCATGAGGGCGGTGTTGAGCACTTGGAGCTTGGGGCTGGAGGCGCGCTGGCGGATCAGGTTTCCGGAAAATTTCTGCAAACCGGCGACCATGCCCGCACCTTCGAGGAGCTGGAGGTAATGGGCGAGGGTGACGGTGTTGCCCGCATCGACGAGCTGGCCGAGCATTTTCTGATAGGCGAGGATCTGGCCGGAATAGGCGCAGGCGAGCTGGAACATGCGCCGGAGGAGGGCGGGCTTGTCCACTCGGGTGAGCAGGAGGATGTCGCGGGAAAGGGTCGTTTCGATCAGCGAGTCGTTGATGTATTGCCGCCAGCGGTCGGGATCGTCCGCCAGAGGAGCGGCACCTGGATAGGCACCGAAGAGCAGGTATTTTTCCAAATCCCAACCAAAGGCCTCCCGCATTTCGGCAAAAGACCAGTGAGGAACGGGAATGGTTTCGAAGCGGCCTGCCAAGCTCTCGGTGAGGCCGGATTGGATGAGCAGGGGCGATGAGCCGAGCAGGATGACTTTCAAGGGGGTGGCGTCGTGGGTGTCGGCGTCCCAGAGGAGTTTGACGACTTCCGGCCAGCGGGCAGCTTTCTGAATTTCATCGATGACGAGCAGCGCACCCTCGGGGTGGTTGCGGGCTTTGATGCGTGCGAGATCCCATTGCTGCTCCAGCCATGCCTGGTCGCGGAGGGTGGGTTCGTCGGCGGAAGCGTAATGGGCGGGAAGTCCGCAGGCTTCGATGACTTGCCGCACCAAGGTGGTTTTCCCGACCTGACGCGGCCCCGCCAGCACCTGGATGAAACGGCGCGGCTCGCAGATGCGGGATAGCAGCAGGGAATGGAGGTGGGAGCGCTTCATATTATTTACTCAGCACAGTGAGTAAATTGTTAGGGGTTGGTGAGCAAGCGGGAAAATGGGTGAATTTCAATCGTCGTTGAAGGAGGCGAAGACGCAGATTAGGGCGACGAGACAGGCGGCGAAGCGGGTGATGAGGATGGTGGTGGGGTCGGCTCCGATGGCGGCGAGGAATTGGCAGGAGGTGGGGCGCATGGCGTAGAGGAGGAGCGGGAGGCCGATGATGACGAAGCCGATGCCGCTCAGTTCGTAGTTGAAGGAGCGGGTGAGGATGTAGCCGCCGATGAGCGCGATCATGAGGCCGAGGAAGTAGCAGAACCACGGCAGGGCATCGATGAGCGGCAGCGAGGTGCCGATGACGATGACGGGGAAGCCGATGAGGAGGCGGAGGAATTTGAGCTTGGGCATGGATGGGAGGGTGATGTTTTCCAACCGCGAACTGTCGGACGAGGATTCATCGTTTCTACGGGAGGACATCAGGGTCAGGGGCTCGGACTATTGAGTTAGGAATGCGAATTCCTCCGGGCTGATGAGGCGGAGGGCGGACTCCAAGGGGAGGCCGGCTTTGGCGATGTCTTGGGCGGCTTTGACGCGGTTGTATTCGGTTTTGCGGAGTTCGACGCGGCGGGATTCCGGATCCCAGAGAACCCAGCAGGCGCGGCGGTCGTCTTCGGAGCGGGGTTGGCCGACGGAACCGACCATGACGACGCAGGGTTGACCGGTGGGGATGGTGAAGGTGGTTTCGTTCTCCCAGGTGAGCTTCGTTTTGGGATGGTGGAAAATTTCCTGCTCATGGGTGTGGCCGAAGAAGCCGACCTTGAATGTTTGGGCGGCGAGAAATTTGAGAGTGGAAACGGCGCTGTTGTAGCTCTGGATGTAGTCAAAGCACTCGGGATCATCGAGGTTGGCGTGGGCGATGGCGGCACCTTCGATAAGCTTAGCGTAGGGAAGTATGGCGAGCCATGCGGTTTGCTCGGCGTTGAGGGATGTGGCGGAGTGGACGAGGCCGGCGGTGAAGTCGGATTTTTTCCAGTTGGGTTCCGTAGGGCGGCGGCCTTTGAGGTATTGTTGCATATCGACATCGTGGTTTCCCATGACGGCGGTGGCTTGGAGTTTGCGGCAGAGCTCGACGCATTCGGCGGGCGAGGCTCCGTATCCGACGATGTCGCCGAGGACGGCGATTTGTTCCGCGCCACTCGCAAGGACTTCCTTGAGGACGGCCTTGAAGGCGGGGAGATTCGCGTGGATGTCGGATAGTATGGCGATTTTAGGCATAGGTTAATGATTCGGAACGGTAGTCATAGGTGCAGCGTGCACTCTTTCATAGCTGTCAAGCGCACTCATGATATTCTAGTTTTTAAAAACTGTGAGAGGGGGGTGTTGACAAGCGTGCTAGAACTAGCGGATTCGACACGGAGAGCCTTTTGCGCGTTTCTCCAAGAAGCATGATCATGCCAAGAATCTCCAAATCGCCCGAACTCTTGAAGCTTAGAGGAAAGAGCTACGACTTCAGCAGCGCGTGTGCCCGGACGTTTTTGTTTGCGGGCAGAGCGGTGGCGTGGTCCTACAGCCATGGGGCGTTCAGCTAGTTGATCGATTGGAATCACCTTCACCCAACGCTTCCCGGCACGCCGCAAGCTTGGGGATGAGCATCCACTCCAGAATGCTTGCAGCCGCTCCGATCCGGATTGCCACCGGTCGCCCTGCGACGATTTCGCGAAAGCCGTCGAGTTCTTCAAAGTGCCGTCTAATCAATTGAGCCACAGACATCCTGAGCCCCCCCCCGATCATGCGAAGTTCCGTGCAATAGCGAGGAAACGGGATGATCCAGTG
>Ga0100399_1003406_pt1 | contig 11141 bp, 9 predicted proteins | sample CryGeymeta201523_FD_81545 | JGI IMG/M metagenome (GOLD analysis project Ga0100399, IMG submission 81545) | Groundwater microbial communities from Crystal Geyser aquifers in Utah, USA - Crystal Geyser metaG 2015-23 | ecosystem: Environmental > Aquatic > Deep subsurface > Groundwater | place: USA...
AAGTAACGAATGGGTCAGATTTTCGGAAAACATCGGAAGCAAAATACCGGTTACACGGTTTAAAAGATTTGCATCGTTCCCAAAATAGTTGAAAGCATGTTCGATACCGTTATTTTTTAATGCTTCCGAATAATTAGCGTTCAGCATAATTTTGGCATCGGCAGTGCTACAGTCAATAGTAATGGCTTTCAATAATTTCATATTTCCGCCATATTGAGGAATCATTTTCAGCAAATCGTTTTCCATCCATTTATCAAAAATGGCCTGTACAATTTCACCGGTTTCCGTTTTTGGCAGGTTCCCCGGAATTGTAGTTTTGTTTTTGTCGGGCGAAAATGCAACCGCCATTCCCAGTAACTGGTTTGCAAATTGGTCGCCGGCCGGAAAACCGGTTGCCTGGGCAGCGCTCATAAAGCTGCTGTTCCAAAGGTACTGATGATTGATTACCGTTTCAAAATCGACCAACGCATTTACCGAATACACAGCGCTAAAAACATCAGTATGTTTTGCCGCTATTTTCAAAGCGCCGTATCCGCCCATTCCCTTGCCGGCTATTCCACGGCTCATGGCAAAAGGCAATGTGCGAAAATTCTTGTCGATATAGTTTACAAGGTCGGTTACCACAAAATCTTCCCAGTTGCCCGAAACTGAGGAATTTGTGTACCAACATCCGCCAACTTTGTTTTTTCCATCGGGAAAAACCATAATCATGGGTTTAATACCTCCCAACTTTATTAATTTATCCAGAATTTCAGCTAAAGGCCTGTCGTTTGAAACCTGAAACCAGTCTTCGTTGGTGGCGTTCATATCCGATAACATGTAAATAACCGGATAATTTGTTTCGCCATTTTCGTTATAACCCGGTGGCAGATACACCGAAACTTTGCGAAATTCAGAATCTCCTAAAATATTGTTCGCAATCGCCTGACTTTGAACTTTTACTGTTAGAACTTTGCCATTGGCAAAAAGAGTCTCCGACTGCATTTCTTCTCCGGCAGGTATTGTAGAAAATACCTGTAACGAAATGAAAATGCATGCAATTGTAAAAAGCAATGTAGTCTTCATAGCATTTAAAATTTTAAGTTAATACTAAGACAAAATGTCGCTAAGCAATTTTTTTTTATGTCCAATTCATTTTGCAATTTTTATTAATTGAAAATGAAATTGTTGCAGCAAAGTTCCGACAATCGGTGTTTCACGACCAAACAACTATGTTTCAAAGTGTTTAAATCCTGTTTCAATTGTTTTAAATTTTTTGTGTAACATTTAAATTTTGTTTCACGGCTTTAAATATTGTTTCAGAAAGTGTTTAATATGATGTCCATCAGTTCTATGTATGTTAATCAGTAGGGTAAAAAAAATACCAAATGATGCAACAGGTGTAACATTTAAGGTGTAAATTCAGGTGTTTTTTGTTACCGTTGGTTTTTAAACTGAAAGTATATGTGTATTTTTAACGATGTGGTTATTAAGTCAGGATTAACAGGAAACAAAACTTAAAACGCAACAACATGAAAAAACTCAGATTCTATTTTGCCATCCAATCCACCTTTTTATTGGGTGTATTTCTTTTGAATACGTCAGCCGTTTATGGCCAGTTAAAAATATACGTAAACACCGATTTGGAAGGTATAAGCGGAGTTTTCAACTTCACGCAGACACGGGAAAAAGGCTCGCCCGAAAACCTGCTGGCCTGCGAATATTTTATGGGCGATTTGGATGCTGTAATTCAGGGATTACACGATGGTGGCGCCACCGAAATAGTTGTGCTCGATGGTCATGGTAATCAGGCTGTGGTTCCGCATTTAATGTCGCCAGGAGCAACTTATATTACCGGCAGGCCGAGACCCGGTGCGGGAAACCTAACTCTCCTCGACAGCAGTTTTGCTGCAATGGTAATGGTCGGTTTTCATGCAATGAATGGCACTCCCGATGGTGTTTTGTGCCATACCCAATCTTCGAAAACCGAAAACCGCTACTGGTATAACGATGTTGAATCGGGCGAACTGGTGCAAAATGCAGTGATTGCCGGTTATTATGGCGTTCCGCTCATAATGGTTACCGGCGACGATGCAACATGCCGGGAGGCACACCGGTTTTTTGGAAATAAAATTGTTACGGTTTCAACAAAACGAGGACTGGCTCGGGAAGCAGCACAATTGTACCCGTTTGAAGAAACCCGGCAAGCGCTTTACGATGGTGCGAAAAGAGCAGTTTCGGTAATTTCAGATTGTAAGGCTTACACGCTCCAGTTTCCGGTAAAAGCAAAAAAACAGCAACTTGTAACGGAGGGAGATTCAAAAGAACCAAAACTAATGACAAAGGAAAAAACCATCACGCATCCGTTGCAGATTCTCGACCTTTAGTTAACTCAATTCTCCAGAAAATGAAAAAGCTATTGATTGTATTATTGCTAATGCCTTTCGCACTTTTTAGTCAGGAAAAGGCTGACACCGTGAAATACTGGAAACGCAGCGGTGTTTTTGCAGCTAACTTCTCTCAGGTTTCGTTAACCAATTGGGCAGCCGGCGGACAAAGTTCAACATCGGGTGTTTTTTTACTGAATTACAACGCCAACTACAAAAAAGACAGTCTTTCATGGGACAATTATCTTGATCTCGGCTACGGTTTTTTAAAAAACAATGATGAGCCTTTGCGCAAATCGACCGATAAAATTGAGTTCAACTCCAAAGTTGGATACAATACCGGAACCAACTGGAATTATGCCGGATTAGTGAGTTTTAAGTCGCAATTTGCGCCAGGTTATAACTATACATCGGGAATAAGAGGTGATACTGAGATTTCAAAATTTTTAGCTCCTGCTTACATCAATCTGGCTTTGGGTATGGATTACAAAACAGAATTTATTTCGCTTTTCATTTCACCAGCTACCGGAAAATTTACCATTGTTAACGACGATGCATTATCGGCTGACGGAGAGTTTGGCGTTGATCCGGGTAAAAAGTTCAGGACCGAAATGGGGGGTAGCGCACGACTGGCTTTTAAAAAGGAAGTGGTAAAAAATGTTACGGCGCAGTCGAAAATCGATTTGTTTTCGAATTACTTCCATAACCCGCAAAACATTGATGTTGACTGGACTTTCATGTTGAACATGAAGGTGAATGAGTGGCTTTCGACCAATTTGATGACCCAACTGATTTACGACGATGATATCAAAATTCAGAACAAAGATACCGGACACGCCGCGCCAATGGTGCAGTTTATGGAAATGTTCGGGGTAGGGTTGTCGTTTAAGTTTTAAATTAAAAATTAAAAATTGGAAATTAAAAGGGAATGGGCGGAGGTAATCTTTTCTGTAATTAATCCACCACTGTTCCCTTTTTCTATTTGAGAATCAATCGAATTTAAACATTCTCCCTTTGAGCATGTTATTCATTCATTCATTTTCGCATTCAAGCATTCCCGCATTTTCCTTCACGCCTGCAGAAGTGATTCAAGCAAATCGCGGGTTTCGGCATTGTAAATTCCATCAATTGTCAGATTAGGTTTCCGGGTTTGCAATTCTTTTATTCCGTCTTCGGTTTTTTTGCCAAAATCGCCATCCGACGTGCCAACATTAATGTTCAGCAGTTTGAGCGCATCTTGCAGTGCAACCACTGCCGGCCCGCCGCTTTTGCGTTTCAGCACAGGGTCGGGTATTGTAATTTGTTTTGATTGCGCCAGTCGCTGGAACGAAAGTACTGTGTCAATGCGGTAAGCTGTTACCGAAACGCGGTTTCCCTGATTACCACCCAAACAATAAACCCGTTTTTTATCGAGCGAGAATCCCAGGAAAATACCAACGTGCCCTTTCCATGATTGCGGGCTTTCGCGCCAGAAAACTACAACATCGCCGGGTTCAGGCACGGATACTTTGGCGCCAACATTTAACCACGAACGGGCATTCGCTTTACCGGAAAACTGAAGTCCTGATCTCCATGCCACCCAATTCACAAAAGTGCTGCACCAGGCAATTTCATCGGTGGTAACTCCTGTAATTTTTGTGTCTTTGGCATATTTTAAAACTTCAGGATTGTGGTTGTTTCCTGCAAATTCTTCAATACCCAACTCGTTAAAAGCTATTTTTAAAAATTGTTCCATAATAATTAGATTTAATGATAATTTTTGGCTCAAGTTACGGAATAACCAAACCCATGTCAAGGGCTTTGACTGGTTTAAATCAAAATAAAGGAATATTTAGTCTTTTTTTAATTGAGTGCGTCTTCCACCTCTTTACATTGTAAGAGATTTAGCAGGTTTTGGGCCGCCCGTTTTTGCAATTCAACGGCGGAATAATCGGAATACCAGGCATAATGACCGGTGCATAAAGTTCTCGGGTGATTGATTAGAGGTTTTTGTAATTCAGTAACAGGTTCATTTTCGAAAACATCCAAACCCGCGCTGTGAATAATTTTGTTGTTTAATGCCTCCAAAAGCGCCTTTTCATCAATGGTTTCACCACGGGATGAGTTGATAATTACAGGTCGTTTTTTCATTTCCGAAAAAGCTGCATCATTTAAAATATGGCGGGTTTCGCTGGTTAAATTACAATGAAGGCTGATAATGTCAGAGGTTTGGAGCAATTCTTTAAAATCCACTTTTCGAACCGAAAAACGGTTGCAGTATTTCTGGGTTTTATACGGGTCGGCGGCAATGATTTCTTTAAAAAGCGATGCAGCTTTTTTCGCCAAAACGCTGCCAATTCTTCCCAAACCAATAATTCCTAAAGTTTTGTCGTGAAGCTCAAAAATATCTTCAACCGGTGGAGATGCAAATTTTTCGGTAATTTGTTGTTTAGTATTCCAAAGCGCCCGCGAGCACGAAAACATCAGCGCCAAGGCATGGTCCGATACAGCGTGGTTAGCATATCCCTGAACATTGGCCACTTTCACGCCATACCGGGAACAGGCGTCTACATCAACATTATCGTAACCCACACCATAACGAACCACCGCTTTCAGGTTTTTCATTTCTGAAAGAAATGCTTCATCAATTCGTGTGTGTCTTACTAAAATTCCATCGGCATCTTTTGCAAATTCGGTTTTTTCGGTTTTTTCGCCTTCGTAGGTTGGATGAATTTTCAGTTCAAACCCGTTTTCTTCGAAAAGTTCTTTTTCGAATAGGTAGGATTTATAACCCGAATCGAGTATAACAACATTCATTTTTATCTACTTTTTTTGTTCAGTTATTGAGTATGAATTTTGATTTTCTTAAAATTTTTTCGGATTGATTGCCATATACTTTGGAGCAATGGTAGCCTTTTTTTGTTTAGAAATTCAACTATTTTCTCAGCAAATTCAGGTGTTCTCAAATAACCATAAGATTTATGCGGATTATGATGGCCATTTGTAAAATAGGTATTCGTAACCTCAAAATCAATTACTTTAATTCCATTTGTATTTTCAGAAAAATCATCACTGAGATTATAATTTAAAGCCACCCTGTCTTCCAAATCGGAAAAGTTATACCAATAGTTTTTAATGGAAGCGGGAGCGCTCATTTTTCCGGTTTTGTGAATTTTTAAATTTAGTTCGTTGGCAATTTTGCTTACCACTACCGGCAAACCCAGAGGAGATCCTATGGTCATAAAAGTGTCAATCTGAACTTCATCTTCATAAAGTGAAAGTACATCAAATGCAATAATTGACCCCATGGAATGAGCTATTAACAGTATTTCATCATCTTTATGTTCAATTAATACAGATTTCAATCGCTCACGCAAAGTTTCTTTAACCGGTCGGGATTTGCCATTTATCTGGTCGGAATAATAGGCATTCAAATCTTTAAAATAATTTTTAATGATTAAATCGTTAATTGCAGTAAAGTTTAACGAGTAATCATCATTTAAAAATATTTTATTGAGCTCTCCTACAATGTAATTGATTATTCTTTTCCTAAACGAAAAATCTTTTATTTTCAAATTGAAAGTTTCAGGTTCGTAGGGTTCGTCAATGTAATTGGGATCTTTCGGATTGGTGCAGTTTGCATCTTTGGGATGGTCATATATAACATCCGACCAGTAAACCAGTTTAAACACAGGTTTATGGTACCTGTTATTTGTATGATTTTTCAATCCTTCTGAAATTGCTTTCCACCACCAGTATTCCATTAAATTGGCAACCGGTTTATTTCCCAAACCGTGAATTCCAATGATTACTTTGGCCATTTATGCGGGTTGTTTTAAATTGATTATTGGTTTATTTAGTTTCGTCATTTAGCGTTAAAAATTGTTTTTTTCAGCCTGAATTTAAATTCCGTTGTAGGCAGAAAATCCTCCGTCAACCGGCACAATTATTCCAGTAACAAACGATGAATTGTTGGAGAGCAACCACAAAATGGTAGAAATTAAATCTTCCGGATTACCCAGTTTTCCCTGCGGCGTGTGTTCCACTATCCGTTTTCCGCGAGGGGTAAGTTCTCCGGTTTTTTCGTCGAACAGTAAAAAGCGGTTTTGTTCGGTTAAAATAAATCCCGGGGCGATTGCGTTAACCCTCACATTTACTTTCGAAAGATGCACGGCCAGCCACTGCGTAAAGTTTGAAATTGCCGCTTTTCCGGCGCTGTATGCGGGAGATTTGCTCAACGGCTGAATGGCGCCCATCGAACTGATATTAATGATATTACCGCTTTTCTGATTGGCCATTATTTCCCCAAAAACCTTTGTGGGATAAACACTTCCCAGAAAATTCAAATCGGTGGTTGTTCGAAAAGCTTCTGTATCGATACCAAAAAATGAATCCTCAAACGCATTTTCATCTCTCAAAAATTCGGTTTTGGTTGATGCTCCCGGAGTAGCGCCACCGGCAATATTGATTAGTGCATCAATTTGCTGAACTTCCTTCAATATTTTTTCACGCACCAATTCAAGTGAATCAATATCAAGAACATCGCAAACAAATTGAAGGTGGTTTCCTCCGGTTTGAGAGATTTTACTATAAGTTTCCTGCAACTTTTTTCCAGTTCTTCCCAAAAGAACCATGCGGGCCCCGTTTTTGGCCAAAGCTGTTGAAACCGCCGAACCAATTACGCCGCTTGCTCCGGTTACGATTATCGTTTTATTTTTTACTGAAAACATGTTTTTTTTATTTACTGCTAATCTAATAAATCATTAACTATTCATTCAATTAATGTCTGAAAATCCTATTTTTATGCTGAATAAAAATCATAACAACAATCAAATGAAAAGGTCAAACCTAATAATTACTTTCTTTTTAACTCTTCTCACTTTCACCAGTTTCTCCCAGCAATACTGGCCCGCTTCCACGCAGGAATCGAAACCCTGGACGCGCTGGTGGTGGATGGAAAATGCTGTTGACCGGGAAAATATCTCACGCGAACTGAAAGAAATGTCTGATGCCGGAATTGGTGGTGTGGAAATTACGCCCATTTACGGGGTAAAAGGAGAGGAAGCCCGTTTTATAGAATACCTTTCTCCTAAGTTTTCGGAAATGTTGAATTTTACCATTGAAGAAGCCAACCGGATGGGAATGGGCGTTGACCTGCCTCCCGGTAGCGGCTGGCGTTGCGGCGGACCGTTTGTGCCTGAAGAAAAAGGGTTATGGTCGCTGAAAATGCAAAAGGTGGAACTTAAAAAAGGCCAAACCTGGCAATTGCCTGCTGATTTAAAAAATATTGCTGCCATTTCGTTTGTTTCTGAAAATAACAAAACCACAGTTCTAAATGGTTCCGATAAATTTAAAGCTCCTGAAACGGGACAGTTTACATGGCTCAGCGCGTAAAAAACGGCGACAAGGTAAAACGGCCTTCAAAAGGAGGAGAAGGCTGGGCAATAGATACTTTCGACGAAATAATTACCAACTGGTACCTCGAAGAATTCTGGAAACGGCTGGGAATTGACGAGGGAAAACTGCGCTGCTTTTTTCACGATTCATTTGAATATACCGGTGATTTTACAACCCACTTTACCGAAGAATTTAAAAAACGACGTGGTTACGATTTGTCTGAATACCTGCATGTTTTGGCTGGCGATTGCAAAGATGAAGTTACTGTTGCCCGTGTAAAATCGGATTACCGCGAAACACTGTCCGATTTGGTGCTGGAATCCTTTATTCAACCCATGACCCAATGGGCAAACAATCATAAAAGCCTGAACCGCAACCAGGCACACGGTTCGCCGGGAAATATCCTGGATTTGTATGCCGCCTGCGATATTCCCGAAACCGAAATTTTCCGCACGGTGGAACCGGGTACTGTTGATATTTTTGTTAATAAATTCGCTTCGTCGGCTGCGCATGTAACCGGGCAAAAACTGGTTTCATCAGAAAGTTTTACCTGGCTCGACGAACACTGGACGGTAACAACATCGGAAATGGTTCGGGCAACCAACCGCTTTTTTCTGGCCGGAATCAACCATATATTTTTCCACGGAACCTGTTATTCGCCCGAAGATGCACAATGGCCAGGCTGGTTGTTTTATGCTTCAACGCAGGTAAATAACCGAAATCCGCTTTGGTACGAAATGCCGGCACTTTTCAGTTACATCTGGCGGTCGCAGGCTGTTTTGCAACAGGCAAAACCCGATAACGATTTGCTGGTTTACTGGCCTTTTTATGATGTGGCTGCCAGCGGGGGACGGTTGTTTAATCATTTGGGGGTGAACAAGGATGCGGGTTGGTTTAAAAGTCATCCCATTTCGGGTTTGTCGGAAGAACTGACCAAAGCCGGTTACACTTTCGATTATATTTCGGACAGGCAATTGTCGAATTGCGAAATGTTAAATGGTGAGATTGTTACATCCGGGAAAACGAAATACAAAGCCGTGGTAATCCCAAAAACCGAATATATTCCTGTGGAAACTCTGGCAAAATTGCAGCAGTTTATTGCAAAAGGAGGGAAAGTTTATTTTGATGAATACCTGCCCAAAAGTGTTCCGGGGATGTTTAACCTAAAAGAAAGAAATGAAAAACTGACGAAGATAAAAGCAGGAATTTCGAAAAATAAAAATGTTGGAAATATTGCACATAAACTTGCCGAAGCCAAAGTTAAAGGCGAAAAACGGCTTGCTGAAAAAGGATTTAATTTCTTAAAATTGAAGCTGGACAACGAAATATGGTACATGGTTTTTAACACTTCCACAACCATGAAAGACGAGTGGGTGGAATTATCGGCGTCCGCAAATTCTTATGTTTTTCTCAATCCAATGAATGGCGAAGTTGCGGTTGCTGAATCGGATAAAAACAAAATTCGCCTGCAACTGGAACCGGAACAAAGCCTTTTAATCAAATGTGCTGAAAAGAAAACTGATTTAACTGCTTTTAATTATGAAAACACCGCAAACACGCCGGTTGAAATTGGCAGTTTGTGGCGAATAGCATTTATGGAAGGCGGGCCGGCTTATCCCGGAAACCTGCAAACCGACGAACTCATGTCGTGGACAAAAATGGGCGATATGGAAACCCGCCGTTTTGCAGGTACTGTTCGTTATCTGACTGAATTTAACTGGGAAAGTAATATTACTTCAGGCACTCTGGATTTGGGAGTGGTGAAAGATTGTGCCCGAGTAACCTTAAACGGGAAAAGTATTGGAAGTTTGCTGGGGCCAACTTATAAAATCAGGGTAGATAACCTGGTGCAGGGCAAAAACATTTTGCAGGTTGAAGTTACCAACGTGGCTGCCAACCGCATCCGCGATTTGGATATCAATAAAATTGAATGGCGCAAATTCTATGATATCAACCTGGTAAATATCGAGTACGAACCATTCGATGCTTCAGTCTGGGAAATCAGGGATGCAGGTTTGCTGGGGCCGGTGAGGTTGAGGGGGTTTTAGAATTAAGTTATGTGCCGGTAGATTCACTTTTAGGACTGTCCGGAATAAAAGCTTTGTACCTGTCAAAATCGTCCAGAAAATAGTCAATTGATTGTTATCTCTTTGTCTGGTGTCTTTTTAACTGTTTTCTCCATGAATCCTTTTTTGTAAATATGTATGTTTCCTTTTTAAGAAACAAATTGTTTTTTTTTTAAGAAGACGTTATAGAATTGCACAACGGTTGCAAACCGATGCAGCCATGTGAAAGCATCAACAGCGCATTGCAAATGCAAAACAGTTTATTACTCGCTGCAAACGAGGAATAGAAGGTTAAAAGGAATTTCTCTAAAATATTTGGTTACAAGAATTACAGATTGTTTCTTTTTAAGTCACCGCATATTTTTTACAAAATCTTCTCTTTTACGAATTGAGACATCTAATTTTGTATTGTCCAAAAGGGTTACATAACCGCTTTTCGAATAAGCCTTTACATAGTTTAGGTTGATGAGGTGCGAATTATGTATCCTGAAAAAACTGTGACCAATCAAAAGTCCTTCAAAATATTTCAAAGGTTTGGAAACCGTATATTTTTTTCCGATTGAAGTAAAAATATGTGTATAGTTAATATCCGCTTCGCATCTTGCAATATCTCGGATATCCAGGAAGCTAAAACCATCTTTGGTCGGGATACTTATTCGCTTTTGGGAACTTTCTGACGTAAGATGTGACAACAATACATCTATTCTTTCATTAAGTTGAGTTTGTTTTACTTTTTCAAATGCTTTTTGCATTGCATTATTAAAATCATTTGAATCTATGGGTTTAAGCAAATAATCAATAGCAGAAAATTTAAAAGCTTTTATGGCATATTGCTCAAAAGCCGTAATAAAAATTAATGAAAAATTGTAATTCGAGATTGCCGACAACACCTCAAAACCGGTACTGTCGTACAAATGAACATCAAGAAATACAATATCGGGTCTAAGGGTTTCAATTCCTTGTATGGCTTTTTCTGCCGAATTGAAACACACTGTTTTTATTTTGTCAACATAGGGTTCAAGGAGGTTTAAGATGCGGTCTGAGCTATGTTTTTCATCGTCTATTATGGCTACTGTGATCATAAAGCGCAGTTTAAAAAGCGTTTTGCAACGGGAGGCTCACTTCAACACGAGTTCCTGCGTTATGGAGCTTACTAAAAATTTGAAGATTGCCATGGGCCTTTTTTTGTTTATTCAGAATTTTAATGCGGTTTTCGGTAATGGCGATACCCAGCGATTTTTTGTTGGAAACTGCTTCGTTTTTATTGCTTCCCAATCCGTTATCGTCAACACTGCAAAGAAGCATGTCGTTTTTTATTTTGAAATCTATCAAA
>Ga0100399_1003432_pt1 | contig 11104 bp, 8 predicted proteins | sample CryGeymeta201523_FD_81545 | JGI IMG/M metagenome (GOLD analysis project Ga0100399, IMG submission 81545) | Groundwater microbial communities from Crystal Geyser aquifers in Utah, USA - Crystal Geyser metaG 2015-23 | ecosystem: Environmental > Aquatic > Deep subsurface > Groundwater | place: USA...
CGCGGAACATGGGTGTAGTCGGTCACGATGATCACTGGCGCGGTTGATCCCGCCGGGATCAGGCGCTGCGCGAAGGCCAGGTTCTCATAAGTGGTGGTCGAGGTGGTCTCGGCCCGGATCCGGTCGCGCGGCACACCCAGGCTGTGGCAGATCTCGGCGGCAACCTCGCCTTCGGCGGGTGGATTCCTGCCGACCCCGCCCGTGGTGATGATCAGGCTGCCGTCGCGCTCCAGCGCCAGCCGGGCGGCGTGCCGCGCCCGGCGCGCCAGGGCCGGGCTTGCCATCCCTCCCGCCCAGACCGCCGCCCCCAGCACGATGACAATCGCCGGTTGGCCCGCGCCATGGCTCATGGAGTTCGCCACGTCTTGCCACCCCGCATTCAGGCACCCCTGGCACTGCGGTTTTGCAGTGCCAGGTCGTGGCGCTACTTTGCCAGCAGCAGCGCTTCGTGCCGCTTGAGGGTGCGGCGGGCGGCGGTGTAGCCTTCGCGCCCTGCCGCCGTCTTGAGCTCGGGGAAAATCTCGAGGATTTCCGTGCGCTGCGCGTTGCCCATGCCTTTCAGCGTGTAGTCGCCGGGCTGGAAGCTTTCGGTCCAGGCACCGTTTGCCAGCACCACTTCATGGTGTTCGAACATGAAGTGCAGGTAGGTCGTGCCGATGCTTTCGATCGCATGCACCCCGTTGGCCCCGGCCAGATGCTTGGCCGCCACCAGCACTTCGTGTTCATCGAAGTAAAGCGCGGTGCGGTCGTTGGCCACCAGCATGCGGTGGTTGGGGCTGACCATCATGTCGCGCTCGGGCAAGCCGTTGCCCAGGGCACCCTGACGGATCAGGATCGGTTGCAGATGCGGGTTGGCGGTCAGGTCGCGCCAGCTCAGTGCCCGCTGCCCGGTCCAGCGGATTTCCTGAATGCCGTTGTCGCGGGTGATCACCCGGTCTCCGGCGCGCAGGTTTTCCACCGGAACCTCGCCCTTGGGCGTGGCAATCAGGGTGCCCGGCGTGAAGCAGGGGATCACGTTCTCGATGTTGTAGAAGTTCATCGTGCCGGTGACATTGCCGTCGCCGTCGAGAAAGTTCACCACCCCGTTTTCCGGGTTCAGCGCATCATGGACAATGTGGAACGGCCCGGTCACCCCGTGCAGATCCAGCGTGTCGTAATCGTCGCCGCCTTCATCGCCGTTGACCACATCGCCCGCGCTGCCACCAAAGAACGTGTCGCGGTCGTCGCCGCCAAAGACGCTGTCCACGCCGTCGCCGCCGATGATGGTATCGCTGCCGCTGCCGCCGTAGATGGTGTCTTCGTCGATGCCGCCGTCGATCAGGTCGTTACCGGCGTCGCCATAGATCACATCATCGTCGTCTTCGCCGTAGATGGTGTCGTTGCCGTCGCCGCCGTGGATGGTGTCACGGGCATTGTCGGGGCGCAGATCGGTGGCGTCGGGAATGTTGACCGCATCCGGAAAGCCCGGCCCAAGGCCGCCATAGATCAGGTCGTCGCCCGCGCCGCCCGAGATCTGGTCAGAGCCTTCGCCGCCGATGATGGTGTCGTTGCCGCCATCGCCCAGCAGGGTGTCGTCATCAAGGCCGCCGTCGATGTAGTCGGCGCCGGTGCCGCCACTGACCGAATCGTTGTCATCGCCGGTGTGGATGGTGTCGTTGCCCGCACCACCGAACACGGTGTCGCGATCGTCGAACGGGTCGCTGTCGTCCGGGTAAAACCCGGGGTAGCCGCGATCCGGCAGGGGCGTGCCGCCGCTGCTGGTGTCGATGACGTCGTTGCCGTCACCGCCATCCACCAGGTCACTGCCGTCACCGCCGTCGATCGTATCATTGCCGGTGCCGCCAAAGATGGTGTCGTCGCCACCGCCGCCCGACAGCAGATCCTGATCGGCACCGCCATCAATCAGGTCGTCGCCGTTCCTGCCCTCGATGGTGTCGTTGCCGCCATTGCCGAAGAACTGGTTGGTGAAGGTGTCGCTGGGAGTCGTGCCCTGGTGGTCGAAGCCCACCAGATGGTCGCCGAATTCCGAACCGATGACCCCGTCGATGCCACCCTGAATGCTGTCATTGGCGGCATCGCCACCCGACATGGCGCCGGTGGACAGGTTGATGTCCACCGCCCCCGCCGAAGCGGAATAATCAAGGTTATCCTGCCCGGCACCGCCATTGAACACATCCGCGCCGGCCCCGCCCACGAACACGTCGTCGCCGCTGCCGCCATAAAGCGTGTTGTTGCCCGCCCCGCCGATCAGCGTGTCGTTGCCGTTCTCGCCGTAGAGGGTGTCGGTGCCGGTGCCACCATTGATCGAGTCATCGCCTTCGCCGCCAAATACGATGTCGTTGCCCGCCCCCGCCAGCACGGTATCATCACCGGCACCCGCGCGCACCCAGTCGTCATTCGGGGCAGCACCGGGCAGGACCGCGTCATTGTGGTCGATCATGTCGCCGTCGGGATCGCCGGTATAGGCAAAGTCGATCAGATCCGCGCCCGCAGTGCCATCGACATAGCCATCGGACTTCGGGTGGCAGTCGCCGTCGTCATCGTGGTGATCGTCGTCATCGTGGTGATCGTCGTCATCGTGGTGATCGTCGTCATACTCGGCGGAATCTGTCATCACGCGTCCCTCTATTCTCTTACCTCCGCCTGATACCCGGCAGAGGCATCAGCCAGCTTCCCAAAAAGGCACCCGCAAACACGAGCGCCGAAAAAATGCCCCGGTCGCCCGGAGCCGTGCAGCCGGTCGTCAGTTCGTGACTAGAGTGGAACAGGCTATCCGTGCAGGCAGAGACAGCGGCCAAGGTTGCCTTGCGCACCATGCGCCGACAAAACCCGAACCATGACCCTGACACCTTGGCAGCACTTTGTTACCTACTCACGCGCCAGTTTGGCGCATCACCACTGAACGACCGCCCCCGCGGCCCAATGTCTTACCCAGAAAGACCTCTGCAGATTACCTTTTGTTAAGGTTCAGGGAAAGTGAAATCTGGCCAAGCCGCGACAAGTTGACGCGACGTCTGAGGTCGCGCCGCCACGTCCGACACGCGCAAGTTGAAGGCGGTTTCCGCAATGGCAATAATGCCGCGCGAGCATTCCGAGCAACCATGTGGAACTGTTATGAATCCCGTGCCCGGCACAGCGTTTGACCGATCCATTGTTTCCGGTTCGACACCATTAACGATGGGGTCACTCTTTTCGCCTTGCCGGACCTTCGACGGGGCCCCGTTGCTGGCGAGGCATCAATGCGGCGGCCAAACCGGTATTGATCACAACCCGGCAAAGCGCAGCCTTGACCACGACCGAATCATTCATGCCAAAATCAGCAATCGGACCGGTGCTGGCGGGATGAGGCGGTTGCGAGCTGCGGCAGGCGGGCGGATCGCCAGAATCAGACCCCAAGTGCGGCAAACCGGGTCATGAACACCAGGATCAGCGCGCCGACCGTCCACAGCGATGCGCGCAGATCGTGAGTCCGAGCGGTAAAATAGGCGACAAAATGCAGCAAACGCGAGATCACGTAGCCGTAAAGCAGCACCTGCGCCAGCCACAGCGGCGGTGCCGTCAGCACGTAAAGCAAGCCCGCCGCCAGAAGGAATGGCAGGTTTTCAAGATCGTTCAACTGGATGCGCCGGATCCGCTCGACTCGCTCGTCGGGGGCAAGCTGGGCAGGGTCGGGGCTGGGGTTGAGGCGGGTCTGGTGCAAGTCCTCGGGCGAGCGGTAGCCGCCCCTGATCTGCATCATCCGCACCACCGTCAGCCACGACATCGCGACCGCCTTGAGAATCATCAGGCAGGCGGCAATCGCATAGGTGGCAAAAAGCGGGTCATGGTAACCGAGAGCGGGCATCGCGAACCTGCCTTAGCCAACCTTTTCAGGGTGTCACAGAGATACCACCAAGGCTGTCGCATTTGCAGACCCCGAGCGCGGATCATGCCGTTTCCCCGTCGCGCCAGCGACGGGAACGCGACCGACCGCCGCCACGGCGGGCGCGTTCCGCTCCCGCCTCGGTCGGTCGCGCCCCCGTCTTCACCCCCGGGCGGTGGCGGCAGGGCATCGCGTTGCTCTTCTTGTCGCTGTATCGGAGCGAGAAAGCCATATGCGATTCCCCTTGCGGTCAGCGCGCCCGGGCGGGCACCCCGCAGCGGCTCAGTTTCCGGTCGCGTCCGGCGAAGCTGCTTCCGCCCCGGTCGGGGCTGGCGCATCCACCGGGGCCGGGGCGGCGGGGCCAGTCAGAATGCCGTTGGTCCATTCCCCCGCCGATTCCTGCCCACCGGCATAGCGCACCACGCCCTGGCCCTGGCGCTTGCCTGCGGCAAAGCTGCCCGCGTAGCTGTCGCCGTTGGGATAGGTGGCAATCCCGGTGCCGTCGATCTGGCCCGCCTTCCAGTCGCCGACGTATTCGAAGCCGTCCGGCATGGTGAACTTGCCCTGGCCTTCGCGCAGCCCCGCGACAAACCCGCCGACATAGGTCGAGCCGTCGGCGTAGGTGGCGCTGCCCTGACCCTGGCGCTTGCCCTCGACCCACGCGCCCTCGTAGCGCGCGCCATCGGGGTAGCTCATCACCCCCTGGCCGTTGGGCCGGGCGTCCTTGAAGCTGCCCTCGTAAACCTGCCCGCCCGCGTAGGCCGCGCGGCCCTTGCCCTCGATCCCGCCCGCATGCCATTCGCCCTCGTAGGTGGTGCCATCGGGGTAGGTGATCATGCCGCGGCCTTCGGCCTGATCGGCCTGCACCGCACCGACATAGACCGAGCCGTCGGGGTAGGTCAGGCTGCCCGCACCTGCCATCCGGCCCGCGACCCAGGTGCCGTCGTAGCGGTAGCCATCGACATCGCGGTAAACCCCGTGGCCGTGGCGCTTGCCCGCGTCGAACGCGCCGTCATAGACCGAGCCGTTGCCATAGCTCATCCGGCCCTTGCCCTGACGCTCGCCGTTGACCAGCGTGCCCTCATAGGTATCGCCGTTGGGTTGCGTCAGCTTGCCGGTGCCGTTGATCTGACCGCCCTGCCACTGGCCGACATAGGTCAGCCCCTCGGGCATGGTCAGGGTGCCCGAGCCTTCGCGCTGCCCTTCCACCAGATCGCCCTCGTAGGTGGTGCCGTCGGCATAGGTGATCTTGCCGCGGCCCTGCTTGACGCCAGCGACCCACGGCCCCTCGTAGCTTGTGCCATCGGGGCTTGCCATCACGCCCTGACCCTGCCGCACCGCATTGACGAAATCGCCGGTATAGGTCGAGCCGTCGGGGTAGCTGGCAACTCCCTTGCCGGTCATCTTGCCATCGCGCCAGTCGCCATCAAAGCTGCCGCCATCGGGATAGGTGATCTTGCCCCGGCCCTCGGGCTTGCCAAGCGCGAACTGGCCCTCGTAAACCGAGCCATCGGGAAAGCGCGCCGTGCCCTGGCCCCTGATCTCGCCTGCCACCCAGTCGCCGGTGTATTCATAGCCATTGGGCAACCGGTAGGTGCCGGTGCCGTTTTGCAGGCCCTGGCTGAAGGTGCCTTCATAGACGCTGCCATCGTCATACTGCTTGGTGAAGACCTCGCCCTCGGCCTGGGCCTGCACCGAAGTTGCCAAGGGCGCGGCCAGCACCAGCGCCCAGATCCCCGCCCGCATCACGCCCGTCCTGATCGCCCGCATGTCCGTTGCCCCGCTGTCCACCTGAATGAACCTAGCTTTGCCACCCCCGCGTGACAAGCGCCCGTGCTGCAATCGGCTTTTCCCTGCCCGCCGTTCTGCTAGAACCTGCAAAGCGGAACGCGACCCCGCAGTGACCAAAGCGATAGGCCAAGTCATGCAACAGACCTTCCGCCTGACCCTGGCGCAACTGAATCCGACCGTGGGCGCGCTTGCCGCCAATGCCGCGCTGGCCCGCGCCGCATGGGAGACCGGGCGCGCGGCGGGGGCGCAGATGGTGGCGTTCCCCGAGATGTTCATCACCGGCTATCAGACCCAGGATCTGATCCTGAAACCCGCCTTCGTGGCGGCGGCGGTGGCGGCGCTGGAACAACTGGCACGCGACTGCGCCGACGGCCCGGCGCTTGGCATCGGTGGCCCCTGCCTGAAGGGCGGCAGGCTGCACAATGCCTATTACGTGCTCGAAGCCGGCCGGATCGCTACCGTGATCCTCAAGCACCACCTGCCCAACGAAGGCGTGTTCGACGAAAAGCGGGTGTTTGCCAGCGCCGATGTCCATGGCCCCTACCGGATCGGCCCGCTGCGCATCGGCACCCCGATCTGCGAGGATGCCTGGCACCCGGACGTGGCCGAGACCCTGGCGGAATCGGGGGCGGAAATTCTGCTGGTGCCCAATGGCTCGCCCTATCATCGCGGCAAGCCTGATCAGCGCACCAACCTGATGGTGGCGCGGGTGGTCGAGACCGGGCTGCCGCTGGTCTATCTCAACATGGTTGGCGGCCAGGACGATCAGGTGTTCGACGGCGCGTCATTCGTGCTGAACCCCGGCGGTGGATTGGCGCTGCAACTGCCGCAGTTCGACGCGGTGGTGGCGCAGGTCGATTTCACCCTCACGCCGGAAGGCTGGCGCGCGACGCCGGGGGCGCTGGCTGCACTCCCCCGCATCTGGGAGGCCGACTACCGCGCCTCGGTGCTGGGTCTGCGCGACTATCTGGCCAAGACCGGCTTTACTTCGGTTCTGCTCGGCCTGTCGGGCGGGATTGATTCCGCGATCGTCGCCACCATCGCCGCCGACGCCATCGGGCCGGAAAATGTGCGCTGTGTCATGCTGCCGTCCGAATTCACCAGCCCCGAGTCGCTGGCCGATGCGACGCAGGTCGCGCGCACTCTGGGTTGCCCGCTGGACACCGTGCCGATCAGCGGCGCGCAGGCGGCGGTCGGGGCGGCGCTGGCAGCGCTGTTCGCGGGCACGCCCCCCGGCATCACCGGAGAAAACATCCAGAGCCGGTTGCGCGGGCTGATCCTGATGGCGCTCTCGAACCAGACCGGCGCGATGCTGCTGACCACCGGCAACAAATCGGAAATGGCGGTGGGCTATTGCACCATCTACGGCGACATGAACGGCGGCTACAACCCGATCAAGGACATGTACAAGACCCGGGTGTTCGCGACCTGCCGCTGGCGCAACGACAATCACCGCGACTGGATGCGGGGGCCGGCCGGGGCGGTGATCCCGGAACGGGTGCTGACCAAGGCCCCCAGCGCCGAGTTGCGCGCAGGCCAGCGCGACGACGACAGCCTGCCGCCCTATCCGATCCTCGACGCGATCCTCGAAGGTCTGGTGGACTTTGAGCTGTCGGTGGCCGAGATCGTGGCGCAGGGCTACGATCCGGCCGTGGTCAAACGGGTCGAACAGTTGCTTTATATCAGCGAATACAAGCGCTATCAGGCCGCCCCCGGCACCCGCCTGACGCCGCACGCCTTCGGCCTTGACCGCCGTTACCCGATTGCCAACCGCTGGCGCGACGAGGGCTAGGGGGCGGCTCGGCGCGCCCTGCCGGTTGCTTCTCGCGGCTCGTCCAGATGGCACTTCGCGAAGACCGCCCGTCCGGGCGGGATAAGCCCCGCCTCAGACCTTGGTCACCACGCATTCCGCCAACAGCCGCTCGGCGTCGTCGCGGCGGCACAGCTCGGTGGCCTCGGTCATCACCGCCGCTGATGCCGCCGCCACCCCGCGCGCCAGCGCCTGCGGGGCCGCCTCGCCGCGCGCCACCGCCAGCACATAAGCGCCCACGAAACTGTCGCCCGCGCCGACCTTGCTGCGCACCGGCACCTTGGGCGCAAGGCCAAACCAGCGCCCGCCGCTGCTGTCGGCCAGCACCGAGCCATCCGCGCCATGCGCCACGATCACGGTCTGCGCCACCCCGCGCCTGACCAGGGCGGCGGCAAAACCGGCGGTCGACTCGCGCGAGGTCAGGCCGTCGCCCGCCAGCGCCTGAGCTTCTTCGCTGTCCATCCGCAATACGCTTAAGCCCGCCACCGCGGCGGTCGCAAGGTTGCCCAGCGGTGCCCCCGAGGTGTCCACCACCATGCGCCCGCGCCCGGCCAGGCGGCGCACCAGGGTGCGCGCGAACCCGGGCGTGAAGCCCAGCGGCTGGCTGCCGCTCAGCACCACCCATCCGGCCTTGGGGGCGACTGCGGCGATGCGGTCGGGCAGGCTGGCCACCAGCGCCGCAGGCCAGCTTGCGCCGGGCATCACAAAGCGGAACTGTCGCCCGGTGGTGGCTTCGATCACGGCCAGACTCTGGCGGGTCTCGCCGGGGCCATCGAACGCCACCACCGCAATGCCGGTCGCCGCCAGCAGCCCGCCCAGTTGCAGCCCGGTAGCCCCGCCAAAGGCCACGAAGGCGGTGCTCTCGCCGCCCAGCAGGGCAATTGCGCGGCTGACATTGATGCCGCCGCCGCCAGGGTCAAGCTGGGGGGCGGCGCAGCGCAGCTTGGGTCCGGCCAGCACCTCGGGCACTTCGGTCGAGACATCGACCGTCGGGTTCAGGGTGACGGTCAGGACGGGTTGCTGCGCTGCCATCGGGCCTCCTTCGGGGTGATAGTGTCGTGGCGGGTGCCGGTGGCGGGCGCGTTAGGGGACCATCTCGACGGTCAGATCGAAGCTGCCCGAGCGGTCGGAATTCTGGTCGCGCAGGGTGGTGCGCAGGACATAGGTTCCGGCCTCCATACCCGTCAGATTGTAGGTCAGGTTGGCCTGAAATTCCTTGTTCTGGTAGCGCGAGACCAGTCCAAGCTGCATGAGATCTGCGGCCTCGATCAGCACCGCTCCGGCCGGGTCCAGCACCGTGAGATCGACGTTGAAGCCGATCCTCCAGCTGCCGTCGGCCTGCGCACCATAGCCAAAGCCGTAGGGTTCGGCGTAGATGATGATCGGCTCGTCCAGCTTGTAGGTGGCGTCGGCGCGTTCGCTATAGATGCCGTAACCGCTGGCGGTATCGCTCACCAGGGCCACCTTGGAGAAAGCGATGGTTCCGACCTGATCCCAGACCAGACCGAACAGGCCTTGGGTCGCGGCCAGGGCCTCGGCGGGCTTGCCTTCAGCAAGGCTGGCCTCGATCGCGGCCGCCTGATCGGCAATCGGCCCGGCGACACCGGCCAGAGGAAGGGTCGCGAGCAGCGCGCCAAGCGCGGCGGCGGCCAGGTGATCACTGATCATTCTCATCGCGGCATCCTTTCCCTGCGTCATGAACCGGCGCAAGATCAGGGTCCGAGGTGCGCCGGGCGCGATGCTACAACGCTTTGCCTGGGGTCGGGAATATGCAATCGACGGAAAGTTTCCGGGCGGCGATAGGTGCATGGGCGCACAGATCGCATGCGATCGCGCGTAATGGCACAGGAGGCAAGGACCGACTAAGTGTGGTCGGTATCCCTCAAGGAGGCTGCCATGAGCACCGTCAAACTCGCGATCCTGTTCTATTCCACCTACGGCACCAACCAGCAGATGGCGGAAATCGCCGCCGAAGCGGCGCGCGCCGCGGGGGCCGAGGTGCGGCTGCTGCGAATCGCCGAGACCGCGCCCGAGGCGGTGGTCAACAGTCAGGAGGGCTGGAAGGCGCAGGTCGCGCGCGCGGCGGCGATCCCGGCTGCCACCCCCGAAGACATGGCCTGGGCCAATGCCTATCTGTTTTCCGGCCCGACCCGCTTTGGCGGTGCCGCAAGCCAGGTGCGCGCCTTCATCGACACCCTGGGCGGGCAGTGGTTCACCGGCGCGCTGGCCAACAAGGCGGTCAGTGCGATGACCTCGGCGCAGAACGCGCACGGCGGGCAAGAGGCCACCACGCTGGGGCTTTACCCCACCTTCCTGCACTGGGGGTCGGTGATCGTGGCCCCGGGCTATACCGACCCGGCGGTAAGTGCTGCGGGCGGCAACCCCTACGGCTACAGCCATACCCAAGGTGCCCCGTTCGACGACAAGGCCAAGGCCGCGATTGCGCATCAGGCCACGCGGCTGGTCACGATTGCCGCCAAACTCGCGGCCTGATTTCAGGGGGGCGGGTGCTGCCCGCCCCTATTCCCACCAGCGATCGACACTGGCGATATCACCGTCGGACCAGCCGAAGTGATGGGCCAGCTCGTGCACCAGAACGTGGCGCACCAGATCGCCCAGGCCGATATCGCCCCGCGCCGCCCATTCATCCAGAATCGCCCGGCGAAACAGCCAGATCATGTCGGGCTGCTGCGGCTGATCCAGCACCGACTTCTCGGTCAGCGGGATGCCGTCGTAAAGCCCGGTCAGATCGAACGGGTCGTCCACCTCGAGCTCGCGCAGCAGGGCATCGGGCGGGAAATCCTCGATGCGCAGCACCACGGCACGGGCACCGGCGCGAAACGGCGGGGGCAGGGCCGCCACCGCATCCAGCGCCAGACGCTCGATCAGGGCGGCGTCGGGGGCGCAGGCTTCGGCCCAATCGGGGGGGTCTGGCACGGTCATGGCGGCGTCCTTGATGCAGGCTTCGGAGCAATCGGGTGACGGAATTACCCCGCCGCGTCTTGCAACGAATGGTCAAGACGGGGGCAAAAGAGATGAATAGGGCACGATGAGGCTGGGTGGCAGCGCTCATCGTCATCTTCCCTGAGGTCGGGCCGAGCTTTTGGGCCGCAAGAAAACTCTCCGGGGGAGAGTTTTCCGGCCCGTTGTTCATAAGGCTGAAAGCCGTTGAACAAGGGCGGTCGCGCAAGCGCTGTCGGTCGGAAATCGGGCCGCGCCTGACTGGCTGGCGCGGTTACGCGCCTGCCGGGGGCAGGCAGGCGCGGCCCGATTTGACGCGTGTCAAATCGGACAAGAGAGGATTGCGGCTCCAACTGACCCCATCTTGCTCTAACTATTTGCACGACGAATAAATCGAGAACACGGGGTGTTCACCCGATTGCCCCGATACAGGCTGCCCCCCGATATGGACATTTTCCGCGCCCTGTGAAAGAGCAGGCGCGACCCGAGGAGAGTCCCATGCCCGCCACCGTTACCACCCGCTTCGCCCCGTCGCCCACCGGCTATATCCACGTCGGCAACCTGCGCACCGCGCTGATGAACTACATGATCGCGCGCCAGGCGGGCGGCACGTTCATCCTGCGGCTGGATGACACCGATCAGGAACGCAGCAAGCAGGAATATGCCGACGGGATCATGGC
>Ga0100399_1003433_pt1 | contig 11104 bp, 10 predicted proteins | sample CryGeymeta201523_FD_81545 | JGI IMG/M metagenome (GOLD analysis project Ga0100399, IMG submission 81545) | Groundwater microbial communities from Crystal Geyser aquifers in Utah, USA - Crystal Geyser metaG 2015-23 | ecosystem: Environmental > Aquatic > Deep subsurface > Groundwater | place: USA...
ATGCTAGCACCCATTTCCCACAAATCACCCTTTCTTTCTTCAGTAATTACTATTCACAATTCTCTTGACCTGGAAGATTTTTTTTCAAAGACCCTCCCAAGTTATCAACTTAATTCTCAAGATCTACTTTTGACCAAATATATCCTTTCAGAACTCACTCGCAATACTCTAGAGCATGCATCTACACCTGACGGAGTTACCCTCGCCCTAACTCATTCCGTCAAAACTGATACTTTGCGCCTGGGAGTGAGTGACCGCGGAGTCGGGATCAAAACTACCATCCGTCGTCTTTATCCAGATCAAACCGATTATGAGACTATTATCACCGCTCTTACTCCAGGAGTGACAGGCACTACCAATTTTTCCGGAGGAAACACTCAAAATGCCGGAGCAGGACTATTTTTTGTCAAATCGCTCGCCCACCAGCTTGGTAGTCATTTCCTTCTTTACTCTGGCACTGGCCTCTTCAAACTCCTCAAGCGTAAAACTATCCGCAGTATCCTCAAGCCTGACTCTCTAGAAGATCATGCCTCAGGGAGCAACGACTTCCCCTTTTGGCATGGTACAGCCGTAGGTGTAGACATCCCCCTAAACAAGATCACAGATTTTAATACTGCCCTCACCCAAATCCGCGCCAAATTTATGAGCTCTACAGAACCAAAGGCTCAATTTATATGACCCACACGATTGTTCTTCTCCCTCTTGTCCACGACTTTGCTCAGAACAAAGACATCGCTACCTCAATTCGTCAAAAAGAAATCATGCCGTTTCTGACAAAAAACGAAGAGGTTATCCTCGATTTCTCAGGTATCACGGGCAGTACCCAGTCATTCATCCATGCCCTCATTGCCGAGCCACTACAAATTTATGGCACCGTCGCTCTAAAGCTTCTTAAATTCAAATCCGCCTGCCCCATTCTCCAAACCTTGATCGGCCTCGTCATCGACTACTCCCTGATCTAAACTTATCCACTTCTCCCCACTCTCCCACCACACTACCCGTAGGGGCGAATCATTATTCGCCCGCATACACAAATCAAATACGTGACGCACAATCCAACTACATCAATCTATACATCTCGTGATCTAAGTACTAAGTACTACTAACTAAGTACTACATACACCTCATCAAATAGTATCCTATTGACACACACCAAAACAATTGCTAATATCTATCTACTATTCACTATTTGCCATGAGCCATAACCTATGAGCCAAACCAAAGTTGATTTAAAAAACCTCCCCGATCTCTTAACTGTCCGCGAAGTCGCCGATCTCCTGCGCGTCTCCCCTCTCACTCTCAAACGCTGGGGCAAACGTGGTAAACTCCCCGCTATTCGCATCAACTCTCGTGGTGATCGCCGCTACAAAAAAGAACAGGTCCAATGGTTGTTGGGAATCAATCCAGATCAAACTTAATTCATCTCTTCCACTATCTTCTCTACCTCATCTGCACTATTTGTCATCATTAGTCTCGCTCGCAAATCTACCGCTCCAGGGAACCCCTTGCAGTACCAAGCCAAGTGTTTGCGCACAGGCAAGAATGAATATTCTTGCCGAGTGCCCCTCCGTAGCCCATCGGGCGAAGGGGGGTAGGCATCCTTAAATATTTTTTCATAAACTCTCGCGTGCTCTACCATCCAAGCCAGTCTCTGTTCTTTTTCAGACTCCAATTTGAGAATTTGAGAATTTATGATTTGAGAATTAAACACGGCGGGGTTCCCCTCTGCCGCCCGTCCGATCAGCACCCCATCCACCCCATAGCTATGCGCCATACGCCATGCACTATCAACTGATCCTACATCCCCATTCCCCAAGATATGTCCACCATACTTGTGTACAACTTCTGCTGCCAAAGCGATCGCTCCCCAATCTGCACTCCCCGAATACATCTGCTTGAGTGTCCGCCCATGCAAGCTAATCACGGCCGGCTTGGCCTCCATCAAAACTTCCATCCATTCCTGTACGGTGTCATGATCTATCCCGATTCTAGTTTTGACCGAAACTGGAAGCTTGGTATGAGCTTTGACCACTTTGATAATCTCTTGTGCTAATTTGGGCTGGCGAATCAGTCCCGCTCCAGATCCCTGTTCCTCTACCTTGTGTGCAGGGCACCCCATATTGATATCAATCCCGTCAAACCCAAGGCTCTCAATGAGCTCTGCCGCCTCGGCAAAATACGGAGGTGTATGTCCAAACACCTGCGCCACCTCATATGGCCATGTACCATGTAGGGGCGCAACATCTTGCGCCCGTAAGAATGTTTTCAGCAATCTTTCCCTCCTCCCTTGCCCCTTCGAAGCCGAAGGCGAAGTGGGGTCTCCCATGGCATAATGTAAAGCATCCACACTCACAAACTCGGTGAACATCACATCAGGTTGCCCATACTTTGCGACCATATACCTCATCGCAGCGTCCGTGACCCCATCCATAGGAGACAGTCCCAAAACCATCTTTTTCTTAGTAAACAAATCTGTCCAAAAACTCATAACTCTATTCTATATCAATCTATCAACTTGTGATACAACACCAGAGTACCAAACTGGAGTACTTTTACTACTCGTTTCCATCTCCATGGCTCATGTAACACTCGCCACATCCACTTGAGTCCAATCTTGTCCATCCGTGCCAGACAGTTCGCAACCACCCCAGCCCACTCGTCCAGCGTCCCCCCCACCCCCATCGCCACCCGCACTCTCAGATACGGCCTATTCTCCTCGATCCAGATATCCTGCCAGGGTGAGCCATATGCCACCAAGAGGTAATCCGGTTCAAACCCGTTGATCTTGGCGATCGTCATACTCGCTTCTTCGCTTTTCTCTACTTTCACCGTCTGCGCCCCCGCATAACTCATAAAATGTGCGTGGGGGTACTTAGATGCCATCTCTAGTGCGGCTTTCTCAGCTATACCAGTTTGAGCACCCAGCAAAAATACTTTTTCTCCTCTCTCATCGGCTAGCTTGAGTATCTCCTCTGCCAGCTCCACCCCGCTAATCCTCTCAATTTGTTTACCCTGAGCTAGCCGAAGGGCCCATACCACCCCATGTCCATCTGCGACCGTCAAGCAATGTGTTAAAATTTCTCTAAATTGAGAGTTACCCCTCGCCTCCATAATATACTCTGGGTTGACCGTTGCGACATGCAACATTCCTTTCCTCTGGAGACCAACTTTACTTAGCACTTGACGCATTTGAGTGCCAAATATAGTCACCCCAAAGATTTGTACTGATTTATCCATCTTTTTATCACTTACTTTTTGAGTTTTATGGGCACTTTTCTTCATTTTATTAAACCATTTGCTATTTACTATTCACTATTTACTAACTTATCATACCCTCTCTGTTGACAGAGTGCAAAATTCCCTCGTTTCCACCCCAATTTTTATGTCCTATACATATTCTATTCGCTATGAGCCATGAGCCATGAGCCATTAACTGATATATATTTACTCTAAGATCAAATATTTCAGCCTAAATTGTCTCGTTTTTGCCATTTTGTACAAATGATTTATACGACTATTATATCTTTAATTTGAGAATTTGAGAATTTATGATTTGTGATTTTAATTTTTAAGTTATATCCCTACCCCACTAGAGTTGATAAAGTCTCTCTAGCCGTCTTCTCCCAGGTGAATTCCTTGACTCTCTCATATCCCATAGATATCGAATTATTTTGCAGTTTTTTATCACTCACCACCCGCTCCATCGCCCTCGCAAGTCGCTCTACAAATCCATCCCCCAATTTGATTATTGTCCCCGCTTTACCCACTACTTCACTTAGCGCCCCTCCATCACTACTGATTACGGGGACGCCCATTTGCATCGCTTCTAAGACCGGCAACCCAAACCCTTCCGTAAGAGACGGCTGGACATACATCAATGCTCCGTTATATAATTTCTCAAGTTCCAAATCGCTTACTCTACCTGTAAATATCACTTTTTCCTGCACACCAAATCTGGAGGGAGCTCGTAAAACTTCTTGCGCCATCCATCCAATCCCGCCTACAATAATCAATTTTTCTATTTTTGTACGAGAGAATGCGTCAATTAGAGCTACTAAATTCTTCCTTGGTTGAACAGTCCCAACAAAGAGTATGTATTTCATTCTACCCCTTCATATATCACTTTGATCTTGTTTTTATCAGTATGTAACTCTTTTTGGAGCTGATGCGACGTAAACTTGGACACGGCAATCAGCTTATCTGCGTATTTTGCGGCGTAAATTGTCGAAAGCGGTAAATACCACTTTTGCAACCAATTTTTGTACTCTGGAAGCCACTGATATTCCAGACCATGAATCGTTACTACCGTTCTGATTTTTGGATTACGCAAAATCGGTAACGTGTGAGCGGGTATCCACAACACATCAAGATATTGATTCTGATTCTTTCCATACGCCATGAGCCATGAGCCATAAGCTAATCCCGCCTGCGTCCACAAATATGGCCATCTCACTTCTTTTACCATTAGATTGCTATATAGCAACAATTCACTAGGCAAGACTGCATTTGGACGGGTAAACAGGACAAACGTGTGTTCTCTAGATTCTGGCAATCTCAGCATCGCAGTGATAACGTGGTAAGAGTAGTTCTCCGTACCCGTTTTGTCACTTACAAACGCTCTTGAGGAATCTATTCCAATAATCATATCACAATCATACCAAACAATATCAAATATTTATCTAAAAGCCTTCCGATAGCTCTCAATGTTCTCAATCGCCTTCCCCGTCCCCTTGACTACACAAAAAAGCGGATCCTCTGCGATGTACGCCGGTACTCCTATCTCTTTGGTAAACAGAGCATCCAAATTGCGCAAAGTCGAGGTCCCACCACTCATCACGATCCCCTTATCTATGATATCGCTAGACAACTCGGGTGGCGTCTCCTCTAAAACTGCCTTGACGACTCCCACAATCTGACTCAGCGGTTTCTGCATTGCTTGGTAGATATCACTTGAGGTAAAGCTCACTGTCCGAGGTAATCCCGTCACACTATCACGCCCCTTTACGTTCATACTCTCCTCCCGCGCCAGTTTTGTGGCCGAACCAATCTTTATTTTTACTGTTTCCGCCGTTTGATCGCCGATTATCAAAGAATGGTTCCGTCGTGCATAATCAATGATTGACTCATCTAGCTTCGTCCCCCCCACTCGCACACTTTTGTGGACCACCACTCCACCCAGCGCAATCACTGCCGCCTCCGCCGATCCGCCCCCAATATCGATGATCATATTTCCCGAAGCCTCGGCAATTGGGATCCCCGCCCCTATCGCCGCCGCCAGTGGCTCATCAATCAAATAAACTTGGCGTGCCCCAGCTGAGATAGTAGCATCTTGTGCCGCCCTCCTCTCAACTTGAGTACACCCAGCCGGCACGCAAATCATAATGTCTGGTTTAAACAGCCAGGACTTCCCTACGGCTCGTGTAATGAAATACTTAAGCATTGCCTCAGTTACCGCATAATCGGCGATCACACCGTCTTTCATGGGGCGACTAGCTATAATATTGCCGGGGGTACGACCCAACATAGTCTTGGCTTCGTTCCCTACGGCTACAACTCGCATATCAACAATCGTCACCGCCACTACCGTTGGCTCATTTAGCACTAGACCCTCACCGGCAATCCACACCAACGAATTTGCGGTCCCCAGATCAATACCTAGCTTCTTACCAAAGTTCATAAGGATCATTTTACCACGTCCTCATCGGGATTGCCTTTTCACGCTCTCAATCAGATTACCGCATAATATATACATATACCGCACTCTTGAGAGTATATTTGCGTTAATTATATCTACTTGACATCTATTCACCGTAGATCTACTATCTAAACATACCCTACAAACTTAGACACATATCTGGATGTACAAGTTATGGACAAGCTCTATACAATACAAGAAGTCGCAACCAAACTCAACCTCTCCGATAAGACTTTGCGTCGCTGGGAAGAAGCTGGTAGATTTACTCCTAGTCGGACACTCGGCAATCAGCGTCGCTACTCCATCGAAGATCTCCAAATCCTAGATGCACTCAAACATGGCACTATCCTCAAACAATCAGATCTCCTAAATCTAGAACAAGCCGCCCTTCTATGTGGAGTCAGCTCTACTACCCTAATAAGGTGGGAGAATGACGGCAAGATTCATCCCTTTATTACCGCCGGCAACACCTACTACCCCCGCCAAAAACTCATGGAAAAACTCGATGAGCTCAAATGCGCCCGAGGGTCTGGCCTGCCTGCGCAGGCAGGCCCTTTCGAGGGGACAGTCCCTGAAAGGAATTCCCGGCTGCAAGCCGAGAAGGGGCCCCCGCCGCGGCGGGGAGGGACTGTCCCCACAGGATATCTCACTCACATCCTTATCACTCTCCTCCTTCTATTCTCATATCATCTAATCTTCAACATGAAACCAACCAAGTTGGACTCACCTACCCCTAGTTCTACAACTACTATTTCTGATCCAACCATTGATTTACTCAAGACAATGCTCGCCCCTACTGGGGCACTAACCACCACTAGTTTGACTCTACATTCCTCCTTCGCCCCCACTACTCCCGTTTCGGGAACCATCTATTTTGATAACCTCTCTAGCTCACTCAAAATATACAAAGGCAATGCCTGGAGCGATGTTGCAGGAACTACCACTACTCTCAAAGTCAATGATGCGACATTGATTATGAGCTCTGCCACCCTCCCCAAAGGCAAGAATCAAACCTCAGTTACACACGACCAACTTACCCCCACAACCCCAGTGACTGTTACTTTTACGAGTGATTATGCCCCAGCCAAGAAATATTGGGTCACGGTGGGTCAAGGATCATTCACCATCCACACTGATTTCCCCGTCTCCTCGGATGTACCCTTCAACTACAGCTTTTTTGTTGGTATAATAACCTCATGAAACTCCCATCCGCACGTCTACTCATCTTTTTGACCACCGCCGTTTTTATTTTTAGTGGCACCTTCCTCATGATCCGCTATGCTCAAGGTTATCGCCCCACCAAAACGCTCACAATCAAGGGGACTGGTCTCCTCTCCGCCAACTCTTACCCCACAGCGGGTGAAGTCTATATCAATGGCAAATTGACGACCGCCACCGACAACACCCTCAATCTCGACCCGGGTACTTATGACATCGAGATCAAAAAGGACGGCTACCACACTTGGAGTAAAAAACTCAAAATCGAAGCCGAGCTGGTCACAGAGACCAATGCCCAGCTCTTCCCCGCTAGTCCAAGCCTTGAGCCTCTGACTTATACCGGCGCTACCATGCCTGTCCCCGCTCCAGATGGCACCAAACTCTCATTTACCGTTGCATCCTCATCTGCAGTTGCCAAAAACGGTCTGTATGTCCAAGAGCTTACTTCTTCGCCAATTGCTCTCAACAAAACCGCCCGTCAAATAGCCCGCACCGAAACCGGCTATGACTATACTACTAGTAATTACACCTGGAGCCCCAACGGAAGCGAGATATTAGTATCCTTTAAGACAGGTTCTCACGTCCTCCTCGACGCTACCAAATTCAATGATCTCGCTACCCTCAAAGATGTGACCGTCCGCCTCCCTCAGATCCTCTCCGAGTGGGAACTAGAGCTAGCTCGACAAGAGCGAGTTCAGCTCCTCAAATTACCGGAGTTTATGGCGAGTATCGCAACCCAGTCTGCCACCAATCTTTACTTCTCCCCCGACTCCAAACGTCTACTTTATCAATCTATCACCAATCTTGATATTCCCACCGGTCTCGTGCCCACCCTCCCCTCATCTTCTACCCAGACAGAATCTCGCTCACTCCAAGCAGGCTCATGGTACGTTTATGACCTCAAAGAAGACAAAAACTTTTTGATTGCCGAGGACAAATTACCCAAGACACAAAAAATCACTCTCCTCCCTAACTTTGCGGTAGCAATCCCGGCTGAGCTCATCTCCTCTCCCTCTGCCTTTCACTTACTTCAAAACGGTACCACGGGTGAGTCCATCATCTTGTTCAACGCCCAATACTCCTCGATCGTGGTCAGTCAAATCCAGTGGTTCCCCGATTCTACTCACTTAATTCTGACGACCGACAGTGGGATTGACCTGCTCGAATACGACAGCACCAATCGCTTGACCATCTACGGCGGTCCCATGGACAAATCCATCGTTTATCCCTGGCCAGACGGCTCCAAGATCATCACCCGCATTTCCTTCTCCGAAGGCACTCTCCCCAATCTCTACACCATCAAGTTAAAATAAGCTAGAATACTACTATCGCTCCCATAGTTTAACGGATAGAACAGAGGTTTCCTAAACCGCAAGTCCAAGTTCAATTCTTGGTGGGGGCACAAATAGTCTTATTTCCCTCGCTCAAAATCAGAGTAAATCAAGCATGCCTCGGCAGTTTCATACTGGAAAATCTCTTCCGGCGTGAAGATCAGCCCAATTTCTTTTTCAGCATTGGTCGCCTCATCACTAGCATGGATCAAGTTTTGGCTCCCCGACATCGCAAAGTCGCCTCTGATCGATCCTGCCTCGGCTTCATACCCCTTGGTTACCCCCACCAGTTTGCGCACCACACTGATCGCCTCCTGTCCTTCCCAGACCATCGCGATGATCGGTGTCCAGGTCATAAAGCTCTTTAGATCTTTAAAAAATGACTTCTCTTTGTGATGAGCGTACCAGGTATCGAGAAGTTCATCATTGAGCCTCATCATCTTGAGACCTACTAACTTGAGCCCTTTGCGCTCAAACCTCGCCACTATCTCGCCGATCAGTCCCCTCTGCAACCCATCTGGTTTTACAAGTACCACTGTTCTTTGCATGGTCATACTTACCTCCTTCGGTCGCCGAAGTCTTGACGAAGGCGACTAATAATATTCTATTTAGATTATAACAGTCCGCCTACGCCTAGGCTATGGCGAACAAAGTCGGGGTGGAGAGAATCGAACTCTCTATCTCACGGTTCCGAACCGTGCGTTATACCGGTAAACCACACCCCGCCTTGGGTCCCACCACCACGCTCCTTATCCTCTCTTCTCTCACCAACTCGCGAGTAATCTCCTTGACTTCATCCAAAGTAATCTTCTCAATCGCCTCCTTTATTTCCTCAGGTTGGCGGATTTCGTCGAGCATCAATGCTCGCATACCATAGAACTGGGCGATATCCATCGATCCCTCCAGAGACAGTGGCAGATGGCCGAGGATATATTCTTTCGCTTTGTTTAGCTCAGCCCCCGTAATCGTCTCGGCTAGCTTGAGCATCTCCTCCCGTACCACCTTCATTGCCTCTCCTAGTTTATCTAGCGCCACCCCAGCACGTACCGACAAATAGCCACAATCAAAGTTTGTCTCCATCTCGGCCTTGACATAATAGGCTAGTCCTCTTTTTTCTCTGATCTCGTTAAAAAGCCGACTACTCATCCCCCCACCTAGCACTATCTGCCCCATTTGTAGTGCGTAACGTCTTGGATCACTCATCGAAAGACCTGGAACCCCCATCACGAAATGAGCTTGTTCAGTTTTTTTCTGGAAATGTCTGTGCTCTGGCTTGCCATAACTCGCTTTGCTCACATAATCATCCATTAACCATTGACCATTAACCATTTTCCTTCCCCTCCCCATCCCCCCAAACTTCTCCTCAATCACCTCATCCATTAACCATTGACCATTAACCATTAACTTGCCTGCTACCACCACCAGCATATTCCCGCCCCTATACCACCTCTGCATATATTCGCGCAAATCAAGGCTCGTAGTCGCCCTCACGCTCTCTTTGGTCCCGATGATCATCCGCCCCATGCTCGACCCGCCGTACATCAGATTCTCAAAATGTTCACTCGCCATCGCCATCGGCTGGTCCTCGTACATATTGATCTCTTCAACGATCACTTCGCGCTCACGGTTCAAATTAAACTGTGGAAGAGTTGGTGCAGTCAACATCTCTGCCTGGATATCCAAGGTTAGCCCCAAATGTTTCGCCGCCGAGGTGATGTAGTAACCCGTATATTCTTTGCTGGTAAATGCGTTCTGTTCTGCCCCGATAGAGTCCACCGCCTCCGCAATACTCATGGGAGTTGGATATTTCTTGGTCCCTTTAAACACCATGTGCTCTAGAATATGGGAGATCCCCGCTTGCTTGACTGTCTCGTTACGAGACCCCGTCTTGCACAACACCATTGCCGTTACACTCTCCACCCCCTCCATCGGGACCAGTAGCACTCTCACCCCGTTTTTTAACTTGGAATATTTCACATCAAACTTCATGCTGTTATCTTACCAGAAAAGTTTACCCCGTGATGACGCAATCATTTTACGGGGTGGACCGGGGGGGAATCGAACCCCCGTCTGTACAATGCGAATGTACTGTACTACCACTATACTATCGGCCCGAGCCTATTCATTTTAACATTATTCTCGACAATTTTGGTTCGCACGTCTCAAGTTGCCAAATATTTCATATCTCATCTTTAATGATATAATGATTTAAATCATGATATCATTCACCAAACTAGAAAAATCGCAAAAATTTTCATTCACTCCACCCAGCATACCCGAGTCCTGCCAGCCGCAATCCAATGATTATCATCAAAGTTCCCATTCCCGCCCCCACCACCACCTGTGCCCACGTATGATGTCTCTGGTACACCCGCGCCCAACACACCAGACATAACAAACCGTATAACCAGTAGTAATGCCAACCATAAAACATATTTATTGTCGTGATGAGAACCGCGTTTACTCCTGCATGCAAACTGATCTTCCAAAACGTTGTGATCACACCAAACACAATGGCGGTCGCATAATACACGAGCAGGATCGAGACCAGTTCACTCTTGCCTAGCTCATGTGCGAGCCAGATCCCACCCAAATGGCACACCAAAGTAAATAGATATAGCGGGATCCTCTGAGCTCGTTTTTGTATATCCCAATCTTTGATTTGCTTATTCAGGAGCATGGTCAGGAAAAAGATCATAGGTACTACCCCATCGATAAAAAGGAGCAGTCCCACAAACCGCCACCGCAGTCCCTCTTGCATGGCAAACGTCACCGCCAACACAATTGCTACCGGTATCTCCCAGACAGGATCCAGTACCCTACTCACCACCTCCGCCAAAATATCCTTAAACTTCTTCAC
>Ga0100399_1003447_pt1 | contig 11080 bp, 4 predicted proteins | sample CryGeymeta201523_FD_81545 | JGI IMG/M metagenome (GOLD analysis project Ga0100399, IMG submission 81545) | Groundwater microbial communities from Crystal Geyser aquifers in Utah, USA - Crystal Geyser metaG 2015-23 | ecosystem: Environmental > Aquatic > Deep subsurface > Groundwater | place: USA...
CAGTGCCGGCAAATGGCTGTCACTGGTAAACGTGTTTGTCGAGTTCACGGCGGATTAACTCCCAGCGGCCCCGCGGCGGGTTCGTTCAAACACGGTCTCTACTCGAAGCACGCCACCGCTGCCTTTGGCCCACTCATGCAGGACATTCAGGACGACGCGGAACTCTCAGCACTTCGGGACGACCTGGAGTTGTACGTGGCGCTGGTGCGAGAACGTCTGGACGGGATGCAAGCGGGGGAGACGGTAGCGGGATGGAAGATGTTGCAGAAGTTGTTTCCCCAACTGCGGGCACAGGAGGCGAAGCGTGACGTTGACGGGATGATGGTAACTCTCTCAGCGATGGAAGACATCATCGTCAAGGGCGAGGCTGCCGTCGCGGCGCGAGAGGAACTTGCCAACATGCTGGAGCAACGCAGCCGGATCGCTGACCGGGAGAACAAGCGTCTATCCGCAGCGCATCATGTCATTACCGTCGAGCAAGGCATGGTCATTCTGATCGCCATTGCCAACTCGATTCGTCAGGCCGTGGAAAGGGCGTCGATCGATGAAAAAGAAAAGCGAGACATCCTTGCTCACACAGCAACGGCATTCTCGAAGTTTGCTGGTGACGACCTTCTTCCAGTCCATCATCGGGGAGGAAGCGGCGCAGCCGGAAGCATTGTGGAATCCGTGGCCCGGCCCGCAGACGGCGGCGTTTGAATGCCAGGCCGATGAGCTGTTTTATGGCGGGGCAGCCGGTTCCGGAAAAAGTGAGTTGACACTGGGGCTGGTAGCGACGCAACACACGTCCAGCATTATCTATCGCCGAGAGTATCCGCAGTTGCGAGGTTTGATCCAACGATCACACGAACTATTCGATTCCGTTGGCACATTTAACTCACAGGAGAATCTCTGGAAGATTGGGCGGAAACGGATAGAGTTCGGAGCCGTGCAGTACGAAACAGACGTGCAGAAGTATCAAGGGCGCCCGCATGATTGTATCTGTTTTGACGAGCTGACTCACTTTTGCATTCATCCTGACACGGACGTTCTGACGAATAGGGGTTGGGTTAGAATACAGGAAGTTACTACCTCTGATCGTGCCCTCGCTATGGATAAAGATGGAATGGCGAGATATGAGAGAATATCCGCGACGCATGAGTTTGACTACGATGGCCCTCTAATAAGCACTAAAAATGGTAGTATCCGTTACAGGGTCACTCCCAATCATAATATGGTTGTTGTACCGCTGCGTTCAGAACGATGGCGGTTCGTTATGGCAAAGGACATGCCAGTCTACCCGCGGCACCCGTTCTCAAAGCCGTGGGAAGGAGAGCCCGTAGATGCGCGAGTGCGGCTTCCCGAGGCCACGGGGAGAGGGCTGGGCCGCAATGCGAATACAGCCATTGATGTTGATGTGCATGATTGGGCTGAGTTTATGGGTTGGTATGTATCGGAAGGCTCTTGTTTTGAGACGGGAGCACGATCAGGTCCAAAGGTATCTATTCGCCAGACGGTCCGCAACGAGTCATTGGATCGTCTTATGGAGCGTCTTCCGTGGAGGTCTAAATGGTATAATCGCGGAGGCTATCTGATAACATCGCGTCAGTTGTTCGCGCTTCTGAAGCCAATGGGGAACCGATATGAGAAACGCGTTCCGAGATGGATTTTAGACGCAACGTCCGACGTGATGCTTCGGTTTTGGGAAGCGTTTGTTGCTGGTGGTGGATCAATAAGAAAAGGCGGTGGCATTTCTATTGAACTCTGCAACAAGGGACTTCGAGATGATTGTCAAGAGATTGCGGCTAAACTTGGATACCGAAGCACAGCAGGAGAATGTGTTACTAAGAGTGGGCATAAAGTATATCGGCTAAGTGTTCACAGCAGGAAGTCAAGCCCAGTTGAGGATAGGCCAAGCAATCGGCATGTAGAACAGTATTCCGGGAAGGTGTATTGCCTTACGGTGGAGCCCAGCCACACATTTTTAGTTAGGGTGCAAGGGAGATTGATGTGGACTGGAAACTCACAGTACCAATACCAGTTTCTGTCGGGTTGGTTGCGGACGGTCATACCCGGACAGCGATGTCGTATCGTTTGCACCGGGAATCCACCCACTGATGATACTGGCATCTGGGTGATTGACTATTGGGGGCCGTGGTTAGACAAGAATCATCCGAACCCGGCTGAGCCAGGGGAATTGCGTTGGTACGTGACGAGCCGGGGCCAGAGTATTCCAGTGGAGTCGGGAGACCCCGTGGGAATGGACGGGGAGACACATTATCCCAAGTCAAGGACATTTATACCGGGAAGCGTATTCGACAATCCGTATCTCGTCAGGACAGGTTACGTGTCCACGCTGCAAGCACTCCCCGAACCGTTGCGCTCCAAGTTGCTGTATGGTGATTTCTCGGTAAGCGCCGGTGACAATCCGTGGCAGGTGATACCGTCAGAATGGATTCGAGCGGCACAGCGGCGGTGGGAAGAAGCCGGAGACATACACCCGACCGAACTGACGGCGCTGGGCGTGGACGTTGCGCGAGGGGGAATTGATAACACCATTCTCGCCCCCAAGTACGGCCCGTGGTTTGATCATTTGCGAGTCGTTCCCGGAGTCGAGACCGATGATGGACCGAAGGTTGCGGCGTTGGTGCAGTCTTTCGTTGAATCATACCTTGAGGGTTGCATTGACGATCTGCGGGAGTCTGACGGGATTGAATTGGATGAGTCAACGTATCGGGAAGTCGTTGAGGCGCTACGCAAGAAGGTACGAGTCAACATTGACCCGATAGGCGTTGGGACCTCCCCGTTGGACATCCTGAAGGCTAACGGGCTGAACGTGGTCCCCGTGAATTTCGCCAAGGCGTCCCATGTCAAGGACAAGTCGGGGAAGTACAAGCTACGCAACTTGCGGTCTGAAGTCTACTGGAAGTTTCGAGAAGCACTTGACCCCAATACGGGATCGACCATTTGCCTGCCGCCTGACAGGATGCTTCTGCAAGAGCTTGTGGCGCACCGATGGGGGTTGACTACGGGTGGCATTCTCATTGAGGCGAAGGACGACATCAAGGAACGCTTGGGGCGCTCACCCGACCGCGCGGACGCGGTAGTCATGGCGCACCACATGGACTCAGGAATCCGCGGCAGCTATCACAGCGTATCTCTCGGTCCCGCACAGTCTACAGGAGAGCAATCCCGGACGGATTCTGAGACGCTTGACGCGTGGGGGGACAGACTTCACGCGCAACAAATACAGCAACACTTGGGGCAGATTGTACCGGGGCAGAGAATGAGCGCGAGAAGACGGAGGCGAGCGAAATGATGGGGGTATATCGTTTGCGTGATAGGATTGAAGGAGGCATTGACGTTGACATTGCTGAATCCGTTTGTTACAATCCACTTTAAGTCTGAAGAAAACTGAATAAACTCGCCCCGGCGTTTTTTGGGGAACCAATGACAGAACGACGGTAGAACCGTCTCTGTTGTCAATGTGAGTTTGTGCTTGCATTGAGCATTGGGGCGTTTTATTCACGTGGGGTGCATGGATGCAAACTGCTGTCATTCCCGATCGTCATTCTCCGTCCGTCTGGATACCTGAATCTGTCAAGTCCGACCTCCTCGCTAAATCTGCCTCGCATCGTGCCACATTTCACGGGGGCGATGGTCACGAATACGCTGTCCTTGATACTCGCGATCCTCTCTGGCAGGAATTGCAGAAGTCTGCCCGCGCACCTAACGGGATGAAGGCTACCGGTATCCCTCGCCGGATCAATCCCATGCTATATCAGATGGGCGCCTATCGCGGTATCACCAGCATCAACCGCGCGCAAGGGCTGACCAATCAGACGCTTCGACAGATGGCTCAGACACCCATCCTCGCCTCCATCATCAACACCATTCGCAACATGGTTGCCGCCTACAGCATCCCGTTTCGTGAAGAGCGCAAGGCGGGGTTTAGTATCATGCTAAAAAAGTCGTCGAAGACGATGACCCGTTCGGCCAAGAAGAAAGCACAGCAGATCGAAGATATTTTGATGGCGGGTGGGATGAAGACCGCGCACTCCCTGACTGGTGAGATCGCTGTGTGGGACGGCAACGAGGAAGACGTCGCACTGGACTTCTGCCGTGCGAATCAAATGCTGTTCACCGATTCGATGGTTCTGGATTATGCCGGTGTGCGGATTGAGGCTGGCAGCAACCCGAAACGGTTCCCCATTGTGTTCATGCGGCCGGTGGACGCCGCGCAGATACGAAAGACGGTTCCCAAAGCGACAACGCCTCCAGCGGATGCAATCAATCGGTTCAGCATGGCTCAGGCTGCGTCTTCCTTTACGGCAGGAATCAGTGACCAGTACGTCCCTGAGATACGCGAACCGACCAAGCACATCAAGTACGTCGAGATGGGGCAGGATGGGCTATCGGTTGTCAGGGAGTATGCCTGGAATGAGTTTGCCGAGTGGATTCGCAACCCGCGCACTGACATCATGACCAACGGGTACGGTCACTCCGAGTTGGAGTTTCTAATCGAGGTCGTTATCGGCCTGTCCAGCGGGATGAAGTTCAACACGGAATTTTTCACCAAGAACCACGTTCCGCCGGGTTTCCTGTTTCTCATGGGGCAGTACAACGAGGAGTGGTTGGAAGATTTCGAGATGGACATTGAGGCGAACGTCGGGGGGGCCTCTCAATACTGGCGATTGCCCGTGTTGGTCAGCGATGATTCCGATGCAAAGGCCAACTATGTTTCCGTGCGAGAGCAAGGACGCCTCGACATGCACTGGAAGGAATGGATCACATTTCTGATAAACCTCACGCATTCCGTGTACGGCATCTCCCCCGAGCTGACCGGGTGGACAAGCTACTCCACGAAAACGAGTTCGTTGCAGGAGGCGGACCCGCAAACGAAGATCGAATCGTCGCAGGATAGGTTTTTCCGTCCGGTAATGCGGCAGAATGAAGAGTTCTGGACAGAGAAAGCTGTCGCACGCATCGACTCCGACTTTTGTTTTGTCTATCGTGGCTTGGACCCAATCAACGAGGAACAAGCACAGAAGGCCGCGTCAGAACGGCTACAAGTCGGTTTGACGATCCCTTCCGAGGAACGCGCTGAACAAGACCGACCGGAGATCATCGACCCGAAGGACGGTGAACAATGGGAAGCCTGCCAGAAGGCGATGGCCAAGAAGTTCCCTGACTTGGAAGAAGAAGACCCCGACCAGTTCCGCGAGTGGTGCGTGAAGCTCTACAAGCACATGGGGGGCAAGTTGGCATTGTGGCCGCAAGCGCCGACCAATATGTCGCAACTGCAAGTGTGGATGCAGGAACACTCTGAAGACCTGCAACCAGCACAACCGGACATGGGTATGATGGGACCCGACGGGCAGGAGCAAGACCCAAATGCCGGATATGACCGGTGGGGGATGGAACCACCGGGAGGCGCGCAGTCTCCTGAAAAAGACCAGGGACCACCACCACAAGGGCAACTTCCACCGGGACAGGCGCCGCCGCAACCGCCGCAATACGGGCAGCCAATGGGCAAGTCGTTCAATCGTGTGATCGAGGTCGTCGTTCGATGAATTCGTCTATGACCACCGTCCGCTTCCAACTTGGCGAGTATCGAGACGTGGAAGACTTGGTGGACATCACCAAGGCGTTGTTGACCATGCCTGACGTGGTGGCCGGGCTGAATGGGCAGCTTGCCAAGGCCATGAAGCCGGGCAGCGTGTCAACCGGCGGCCTCGCCGGAAAAGCACTCCAGCGGGAGAAGGACGCGGCGAAGACACGGATCGTTGAATTGCAGGGTGACTTCCGGGAGCGGTTCAACGACCACGTGCAGGACTGGCGGGACTCCGTGGATCGGTATCATTCCATCTACGCGAAGAGTCCAGACGCAGCGAAGGAGTACCTGGCGCAACAAGAAAAGAAGCTGCTTTACCGTGCGCGGCGAGACATCCGCATTGCGTACCGTGACATGTTCGAGCAAGGCAAACGAAGCGCCGGAAATCTCCTGTCGATGGACACGTCCGAGGGGAAGTTACTTGAGAGATTGCGTCGGGATGAGTTTCTCTACCTGAGGAACTTCATGGCTGACATCCGGCATGGGTCCGGGAAGATGGACTATGGCGAGAGAGCAAACCTGTATGGAAACGCAGCGGGCGAGGCAGCATGGGCGGGATTTGTGGCAGGGGACCTATCTCATGATCGTTGGCTAAAGTGGGTCTGGTCGCCAGAGTCCGAGCATTGCGTTGATTGCGAGAAGTTGTCAAAGGCCGGTCGATGGAAGGACGGTATCTACTCCGCCAATGAACTGATGCGGATGGGCGTGTTTCCGGGTTCCGGGAAGCTGACCTGCACCACGCGCTGCAACTGTCGCTTGGAAGAGACGAAGCTCCGACGCAAGTTCAAGGAGTCGGGACCAATCAAACCTTTTGAGACAGCGGAACGAAAGCCGTCGATTCGCCCCCACTTGGAACGTCAGAAGCCGAGATACAAGCACAAGTGGGCTGGGAGGGTAAAATGAGCGTTGATATGTGTCAATTCCGCATGGGCATGAAGGTTGAGCGCGAACACACTGACGTTGTGGCGAACGACCCCGACGGGGCAATGAAGTCTATCGCCCGGATAGTTCTCGCGCACCTGAAGGAAGACCCGCAGTACTATACCAAGCTGACGCGGATAGAGAAGTCGTTACAGCGTGATTTTCACTTGGAAGGTGGACAGGGATCAGCGCATAAGGGCGCGCATAAACGGGCAGGGAAGGCCGGTGCGCCAGTGGCGGTGCCGCGACAGAAAACGTCGAAGCAAGCTCCTACCGCTGAACGTAAGCCAGAAGACCCTGACAATATACGTCCCCATGAAATGACGCATAAGGAGTTCAAAGACGCTCATGACAAAGTGAGGTTGTCTATCGTGGATTACAGCAGTGACTTTCGTGACAACATAAAAGCATTGCAGGATGCAGGATGGGCCGTTTACCGCAATCTGAATAACATCAATCGGTATTACGCCGAAGGATATGAGGGGAAGGCGGTTATGCCCCATGTTGGTTTATCCTGTCCAAGATTGAAGGGCAACGTAGGAAAACGCGAAATAAAGTCATTCCCAAAGGGGAGGCAAATGACTGGGAACCTACCCGATGCGCCATCACATAGGTTTTATGTAATGCAAGCGGTCGAACAACATAGATATGTCTCACCCGAGGTCCTTGCTGAGTATCCCGATATCGCGGAAGCATACAAAGGTATGTTGAAGGCATTGTTTACCCCGACTTCCAATGAAGAGGTTGCAGCCATGTGGCGAGCGCAAGCGGCCGCGTGTGGCTCTTCACTCCTCGTTAAATCCGGCAAGTCGTTTCGCCTGTGGTTCCCGTTTGTCTGGTGCAGGTCACAACTGTCTCTCTTCGACAACGCGCCAAGCGCGCAGCAGCCACACCATCTTGTTGGCGGGTACGGGTCTTCTCACCGCGGGGCGAAACACGCGCCGGGGAAGGCGGCAGAAAAGACCCGCGGCATTACCCCTGCCTCTCTCCTGATACAAGACAATAAATACAAGGAACCGTGGGAGATGACCTGGGATGAGTGGTCAAAAGTGAAGGCTGTTAGGAGTGGGAGACTAATATCCTTCGAGAACACAAACGGTAAGATATTTGCCACGGAAAAGGCAAACGCAGTCCAAGGGAGCGGCCGCGGAATTGAATACTACCGTGATCGGGCGCACCGTGCGGCGATATGGGAAGCTTTGCTCCAAGGCAAGCCCGTGCCGCCCCAAGTCCTTGCTGAATATCCCGACCTGAAGGGGAAGATTGTCGCGGAGAAGAAGAAACCCGAACCCAAGAAGGCTACTGGCGAAAAGGTGGTAACAGCGCATGGCCGCGAGGTCAAGCGGGCCCTCGCGGAAGGAAAGCAGGTCCCACCTAAAGTGCTGGCAAACTACCCGGAACTCGCAGCGAAGGAGGCGGCCTTCAGTAGGCAGCCGGACAAACTGATTTTCAATAAAGAATACGATGGGCCACGGTATACCTACGGGATGAAACATCGACCGCCGGGGTACGGAAACATACCTAAGGGATTCATCATTGGGTCTGATAAACCACACCACAAATTCACTTATGGAACGATTGACTATTCCGTCCCATTGACTCAACACGAAAAGGATTCCTACGAGCTAACCTCAGTGGACGTGAATGCCGACCTTCTGCCTCCGATTCCCGATTCGCTGAAATCGTACGATGAGGGAAAGCTGACAGACAAGGCATGGGCAAAGGACATGCTGAAGGATTTGCACGATTACAGTAAGGAAGACCCCGACAACAAAGACATTGAGGAAGCGCAGCGTTGGTTAATGAAGGTATACCCAGACATTCGTTATTGACTGACGCTAAACCAATGATAACGCACTATGAATAGACTCCTGCTATCATTCATCCCAAACTTCGCGAAGGCACGCATGGGACTGGTACAACAGAAAGTGCCTGTTCATCGGGATACGGGCATCACCTACGAGACTCGATGGATTGACCCGCGTAAGGATCAGATTTCGTTGTTCGGCGCGGAGAAACCTGAAGAGTCCATCAAGCGGGTACGGACGCGCAAGCCAGCAGCACCGAAGACCAAGACCACAGCGACGCTCCCGCAGTTTGCAGGGGCCAAAAACGAGAAGACACAACTGTCGTTGCTGTTCAACTTCGATGAACCGACCAAGGAGGAAACACCCAATGACCAACGATTACTATTCGACCCTCTTCATGGAGACGTGGCGGGAAGCACAGCCCAAGACGTACCGCCAGTGGAAGCGCGAGGGCGTACTCGACCAGAAGGCGAGCGAAGCAAACGAGAAGATCAAGGACAAGGTGGCAACACTGGTATCACAGGGGCTGGACCTGTGCGAAGCGAGGGAGATCGCCTACCCGATGTACCTGTACCCCCCGCAGAGCAACTGACACCTGTTCCAGCATTCCAAGCAACGAGCCTGACCGAACGCCTGAATGACATTAACAACGACCAGGATGTTGTTCTCACGTTGTCTGACCGTATTGGCGAAGGTAGCGTAAATGACAAAGCACGTGATAACCTTGCTGCGCTTGACCTTGTCGCAACGCTGGAAGCGGAACAACGGGACCCCACTGAACAAGAACGTCGGGTATTGTCCCGATGGGTGGGTTGGGGTGCATTCGGGCAGGTGTTTCACCCGAAGTTTGAGAATTATGACTGGTACGATGACTACAAGGACATTCCAGACTACGTTCGGGCGAAATGGTCAGGTGCGGATGAGAAGCACTTTCAACTCCGCCAGGAGATCAAGTCGCGCCTGTCAGAAGATGACTTCGAGGCTGCCTATAAATCCTCGCTCAACGCACACTTTACCTCCCCTCCCGTTGTCAGAGCGATGTGGGACATGGTTCATAGACTTGGGTTCACCGGCGGGCGTGTCCTTGAGCCTGCAATGGGGCATGGGAGCTTCTTCGGTTTTCAGCCTCCCGCATCGAGCAACAGATCCCGCAGGACCGGGGTAGAACTGGAGCCATTCACCGGGAAGATTGCTAAATGGCTGTACCCGGCAGCGGACGTGAAGATTCAAGGGTTTGAGGAAACAACACTCCCCAACGACTACTTCGACCTCGCCATTTCCAATGTGCCTTTTGGGAACTTCCCCGTTCACGATGCTGAATTCAATCGGACCAACCGCGGGTGGCTGACAAAACAGATTCATAACTACTTCTTTGCCAAGTCCATCGACAAGGTTCGTCCTGGGGGTCTGGTGGCATTCATCACCTCGCATCACACGATGGACGCCCCCTCTCACAAGGCATTCCGGGAGTACTTGGAAGATCAGTCTGACCTTGTGGCGGCAATTCGACTGCCGAACGATGCCTTTGCCGGTAACGCCGGAACTCGCGTGACCACGGACATTCTCATTCTTCAGAAGCACGATCCATCCGATCCGGCGTTTGAGTCCCTTCACCCACGAGACGCAGAAGGGCGGTTCATTCGCAAGTGGTCTGATACGGTTAAGATCAATGTTCCACATGGCGACGGTGGGGAACAGGAGATTGACCTGAACCAGTATTTCGCTGTTCACCCGGAGATGATGCTGGGGGTCATGGGGGCAGGTAGTGGCTTTGGGCAGATGTCGGAAAAGGAATCCGGCATGAAAAGCGATGGAAGAGACTTGGCGAAAGCGATGGAGGAACTTACAGCCTCGCTCCCTGAAGGCATTATGACCCAGGCTTCTGCCGAGACTGAGCAATTCCAGAAAGCAGCAGAAGAGGCCATATTGGCTACTGACGACACAAAGGTTGGCGCCTTTGTCGTTGAAGATGGGAAGCTGTACCGTGCAAAGCAGGGGTCTCTCGATTCCCCCAAGACACTTGTGGAAGTAAAGGCGGCGGGTAAGAAACGGGAGTGCATGATCGACATGGTGTCGCTGCGACAGAGTGCGCTCAACCTGATTGCCGAGCAATACCGAACGGGTTCCGATGAACAGTTGCCGAGGTTGCAAGAACAGCTTAATCGTGAGTACGATGCCTTCGTTAAGAAGTTTGGCAACCTTCACGACAAAGCAAACGTTCGCGCGTTTCAAGATGACCCGGACTGTGGTCTGGTACTGAGTCTGGAACGGATCAATGCAGACACTGGCGAAGTAACCAAAGCTGACATCTTCGACAAGCGAACCATTCTCCCCGCAATGCGGATAGAATCGGCGGATACTCCACTTGATGCTCTCGGTGTCGTTCGCAACGAGAAGGGTGAGATTGACTGGCAGCGCATGAGCGAACTCCTCCGTCGTCCGGCGGACGATATTCGTGATGAACTGGCAGCAGCCGGACATATCTATCGGGACCCCAGCAGGGCAAGTGATCCGGTAACTGCCGGATGGGTGATGGCTGAAGAATACCTGTCCGGGGAAGTCCGAGAGAAACTACGACAGGCTGAATCAGTAGCCGCAACCGACAAGGACTACCAGCGCAACGTCGAATCCCTCCAACTGGTGCAACCGAAAGACCTGACTCCTGACCAGATTTCCGTTAGACTTGGAGCCAACTGGATACCGCTGGAGTACATCAACGCATTTGTGAACGAGACGTTCAAGAACCGTGGGTACAATG
>Ga0100399_1003473_pt1 | contig 11047 bp, 7 predicted proteins | sample CryGeymeta201523_FD_81545 | JGI IMG/M metagenome (GOLD analysis project Ga0100399, IMG submission 81545) | Groundwater microbial communities from Crystal Geyser aquifers in Utah, USA - Crystal Geyser metaG 2015-23 | ecosystem: Environmental > Aquatic > Deep subsurface > Groundwater | place: USA...
CGGGCGAGGTTGAGAAAAGCTTCCGGGTTGCGCGCGATCGACAGGCTGATCTCATCCACCAACGGTTCAGCCTCGCTGACCTTGATCGCATTGCCCATACGCACTTCATGGAACATCGAGGTGATGGCTGTTTTGCCTTCGGCGAGCAGGGCGCGGGCGCGATCCAGTTCTTCATGCAGGGGGATTTTGGCCGTTGTTGATGCGCTGATCCGTGCCAGTTCGTTCTCGACATCCTCGGCGACTTCGTCCTCATAGCGGGCATGACTTCCAGCTTCGACATCACAACCCAGCCCGGTATCGATCCACACTTCGCTGATTGAGCTATTTTGCAAAGTGATCAAATCTTTCTCTGATTCCAGGAGAAAGGATTTTTTCCAGAAAGGGTGGTCCATCCAGCTACCGCACAGCTCTTGGATGTGCATGCCGATACGGACATCGCTTACGGGGATTTTCTTGTGCATGCGGATTAGAGTCAGGTTGTGTGGGAACTCGCTAAAGATTTTACCCCAAACCGGAATTGCCGCAGTGGATGATATCGCCTGTGCTCGTTGAGCGCCGATTGATCTACACGGCAAGTATGAGAACCCTGATGATGCAACTTGCCATGCACGTTTCCTTCTATCCAGCTTCCCCCGCAAGCGGGAGAAATGACAAACGAGAAGCGGGGTAAGCAGGCAATCCGCAAGGCGGATGCCCGCAAAGTCAATTTTTCACGCTAATGCGGGGCGTGCCCGTCATCGTCACTGTGCCACAATTCTTCCGCATCAAGCATGAGCCGGTAGCGCGATTCGTTTGCGTCCAGCCGCGCCATATCTTCTGCCAGCGCCGCTTCCAGCGCTTGGCGGCGCGCGAGCAGGGTGGCGTCCAGCGTGCTTTCCCCCAGCGCGTAAGCGCGTGCCATCAATGCGGCGTATTGCTTGAGCGCTTCGGCGGCATCTCGCGCTTGTTGCCAAATGCCGAAACTGCTGACGGCGCGGGTGTAGGCGTTGAAGATGTTGCTCTCCAGACCGGCATCCAATACCAGCCGGTGGTTGGACGCGATACCGGCATTCGCGGCGGCGGCTTCGGCTTTGGCGGAGCGCGCGCTGTAACCGAGCGGAATGGAGAAATATACCCCGCCGATTTTTTGCTGATTATTCAGTTCGGAACTGTAGCGCAGACCCAGCGTGGGGTCGGGCAGACGCTCCGCCCGCGCCCGCGCCGCCAATCTGTTTTGGTATTCGGTTTCGGCGGCAGCGAGCGCGAGTTCATGGTTGTGGTCGAGTATTTTGTCGCGCCAGTAGTCGATGGGCCGGGTGATGGGCTGCGGTTCGACTTGCGCCACGCTTTGCGGCAGTCGTATCGCGCCGAACTGGCGCTTCAATTCGTCCGCCGCCAGTTCGGCCCGCAGCCGCGCCTGCTGTAGCGCAACGGCTGACGTGGCGGCGGAGGCCTGTACCTGTTTCAATTCCATGGGCGGAGCTTCGCCGGCCTTGATCCGCTTTTCGGTGATTCGCGCCTGTTGCTGGAGTAGTTGCAATTGTTCCTGCCACTGCGCTGCCTGCACTTGCTCGCGCTGCCATGAGAACCAAAGCTGCAACAGCAGGCGCGCGGTTTCGTGGCGGGCGTCGCCCAGCGCGCTTTGTCCGCGCGCCACGGCGGCTTCGCCGATTTGGCTGTCTATCCTTGCTTTGCTGGGCAGGCGCAAGGGACGCTCGATGGAAACCTCCCAGTCGCGCGTATTGGTTTGCTCGCCGCTTTCCGCCACCTGATCCCTATAGAGCCCGCCTTGCAGGGTGAATTCGTATTCGCCGCTGTCGCGCAGACGCTGTTCACTCTGCCCGATTTGCAAACGGGCCCGGGCATTGCGCACATTGAGATGCTCGTCCAGCGCGCGATCCACTTGCGGGTGCGCCGGCAAATCCGCGTATGCATGGGCAAACACGGGAAGCAGGCAGAGGCTGCAGGCGAATAGCAGGCGGGGCAAACGGCTCATGCCAGTCTCCCGAATTCGAGCACCGGCACCAGCCAGTAGGCGATTTCATGGTTTGGTTCGTTGAGTTTGAGATGGGCGATCAGCAGCCGCGCATCGTCGAGATTCATCACACTGTCGATCTGCGCCCGCTGCGAGCGACCGCGCACCTGTTCCAGCATGCTGGGCAATTTTTCTTTCTGGCTGCCACCCTCGATGCGTTTGACCGAGAAGCCGCGCACCCAGGCCGGGTGCGATAACAATACGTCAACCAGACGCTCTTCGAGCGATTTGTGGCATACCAGGGTCAAACAACAGTTCATTTCTTTCATGCTTTTTCCTTGAATTTTTCCAGGCCAAAGCGGCGGTAGAGCAGCGGCAGCATGATCAGCGTCAGGGCGGTCGAGCTGATCAGCCCGCCGGTAACCACGATGGCCAGCGGTTTTTGGATTTCAGAGCCGGGGCCGCTGGCGAACAGTACCGGCAGCAGGCCGAAGGCGGTGATGCTGGCGGTCATCAGCACCGGGCGCAGACGGCGCTTGGCGCCTTCGTACACCACTTGCGCGAGTTCCAGCCCTTCATCGTGCAATTGGTTGAAATAGGACACCATGACCACCCCGTTGAGTACCGCGATGCCGAGCAGGGCGATGAAACCGACCGAGGCGGGAACCGACAGATATTCGCCGCTGATCCACAAGGCGAACACGCCGCCAATCAGCGCGAACGGGATATTGGTCAGCACCAGCGCCGCCTGCCGCACCGATCCGAAAGTGGCGAATAACAGCATGAAGATCATGCCCAGCGCAACCGGGATGACCACCGCGAGACGGGCTGCCGCGCGTTGCTGGTTTTCGAACTGGCCGCCCCAGGTCAGGCGATAACCGCTCGGCAGGTTGACCTGAGCCGCGACGGCGGCCTTGGCCTCGTCCACAAAGCCGACCAGGTCGCGTCCACGCACGTTGCTTTGAATCACCACCATGCGCTGGCCGTCCTGGCGGTCCACTTTGACCGGCCCGTCGGCGCGCTGCAGTCGCGCCACGGCGGACAGCGGCACGGATTGGCCGTTGGGCAACGGCAGGGTGAGGGCGGCGAACAGCGCGGGCGACTGGCGGATCTCGTTCTGGCCGCGCATGATCAGCGGGGTGCGGCGCCCGTCTTCGATCACGCTGCCGAGTTGTTGCCCTTCGATCTGACCGCGCAGGGCGTCGCCAATCTGATCCACATCAAGCCCCATGCGCCCGGCGGCGAGGCGATCAATGATGACACGGTAATACTGCACGCCGCTGTTTTGCATGGTGAACACATCTTCGCTGCCGCTGATCCCTTCGAGCGTTTTGACGATTAGCCCGGCGCGATCATTGAGAATGTCCAGGTCGGGGCCGAACAGTTTGAGCGCGACATCGCCGCGCGTGCCGGTCAGCATTTCGGACACACGCATGGCGATCGGCTGGGTGAAACCGAATTCGATCCCGGGGAAGTCTTCCATGACCTCGCGGATCCGGTCGATGATCGCGTTTTTGTCGCTGTCCCGCCATTCCTGCGGCGGTTTTAGCACAAGGAAGTTGTCGGTCTCGTTCAGCCCCATCGGGTCGAGTCCCAGTTCATCCGCGCCGGCCCGCGACACGATGCCTTTGACTTCAGGCACCCGGGCCATGATGGCGGCCTGGATGCGCTGGTCCATCGCGGCCGTTTGTTCGATGCTGATTGACGGCAGTTTGGTGACTTGCATGATGATGTCGCCTTCATCCATCTCTGGCATAAAGGTCTTGCCCAGCAGCATGTACACGCTGCCTGCCACCAGCAGCAGGGCCAGCGCGCCGGCAATGACCGCGCGCTCATGCTTCAGCGCGCGTTGCAGCAGCGGCAGATAGATGGCCATTGCCTTGCGCACCAGCCATGGTTCCCCGTGTCTCGCCTCTTTCAGCAGGAACGACGCCAGCATCGGCACGAAGGTGAGGGAGAGCAGCAGCGAGCCGAACAGCGCGAACACGATGGTCAATGCGACCGGGATGAACAGCTTGCCTTCCAGCCCCTGCAACGTCATCAGCGGCAGGAATACGATAATGATGATGGCGACCCCGGCCGCCACCGGGGTGATGACTTCCTTTACCGCGCGGTAGATCACATGCAGGTGGGGGATGTGTTCGTGCTTGTGCGCCAGATGGTTGATGATATTTTCGACCACCACCACGGCGGCATCGACCAGCATGCCGATGGCAATGGCGAGACCGCCCAGCGACATCAGGTTGGCCGACATGCCGAATTCGCGCATCAGAATAAAGGTGAACAGCACCGCCAGCGGCAGGGTGAGCGCCACCACCAGCGCGGCGCGCAGATTGCCGAGGAATAGCACCAGCAGGATGACCACCAGAATAATGGCCTCGCCCAGCGCCTTGGATACGGTGCCGACCGCGCGCTCGACCAGACTGCCGCGATCGTAGAACACGCGGGTGGTGACGCCGGCAGGCAGGGTGGGGGCAAGCTCGGCCAGTTTGGCGCGCACGCCGTCCACCACTTTTTGCGCGTTCGCGCCGCGCAGGCCCAGCACTAGTCCCTCGACCGCTTCCCCTTTGCCGTCCCGGGTTACGGCGCCATAGCGGGTCAGACTGCCGATGCGGACTTCGGCCACATCGCTCACGCGCACCGGATTGTTGCCGGTGTTGCGGATCACGATGTCGCGCACATCCTGCAGATCGCGAATGCTGCCTTCGGCGCGCACCAGCAGCGATTCATCACCGTCGCCGATCCGGCCGGCGCCTGCGTTGCGGTTGTTGGCTTCCACCGCGCGCTGCAGCTCGCCGAATGAAATGCCGCGCGCGGCCAGCGCATGGTGGTCGGGCACAATCTCAAAACTGCGCACAAAACCGCCGAGCGAGTTGACATCGGCCACCCCGGGCAGCGTGCGCAGGGCGGGGCGGATAGTCCAATCAAGCAGTGTACGGCGCTGCTCCAGCGAAAACGTATCGCCTTCCACGGTGAACATAAACATTTCGCCCAGCGGGGTGGTGATCGGCGCGAGGCCGCCACTGGCCGATGACGGCAGATCACGCAGCGCATTGTTCAGGCGCTCCGCGACTTGCTGGCGCGCCCAATAAATATCGATACCGTCATCGAAATCGATGGTGATGTCGGCAATGGCGTATTTGGAGATGGAACGCAGCACATGCTGGTTCGGAATGCCCAGCATTTCCACTTCGATCGGGGCGACGATGCGCGCCTCGACTTCCTCCGGCGTCATCCCCGGGGCCTTCATGATGATCTTCACCTGGGTGGTGGAAACATCGGGAAATGCGTCGATGGGTAATTCACGGAAGGCGGAAATTCCGGCGCCGATCAGCAGAACGGTCAGGGTAGCCGCCAGCAGGCGCTGGGTTAGCGCAAACTCAACCAGTTTTTCTAGCATCACTGGTTCCCGCCGGCCGCCAAGGCGGATTTCAGTGCCGCAATTCCCGCCACCGCGATTTGTTCGCTCCCTTTAAAAGTTCCGCGCACGACAGAGGATTGCATGCCTTCAATCGTGACCCTGACAGGGTTCGTCCGAAATCCCTCGGGGGTGCGGACAAAGACCATCGCTTGATTGGCGACACGGACAATCGCGCTATTCGGTATCCACCATTCCTCGTTGCTGTATGGCCGGGTGACGATGCGCGCTTCAACCAGCTGTCCCGGACGCAAGTTGTCCGCGCCATTGTTGATCAAGGCGCGCACCGGCACCGACTGGTTGCCGATATTCAGGTTGCGCCCGATTGCGCTCACCACGCCTTCCGCCCCGAATGATGGAATCTTAACTTGCATTCCGACTTTCAGGTAATTGACGGCAGCGAGAGGGGCTTGAATTTCCAGCGCCAGCGGGTTTAGCTGCGCCACTTTAAACAACGGACTGGAGGCTTCCAGACGCTGGCCGGAGCTCGCCAGTCTCTCGAGGATCACGCCGTTGATGGGTGAAGTGATTTCCAGCCGGTTGCTCAGGATCTGCGACTTTTTTAGGGCGTCTATAGCCGGCTCGGACATTCCGAAAAGGCTAAGGGCTTGTCTGCGTTCGGTCAACAGGGAGTTGGCTTCATCGGCTTTGCTGCGGCTGGCGCGCAAACGGCTTTCCGCGATGATGCCCTCTTGCCATAACTGTTCATCGCGCGCGAGATTGCCGGAAGCCAGCAGAGCTTGGTTGACGGCCTGCAAATAGACGCGTTGCGCTTCGGTCAAAGCCGGACTTTGCAACACGGCAAGCAATTGCCCTTTTTTTACGTTATCGCCGAGACCGGCAAGGGTCCGTTCCACCATGGCGGACAAGGGGGTGCTAACGGTATAGAGCTGATTGCCGGGAATCACCACGCTGGCCGGGATGTCCGCCAACTCGCCTTCCCGGTTCGACGGGAGGGCGGCGGTGGCGATGCCCAGTGTGTCGATTTGCAGCGGACTCAGAATAATTTCCCGCGCTTGCGCGCCTATCATGGATTGAAAAATAAGGATTGCCGCGAAGATTATTCTTTTCATTTGAACGGGGTGACCAATGGCAAAGCGTTAATGGATGGGCGCGGGAAAGACGAAATCGGGCTGAAACTCCGGGGGCAATTTTATCCTTTGCCCGCCGTTGGCGCGAAGTTCGCCTTTTGCATTTGTTGATGTACCGGATTTTAGTGCACGATGTTTCACATATCCCGCCGCACAGACTGCAATCCAATCCCGAAGTTCCGCAATCACCAAGACTTTTGATACTGCAGCCTAGGGTTGGCGAGGCAACAGATGTCGCCCCCAGCCTGGAATAGGCTCAGCCAGCCTTGACAAATTTTCGCGCTCGCATAAAATGCGCGCCTCTTTCGGGTCGTTAGCTCAGCTGGTAGAGCAGTGGACTCTTAATCCATTGGTCGAGTGTTCGAATCACTCACGACCCACCAACAAGATGAAGGCCTGCAGCGATGCAGGCCTTTTTCGTTGGCGGCGGGGCGGCCAAACTGCCGCGTTGCAATATAACCGTTTGGCCGCCGGGCCTGGATAAATCCGTGCTTATCCGGTTGTCACACCCGGCCCACTGCCGGTAGCGGGTTGGCAATCAGAAAAATACAACATATTGCGTGGTGGGTGCGTTAACCAGATAAGCACGGATAAATCTTTGCGTTGCCCGTACAATGCCCTGTCAACCATGAAAACCATCGCTTTCCCGAATAGCCCTTACACCCTGCACCTGCCGTTCGATCCGGCGGGCGATCAGCCCACGGCCATCGCGCAACTGGTTGAGGGTATCAACGACGGCCTTGCCTATCAGACGCTGCTCGGCGTGACCGGCTCCGGCAAGACGTTCACCATCGCCAACGTCATCGCGCGCACCGGGCGCCCGGCGATCGTGATGGCACCGAACAAAACGCTGGCGGCGCAGTTGTATTCCGAGTTGCGCGACTTCTTTCCCGACAATGCGGTCGAGTATTTCGTCTCCTACTACGACTACTACCAGCCCGAGGCCTACGTGCCGTCGCGCGACGTGTATATCGAGAAAGACTCCAGCATCAACGAGCAGATCGAGCAGATGCGACTGTCCGCCACCAAGTCGATGCTGGAGCGGCAGGACTGCATCATCGTCGCCACGGTGTCGGCCATCTACGGTATCGGTGACCCGGTGGATTACCACGGTATGATCCTGCATCTGCGCGAGCACGAGAAGATGGCGCAGCGCGATGTGATCCAGCGTCTGGTGGCGATGCAGTATGATCGCAACGATGTGGATTTCAGTCGCGGCAATTTCCGCGTGCGCGGCGATGTGATTGACATCTACCCGGCGGAAAGCAGCGAGAACGCGATGCGCGTGACGCTGTTCGACGACGAGGTGGAATCGCTGGCGCTGTTCGATCCGCTCACCGGACACATCCAGACGCGCGTGCCGCGCTACACCGTGTATCCCTCCAGCCATTACGTCACGCCGCGCGAGACGACTTTGCACGCCATTGAAACCATCAAGGTGGAGTTGGCCGAACGCATCGCCTTCTTCGTGAAAGAGAACAAGCTGGTGGAGGCGCAGCGCATCGAGCAGCGCACGCGGCACGATCTGGAGATGCTGACCGAGATCGGTTTCACCAAAGGCATCGAAAACTATTCGCGCCATTTGTCGGGGCGTCCGGATGGCGCCGCGCCGCCAACACTGATGGACTACCTGCCGCCGAACGCGCTGATGATCATCGACGAAAGCCACGTCACCATTCCGCAAATCGGTGGCATGTACAAAGGCGACCGCGCACGCAAGGAGAACTTGGTCAACTACGGCTTCCGCCTGCCGTCCGCGCTGGATAACCGTCCGCTGCGTTTCGACGAGTTCGAAAAGATCATGCGCCAGACCATCTTTGTTTCCGCCACGCCGTCGGTGTATGAGGCCGAGCACACCGGGCAGGTGGTGGAGCAGGTGGTGCGCCCGACCGGCCTGATCGACCCGATGATCGAAGTGCGCCCGGCCACGCACCAGGTGGACGACCTGATGTCCGAAGTGACTTTGCGCACGAACGTGGGCGAGCGGGTGCTGGTTACCACGCTGACCAAGCGCATGGCGGAAGATCTCACCGAATACTTTTCCGAGCACGGCATCAAGGTGCGCTACCTGCACTCCGACATCGAAACCGTGGAGCGCGTGGAGATCATCCGCGACCTGCGCCTCGGCATGTTCGACGTGCTGGTCGGCATCAACCTGCTGCGCGAAGGGCTGGACATTCCGGAAGTGTCGCTGGTCGCTATTCTGGATGCGGACAAGGAAGGTTTCCTGCGTTCCGAACGTTCGCTGATCCAGACCATCGGCCGCGCCGCACGCCACCTGCATGGCACCGCGATTTTGTATGCCGACCGCATCACCGAATCAATGCGCAAAGCCATCGACGAGACCGACCGCCGCCGCGCCAAGCAGGTGGCCTACAACGAGGCACACGGCATCACGCCGCAGTCCGTGGTTAAACGTATCAAAGATATTATCGACACCGAATATGATGTGGATGCCGAACGCAAATCGCTGAAGGCGGCGCAGAGCGAGGCGAAGTATCTGGCCATGAGCGAAAAGGAAGTCGCCAGGGAAATCACCCGTATCGAGAAAGAAATGCTGAAAGCCGCCAAGAATCTTGAATTTGAGAAAGCCGCGCAATTGCGCGATCAATTAAAGAGACTGCGAGAGAGCGTGTTCTTGTCGCCTCTATAGCCAGCGTTCGCTGCAATTTGCGATGGTGGCGGCCTGAGATAAAAATGGCGCTTGATCTCAAGCGCCATTTTTGCAGAATAACTGGCGTCCCCTACGAGATTCGAACTCGTGTTATCGCCGTGAAAGGGCGGTGTCCTAGGCCTCTAGACGAAGGGGACTGCGGTGTTGCTTTCTCTTTTTGGTGGAGGTAAGCGGGATCGAACCGCTGACCTCTTGCATGCCATGCAAGCGCTCTCCCAGCTGAGCTATACCCCCGGGATGCCCCGAAAAGAGCGCGCATTATAGTGATGCCCCCCAACCTTGTAAAGCAGGTCAGCCGGTTTTTTTTGCGAGGTTCTGTTCGATTCGCTGCAGCACCATTTCGCGCGGGAATAGCGCGGCCAAAGCATCCACCGACGGGGTTTGCTTTTGCCCGGTAAGCATGACGCGCAAGGGCATAGCGAGCTTGGGCATTCTCACCCCGTGGGCGGCGATGACTTCTTTGATCGCGGTGTTGATCGCGGTGGCTTCCCATTCGATTGTGGTGAATCGTTGCGCCAGATCGCGCAGGGCGGGGATTGCTTCTGCGGAAAGTTGCGCATCGAGCAGCGCGTCATCCGGATTTAAGTCAATGTAAAAAACTTCCGCCGCATCGGCCAGTTCGTTCAGAGTGGCAACCCGCTCTTTATATAAACCGACGATGGCGGCGAGGTCCGGTGTCGGGCCGACTTCGATGCCGCGCGCGGCTAGACGTGGACGCACTTTATCAGCCAGCAGCGAATTATCGGCCTGCTTGAGGTAATGGTTGTTCAGCCAGTTCAGTTTTTCGGTGTTGAACTGGGCGGCCGAAGGCGTGATGTGATCCAGGTCGAACCACTGGCAGAATTGCGCAACGGAAAAAACTTCCTCGTCGCCGTGTGACCAGCCCAGCCGCGCCAGGTAATTGATGACCGCTTCCGGCAGATATCCGTCCTCGTCATATTGCATCACGCTGACTGCACCATGCCGTTTCGACAGCTTGGTGCCGTCGTCGCCGAGGATCATCGACAGATGCGCATACTGCGGCACGGTCGCGCCTAGTGCCTTGAGAATGTTGATCTGGCGCGGGGTGTTGTTGACGTGGTCGTCACCGCGGATGACTTGGGTGATGCCCATGTCCCAATCATCCACCACCACACAGAAGTTGTAGGTCGGCGTGCCATCGGCGCGGGCGATGATGAGATCGTCCAGTTCGGTGTTGCTGAATTCGATCACGCCTTTGACCAGATCCTTCCAACCCACCACGCCTTCGGTTGGATTCCTAAAGCGCACCACGGGTTTGATATCGGCAGGAAGGGCCGGCAAGGTCTTGCCCGGTTCGGGCCGCCAGGTGCCGTCATAACGCGGTTTTTCACCGCGCGCGCGCTGCGCTTCGCGCATCGCATCCAGTTCGGCCGGTGAGGTGTAGCAATAATAGGCCTGCCCCTTGGATAGCATCTGTTGGGTGACTTCCTTATAGCGCGGCATACGCTGCATTTGGTAATAAGGGCCTTCATCGTAGTTGAGGCCGAGCCAGTTCATGCCGTCCAGAATGGCCTGTACCGCTGCCGGTGTGGAGCGCTCAACATCCGTGTCTTCGATGCGCAGGATGAATGTGCCGCCATGCTTGCGCGCGTAGGCCCAGGAGAAAAGCGCGGTGCGGGCACCGCCAATATGCAGATAACCGGTGGGGCTGGGGGCAAAACGGGTACGAACAGTCATGGTATTTCCAGGGGAGTGGCTTGAAAACTAAGGGCGCGCATTTTACGCCAGAAGGCTTGGCCGGATAAAACAAATTGACCCGTGATGCGGCCCTGTGATTAAATGCGCGCCCTCGATTGGGCGGTTAGCTCAGTGGTAGAGCACTGCCTTCACACGGCAGGGGTCACTGGTTCGAACCCAGTACCGCCCACCACAATCAATGAGTTACGATA
>Ga0100399_1003500_pt1 | contig 11010 bp, 7 predicted proteins | sample CryGeymeta201523_FD_81545 | JGI IMG/M metagenome (GOLD analysis project Ga0100399, IMG submission 81545) | Groundwater microbial communities from Crystal Geyser aquifers in Utah, USA - Crystal Geyser metaG 2015-23 | ecosystem: Environmental > Aquatic > Deep subsurface > Groundwater | place: USA...
AGTCGAAGACCCAGGTTTTCCAATCCGGCGAATACGACTTTTACCGCACCCGGCTGACCCACTCCATCGAGGTCGCCAAGATCGGGCGCTCGATTTGCAAATTCCTGCGGGGCAGCTCCGACCTGCTGACGGAGGACTTCTACATCGACCCGGACCTGACCGAAGCCGTCTGCCTGGCGCACGACCTGGGGCACCCGCCCTTCGGCCACATCGGCGAGCGTAAGCTCAACGAACTGATGGCCGCCCACGGCGGCTTCGAGGGCAACGGCCAGACCCTGCGCATCCTGACCGAACTGATCTACGAACGCCCTGGCCGCACCAAGGGCATCGCCCCCACCCGCGCCTTTCTCGACGGGGTGATGAAATACAAGGCACTGCACCGGGAACACCTCGCAGCCACCGGAGCCGCGCCGGAAAATCATTTTATCTATGACGATCATATTCAGTGGCGGGATACCATCTTCGGCGGACAGGAGCCACCGGCGAATTTACAAAGCCCTGCCGCCCTGAACGCCTTCAAGAGTATCGAATGCCAGATCATGGATTGGGCCGACGATACCGCTTACTCACTCCACGATATCGTGGACGGGATCCACGCGCGCTACATCACCGCTGGCAGCCTCAACTACTGGGCCGAAGCGCAGGTGCTGCACGGAGCGCAGGCGCAACAGATCGAAACCCTCTGCCGCGTGATTCGCGAAAACCGCTACGAGCCCTATTTCGGCAGCCGGATCGGCCGCTTTGTCCACGGCTGCTCGCTGGTGCGCCGCGCAGGCTTCCTCAGCGACCGGACCCAGCGGCACGCATTCGACCTCAAGATCGACCCTGCTGTCAAAGCCGAAAGCAAACTCTACAAACAAATCGCCCTCCACCTCATTTTCAGGTCCACCCAGCTGCAGCAAATCGAATTCAAGGGCGGCCACATCCTGGAACGGCTTTTTCAGGGGCTGGCCGAGCATTGCGCCGAGGGTGGGGCCGGAGGCCTGCGTATCCTTTCCCCTCAGGTGCTGGAGCTGATGGACCATGAAGCCGATACCAGCGGCCGCTACCGCCGCCTCTGCGACTACGTGGCCGGACTCACCGACGGCCTCGCCGTGCGCACCTACAAGCGCCTCTACGATGCCGACTTCGGCTCGATCGCCGAGCTGGTCTAAGCGCATGCCCGGCACCCACTTGTCAGGATCCCCGTCATCGCTCGTCCATCATATTGTCATGCGTCGCACACAAACCACTTTGTCCATCTCGCTCTGCTTTTTACTCGGACTAGCCATGATCTTCTGGATGGGCCGCAAGACCGACAGCGATATGCGGACGGACCTGCTGACTGGAGCGGAGATGGTCGCTGGTGCGCTGGATACCATGCAAATTGACGCACTGAGCGGCAGCTCCGCCGATCTAAACACGGCAGCGTATCTCCGGCTAAAGCAGCAACTGGCCAACATTCGCAGCGCCAATCCAAAATGCCGCTTTGTTTACCTGATGGGGCGCAAAGCGGATGGGCGCGTCTTCTTCTTTGCGGATAATGAACCGGCGGGTTCCGAGGATGAGTCTCCTGCCGGACAGATTTATGCCGATGTTTCGGCAGCGTATTTGCAGGTATTTGATCGAAACGAGGCACGAGTCGTGGGTCCGGTGACCGACGAGTGGGGCACCTGGATTACCGCACTGGTCCCGCTCAATCATCCCGACTCCGGCGAGCTGGTCGCGGTTCTGGGCATTGACTTTGCGGCGTATCACTGGAAGTGGATGGTGGCCGCCCGCGCCGCCCTGCCGGCAGGCATCATTTTATTACTGATGCTGGGGGCAACGATCATGCTGGTGCGTCAATCGCAGCGGCAGCTCATTTCAAAACAGGTTGAATTACACCTCAGCAATAAGCGCTTTGACCAGCTGGCGGAGCAGAGCCATGCATTTCTGTGGGAAGTTGATTCAGACGGCCTATACACCTTCATCAGTCAATCCGCAGCGACGGTGATCGGTTATCAAGCGGCAGAACTCACGGGTAAATTTTACTGTTACGACTTGCATCCCCCCGAGGGCAGAGCCGCCTTTAAACAGCAGGTGTTGGAGCAATTCGAACGTATCGCTCCAATTGAAAACCTCGAATATCCGGTAAACACAAAAGACGGTCAAATGATCTGGATCAGCACCACCGCGATGCCCATCCAGGATAGCCATGGAGCTTTGCTGGGCTATCAGGGCATGGGGATCAATATCACCGCGCGCAAAGAGTCCGAGCGGAATCTGATGCGGGTTTCAAGGATGCAGGCCTTGTTGATGGACCTATCCGGCACCTTTATCAGCTTGCCGGTGGATCAGCTGGAGGCGGAGATTGACCGGGCGCTGGAAAAGCTGGGCCGATTCATTGATGCGGACCGCGTTTATCTGTTTGAATACGACGATGACAACGATTGCTCCTGCAATACCTATGAGTGGTGTGCCGCAGGTATCACACCCCAAATTGAGCAGCTGCAGCATGTTCCAAATGCAACCATTCCTGACTGGGTTGAATCCACCCGGCGGGGCGAAATCATTCTGATCCCGGACGTGCTGGCACTGCCGCCAGACAGCGGGCTGCGCCAACTGCTGGAGATTCAGGACATCCTCAGTCTGATCGTCATTCCGATGATGGACGAGGGGAAGTGCATCGGATTTGCCGGGTTTGACTCGGTCAGGCAGCATCGTGACTACGGCGAAGACGAGCAGAAACTTCTCACTATTTTCGTGCAATCGCTCGTCAGTGTAATGAAGCGGCGAGTGGTGGAGCATTCGCTGGAGCAGGCCCGGCAGCGGGCCGAGGGTGCCAATCGCGCCAAGTCTGCTTTCCTGGCAAACATGAGCCACGAGATTCGCACCCCGATGAACGGAGTGCTGGGGATGTCCGAGCTGCTACTGGGCACCGGGCTGGATAGCCAGCAACAGGAATGGACCCGCACGATCGTGCGCTCCTCGGAGCACCTGCTGACAATTATCAACGACATTCTCGATTTCTCGCGCATCGAATCCGGCAAGATGACCATCGAGGACGTCCGCTTTGATCTGCCCGGCCTGATCTATAGTAGCCTGGAACCCTTCCGCGCCCGCGTCGCGGGCAGTCAAATCGAGCTATTGGTGCGGATCGATCCGAAATTACCACGCTGGCAGATGGGTGATCCGGGTCGGCTGCGGCAGATCCTTATCAACCTGGTCGGCAATGCCGTTAAGTTTACCGAGCAAGGCCATATTCTGGTGGATATCAGCAGGCAGGAGGACCAGTGCCAGATTGCGGTTTCGGATACAGGTATCGGGATTCCGCTGGAGCGTCAGGCCAAGCTGTTTCAGCCTTTCGAACAGGAAGACAACTCCACCGCCCGGCGTTTTGGTGGCTCGGGGCTGGGGCTGGCGATTAGCCGCCGCCTGACAGAACTGATGGGCGGCAGCATCGCGCTCGAGAGCACGCCGGGCCATGGCTCGACCTTCCGCCTCCGCCTTCCGTTGCAAGCCGCGACTGATCAGGCGCAGAGCACACCTCCACCCGATCCCGCACTGGAAACACTGCGCGGCAAGCGCGTGCTCATCGTGGACGACACTGCACTCAACCGCCAGATCATGCGCGAGCAACTGGGTTTGTATGGAGTCGATTGCGCAGAAGCCGGGACGTCAGCTGCTGCCTTGGAATCGATCCGACAGCATACTTACGACGGCGTCATTCTGGACCTGCATCTGCCCGCGCTCGACGGCCTGGGCCTGGCAATCGCCATCCGGCAGGATCATGCCGCATTACCCTTGATGATCGCCACCAGTTCCGCCAGCCCCGGTGATAGCGCAAAATTATTTGCTGCCGGGGTCTGGGGCTACACGCTTAAACCTTGTCCCGGTGATGCACTGGCCGGCATCCTCGCCCGGGTGCTGCAAGGGCCGCCTGCCGCCTTGGTCACGGCAAACAGCCTGGGAGAGGAACGCGCCCCGGAGAATCCGGCCAGAATTAAAAACGGAGACAATCCACTCGCCGGACTGCGCATCCTGCTGGCCGAGGATAATCTCATCAACCAGCAGGTCGCCCAGCTCCAACTTAAGCAGTTGGGTGCCACTGATATCCGCTTGGCGAATGATGGCACCGCTGCATTGGCTGCCATCGCCCAATCCCGGCCCGACCTGGTGCTGATGGACCTGCAGATGCCGGGCATGGATGGCATCGAGGCAACGGAGTGGATTCGCAACACCGAGGCGCGTGAAGGCCTGCCGCGCCTGCCGATCATCGCCCTCACCGCCAACGCGATGGAAGGCGACCGTAAAATCTGTCTCGCCGCCGGCATGGACGGCTACGTCAGCAAGCCGTTGCGTGTGCAGGATTTGCTCGCGGCGGTGAACAGCTGCCTCCCCCGGCAGACCGCCACGGCACAGCCAAGCCAGACGGCACCACAACCCGCCGGGCCGACCGCCGCGCCCGCGATGATCCATCCCGCTACGTTCGCTGAAATGAAAGCCCTCACCGGGGCCAATTGCGAGAGCCTCTACCGGGCCGAACTGGAACAGATCGATACCCTCTTGCAGGAGATGCATTCGGCCTGTATGCGAAATGACCACACAGGCCTGAGCAAAGCCGCCCACAGATTAAAAGGTTCTGCCGCCACGCTGGGTCTGCAGCCGCTGGCCGAGGCAGCCAAGCGCATTGAGTACTCAGCCCGTGAGGGTCATTGCGACGATCTAAGCGACTTTACCCAAATCGCCATGGCCACCGCAGATGCCATCCGGCGGGAATTTCCGGAGAACCCGCAATAATTGATGATCCTAGATTCGGCAGTTGAGATAGCCGCAAAAAGGCACAGAGGGCGCAAAATATAAGGATGGAACGAAGAATTTCAGCCTGTAGCCACTCGCCAAAATGGCTAAGCATCCAAATAATACAAATGCATGGTTTTGAGTCTCTTGCGCCTTTTTGCGGCCATTAACTTATAAGGTTAATCACCACGTTCCCGTTTGAAAAGTTCCGGCATGAGCGATTCGATCTGCCTGATCTGATCGGACGGGCAACGACGGCCATCCATGCGCAAGTGGGCATGGTGCCCGCTGGGCCGAATGTAGGCTTCGACTGCAGGGCGAACCGTTTTTTCATACTGCTCAATCACCGATTGACGACTGCGTCCACGCTCACCGGCATCGCGCTGGATGCGCCTTTGCAAGGCTTCCTCCGGGTCCACCTCAATGTAGATCTTCAAATCGGCCATCGTGCACAGGCGGCGGTCGCACAGGGCAAACAAGCCTTCCAGCAGGATCACTTCAGTCGGGTGTATCCAAACCGTCTGCTCCGACCGCAGGTGGGTGGCAAAGTCATAACAGGGTCGTGCAGTCGGCTCCCCTCGTTTTAAACGGCCCACGTCGAGCAGGATGCGCTCCCACTCCCAGGCATCCGGCTGGTCAAAATTATAGGTCGCCCGCTGATCCGCCGTCAGCTGGCTCAGGTCGCGGTAATAATGATCCAGCGGCAGTGCCGTAACCGGGACATGGCGCAACTGGAAATACCGGGACAGGGCCTGTGTGAGTGTGGACTTACCCGCACCCGAGGGTCCCGCGATAAGGATCAGCTGCGGGGCCTTGCTCATGATAAAGGTGCACCTCCCTCCGCCGGTGCTGCCAGCTCCGCCCGCGGCAAGCGGATCAACGCACCGAGCAGGCCAATATAGGTCATCCACAGCGCGAGGTTTTTCGTTTGCGTCAGGACACGTTCCAGCCCGCTGTGCACATAGGTGATGCTAAATGCCACCAGTAGGCCCAGCGCGATTGCCGCTTCCAGCGAGCCCCGGCGAAAGAACACCAGCGGCAACATACGGGCACTGATGTAAATGATGAACAGCATGTAGGTCAGGAAACCCGGCCAGCCGTTTTCGGCTTTCAACAGCCAGTAGTGGCTCTCCACCACGCCCTTGGCGTAATCTTCGTCGACGGCTTGGCCACGGTCGCGGTTCCAGTCGTCGATCACGTCACCATAGGGATACGGGTGATTGATGGCCTTGCCAAAGTTGTTCCACCCCACGCCAAGCGGTTTATCTTCGAGCATCGCCTTGGCCGCCAGATTCATCACCACGCGCGTCTCGCCGCTGGCCTCGTTGCCTTCGTCGTTGAAGCGGGAAATGACCGTATCCATCGTCATGGCCAGCACAACGGCAGCACCGGCCGCCATGACCGCTACTGTCAGAATGCGTCGCAGGGAAAAACGGTCGAAAAATCCGGCCGCTACCACCGCCGCAGTGCCTAACGCAAAAAAGGCCAGGGCAGCCCGCGAGAGCGAGGCCAGCACGATCACGCCGGAGCAGGCAAAGGCGAAAAAATAAAACAGCCCGCGCACCCGCGGCACGGCCGGCGACATAGCCGCAGCCAGGATCGGCAGGGCCGCCATGTAGGTGAACATGGCCAGTGGATTCTGGTGCTCGAAGAGCCCGCGCACCTGATAAAATCCATCAATCCATTTCATCTTCGCCACTATCAGGAACTGATAGATCAGCATCACACTCAGCCCCGTCAACACCACATGCACTTCACGCCGACTGCGCACGTAATTGAAAATTGCCCACACAATCAGCCACGCCTTGGCATGCTTGAGGATACTCATGCAAACGTAATTCACATTCAGTGCACTGAAAATCGAGAGACTGCTCGCGCCCACATAGAGGAACCACAGCAGCGTGCCGAGGGGTAGAAAGACAAATTTCCGGTCTGCCCGAAAGAGCGTGGAGAAGATCACACTCACTGCGGCAATCTCCATCATGGTAAACTCATAGCCCTTGGTCACCCCGCGATACCATTCGATCGAACCAAGCATCAGCACAGTCATGTCAATATGCAAGCCGAGCAAAAACAGCAGCACATAAACAGTGAAATCCTCCAGCCTGCGGTCGCGGGAGATAAGATAGCCGCCAATCGGGGCCACGACGAAATACCCCCCGGCAAGCACCACCGCTTTAATCAGATCGCCCATTTAGGAAAGACCAACCGCTTGCTGGAGGATCTTTTCGATTTTATCCGTCATCACCGTTACGGTGAAGCGCGCCTCGACCATACACCGTGCGTTTTGGCTCATCTTTTTACCGTGATCCTTTAGCTCCAGCAAGCGCTGGATCGCGCCGGCCAATGAGCTGGGCGAGCCCGCTACAAAGCCCAGCGCATTGAAGCCGTCATGCAGCAACTCCGCATCTCCGCCGTCCGGGCACATCAGAACCGGCAGACCTGCCGCCATCGCCTCCAGTGGGGTCAGCGCAAAAGGCTCGCCCCAGTTACTGGAAAAAATGTAGGCATCATAGTCGGCATAAATTGCCCGCATCTCCTCGTGCGAGGCGGCACGGATGCAGACAAAATCCCCGGCGGCCGCCCGCTCAATTTCCGCTTCAATCTTTGCCGTGTAGGCCGCATCGCCCCGGCCAAAGATATCGAGTGTCAGCGCCCAGCCGCTGGCCGATCTGGCCCGCAGAAATCCCTTGAGTGCGGTCATCGGATCTTTGTCCTCTGCCAGACGGCCTACCCAAATAAACCGGGTTGGCGGCGAATATTCGGTTTTCTGGCGGAAACGCTCCACCTCGACGCCGCAGTAAACCACCTCAGCATGCCCGACAGGATAGCCCTGGCCCTGGCTGAGCTCGCGCATGAATTTGCTGCAAAAATAAATTTTCTTGAATTGGAGTGTGCGCACCGAGGCGGTGGGGATTTGTCTGGTGATGACCCGCCTCAGCCCGCACAGTCGGGCCATTCCGCGCAGCAGCGCACGGCCCGGCGAGCCGGGATCGTTCCACCAGGATAGCCACACATCGGCTTTCAAGCTGCGGGCGATCCAGTGATCGGAAATATCATAGACCACCGGCACGTCCCCGGCTTCGAGCGTGTGGAGCAGCGACTTGCTGATACCGCCCATATTCCAAACATGCACGACCTGGGGACGGACGCTTTCCAGGGTCTCCCGCAAAATCTGCTGATTCGCAAGTTCGAGCCGATAGAGCTGATGAATCGGCAACCAGGGATGCCCATAGAAGCCATGAATCTGCAAGCGCCGCGATACCTCCTGCCCGTCGGTGGCCTCACGTCCGTCAACCTGGTGGTCCGAAGTGAGCACGTGCACCTGATGCCCCCGCGCGCGCAGGTCTGCGACGGTATGGAGGCAGCGTTCCTCATAGCCGCCGATACCATGTGGTGGAAACAAGTTGGTGAGGACCAGTATCTTCATTGTGCACCTCCTTCGTTGTAGCCGTGCATCCGCCCGAGCCGCTGCTGGTAGCGCACCCGGAAGGCGTGCCCCAGCTCAGCCAGCCGGCCATGACGACGGCAATAAGTAAAGTCGCGCAGGGTGTCCCGCACCGCCGGGAGGAAGACGTCGCGGTGCCAGGCCCGCTTGACCGCAGGCACATTGCCTGCCTGCGCCACCGCAATGGCATCACCCCTGGCACGTTTATACGCCTCGGCCGGGGTGTAATTGTGCGAGTGAATCGAGAGCGATTTCTCTGCCAGTAGAATTTCGTAGCCAGCTGCCTTGAGCCGTCGCGTCCACTCATCATCTTCGGCATACTGTAAATCCTCGCGAATCGGAATCTGCGCCCAGGTCGGCTTGTAGGCGACACAACTGACCATGGAGAAAAAATGATCCCAGTGGGCGGACTCGCGCTGCGGCCCGAAACAGCGCTCATAATCGTGGGCAAAGACCGCCTGGCAATCCCCGCGCGGAATCTGCCGGCTGAAGGCAGCTCCGAGCCGGGGCGAACTCAGCGCGGTTCGCAGCAGCCCGGTCAACCACTGCCGGTTCGCCGGCGTGGCATCCGAATTATTGAAGACCACCCAATCATGACTGGCCAGTTGAAAGCCCTGATTGAGCACTTTGCCGGGGACATAGGTGCCGGGCTCGAGCACGATGAATTCCTTCGGCTGATAACGGCGGATAATTTGGTGTGAGCCATCGGTTGAGCCACTGTCGATCACAATGAGCTCAATCCGGCCGGTATAGTCCTGATCGAAAATCCCCCGGAGAGTGTCTTCGATTGCCCAGGCTTCGTTGTAGGAGCGCATCACCACGCTGATTTGATCGGGTAGAGTCGTCATCGATATTTGGATTCCACTTGTTGGTAAATTGATTCGAGCTGCCGGGCGACACCCTGCCAGGTGTAGTGCCGCTGCACCTCAGCCTGGGCACAACGGACGGTTGACGCGCGCAGGCTCCCGTCCTGCCGCATGCGTGCCATCGCGGTCGCCAGCGCCGGAGCATGCCCGGATTCAAAGTGCAGCCCCGTGAGCTCGTGCTGCAGCAGGCGCGCCAGGCCACCGACCTTGGCCGCGATCACCGGCTTGCCCGCTGACCAGGCCTCCAGCACCACGATCCCGAACGGCTCATGCCGCGAAGGCAGGACAAAGCAGTCCAGCGCAGCAAACAAACTCCGGTGGGCGGGCGTCTCCGGTTCGACCGCCGGCAGGATACGGATACGGGCTGCCGCCGGGGATGCCGCTGCGCGTTGCTCCAACTGCCGCACGTAGGCGGCATTGGTTTGAGGACCACACAGGACCAGGCCCAAATCCGCATCCGCCACCGCCAGTTCGCTGAAGGCATCGATCAAAGACAGTTGGTCTTTTTGCGGATCCAGGCGCGATATACAGCCGAAGATGAAGGCATTTTCGCCAAAGCCCAATTGCCGGCGGCAGTCCTCGCGCTCGTTCGGACCGCAAATGAGCCGCTCGGGGTGCACGCCGTTGGGCAGGAAATGCACCCGCTCCTGGCCCAGCAACTGCGCGGCCTTCTCATATTCGGAGAAGCCGACGCAGAGCACCGCATCCACCTCATCCAGCATGCGCCGACTGCCGAAGTAAGCACCAAAGATGCGCCCCCATTCAAATTTTCCCTCCTGAGGTGCCACCACATCGTCTGCCTCCACTTGTGGCACGTCAAAGATGTTGCCGTGCAGCGTGACCACACAGGGACGTTGATTGATACGGGCCGCCTTCCAGACCGAAGCGCCCGTGCGCTTGGTGACATGCGCGTGATAGAGGCGCACCCCCTTGGCGCAGCGCAGCGCCCGATAGAGCGGCCAGGAGAGGAGATTGCCGCCCTTTTTATCCAGCTGTAAGCGGTCTGCCACATTCAAACCAAGAAATGGATAGCAATAGGCGTATCGATGAATCGGTATATTGCGGTAGTGCTCGGTTTTCTTCCGGGCCAGGGCCAGCGAGGTATGGATTTCGGGGCGAAAGCCCGCAGCCAGTTGTGCCTCACAAAGATTGGTGATCACCGCTTCCGTGCCGCCCCACTCATCCAGGCTGAAGCGCCGGGGCACATGCAAAATGCGATTGGCGGGTTCGGCAGTCATCGCGTCACCTCCTGCTTAATCCTGTTCAGCAATAAGGGCAGCAACTGCTTTTTACGCGAGACAACGCCTGCAAGCATCCAGGGGGCGCCGCTCTTTGGGTTGTCCTCAGGCCGCAGGGCCCGCAGCCACTGCGCGCTGTCGCTGACCAGGATAATCCGGCTGTTACCCTTGAGAACATCGGTGACCATGACCACCCCAAAGGCCAGCCGATCCGCCCGGACCCGCCGCATAGCCTCGCATTCGATGGCCGCCGCCTGTGGCGTATCCAGGCAGGCGAGGTCCACGGTCTCGATCTGCACAACCAGAAACGCGACGCCCTCAAAATTAAAGTGCTTAGCATCGCGCCCAACCAGTTCCTCTGCTGAGGCGGTCTTGAGCTCGTCATTTTGCAGCAGCACCTCCCGGCCAAACTGCTGCAAGTCCACCCCGGCCAGTTGCGCCAAGACCTTCGCCCGTGCCGGATCACTCGCAGCACAGGTCGGCGAGGTGAGCAGTAAGGTATCCGAGATCAGTGCCCCCAACAGCAACTTGGCAATGGCAGCAGGCGGTGTCAGGCCCGCCTGCACAATCCGTTCATACAGGATCGAAGCGGTTGACCCCAGCGGACGGACATCGATGTGAAGCGGCCGTATCGTCTCCACGTCAATGTCCGTCCGCTGGGGTCAACCGCTTCGATCCTGTATGAACGGATTGTGCA
>Ga0100399_1003504_pt1 | contig 11000 bp, 8 predicted proteins | sample CryGeymeta201523_FD_81545 | JGI IMG/M metagenome (GOLD analysis project Ga0100399, IMG submission 81545) | Groundwater microbial communities from Crystal Geyser aquifers in Utah, USA - Crystal Geyser metaG 2015-23 | ecosystem: Environmental > Aquatic > Deep subsurface > Groundwater | place: USA...
AATAGTAATACCTCTCTCCTTTTCAAGAGAGAGAGTATCTAATACCTGCCCTTCCTGTATATTTATTAAAAGACCAGCATGCTCAAGAAACCTATCTGCAAGTGTTGATTTGCCATGGTCTATATGAGCAATTATCGAAAAATTTCTTATGTTTTCACTTTGAACCAACCTTGTCTTTCTCCTTTTCAAAAATTATCAGGTCTCTCACGGGATTATAATCAACAATAACTACATCTCCTTCCTTGAGTTCACCCTCAAGAATCTTAACAGCTATAGGATCCTCAATCTCTTTCTCGATGAGCCTATTAAGTGGACGAGCACCAAAATCAGAATCATACCCCTTTCTTGCAAGATATTCTTTTGCTGGATTCGTTAGCTTTATTGTTATATTACTCTCTGATACGTTTCTCTCAATTTTTCTCATTATAATATCAACTATCTCCTCCATTTCCTTAAGTGTAAGGGGAGAAAAGACAATTATATCATCAAGTCTATTGAGAAACTCTGGTTTAAATATTTCTTTCAAAGATGCAAGAAGTTTCCTTTTCTTGTCTTCAAAAGAAGCTTCTTTTTCGCCTAATGCGAAACCCATGGCTTTATCTTTCAAAAGACCTGTTCCAAAATTCGAAGTAAGTATTATTACAGTATTTTTAAAATCAACAGTATGCCCTTGCGAATCCGTCAATCTTCCTTCATCCATGATTTGCAGCAAAAGATCAAAAATATCAGGGTGTGCTTTTTCAATTTCGTCAAATAAAATTACCGAGTACGGTTTTCTTCTAACGGTTTCCGTTAATTGACCACCTTCTTCATATCCCACATATCCCGGAGGCGATCCAATAAGTCTTGAAACTGCAAATTTCTCCATATACTCAGACATATCAAATCTTATTAAAGCATTTTCACTGCCAAAAAGAAATTCTGCAAGAGTTTTAGCAAGTTCAGTTTTACCTACCCCGGTCGGCCCAAGGAAAAGGAAATTGCCAATCGGTTTGTTAGGGTTTTTGAGACCTGAGCGAGCTCTTCTAATAGCTCTTGACACAGTTTTTACAGCTTCTTCTTGACCAACAATTCTCCTATGCAACTCGCTTTCCATATTAACAAGCTTTCTCTTCTCGTCAGAAACAAGTTTTTCAACAGGGATGCCTGTCCATAATGAAACAACCTTCCTTATATGGTTCTGGGTAAGTTCAGGAATTTCATCATTGGATTGAGAAAGTGATGATTTAAGTTTATTAAGTATATTCCTTTCTTCTTCTCTCATCTTATCTGCCTCAAAAAGCTTTTTCTCTCTTATGGCCTGAAATTTCCTTTCTTTTACTGATTTGAGGTTATTTTCCATTTCCTTTATCTCCGAGCTTTTAGATAGATGTAACTTCACTCTTGCCGAGGCTTCATCAATGAGATCAATTGCTTTATCAGGTAGAAATCGATCGTTTATATACTTAATCGAAAGATTTACCGCTCCCGTAATTGCTTCATCAGTAATTTTTACTCCATGGAACCTCTCATATCTTTCCCTGAGTCCGTTTAGTATTTCAATGCTTTCTTCAATTGAAGGTTCTTTGACAAACACAGGTTGAAATCTTCTTCCCAAAGCACCATCCTTTTCTATATATCTTCTGTATTCCTTTAATGTAGTTGCCCCGATAACCTGAATTTCTCCGTTTGTAAGGGAAGGTTTAAGAATATTTGAAGCATCAATGGCTCCTTCTGCTGCACCTGCGCCAACAATATTATGAAATTCATCAATGAAGAGAATAACACTACTCTGGGTCCTTGATACTTCTTTAAGTATTTTTTTCATTCTCTCCTCAAACTCACCTCTATACTTAGTGCCAGCAATTATAGAAGCAAGGTCAAGAGATACAATTCTCCTTCCTTTAAGTAAGTCAGGCACGTCACCAGCAACAATCCTCCGGGCAAGTCCTTCAACTATAGACGTTTTACCAACACCTGGATCTCCAATAATTGCAGGATTATTTTTCTTTCTTCTCATTAATATCTCAATAACTCTTTCTATCTCATCTTCTCTGCCTATGACGGGGTCAAGTTCTCCTCTTGATGCAAGGATGGTAAGGTCCCTGCTAAATTGGTCAAGTGTAGGAGTTTTATTCTGAACGAAAGTAGAAAAAGATTTATTGCTCTGTGATGTGCTTTTCTCTCCAATCATTGAATAAATAATTTCTTCAAATTTGGAAAGGTCAATGCCTAAATCTTGAAGTATCTTAATAGCTACACCGCCACCTTCATGAATTATGGCAAGTAAAATATGTTCAGTGCTAATATATGAATCTCCAAGATTTATTGCTTCTCTTTCTGCAAGTTCAAGTACTCTTTTTGCTTTGGGAGTAAGAATAACCTCTTCTCTACTTGTTTGTCCAGTATTTTGCTTATTCTCTTTGACAAACGACTCCACTCGCTTAACTATCTCGTCAGGATCAATATCCATACTTGTAATAGCTTTATAAGCTATGCCTTCTTCAATCTTAACAAGTCCAAGAAGAAGATGCTCAGTGCCCAGATAATCATTATTGAGAACATGAGCTTCTTCTTGAGCAACCAATATTGCTCGCTGAGCTCTTTCTGTCAAATTATTCCAGTTCATCGTATCATCTCCTTATATATTTTAACGAATTCTAGCAAAATATTAAAACTACAAGATTTAACTTTGCATTTTGCAATTTTACTTTTTTCTTTTTTCTGATAAAATATAGTGTTTAACTATATGGAGGCTCTATGATCAATAGCGAATACAATGCAAGCAGTATAAAGGTACTCGAAGGTCTCGAACATGTAAGGAAGAGACCTTCTATGTATATTGGTTCAACAAGTGAAAGTGGTTTACACCATCTTGTCTTTGAAGTTGTCGATAACAGTATAGATGAAGCAATGGCTGGGTTTTGCACAGAAATAGAAGTAATTATGAGAAAAGACGGAAGCATAACAGTGATAGACAATGGTAGAGGCATTCCAACAGATACTCATCCTGAATTAAAAGTTTCAGGGGTTGAGGTGGCGCTTACCAAGCTCAATGCCGGTGGAAAATTTGAAGGAAAAGCTTATCACGTCTCAGGTGGCTTACATGGAGTTGGTGTTTCGGTAGTAAATGCCCTTTCCGAATATTTAATAGTAAAAGTAACGAGAAACGGAAAGGTTTATCAGCAAGAATACGAAAGAGGAACCCCGAAATACCCACTTAAACAAGTTGGAATCTCTGAAGAAGAAAGACAAAATGGCACTGAAATTACATTTAAACCCGACAAAACAATATTCGAAACACTTGAATTTAAAGATCAAATTATTAAAGCAAAGCTAAAAGAATTTTCATATTTAAACAAGGGCTTGGTAATAAAATTCTTGAACGAAAACACCAATGAAAGTGAAATATATAAATCAGAAAACGGAATAAAAGATTTAATAGCAGAAGTAAATAAAGATCAACAAGTTATGCCCCCAGAGTCGATTTATCTTTTAGAAGACGAAGAAGGATTTTTCATAGAATTGGCAATGCAGTACAATAGTGGTTTTGGCTCTGACATTATGTCATTCGTCAACAACATTCATACAACAGAAGGGGGCACTCATGAAGTGGGTTTTAAACTTGCTCTCACGAAAGTCTTTAACGATGAGGTTCAACAACTCAAATTTATCAAAGAGGATGAAACATTGACAGGCGACGATGTAAGAGAAGGGCTTACTGCAATTATAAATTTGAGAATACTTGAACCCCAATTTGAAGGACAGACAAAAACAAAACTTGGCAACGCTCCCATCAAGAACAAAGTATATAATGCTACTAAAAATGCTTTAACTCTTTATTTCGACAGGCATATTGAAGAGCTGAAGGAAATCCTGAAGAAAGCTCTTCTTGCACAGAACGCAAGAATCGCAGCAAGAAAAGCAAAAGAACTAATCAGGAGAAAAGGTGCTCTTGATTTTTCAGGAAGACTTCCTGGCAAGCTCGCCGATTGTACAACTAATGACCCAAAAGAAGCTGAAATTTACATAGTTGAAGGCGAGTCGGCAGGTGGAAGCGCTAAGCAAGGGAGAAATAGAAGGTTTCAGGCAATATTGCCACTGAGAGGCAAAATATTAAATGTAGAAAGAGTAAACCTGAATCGTGCTCTTTCAAACCAGGAAATCAAAAACCTTATAACTTCTCTCGGCTGTGGTGTAAAAGAGGATTTCAAGGCTGAAAACCTGAGATATCACAAAGTAATTATAATGACTGATGCAGATGTAGATGGAGCTCATATAAGAACTCTTCTTCTTACATTCTTTTTCAGGTATATGAAAAGCCTCATTGATGGTGGTTATTTATATATTGCTCAACCTCCTCTCTACAGGATAAATCACGGAAAATCCCTTTATTATGCGTATTCTGACGACGAATTAAAAAGGGCACTTTCAAGGTTAACTGACCCAAATAAAGCTGAAATCCAAAGATACAAGGGTTTGGGTGAAATGGATCCAGAACAACTGTGGGAAACAACAATGGATTCCTCGAAAAGGTTAATACTAAGGGTAACAATGAGAGAAGCCGAGGAAGCAAATGCATTGTTTGATCTGTTAATGGGAGAAAAGGTAGAGCCGAGAAGAAAGTTCATAGAAGAACATGCAAAAGAAGTAATAAATCTTGATATATGAGGTGAAACGTGGCAGATCTTTTTGGAGAAAAAGTACTTAACGTCCCAATTGAGGAAGAAGTCAAAAAATCATATCTTAACTACTCGATGAGTGTTATCATAGGAAGAGCACTTCCTGATATAAGAGATGGGCTTAAGCCTGTTCATAGAAGAATACTATATGCAATGAATGAACTTGGCTGTTTCCCTGACAGGCCTTATAAAAAGTGCGCAAGAATTGTTGGAGAGACCCTCGGCAAGTATCATCCACATGGGGATACGTCAGTATATGATGCACTAGTAAGGATGGCGCAAACATTCTCTTTGAGATACCCTCTTGTTGATGGTCATGGAAACTTCGGTTCAATCGATGGAGATATGCCTGCTGCAATGCGTTACACTGAGGCACGCCTTTCAAACATTTCCCTTGAGCTGCTTGAAGGTCTTGATGAAAACACAGTTGATTTTTCTCCAAATTTCGACAATACTCTTAAGGAACCAGTCATTCTTCCTGCAAGAATTCCTAATCTTCTTATCAATGGCTCCTCAGGCATTGCAGTTGGTATGGCAACAAGTATTCCTCCTCATAACCTTAGAGAAGTCATCGATACTCTTATTTATATTATCGACAAAGAGATAATGGGAGAGCAAGAGGTAACTACTTCAGAACTTTTAAATTTTATAAAAGGGCCAGATTTCCCAACAGGCGGATATATAATCGGAAACTCCGGAATAAAGGACTACTTCGAAACAGGTAGGGGAAGCGTAACCATAAGAAGTAAATGGCATGTTGAAGAAATAAAGCATAAAAAGGTTGACTTTGTTATAACTGAAATTCCTTTTGAGGTTAATAAAGCCTTCTTCGTAGAAAAAATTGCAGACCTTGCAAAGAACAAAAAAATTAAAGGAATAGAAGATTTAAGGGATGAATCAGACAGAGATGGCGTAAGAATTGTAATAAAGCTTTCCGAGGACACAAATGTGAATGTGTTTGAAAATCTGCTTAAAATACATACTCCATTTGAGATTAAGTACGGGGTTATTCTTATTGGAATAAAGGACAATGCACCAAAGATTTACTCGATAAAACAGCTCCTAAAAGAATTCCTTTTGTTTAGAGAACAAACACTTATTAGACAAACCCATTTTGAACTCGACAAAGCTCAAAAGCATCTCGAAATACTTGAAGGGTTGAGCAAAGCAATTCAAAAAATTGACGCAGTTATTACTATGATCAAGTCCTCAAAGGATTCCCAGGAAGCACTTTCGAAGCTTGTTGAACTTCTTATAGTTACTGATACACAAGCTAAAGCAATACTTGACCTGAGATTGGCAAGATTAACTAATCTTGAAAATACAAAAATAAACGAGGACATTATTTCCACTAAAAAAAACATTGAAAGGTTCAATGAAATTCTAACAAGAAAAGAAACCTTCTGGGAAGAGATAAAAAAAGACCTTCAAAGAATAAAAGATAAATTCGGCAATAATAGAAAAAGCGAGCTAAAATTCGAAGAAGAAAAATTTGGTATTGAAGATCTTATTGAAGATAAAGAAACTATCCTCTCTATAACTAACGATGGCTACATAAAAAGGATCCCGTTTGACACCTTCAGGCTCCAGAGGAGGGGCGGAAAGGGAGTACTTGGGCAGGCGAAAAATATGGAAGATTACGCAAAGGAAATCATAGTCACAACTACAAAAAGCAGAATTTTATTCTTTACAACCAAAGGAAAAGTTTATGCCCTTAAAGCCTATGAGATACCTGAAAGCGAAAGAGAAGCAAAGGGGATAGCAATTCATAGAATTCTAAAACTTTCAGAAGATGAAATTGTTTCATCGGTGCTTGCTTTAGAAAAAGACTCAAAAGTAAAAAACATTGTTTTAGTAACAAAGAAAGGAGTAGTTAAGAAAACAAGTATAGTTCAATTCGAAAATGTTTATAGCGGCGGAAAAATAGCAGTAGGCCTTGATAACGACGATAAGCTTGTCTCTTCTGTTGCGACTAAGGACAAAGACGAAGTACTTATTACAACAGCAAAAGGTCAGGCAATTAGATTCAACAACGAACAAATACGTTCAATGGGCAGAACTGCAAGAGGCGTAAGGGGAATAAAACTTTTAGGAGACGATTTTGTTGTTGAAGGAGAGGTCGTAAAGAACGAAGACAGGCTACTGCTCATAACTACCAATGGATACGGGAAAAGGCTGTGCGCGAAAGATATAAGAAAAGTTAGAAGAGGCTCAAAAGGTGTCAAAGCAATAAAACTTGACAAAGCTTCAGGTACATTGCAAGCAGTTAAAGTCGTAAAAGATAAAGATTTATTATTCGTCATGTCAAAAAATGGAAATGTGATAAAAATAAATATAAAAGAGATACCTGTAATGTCAAAATATTCAAGAGGAGTTAGGATTGTAAAATTCAGGGGAGAGGGGGATTCAGTCTCATCAATTACAACCTCGCAGAATGAATAAAGAACTAAAATTAATATTTTACAAAAGTCTAACTGTTGGAGCAGCGATATTAGTTCTTTACCTGATTTACCGCGTAAGAGTGATTTTGCCAACAATACTGTATGGTGCTATAATTGCGTATATCCTTCTCCCCGTAACAAACTATATTTCAAAAAAGACCCCACGATGGTTAGCATCTCTCATTTCAATGCTAATTTTTATTGTTATTTTCTCTTTAATAATCTATTTCTTTATTCCAGTGATTATCTCCGGCGTTAATGAAATTACACTGAAATTGCCAGATATATACGCAAATATCTCTGCAATTCTCTCCTGGGTTAAGGGCTTTTTTGGACAGACCGGGCAAAACTCAGAACAAATAATTCAAAACTTAATCCTGATTTTACAAGAAAATATGAGGTTGGCTTTAGGCAAATGGATGGGATTTACAATAAACAAAATAACACTTATTCCTTCGATAATACTTTCAATGATGCTTGGATTCTTTTTTATGAACGAATCACAAATTCTTTACAGAGTTTTATTAAGAAATGTAAAACCGAGTTCTAGAGAAGTAGTTAAAAATTTTCTCACAAAAACTAACATATCATTAAGGACATATTTTAGTACACTTGTTCTTATTTCAATATCTACTGGTTTTTTTATGGGACTTGCAGCTTATGTATCTGGTGTAAAATTTTTTCTTTTAATAGGTGCGCTGGATGCGATTCTTGAAATAGTGCCATACGTAGGTCCTACGATTGTTTTTATTGTTGGAGGAACAATTTCGTTATTTACATCTTTAAAAACTTTAATAGTTTTTGCAATACTATTTTCGATCATAGAAATCGTCCAGAATAATTTCGTAATTCCGCACTTCATAGGTGGAAGGCTAAAAATTTCACCTGTTATTATTATAATAATGATTGCCATAGGAGGAGTACTCTTGGGAGCACTCGGTGTAATCATTGCGACACCGGCATTTCTCATTATTAAAAATATCATCGAGTCAACTAATTTGCCTGAAGAGAAAATATAACTCATAAAAAACTTGATTAAAATATTGCATTCTATATAATATTATGCGGAAACTCTTTCCTTACAGAAAGATTCTGTAAGGCTTAAGACCATAAGGAGGCTTAAATGAGTTATTATGAAATGCTTTACGTTGTTTCCTCTTCTCTTCCAGATGAGGAGAGAGACAATCTTATTGCAAAACTTAGAGATTTCACAGAGAAAAACAAAGGAATTATCGAAAGTGAAAACAAGTGGGGATTAAGAAGCCTCGCTTATCCTATTAAACACCAAAACAAGGGTTACTACGTCCTAACATACCTCGAACTACCTGAAAAGTCTGTAAAAGACCTAAAATACTTCTTCAAAGTAAACGAGGGCTTTTTAAGGTCAATGATTCTTAAAAAGGAAAAGAAACCCACTATAGTAGCCCCTGAAGTAAAAAACAAACAGGAGGTAGAAGGGAATGTCTGACGTAAATAGAATATTTCTCACTGGCAGGCTTGTTGCTGACCCTGATATAAAATACACGCCTACAGGTAAGGAAGTTGCTCAATTTAGAATTGCTGTAAATAGAAACTTCAAACTGAAAGACAGCGAGCAATGGCAAGAAGATACATTTTTTGTAACGATCATTGCCTGGAATAGACTTGCAGAAAAAGTCGAGAAAACCTTCAAAAAGGGAAACGCTGTTTTTGTGGAAGGAATCTTGAGGATTAGAAATTATGAAGTTGATGGTGTGAAAAAATGGATAACAGAAATAATTGCATGGAGCTTGAATACGCTTACTGGTACATCTAAAGAAGCGGGGACAGAAGAACCTGCCGATGAAAATAACGAACCCAATGTACCTTTTTCCTAAAGGGAACTAAGAATGGAAAGAACAAAGAAATTCCAAAAGAAATCTGCTTACTATAAGCCAAGAAAAAAGGTCTGTACATTCTGCATAAAAGGAGAAGGAGTAGATTACAAAGATATTGCAAAATTATCAAGATTTATAAGCGATAAAGGTAAAATACTTCCAAGGAGAAATACCGGTCTTTGTGCAAAACATCAGAGGCAACTGGCAACAGCTATTAAAAGGGCAAGAGAAATAGCCCTTCTTCCTTACATAAGAAGATGAAGGCAAAAGTCCTCCTACTTGTTAATGTAAAAGGGCTCGGAAATGCAAAAAGCATAGTCTCAGTTTCAAGAGGCTATGCTTTAAATTATCTTGTTCCCAAAGGGTATGCTAAATTATTAGTTGATGAAAAGTCGTTTGAATCTGCAAAAGGACTGGAAAAAAACGTTGAAAACAAAAAAGAAGAGTCAGCAAAAAGAGAAAAAGAAATTCTTGAATCAAAAGTTCTCACTTTTAAAACAAAAGTGGGAGATGGAGAAAAACTCTTCGGTTCGATAACTTCATCAGATATAGCCGACAAAATTAAAAAGGTTTTTAACATTGATATAGATAAGAAGAAAATTAAACTCGAAGTTCCAATCAAGAAAGCCGAAGTTTATTTTGTCACTGTCAAATTACACAAAGAAATACAAGCTCAAATTGAAGTACATGTCGAAAAAGAGTGATAATTTATGGCTGACGAGAGCATTTTAAGAGTACCACCACATAGCATTGAAGCAGAACAATCAGTAATTGGCTCTTTGCTTATAGACAAAGAGGCAGTATATAAAGTTATTGAAGCAATTAGACCGGAAGATTTTTATAGAGAAGAGCACCGTCTAATAATGCATGCAATTTTTAAACTTTCGCTTAACGAAAAACCTGTCGACATTGTATCCGTAGCAGAAGAGCTCAAGAATATAAACAAACTTGAATTTGTGGGGGGCATTTCATATCTTGCTCGCCTTGCAGACTCTGTGCCTAATTCTGCAAATTCAGAATATTATGCTAAAGTAGTTAAAATTAAGTCTTTGATGAGGCAGTTAATTCAAACAGGTGCAGAAATATCAGAATTAGGCTTTAACGAAGCAATTGAAATTGATACACTTATTGACACTGCAGAGCAAAAAATTTTCTCTATCTCTCAAAAGAAGTCAAAAAGTTATTTTATTCAAATAAGAGATTTTCTTGGTAATAGTTTCTCTGAGATAGAAAAACGATACAAGCAGAGGTTGGGAATTGCAGGGCTGCCATCAGGCTTTCCTTCACTGGATAAAATAACTGGAGGTTTCCAGAGGTCAGACCTCATTGTAATAGCAGCCAGACCAAGCATTGGCAAAACTTCTCTTGCAGTAAATATCTCTGAAAATATTGCAATCAAAGAACAAAAAAGCATTGCTTTTTTCAGCCTCGAAATGGCAAAAGAGCAACTTGTTGAGCGAATGTTATGCTCTTTTGCCAAGGTGGACATGCAGAGATTAAAAACTGGCTACCTAAGGGACGAGGATTGGACAAAATTAACCGAAGCTTACGGTGCACTTTACGAGGCACCTATATATATTGATGATAGTCCTGATGGGTCCCTTATGGATATAAGAACTAAATCAAGAAGGTTAAAAATGGAAACAAATATCGAACTTATTATAATTGACTACTTGCAGCTCGTTCGAATGGAACAAAGAGTCGAGAACAGAGTTATAGAAATTTCTCAAATTACAAGAGGACTTAAAAACCTAGCCAGAGAGCTTAAAGTACCTATAGTTATTCTTTCTCAATTAAGCAGGGCAGTTGACCGAAGGGATGACAAAAGGCCAATTCTTTCAGATCTTCGTGAATCAGGCAGTATTGAGCAGGATGCAGATGTAGTTATGTTTCTTTATAGACCCGATGAAAACAACAGAAATGAGATAGAACTATCCATTGCAAAACAAAGAAACGGTCCTACTGGTAATGTTAAACTAAGGTTTGAAAGTGACTACACAAAATTTTATGAAAGTATTGATGAAAAAAATATTAGTTAATTC
>Ga0100399_1003533_pt1 | contig 10953 bp, 12 predicted proteins | sample CryGeymeta201523_FD_81545 | JGI IMG/M metagenome (GOLD analysis project Ga0100399, IMG submission 81545) | Groundwater microbial communities from Crystal Geyser aquifers in Utah, USA - Crystal Geyser metaG 2015-23 | ecosystem: Environmental > Aquatic > Deep subsurface > Groundwater | place: USA...
CTCCGCCAAGCAGTCCAAAGAACTCGAACGCGCCCGTGCGGCTGCGACCCGTGCCGAGGAAGCCTACCGGCGTCAGCGCGCTGCGGTGGATGAACTCTCGACCTCCTTGACCCGTGCTGGCGTCAACACCCGCGCCATGGGTGCCGAGTCGGTCCGTCTGGGCAGCCAGTTGGAGAGCCTGCGCACCCGTACCGAAGCCCTGACCCGCGCGCAACAAGCCCAGGCTCGAAATCTGGAGCGCCGCAGCGCCTACCGCGCCCAGATGATGGATGCAGTGGCTTTGGGTGGTGCGCTCTACGGCCTGGTGCAACCAGCCGTCCAGTTCGAGTCAGTGATGGCCGATGTCAAGAAGGTGGTGAACTTCGACACGCCCGATCAGTTCGGCCAGATGTCCAAAGACGTGCTCCTGATGTCGACGCGCATCCCGATGGCCGCCGACGGCATTGGCGCTATCGTCGCTGCGGCTGGTCAAGCCGGTATCGCCCGAGAGGAACTGCTGCGCTTTGCCGAGGATGCCGCCAAGATGGGTGTGGCGTTTGATTTGTCGGGCGATCAGGCCGGTGCCGCCATGACCGGCTTGCGCTCAATTTTTGGTCTGACCCAAGACGGCGTGGTGTCGCTGGGAGATGCCATCAACCACCTGTCCAACAACATGGATGCCAAAGCAGGCGATCTGCTCAACATCGCCAACCGGGCCGGATCGACGGCCAAGCTGTTCGGCCTGTCCGGGGCGCAGTTGAATGCCTTGGGTGCTTCCTTTCTGGCGCTCAAGACCAAACCGGAAGTGGCCGCCACCGGCATCAACGCCTTGTTGATGAAGTTGGCCACAGCTGACAAGCAAAACGAGAAGTTCCAGCAGGGCTTGCAGGACATCGGACTCTCGGCTGAGGTCATGAAGCAGATGATCGGCCGTGATGCCCAAGGGGCGCTGACGACATTCCTGCGCCAGGTCGCCAAAGCCCCCGACCTGATGGGCACGCTGTCCGATCTCTTTGGCATGGAGTACGCCGACGATATTGCCAAGCTGGTGGGTTCCATGGACACCTACGAGAAGGCGGTCGCTCTGGTGGGCGATCAGACCGCTTATGCGGGGGCGATGCAAAAGGAGTACGAGGCGCGATCAAGCACCACCGCCAATGCCTTGCAGTTGCTCAGGAACCAGACAAGCCGCCTCGGCATCACGGTCGGCAATGCGCTGCTGCCGGCCTTGAACCGTCTGGTCGGGGCGCTGATGGCATCCATCGACCGTCTGGCCAATCTGGCCGAACGCTTTCCCGTCGTCACCCAGGTGGTGGTGGGCACCGTCGCTGCGGTGCTGGGATTGAAGGTGGCGACCATTGCGCTGGGCTATGCCTGGACCTTCGTCAAAGGGCCGATCCTGGCAGCGCAGGTGGCGTTTCAGTCGGCACGGGCCGGGTTGGCGCTGTTGCAAGTGCAGACAGCAGCGACCGGCAGCAGTGCTGGCCTTCTGTCGGTGGCCTGGACTCGCATTCAGACCGGCGCCCTGGGACTGATCGCCCCAATCAAATCGGCGGCACTGGCCTTCTGGTCGATGTTGCCGGCGATTGGCGCGACCACGGCAGCACTTCTGGCCAACCCGATCACCTGGATCGTGGTCGGCATCGGTGCGGCGGTCGCGGGTCTGGCACTGGTGATCCGCAAATACTGGGACCCACTGGCGGCTTATGTCGGTGGTGTGTTCGAGGGGATTCGTTCAGCGCTGCAACCGGCCATCACCAGTTTGAGCACGGCGTTGGCACCGCTGGCTCCCATCGGGCGCGCCGTCGCCAGCGTCTTCGGCGTAATGGCCGATGCGTTCAGTGGCCTGGTCGGCTGGGTCGGGCAACTGCTGACCCCTGTGACACTGACTCAAGAGGAGTTCAATAGCCTGTCGGCCTCGGGGCAATCCCTCGGCGCAGTGATCGGCGGTGTGTTGAGTGCCGCCTTTACCGCACTGACCGCCCCGATCCGGGTGGTGGGCACGCTGGTGGGCTGGGTGATCGAGGGCTTTCAAGCCTTGCTGTCGCTCTCGCCGCTGGCTGTGATTCAGGCGGCGTGGCAACCGGTCTCGGGTTTTTTGGGCAACTTGTGGACTGGCGTGGTCAGTGGGGCTCAGTCAGCCAGGCAGCAACTCACTGCGGCGCTGGGCTCACCCAACCCGCTGCAAGCGCTGCAGTCGCTTCTGGGTTCCATGCTCAGTGCACTGGGCAACTTGCCGGAGCAGTTCATGCGTCTGGGCAGCGCGATGCTCGAAGGTTTGGCCCAAGGGGTTCGCAATGCCGCCCAACAAGCCGTCGCTGCGGTCGGTGAAGTCGCCGCCGGCGTGCGTGACAAATTCAAGGCGATGCTGGGCATCCACAGTCCGTCGCGGGTGTTTGCGGCTTTGGGCAGTGCGCTCAGTCTGGGTCTGGCCCAAGGCGTCGGTGCGGCAGAGCCTGCAGTGTTGGCGCAAGTGGGGCAATTGGCGCAGTCGCTGCAAGCGGTCCCCTTGTCGTTGGTCACGCCAGAGGTGGCTCAACCCGGCCTGCGTCTGCCCTCACCTGATCGCGCGTCCTTGGGGTTGGCCATGCCAGCCACCCGGATGGCGATGCCAGAGTCGACCCTGCAGTCGGTGCTGGATTACCAGGCTGCTCCCGGGCTGCCATCTGCCCGGGCTGCATCTGCTGATGGCGGCCGCGCAGGCGAGGTGCAAGGTGAGTCAGTGCCGATGCAGAGTCAGCCTCGCGCTGTGCCAGCACCAGTTGCGCCTACACCGTCTGGCATGCCGTCTGCCACACCACCCGGCAGCTTACCAGCGCCAGGTGCAACGCCGCCCTCGGGGACACCCTCGATTCACTTTGCCCCGCAGATCACCATCCATGCACCGGTGGGCAGCGACCCGCAAGCCCTGGCTGATCTGCTCGAAGGTCGGCTGCGCACTTTGATTCGTGACGTGATGCGCGGCTCCAGTGCGGCCTTGCATGACTGATCGTCTTTCCTGAGTTTCATTTTTTCTGTGGAGGTTCACCATGGCCGAGCGTGTGATGTTGGCCTTGGGGCCGTTTCGTTTCGAGGTGGGGCAAGCCACTTACCAGAGCCTGGCCATGAGCCAGTCCTGGCGCTGGAGCGAGCAGGCCCGCCTCAATCGCGAACCGGCCCTGCAGTTCACCGGGCGCGACCCCGCTGAGATTCGCCTGCAAGGGGTGCAGTTTCCCGGTTTTGATGCGGGGCTGGCTCGGGTGGAGGAAATGCGCGCTCTGGCCGATCAGGGCAAGCCGCTGCAACTCGTCGATGGTCTGGGTCGGGTGTGGGGTTCGTGGGTGATTGTCGAAGTCGGTGATACCCGCAGCGTGCTGATGGACGACGGCCAGCCGCGGCGGGTCAGTTTCGAGATGAAGCTCAAGGCCTATGGCGAAGATGAGACCGTTACCGATTACGCCGGTGGCTGGAGTCCGTTTGCGATGTTGATGCCTTCGATTGATGACTTGATCGATGGCATCAGTGACAACCCGGTAGGCGTTTTGCTGCAAATGTTGGGCGACATTGCGGCGCTGCCCAGCGTGGGTGGTTCGGGTGCCGCAGTGGACGCGAATGCACTTTCGGCGTTGCTGGCGGCATTGCGCCAACTTATTGATGCGGCCGATACCACTTTGCGGGGTTTGCACAGCGAGTGGTTGCAGACCGTACCTGATGCCAACGACCCGGTGCGCCAGGCACTCGATGTCTGGCTGGCGGCTTTGCAAGACTTGCAGACAGCGCTCAGTGCGGCTGGCTTGGCTGGCTTGGCTGGCAATGTACTGGGTATATCGGTGGTTGTGGCATTGCAGTTGGGTATCTTCATGCAGGCCATCCAAAGTTTGCGCACAACTGTTCTGCCGCTGAGCAATGGCAGCGCAGCCACCTCGGCGGCCGTCTATGACCTGGCCCAGCGCACGCTGGCGGCACTCGATGCGGCCAGCCAAGCAGCTCAGGCCTTGCTGGAGAAGGTGTCATGAGCGACGTCAACAGCATCGACAGCGTTACAACAAGCTCAGGCGCAGGGCAAATGCTGGCAAGCCGTGAGGGTGAGATGCCCGATGCGCTGTGCTGGCGGCACTATGGCCGGGTTGATGTCTTGCCCCTGGTGCTTCAAGCCAACCGGCATCTGGCGCGGCTGCCTTTTGCACAAATGCTTCGTTTGCCTGCTGGCACACCAGTGTTCATGCCCGCCCTTAACGACCAGCCGGTCTTGCCGCTGGTACGCATCTGGTCGTAGAAGAGGAAAGCGATGCAACCCACCTTCCTGATCCTCGCCGACCGCACCGACATCACGCGCGCTGTGGCCGACCGGCTGCTGGAGTTGACGATTACCGACGAGGCCGGTCTGTCGTCTGACACCCTGCGCCTGACCCTCGATGACCGGCGTCGTGCTGACGGTGCGATTGCCCAGTTGCCCAAGATCGGCACAGTGCTGGAAGTCTCGCTGTCTTATGCAGGCAGGTCTTGGGTGGCGATGGGCAAGTTCATTGTCGATGAGATCGAGATTCACTCACCGCCTGCGACGCTGTCGGTTTCTGCCAAGGCAGCGGACATGGTGGGGTCGTTTCGCAGTCCCAAGACGCGCTCCTGGGATGCCACCACACTGGGGGCGCTGGTAAGCGCCATCGCCACCGAGCATCGGTACCAGGCCAAGATCGACCCCGAACTCGGCGCCATCCAGATCTCGCACCTGGATCAGACGGCCGAGTCGGACATGGCACTGCTGACACGCCTGGCGGCCAAGCACGATGCGGTGGCTAAACCCGTGGCGGGCTTTCTTGTGCTGGCCAGGCAGGGCGCGGCCAAGACCGTCACCGGGCAAGTGCTTCCGACGCTGCAGCTCAAGCCAGAGCAGTTGAGCCAATGGCGCTACCAGCACAGTGCGCGCAAACCCGCTGGCACCGGGAGCACGCAGGAGGAAAGTAGCGCAAGTGGCCAGTCACCCCCGCAGGTCAGAACCGGTGGTACACGCGCCCACTGGTGGGACTTTGACAAAGGCGAGCGCCGGGAAGTGACCACCGGCCAGCCGCCGTTTGAGGAGATTCGCTATGTCCATGCCACTGAGGCCGAGGCCAGGGCGGCAGCAGCCACGCGCAAGAACACTGGCGAGCGGGGTCAGGGCGAGCTCAGTTTCAGTCTGGCCGGTGATCCGCGCCTGGCAGCTGAAGGGCGTTTGTCAATTTCTCTGCGCCCGGGCATTCCCACGGACTGGCGCATCAAGCGTGCCCTGCATCGCCTGGGCAACCAAGGCTACACAACGCAGGTCGAGTGTGAACGCTTCGCCACCGCGCCGGTGTCGGTGACTGGCAACCCCACCAAACTTCTCCCTGAACCCAACCCATAAGGAGGCCACCATGCCAGACAAAGACCCGACCACTTACGGCCTGATCACCTACTTTTGGGTGATGGGCTTGGCCGCCTGGGGCGGACTTGTGAGTTTTTACCGCAAGGTCAAATCCGGCGAGACCCGGGCTTTCAACTTCATTGAGCTCATCGGCGAGCTGGCCACCAGCGCCTTTGCCGGACTCATCACGTTTTGGCTGTGCGAAGCCGCGCAGTTCAACCCGCTGGTCACCGCCGCTTTGGTGGGTATCTCCGGCCACATGGGTAGCCAGGCCATTTACCAACTCGAGCGCTGGGCGCAGGCGCGTCTGGGCAAAGTCGATCCCAAGGAGCAGCCATGAACGACATTGATGCCATTCTTGACCGAATCATTCGCCGCGAGGGCGGCTACGTGAACCACCCGGCCGACCGGGGCGGTGCAACCAACTTCGGCATCACCGCGCAGACGCTGGGCAACTGGCGCAAGCTGGGTCGCCCGGCCACCGTGGCTGAAGTCATGGCACTGACTGAAACTGAGGCCCGAGCCATCTACCGCCAGCAGTACATCGCCGGCCCCGGGTTCGAGGCCATCACCCATCCGGCGCTGCTGAACCTGCTGGTTGATGCGGCTGTGCATTCTGGCCCGAAGCGCGCGGTGCAGTGGTTGCAAACGGCACTTGGTGTCACCGCCGATGGTGTCATTGGCCCCAAGACGCGGGCGGCACTGGCGCAAGCCAACATTGGTCTGCTCTATGCGAAGGTGTTGGGCGAACGCTTGCGCCATCTCGGGCGGCTCATCACCAACGATCCCAAGCAGTCGGCGTTCGCGGCTGGCTGGATGAACCGGATGGCTGAATTTGTGGAGGGCACTGTATGACACCGTTATTGACGACCCTGGCACCGGGACTGCTGGAAGCGGGCAGCCGCCTGATCGACCGTTTGATGCCTGATCCTGCTGAGCGGGAGAAAGCCAAACTCGCCTTGCTGCAAGCTGAGGGCCAACTGGCGCTGCAGGAGATGCAGACCAGCCTGTCGGCGATTCTGGCTGAAGCCAACTCGGCTGACCCCTGGACGAGTCGGGCACGCCCGACCTTCCTGTATGTCATCTACAGCGTGATTCTGCTGTGCGTTATCGGTGCCATCATTGGTATCTGGTGGCCTACGCATGTGTTTCAGGCGGCAGAGAACCTCAACAAGCTGCTGGGTGCGGTGCCCGAGAGCCTGTGGTGGCTCTTTGGTGCTGGCTACCTCGGCTACACCGGCGCACGCAGCTTTGACAAGTGGCGTGGGCCGGTGCGGTGATCTGCGCTGGTGTCAGCGCCACAGTCCCGACAATTTGACTTGATGATCCCCCGATCTCACTGCCCGCGCGGGTGGTGGGGTCGGGGGATTTTTGCGTTGGAGGAGTTGCCAATTGGCATCTGCTGGGCTCAGGGCGGGGCAGTCAGGACAGGCAAATTTGCCTACCCACGGTGCTTCGCTGGGGCAAAGGTGACCGATGTGCAAATTTGCGCGTTAACGTGCCCAGCGTGTTGATCTCGGGGGGGTAAGCCTTAGGCTGTGATGAAGCCGGAGGTTTTTTGCACCTCTGCCGTGAGCAATGCTTGCATCAAAAATGGGGCCTTTATTCTGGCAAATGAAGCCGATATAGCGTACAGTACATGGGCAGTGTTTGCATCAACGAGAAAGTCACAATGACCAGACTTAGCGTCAAAGAACGAATGGTTCGCTCCATCGCTATGCGTAAGGGCGAGGTGGTCGTGCGTGCTGATTTTGAACCCTTGGGCAGCCCCAGCCAGATCAGTCGCGCACTCACAGGGTTGATTGATGCCGGAAAAATTGTTCGCTTGGGCTACGGCGTTTATGCCAAAGCGCGCCCGAGCACGCTGTCGGGAAAACCCGTGCCGCGCGTTTCCCTGGAAGAATTGGCGCAGGAAGCGCTGGTGAAACTTGGAGTTCCAGTGGAGCTGGGCCGTGCTCAAGCCGATTACGCTGCTGGCAAGACCACACAGATTCCAGTTTGTACGACATTCCATACCGGCCAGCGCCGCATTTACCGCAAGATCACCGTTGGCAGTAGCACCGTGCGTTATGAAAACAATTACAGCGCGCGAGCATGACCTGGTCCTGGATTTACGCAATGAAGGATTGACTTCGTTGCCACCTGGCATCTTTGAGAAAGACCTGCTTATCACGGAGGTGCTGCGTACCGTTGCGACGGTTGAAAGCGACGGTATCGGTCTGGTGTTTTGCGGGGGTACCTGCCTGTCCAAAGCCTACCGTCTGATTGATCGGATGTCTGAGGACATTGATTTCAAGCTTGTTGTGCCACAGGGGTTGTCGCGCACAGCACGCAGCCGCATGCTCAGCCAGTTCAAGAAACACCTGGTCGGAGTTCTTGAGGAGACTGGTTTTTTGGTCCCGGCGGATCAGGTCATCGCTCGCGATGAAAACAGCTACGTTTCGCTGAATCTGCAGTACGGCAGCCGCTTTGCGCCAGTTGCCAGCCTGCGGCCAGAAATCAAGATTGAACTCAGTGCGCGACCGCCTGTGCTGCCAACAGCGGTGCTGCCCATCAGCTCAATGCTCGACGTGTTGGTACAAGCGCCAAAGACTGATTTTGAGATTATGTGCATTGGTGTTGAGGAGACACTGGCAGAAAAGGTGTTGTCATTCCTGCGCCGAACGGCACAGGCGCGTGTTGGGAGAAATCGTGGTGACTATGACGACAGACTGGTGCGCCACCTCTACGATGTCAGAGCCATTGCTCGCGGTCGCAATGGCCTTGTGTTGCCCCTCGAGCATTTTGCGGCAATGGTTGCAGGTGATGCTGCTCAATTCTCCAGCCAGTATCCAGAATTTGAGCAAGACCCGTCTGGGCAGATGCGTTTGGTGCTGGATGCTCTGAACCATGAGTCGGCCACCTTTGAACGTGATTACATTCGGTTTGTAGATGAACTGGTCTTCGGTGAGCCAGTAACCTTTGTTGAGGCTAGATCAGTTTTTGCGGAGATAGCTGAACGCCTGCTCGGTCAGCTGCAGCCATAAAGAAAAAGCGCGACATCAAAGTGTCGCGCTGGTGTCGTGCTTCGGTGGATTTTTTTACGCAGCGACCGCAGCCACCTCCGGCACGTTGGCTACCACCACCGCCCGCCTGCCCACCAAATCCCCCACAACATTAACCGCCTCCAGCATCGCCCCCGGCGACAGGTGCGCATACCGCATCGTCACCTTAGGATCGTGGTGTCCCAGCAGTTTCTGCACCTCATACAAGCTGCGTCCGGCATTGACCAGGAAACTCGCATAACTGTGGCGCAAGTCATGCAGCCGCACCTCACCCAGTCCCACCTTCTTTCTGATCGAGTCCCAGGCGCAAAAGATCGACACCGGTGGCTTCTTGGTCTTGGGGTTGAAAAACACCCAAGGAATGTCGTCTTGCCGGGGCAGTGCCCGCAGCAACTCAATGGCCGCATCTGAGAGCGGAATGTAGCGCGGCTTCTTCGACTTCGAACGCGCTGCTGACACCGTCAAGACCTGGCGTGTCCAATCAATATCGTCCCACCTGGCATCGAGCACCTCGCGTTTGCGTGCCCCGGTGTAGAGCAAAAACCGAATCACCTGCCCCACCTGCACATTGCGATTGGTGTCCAACTCATCAAACAGACGCCTCACCTCCTCCTGACTCAGGTAGCGCTCGCGCGCCCCATTGTCTTCAAAGGGCTCCACTCCGACACAAGGGTTGCCTGTGGCTGGCAAGATGTCCCAGCGAATCGCACAGTTGTAGACAAACTTCAGCAAGATCAACATCCGGTTGCAACTGCCTGCGGCGTAGCCCTTGTCCTGAATGCTGTGGTGAAACGCCACCACATCGGAGCGGGTGACGCGGTTCATCCGGTACTCGCCAAACACCGGCAAGATGTGATTGCGCAGCATCGTCTCATCCGTATCCCAGCTGCGCTTGCGGCTCTTGGCATAAGGCATGTAGCGCTCGGCCACAAAAGCATCCAAGGTCGGCACGTCTTTGAAGCGGTGGCTCTCCAACTTCGGGTCGCCCCCCTCAGAGACCATCTGGCGCATCTTGTGCGCCTTGGCCCGGGCATCGGACAAACTGATCTCATCGAGCCTGCCGATGTTGTTCATGCGCACCTTGCCTGCGGCATCACGGTAGCGAAAGTAAAAGGTGGCCCCGCCACTGGCGCGATGCTCCAGTAAAAAGCCCCTGATCTCGGTGTCAAAGTAACCCACCGCCCCGGACTCGGGCTCACGCCCGGCCAGTGTGGCGATGAATTCGGCGGAAAGTGTTTGTGCTGGCATGGTCTTGCTCCTTCAACAATTGAAGGCCATACTACGATAAAATGCGCCGCAATAGGTGTAAAAAGCGTCTAAACGAACAGATAAGTTCACCTATCAAGGTCAAGCAAACCAGGCCGACCACAAACAATCAAGGAGCAGGTCATGATCGATGGAAGACAAATACGTGCTGCCCGCGCCATGCTGGGCTGGAGCCGAGAGGAACTGCTCGATGCCTCTGGGATTTCCATGTCGGCGCTCTTACGCATGGAAGGCAACCTGGCAGACAGCCGCAGCTCAACGCTGAACAAGGTGGTCAAGGCACTGAGTCTGGCTGGGGTGGAGTTTGTGACGCGCGGGGATGGGGCGATTGGGGTGATGCTCAAGGACGAGCTGGCATAGCGACAAGCTGCTACACAATCAATTGCAGTAGCCAAACAAACTGGATGGTGTTCAGATCGCTCAGTTGAAGATGATATCAATTCTGATACCATTCAATCATGCGATATCTGCTCGACACCAATGTCCTGGTTGCTGCTTTTCGGTCCAGAAGTGGGGCCAGTAACGCCCTTGTCCGTCGGGCCTTGCAGGGTGATTTAGCGCTGGTTGTTCACCAGAAACTGGTCTTGGAATACCGAGACGTTCTCAGTCGCCCTGACATTTTGGCGCAGACGGGACTTGCCTGGGCAGACATTGAACTGGTGCTGGCCCACTTGGTTGCCAGCGCCCACGAAGTTGAGGTACGTTATCTTTGGCGTCCCAACCTCAAGGATGAGGGTGACAACTTCATTTTGGAAATTGCGGTGGCAGCCTGGCCATGCACCATCGTGACGCACAACCTGAAAGATTTTGTAAATGCAGAACTTCGCTTTCCCCAAATTGCCCTATGCACGCCGGGCAAATTGCTGCAAACTTTGACGCATTAGGAGGTAACGATGAGCAAGCTTTCTTTCCCATTGAGAATCCAGGACGTTGAACGCGTTCGCGCCAAGCGCCTGGCCGAGGCCATGGGCGTGTCTGAAAACCGCCTGTACTCCGAGCTCATTCACGATGGCCTGTTGATCCGCGAGCAGATGCTCTACATGACGCGACTGCGCGAGATCGCAGCCGCAAGCAGTAAGGCTGATGCCCTGGCGGTGTTGGCCAGAGCAGGAGACCTGTCACCCATTTCTACCGATGTTTGAAATGCAGTTTAGGCTGACCATCAAAGGCACAAAATCTGCCTCAACCGCGACAATAAGTCGCCAGTAAAGTCAAGCGCAAAAGCAACAAAAGCTGCCCAAAGGGCCAAAAACAGGTGCTTTTGGAGCTTGGTAGGATCGATTGGTAGGAAGTTGGTATGTC
>Ga0100399_1003546_pt1 | contig 10936 bp, 8 predicted proteins | sample CryGeymeta201523_FD_81545 | JGI IMG/M metagenome (GOLD analysis project Ga0100399, IMG submission 81545) | Groundwater microbial communities from Crystal Geyser aquifers in Utah, USA - Crystal Geyser metaG 2015-23 | ecosystem: Environmental > Aquatic > Deep subsurface > Groundwater | place: USA...
ACTTGGCCCCTGGTCCCTGAGTCGCTTCACTGGCAAATTTGACGAAGGCAGTACGCCGATCTGGAAAGACGGCCAGTTGTTGATTGACTCAGTGCGACGCTTCAAGGGTCAGGCTGCAGCCGCCGTGGTTTTGACTGAATGTGACATGGCGGAACTGGATCCCATCAACCGCCAGCTGCTATTTGTGGGACTGACACGGGCACGGGTGCATCTGGAGTGGGTGATTTCCGATGGCACTGAACAGATGCTAGCTGGAGCGATTTCATGATGAGCTGACAATTACGATGGTACAGGCAATCACGGCGCCACTCTATGAGCCAAAGGACCCTCCTGGTTACGATGAAAAAATAATTTTTTCTTTTTACAAAATGCAAACGTTTGTTTGTTAACATACAAACAAATGCAAAACTCAAACAAACATCTCAGCGCAAACTTTTCCTATGTATTTCCCGCGATCCGAGGCGTTCAGGCGGGTCGCGAGTACTACGTCACGATGTGTCCATTGCGGCTAATTACGCGTCTTTTCAACTTTGACGACGAAGAGCTCCTGCCTGAGCTGCGCGCCCAGCGCACGTTAAACAAGGGGCGCATCCCGGAGATAGCCAATTACATTGTTGAAAACAAAGACAGTTACACATTCTCAGCGATCACTGCTTCAATAGACGGTGAAGTCGCCTTCGAAGCAATTGACCATGAAAACCCCACCGCTTTTCGCATGGGAACATTGACGGTTAACATGGACGCAAGGTTCATCGTCAACGACGGTCAGCATAGACGTGCAGCAATCGAGGCCGCCCTCGTCAATGCCCCTGAACTAGGTGACGAAACCATCTCCGTCGTATTCTTTGTGGACCGCGGTTTACAACGATGTCAACAAATGTTCTCCGACCTTAACCGGCATGCAGTCAAGCCATCTGCTTCGCTGGGCATCTTGTACGACCATCGAAGCGCTGCGGCTAAGGTTGCGAAACACCTAAGCCTCACCTCACCCGTTTTCATGAACTTGATTGAAACTGAGCGCTCGACCTTATCCGCTAGGTCAAGAAAGCTATTCACACTCAGCGCCCTTCACTTTGCAACTTTAGAGCTAATACCTGAGAAGCAACTTGAGGACTTTCCTAGTGCTTCGCAAAGATGCCAAGAGTTTTGGGAAGCCGTGGGGCAGCAAATTCCTGAATGGGGCTACGTTAAGGATTCGAAGATGACAGCTGGTGAAGTACGTAGAGACTTCATTCACTGCCACGCTATTGTCTTGCAAGCCTTAGGGCGTGCCGGAAGGGCGTTATATGCCGCCCACCCGCAGGAAGTGCAAAAGCGCCTAAAGAATCTAAGACAGGTCGATTGGTCGCGACGAAACGCTCAGCTTTGGGAGGGGCGCGCGATGTTGGGTGGCGCGATGGCTAAATCTGGGCAAAACGTCACGCTAACTTGCAACGAATTCAAAAGAGTCCTGGGCTTACAGCTCTCAACAGATGAGCAGTCCGCAGAAACAACCCACATGTCAGTCCGTCAAGCGCCGACCATACAACGTAAAAAGTAACCAGCCATGGCCTCTACACCTTCACAAATAATTGCTGAAATACAAGAGCTCTACCTATCAGATTCACTGCCTTGGGTTGTCGGATACAGCGGAGGCAAGGACTCTACCGCATCATTACAGTTGATCTGGAATGCTATTGCTGCGCTACCGGAGGACCGCCGGCGATTTAAACCTGTGCACGTCATCAGCACAGACACAATGGTAGAAAACCCAGTGATTGCTCTGTGGGTACAGGCATCGCTTATGAAGATGAATGTCGCAGCTAGAGCACAGGGCCTTAATATTCAATCGCACCCGCTTACGCCCGCACTTGAAAATAGATTTTGGGTCAACCTAATTGGAAAAGGCTACCCCGCACCTCGCCCCAAATTTCGTTGGTGCACGGACCGTCTCAAGATCAGTGCCTCTACCAAATTCATCCAAGACCTTTCCGAAGCAAATGGCGAGGCTATCTTAGTTCTTGGGCAACGCAAAGGCGAAAGCCAAGCTCGTGACAAAGTCATTGAACAATACAAAAGCAGTACCAGAGACCGACTAAGCAGAAACCGGGATCCAAGATTGTCACGGGTGTGGGTCTATCTGCCTGTAGAGACTTGGACCAGCGATGATGTATGGGAATTCATCATGGAGAACCCCAATCCATGGAATGCCAACAACCAAGAGTTGTTTGATATCTACAGGGGTGCCACAAAAGATGCGGAATGCCCCATTGTGGTGGACAAATCCACTCCAAGTTGCGGCGATAGCCGGTTCGGTTGTTATGTCTGTACTATGGTCACCCAAGACAAATCTATGGCAGCCATGATCGTGAACGATGAGACTAAAGCGTGGATGCAGCCCATTATGGATTTCAGGGATCGCTACCTAACTTTGGATGACAGGCATTTTCGTGACTTTAGGCGTTTCAACGGGCGGATAACGCTTACAGACTACGACGACAAAACTAAGTCTCCTGATCGCTTAATTCATGGACCATACACCCAAGACCGTCGAGTGACTCTGTTCCGTCAGTTACTGAATACCCAGGTGATCGTGCAGAAAACGAAGGGCGTCCCCGGCGTGAAAAATCTTCAGCTTCTACCAATGGAAGAAATTGAAGAAATTCGAAGGATTTGGGTAGAGGAAAAAGGGGAAATAGAGGATTGGGTTCCCCAGATTTACAAAGAAGTCACTGGAAATGAATACCCAGGCAAAGAACTCGATCCTATGCCCTTGGACATGGATGACTTGCAACTTCTCAAAGACGTTACCTCAGAGTGGGCCGTAAAAAACCTTGCTACCAATGATATAGGTGCATCCGCAGAACGGGCCTCAGAGCTTTACAAACTGACCAGGAACTTGCTCGCCGACAGTTTTCATGGACTCCAAAATCGAAAACGCTCAAAAAAACTGGATGAAGTAGAAAAAGTGTTGCAGACGTTCTCTTTCCTCGACGAGAACGATGCGCTCATCTTCGCCATGGAGCATGACTCTAAGAACACCGATATAAACATCGAAGAAGAGTACGACGCCGCAATGGAAATAATTTTTGAACCGGCGGAAGATCAAGGCTCCAAAGTTATATCAATTGTGAGCACGAACATCATCGCCTGATTAATTTATGTCCAAGATTACATTTAAATCCATCGCGATACAGAACCTCGGTCCGTTCGCAGAACGTCAATCGCTCAACCTTTCGGTACTGGCCACAAAACCGATCATTCTCATCAAAGCGCTCAACGGAAGCGGAAAGACAACGCTTTTAAACTGCCTTCAAGTAGTGCTCTATGGCACAAAGGCACTGGGTATCGGGCGTGCAACTGAATACGACCAATTTATACGTGGCTTGCAAAGGGCAGACGCCAAAGGGCCATCCCGCATTGAGCTAGAGCTACTTATCGAAGCAAATGGCGAGCATGACATCATCGTAGTTTCTCGCGAATGGAAGGTGACAGCCACAAAACTCTCAGAGCGTTTATCAGTCACACGCGACGGCAAAGAAGACTTTTCACTTAGCGAAGAATGGGAGGAATACATAGATAGCATCCTTCCATCTGAATTAGTGCAACTCTTTCTTTTCGATGGCGAAAAAATCGAGTCGCTCGCTAACCCAAAAACACTACCGGACATGCTTAGACGCGCCACTGAAGCGTTTCTGGGAATTGGCGGGATTGATTCGCTCTCGAAGGATTTGCTCGCAGTGGAGCGACGCGCAGTGTTGCGAGTGAAAGAAAATTCTGGTGACTATGCACAGGCGCAGTCACAGCTACTTTCCCTGGAAGAGCAGTATTCTGAAACCAAGAATGGGATAACACTTCTTACACAAATGGTAGCTGGAACGCTGACAAACGTCGACAAGGCCAGAACAGCTCTTGCAAGCTTTTCAGCAAAAGCTCAGCGTTCTGGTCTTGATGCCTACGAACAGGCAGCTCAGTTGAGAGCGAATGAAGAAATTGCATGCAAGCAGGTAGAAGCTGCTGCAAGTGCAGTGCGTGATGCATTAGCTGATCCACTTGCCCCATTGGCCGGGTTAAGTGGACTATGGACAGCCTATTCTGACCTCTGGGTGCAAGAGCAGGAAACCAAGGTTGCTCAGAATTTATTGACCGAAATTGGCAAACGAGACAGTCGCGTACTCACCACGCTGAAGGCGGGAACGCCATCAGAAGTGCTAGCCTCCATCACAACCGCATTTAGAACTGATAACGCCGCATATGAAAAGGTCGCCAGTCGCGACTTGATCCTTGTTGCCACAGAACCGCCAGACTCATTGAAGCCACGAATCCAGCAAGCATCTGAACGTTACAGAACTGCCTTAATGCAACTTTCTGAAGCCCGCTCCGAGTACGCTGACTGCCAAAGAAAGCTTGCGGCGGTTCCGCAGGGGGACCGACTGGCAGAACTACTTGCCCAGATGCAGGCCTATGCCGGTGAACTCGCATCTGCCGAAAGTAAGTACGAATCATCAAGAAAGGAGTTGGACGACCTTTTGGGAAGAAAATCACACTTGGAAGCGAAATTAAACGCAGCCAATCAACGCCTCAGCAAGGACTTTCGCGGGCTTGCACACCATGAAAAGGCAATTGCAGCCGGTCAGCGCGCTAGGGCAGTATTGGCCATTTACAAGGATCGCTTGCTTGCGTCCAAAGCCGCCTGGCTTTCAGAGATGATTACTAGCGAGTTCAAAGGACTCATGCGAAAGCAAATGCTGATTTCAAAGGTCGTGGTTGACCCGGATACATACGCGGTAAGCATCGTCGGGGAAGGTGGTCACGAGTTGCCGATGGAACGCCTGTCTGCAGGTGAGCGCCAACTATTGGCGGTATCCGTTTTAAGTGCACTTATACGTGAACGTAAGGGTCGGTTCCCTGTGGTAGTCGACACACCTCTGGCTCGCCTTGATCGGACACATCGCGAGGCCCTAATCCGGCGATTTTTCGCCAAGGTCTCACATCAAGTCTTAGTACTCTCAACGGATGAAGAAGTTGAAGGAAGCGTGTTTGATGAAATGGCCAAATACACCTCTTCTGCTTTTCAGATTGAGTTTTCGGACGAACGAAATAGTTCGGCAGTAGGGCCGCTAATTGTAGAACTTGAACGGGAATATATATGATTGAAAGAGTAAAACTAAGTTCCGCGGCAAAGCAGCAACTAATTACATTAAAAAGAAGAACTGGCATTGAACATTACAACGTCATTTGTCGTCATGCATTATGTCTGTCACTAGAGAACTCCTCAAGAGTACCACACGAAAATATTGACTTTTCGAACGGAATAGAAATAGACTGGAAAGTATTTGCTGGTGAATTAGTTGATACATACGAAAATCTATTAATTATCAGATCAATAAAAGATGAAAGAAAATCTGACCAATTAACAGTACGACAAACTCTCTCTTTACACATTCACCGAGGTCTCTCATACCTAGCTGCCCAGCAAAATCACTTAATACCAACACATCAAACAATTAGTCCATAGAATGAAATAAATCTAATTCAGAAAAACTCAATTAATAAAGACAAATTTATGCATTAATCAAAATATACTATAAACCTCTGTATGAAATTCAAATAAGGCTTGGCAAATCACCGAGAGTGTTAGTTGTAGTTATTTTCTTCATCATCAACGATTGCACTATTATGTCGGCAGATTTGCCAGCGGATGCTTCCATCTCCCCCGCCAAATACTCAAGTCCTCCGGCCACATATCGTTCGAATTCTCTAATTACTTGTTCTTCATTTTCTGGGCGCAAAAACTCAGTACCAAGCGCTATATTAGCAAGTATCGGTATTAAAAATATGTACATTTCTAGTCCATTGCTATGAAAAGTTGCTGTACTAATTTCTTTGCGGTTGTCTGTTTTTGTTTCCCTAGTTCGTTTTTCACGCGCCCCAATAGCAGCTGCTAACAGTATCGGCCCAGTGTTTAAAGAATATAGAGGCACACTCACCATACTCCCATTTTGATCTCTCCCATTTAATAGATCAACGACATCGGAAAATTCACCGGGCCAATAAATCATTCGCTCTTTTGTAAAAACACTTGGTTTATGCATTTGTAATATCCTCAAAAACGGACTCTGTTATCTGAGCATCATATCGATTTAGTGTGTGTTTCGTTCCATTCAATACTAGTGTTTTAATGGGCTTTCCATCACGTGGACCAGATTCATTGGAAACTATTAGGTACCGTTTACCAACTGACTGCTTCAATGCGTCAGAGACCTTATCACCCCATGCTGCAGATGAAATCATTAGAACAAGTTGTGTAGTTTGAGTCGCCAAGTTTTTCGCCACCGATCCCTGATATTCAGGGTCCAGCGCCGAGAATGGTGCATCCAAAACTAGTGGGGCGATCGTTGGCTCACTTAGCCACTGAATCTTCTGTTGAGTCTTTTTGGCAGCCATCGCGACGACCGTGGCGATAAATGCAAATTTCAGGACTTGTCCTTCCCCTGTACTATGTCCAACCTTACGTCCATCAGTGTCGAGTAGTTGAACTGCATATGTTTTAACATCTATTTTAGCCTGGTAGTGTTTGGTGAGATATTTTTGTAAAACTGTATTTAGCTCCTGTGAAAGGATGAGCAACGCTTGGTGCTCTTGGGCTTCTGACGATTTTTTAATATACTCGATGAGTCTTGTTGTCTTGTCCCACTCCTGTTTTAACCGCTGGTTTACAGCAAGCCTTTTTTGTAGATTTATGTATTGCAGTTTTAGATCAACATGCCGCTTTTCATTGCTTGCGACCTGCGCCTCGAGCGCACCTCGGAGTGACTGAACTTTCATTCGTTCGCTGTCCAACCGGTCGCTCTCGCGCTCAAGCACCCTTATTGCTGCAACGTCAATTGCATCAATTTCACGCTTTACTTCTTTAAGATCTTCTTCTGCTTGACCCAACTCACTATCAATTTCAACAATTCTTGTTCTGACTTCCTGCACTTGAATCGGAAACTCTTGAGCTTGACGCTCTATGTCCCGGATTAACAGACGGACTCCGTTGATGCGCTGATTTAGCGCCCCAGTGGACGCAAATTTCATTAACTCATGGACTTTATGCGCCTCTGCACTTCCCTCGTTAACTGGGCGACCACAAATACACACTTTTTGTTCTAATATGTCCTTTACCAATTGGTCGCTATATGGAGACGGTAGCTTTCCTTTAACTTCTTGTTCGTCAAGTTTTCCTTCTAGTAGGCGAGTCAATTCCAGCAAAACTATCGGAGCTGCTGATGACCCAATTAGCTTTGCAGCTCGAGCCCCAAGTAGTTTTTTGTCTGCCTCAAGCTTTGGTATTTGGACTTCAAGCTTTTTCCTAGCTCGCTCCAGTTGCTCTGTTTGAGGTTGCTTCTCGAGCTGTGCCCGCACTGCTGTCAACCCTTTCGTTAGATCACCAAATTGCTTATCTAAATTAAGCAACGTTCCCTTTTGCCCTGGAAGTACTCTCTCGATCCCTTCAATCTGAGTTTGAAGATCCTGCAACGCAGTGTCTTTTGTTTGTGTCGCAATTTCCCGTTGTCTTTTGGACTGAACTTTTTCTAAATCAACGAGTAATGTGTCAACGAGCTCAAAACCCAGCGTTTTCCTTAGATCGCGCTTAAATTCTGAGCTTCCAGATAGCTCAAGAGATCCTATTGCTTCGGCATCGAAAAAGAACCAGCTGATAAGCCCAGGTGGGAATAACATTCGGACCAAACTTTCACCCCTTGGAACGAGCTCAGAATTACCTCGCTTAATTTTAAAAACGTCGAAACTGAGTGTGCGTTCGTTTGAAGCTACACGCCGCACACGATAGATTTCACCACCAGATTCAGGTTCTTGTTTAAAGACAAGTTCCACGGCACATTCTCTTCGCCCATCTTTAAACGCTTCCTTATTAACAAGTATTTGTTTGTCTTGGAATCGTGGGGTAAATAGCCCGGTAACGCACCAATGAATGGCATTCAAAAGATTTGTCTTTCCTGCACCGTTTTCGCCATGAAAAACAGTTACTCTTTTCACATCGTCAGCAGCAAACTCAACCTTATGACTCCCATGGAATCCACGAAAGTCAGTGATCTCAAGTGATAGGAGTCTCATTAGAAATCCTTACTTTCGATAAACTTAGTAAGACGTTCAACGCGGGATGCATCTGAAGTTTGCGTGCCAGGCACCGTCATATCGCGCTCTAGCAACAGGATCTCTCTTGCTAGGTTTTCAAGTATCTGATCTTTAGGATCTAACTCACCGAATGTCTCACTCTCTATTTCATCAAAAATTTCCTCGAGAAATGATTTTGTTGTCGATGCTTTCTTACCATTAACGTTTGTCATATAGCTCCTCTACATTAATTCCTCGATCTTTTGCCATAGAAGTCAACTCACTCTGCATTTGAATTTTATTTTTAGCATCTTCTGCGAATAGCCAAGCGCGCCTTAATTCCCTCTTAGTCAGACCCTTCATCGAATTAGAAGATGATGTACCACCTAAAACAATAAAGTCAAACAACTCGGCACTACTCTTTCCTTCAGATTTTCGAAGTACCCGGCCACGTCTTTGAATCCCTTGTCGGTCAGAACTCTGGCTGGCCAGAAGGTAGGCAACCCTACAAACGGGGATATCAATGCCCTCATCCAACACCTTTATGGATACAACGGCATCAATGGTTTGGCGGCGTAGGTTCTCCAAAAGAAGCTCTCGCTCTTTTAGACTTTCTTCAGCCGTTATTCGTGATGTGCGCCAACCAAGTTTGTGGAGTAGTTGCGATACCAGCTCAATTTGCCGTTGCTTCTCACCGCCCTCTTCAAGCGATCCATCGCCACAGTAAAACAGATTGAACGAAGTCCGTCCACTTTTCATCAATTGGGCAGAGAGCTTGTCCAACTTATCGCGAGCTGCGCCGACAACCCTTGCCCGTTTTAACAAAAGGGGTTGCGCAAGAGCTAAGGTTTCTGGCGTAAATCCTTCATCAGATCCAGCAATCTGAACAATTTTCCGTGTCAAATCTTCGTAAACCACTGTTTCTTCGTCATCCAAAGCCACTGGAAGAACATGATAGTTGTAGGGCGTCAAGAATCCTTCTTGAATTGCGCGCCCAAGCGAAAATTCATATACAACTTGTCCGAAGAAAGCATCTAAATAGTGCTTTTCGAACTGGTTATATGGCGTAGCGGAGAGTCCAAGCCGAAATGTGAAGATTTCCGACAACTTGCGTATGTGGTCTGGCGAATTGAAGTGATGACATTCATCGACTATCAAGAGGTGATGCTTTTGCTGAGCCTCACCAAGGAGCTCCAATAGCTCTTGGAATCGCCCATCTTTAAACGAATCATTTACACAAACCAGACAAGGCATTACGACAGTATTTGCAATATTAGCTGCAAGAAAAAGATTTTTTACCTGGCTATACCAATTAGTGAACCCCCCAAAAACTGGGATGACTTCTTGCCCTTGGTCCCGCAAAGCTTCCATCCATTGCAATGCCAAATTTTGATAGGGAACAGTGACTACAACAGCGCCACCCGGAATTTTTGCCTTAAACTTCTTGACTGCGTCAATGGCAGTAAGCGTTTTCCCTGTACCTGTTGCCATAGCCAATATTCCACGATATTGGTTTGCAGCCCAAGCTCTAATTGCTTCTTTTTGATACTGCCGTAGCTCCACCCTTGTTTCAATTTTAGGCAAAGATAAATGGTCATCAGCCTGCTTACGAATATTGGACTTGGGTGACAACTCGCTCACTAACGCCAACGATTCATCGTCCAAGTCATAAATGCGCGTATTGCGAGTTTTGCCTCGCCACAAATCCTCAAACCGCTGCTCAAGATTGTCCCCATAGGCTGCGTAGATCACAGGCTCGTCAGATCTGTAAACCGATAAAGACTCGTGATTTCCGCCGAGGGTTAAAGCGGCCTCTGTTTCGTTCGCGGACCCTATGAACGCGATTTTTGATCCCTCATAGTCTTCAAACAATCCAAACTTTTCGTGGTAGATGCCTTCGCTACGAACTGCGAACTTGATGGTAGCCACTCCAGAAAGTATTAATTTTGATAGCAATCCGATTGCTGCCTCATCTCTTTCAGCAAGCTCCACCAAGTCCTTATGCAACTTTTCACGCAATATTTTCTTCTCTGCCTCTTGAACGGTTATACCCTGCAAGGCGTCTACATCCGACTGCGAAACTAGGCAGCCCACAACTAAACGAATCTGCCCTTCCTTGCCAATGAATGCTGCAAGTTCCTTCGCACATGCCTTAAATGCAGAGGATGAAAAGTAACCCACAGCACGGTCATACTTGCGCGCATTAGCAAGAATAGGCTGGTAGAACTCAGCCAACACATCATGCTCATCGCTATTGAGATGATGTTTAAGGGCAATTTGTGAAAAACTCATTTTGAAGAAGATTAGCTGTGTTCAGATTACCGAAATACGGACGTGTTTCTTCATTCTTGATCAAGAAAATACCGCGGTGTATTTGACAAGTACCGGACCGTTAGTTTTTGCAACGCTCTCTCAAGTTCAAACATACTTCGCCGCCGCTTCCAAAAAACCCTTCTGAACTTTAGACCGCAATGCCGGCGGTGCCAGCACCTGCACATCCGCCCCGAATCGCATGATGTCGCCAATGAGCTCACGGTCATCCGAGTACGGGAAGGACAGCACATAACTGCCGTCCTGCTCGGTCTTGCTTTCCTGCATGGGGTGCCAGTTTTCACCCGCCACCCAGCGCGCTCGCTCGGGTGTGAATCTAAGTGTGGCCCAGCCCTGTGGTGCGCCGTTAAAGATGCCGTAACCGGCACCTACGGCTTCATCAAGGTTTCTGTCAGATACCTCTTTAGCCGAGACCTCAAGCACCTCGATTTGAGTGACGGCATCCAGGCTAAAAATGCGCAAATCGTCTCGCAGATGGCACCAGGCATCCAGGAACCAGTTGTCGCGA
>Ga0100399_1003548_pt1 | contig 10933 bp, 9 predicted proteins | sample CryGeymeta201523_FD_81545 | JGI IMG/M metagenome (GOLD analysis project Ga0100399, IMG submission 81545) | Groundwater microbial communities from Crystal Geyser aquifers in Utah, USA - Crystal Geyser metaG 2015-23 | ecosystem: Environmental > Aquatic > Deep subsurface > Groundwater | place: USA...
ATGAGCTAGACACCTATGCCGCCACCCATGGGCTGGACACCCGCCAGATTATTGACGGCGTGTGCCTGGACCCGCGCATAGGCAGCCACTACAACAACCCCAGCTTTGGCTACGGCGGCTATTGCCTGCCCAAAGACACCAAGCAGTTGCTGGCCAACTATGCGGCAGTGCCGCAAAACCTGATGCAAGCTATTGTGGACAGCAACACCACGCGCAAAGATTTTGTGGCGGTCGATATTTTGAAGCGTGCGCCCAAGGTGGTGGGCATTTACCGCCTGATCATGAAAGCCGGCAGCGACAATTTTCGCGACTCTTCCATCCAGGGCATCATGAAGCGCATCAAGGCCAAGGGCATCGAGGTGGTGGTGTTTGAGCCCATGCTGTCAGAGCCCAGCTTTTTCAACTCCCGCGTCATTTCAGACCTGGCCGAGTTCAAGCAGATAGCTGATGTGATCGTGGCCAACCGCCGCGCGCCAGAGCTCAATGACGTGGCGGCCAAGGTGTATACGCGGGATTTATTTGGGGGGGATTTTTAAGAGGCCGCTACCCTTTTGCCCGCCTGCCGGGGCTGCCGGGCTGAATTCATGCGACTGATAAATTTTGGAAAAAGCAAAAGGACTACTTTTAAGGCTTTATTTTTCTATTTGTCTGATAAGTGTGTTATTTTTCGGACAAATGATTTAACCAATGTTAAAAAAATGCCCCGATCTGCCTCCCCTAACAGCGTTGATGCACAAGTTGCGCGCCAAGTGCATCAAAGTAGCCCCGGCTCAGTATTCACCCCCGACACGTTTGCGCGATTGGGTAGTCGGGCTGCGATAGACAAAGCGCTACAACGGCTTGTGGCCCGTGGAGGGTTACGTCGTTTGTCGCGCGGCTTGTATGACAAACCGCGCCAAGATGAGTTGCTTGGCCTCTTGTGGCCTGCCGTAGATGAAGTAATAAAAGCGCTTGTCGGCAAAGATATGCTCCGCACACAGCCTGCTGGGGTGTATGCAGCAAACATGCTGGGCTTGTCGGAGCAAGTGCCAGCCAAGGTGGTTTTACTGACAGATGGCATCAGTCGCACGGTCAAAGCAGGCCCCATGCAAATTACCTTCAAGCGAACCACGCCACGTCAAATGGCCGCAGCAGGGCGACTAAGTGGCTTGTTAATTCAGGCGTTTAAGAGTTTGGGGGCGCCACACATTACCCCTGCTCGCATTGAGCGGCTGAAGCAAAACATTCCCGCAGTGGAGCGTGAAAAGGTTTTGCAAGACCTTGCGCTTGCGCCTGCCTGGATGCGCCCTTTTTTGCGCGAGGTTGCTGGGGGTGCAGCATGACTTTGGCGGCCAAGTTTTTGAGTCTGTCACCAGAGCGGCGCGCACTCGCGTTCGAGCAGGCCGCCACAGGCATAGCTGGCCAAGCCGTCATTCTGGAAAAAGACTTTTGGGTATCCTGGCTTTTGGGTTTGGTGTTTGCTCAACCGGAGTTGGCGCCGTTCTTGGTCTTTAAGGGTGGCACGTCTTTGTCCAAAGTGTTTGGGGTGATTGACCGATTCTCAGAGGACATTGACTTGTGCCTTATTCCAGAGTTTGTCGGGGCTGATGGTCAGGGATTTGATTCGTTAACCAGTCGGGCTAAGCGAGATGCAGCAATGCTGAAAATGCAACAATTGTGTGCCATTAAAACAGAGCAAATGGTTTTGCCCTTGTTGCGGGGCGCTGTTGCCGATGCGCTGGGCGATCCGCATGCAGGTCAGTGGTTGCACTACGAATTGGATGCCGATGCCAAGTCACCCATCATCTATTTTCGGTATCCCACCACCCAGACTCACGGTTTTGACTATGTGCGCCGTGAAGTCAAGCTGGAACTTGGCACGCTGACGGACCAGCAGCCTACCGGGCGTTACCCAATAGTTCCGCTCATTGGCAAAGCCTACCCTGCCCTGTTTGACGATTGGCAATGCACGGTGATGACTTTGGAGCTGGAGCGCACTTTTTGGGAAAAGGCAACCATTCTTCATGCTGAACACTATCGCCCGATGGATTCGGCCACCCCAGATCGGTATGCGCGGCATTACTTTGATATGGTGCGATTGCTGGCATACCCGGATGCGGCTGTCTTTTTAACGGATGCGTGCCAGTGCAAAAGGGTAGTGGACTGGAAAAGCCGCGTGTTTGCCAGAGCATGGGCTCGCTACGATTTGGCGCAACCAGGCAGCTTTCGGTTGGTGCCACCCAAGGCCCGGCAGTCAGCTTTGGCGCGTGATTATGCGTTGATGCGCCCCATGTTCATGACTGAGCCACCGAGCTTTGCTGAATTGATGAATGCGCTGGCGGGGGCTGAGTTGGTCATCAACAAATTGGAGCAACCGCATGATTGATTAAGATGTGCTCGGCTCAATGGAGAAGAAAAACAAGAGGGCTACTTCTGATGGACAGTAGTGACAACTTTCGCGACTCTTCCATTCAGGGCATCATGAAGCACCTGAAAGCCAAGGGCATTGAGGTGGTGGTGTTTGAGCCCATGCTTTCTGAGCCCAGCTTTTTCAATTCCAGAGTCATTTCAGACCTGGCCGAGTTCAAGCAGATAGCTGATGTGATCGTGGCCAACCGCCGCGCGCCAGAGCTCGATGACGTGGCGGCCAAGGTGTATACGCGGGATTTGTTTGGGAGGATTTTTGAACGGTTTATTTTCATACTGCGAAATGACAAATGTTTCCGGCATAATTAACAAATTAACGCATTTGCCGGAAACATCATGAAGCTGCTGTCGAACCAACAAAGACTTAACCAAGTCAATACCGAACAGCTTTTCGACAACTATCGGTCCGCTTTAGTGCACGCAGTGTCTTACACCTACGGCATGCGCTGGAAAACTGTGCGCCATTCCGAATATCTGTTCAAAGATCGGGACAGGCGCGGTAACGGCAATTCGCTTGGGCCACGGTCGCCACAAACTGAGGCATTATTGGCGGCTTTTTCTGTTGGGCGCACTGCGGCACAAGAGCGTCTGCGCCTGATCACTGAAAAAATTCAAGAGCAAGCCAGGCTCAACAAGGCCTTAAAGCTTAATCGCGTCCCGCGCGTTGTGGCCCGCGTGCTGCGCGAAATCGACCAGGCCGGCTTGCACAACAGCTTTACCGTGATTGGCACTCAGGCCTTGTACGCCTACGAAGCCGCTGCGGGCGCGCATTTTCTGCTCGAGTTACTCGCGTCTGGTGATGTTGATTTGCTCTACGACGCCCGCCAAAAGATGACTGTGGTGTCGGAAAAGCTGGACGGCAATGGCTTACTTGGCTTGCTGAAAAAAGCAGACAAGACATTTGAATGTGTTCGGGAAAACGGCTACCGCGCCGCCAATGCCGGCCAGTTCATGGTGGACCTTGTGATTGCACCGCGCGGCATGCATGCCACGAAAAACGTCACGTTTTCGGAATCGGATCTGGTGGCCACCGAAGTGCCCGGTTTGCAGTGGCTATTGAACGCCCCCAAGCTTGATGCGGTCGCTATTGATGAGGACGGTTGGCCGGTACCCATGCGGGTGCCAGACCCGCGCGCGTTTGCCTTGCACAAGGCTTGGCTTTCTGGCCTGCCCACGCGCGAAACCATCAAAAAACCACGCGACCTGGACCAGGCTCGGGCAGTGGCGCAACTTGTGCAAGACGAAATGCCACAGCTTTCATTTGAAAGCACGCTGACATCGCTGCACAGCGATGTGCGCAAGATGCTGCCTGAGCTAATTAAGCGGGATTTATTTGGGGTAAGTGCTTGAAAGTAGATGGTTTGCTGAGCCAGAGTTGGTCAAAGTGGTATGGTCTGCAGTCAAGGTTTGCACAGGCTTTGGCGTGCAGGCCTGTAGGCGGCTCTGAAAGCGCGCAAGACCTTTGGGCCAGCTACCGCCTGGGCTTGTATGCAACGGTGGCCAACGCAGTTGCTGCCCCCACGCACAGGAAGGCAAGTTTTGCCCGTGTGGTGTCATTGGCTGCCTGTGGCCGCATGGCCGAAGCGGCGGCTGTTTCAAGCGTTTTTTTGAACAGGCCTGACTTTTCTCGCCACAGGGTAAAGCTGGCAGACGACTTGGCACCGTTTGCGCCAAATCTGGCCCTTGAACTCTTGCCCAAGGCCGATGTGCCGCCAGCTTTGCACGCTGCACTGCTGCTCAGGGTGGGCCAGCCGGCGCAAGCGGCCGATGTGCTGCAAAAAGCCTTGGCTGCCGGCTTGGCTGCCAAAAAGCCAGAGTTGCACTTGCTGCAATGCAATGCAGCGCCCATGCCAGCACAGCAACAATTGACGCGGCTCAACGCTTTTTTGGCAGCTTACAAACTGGCGCCGCTGGCACTCATCGACGCGGCAAACGCCCCCGGCCCACTGAATGTGCAGCTGGCAAATGCCCTGCCGCCCAAAGACGGCCCGCTGGTGAGCGTGCTGATGACGGCCTACCAAGCCGAAGACCGCATTGCGTCGGCCATTGGCTCCATGCTGCAGCAAACCTACCGCAACCTGGAGGTGATCGTGGTGGACGACGCCAGCACTGATGGCACGGGGCAGTTGGTGCAGGCCTTGGCGGCAGCAGACGCCAGAGTCAAATACCTGCGCTTGCCGTGCAACGTGGGCACCTATGTTGCCAAGAGCATTGGCCTGCAACAGGCTCAGGGCGAGTTTGTAACCTGCCATGACTCGGACGACTGGTCGCACCCGCTGCGCCTGGAGCGCCAGGTGCAGCCCTTGCTGGACGACCGCAAGCTGGTGCTGACCACCTCGCAGTGGGTGCGCATGCAGGACGACGGCGTTTACTATGCCCGGCCAGTGCACCCGCTGATGCGGCTTAACCCGGCGTCGCCACTTTTCAGGCGGGAGCTTGTTTTGAGGGAAGCGGGCGGATGGGACCCGGTGCGCACCGGGGCCGACAGCGAGTTTCACGCGCGGCTGCAGCTCATATTTGGCCGCAGGGCTGTCAAACGATTGGTGCAGCCCCTGGCCTTGGGCGCCCACCGACCCAATTCTTTGATGACGGCCACCGACACGGGTTACAGCGCGGCGGGTATGTCGCCCACGCGGCTGGCCTACTGGGAGGCCTGGGGGCATTGGCACATAGACACCTTGCGCGCAGGGGGCAAGCCTTATCTGCCTGCAAATATGCTGGCGCCACGGCTGTTTGCGGCACCGCAAGCTATTCAAGTGCCAGCAGAAGATATTGCAGTCTGTTTGGTTGCGTGTGGGGCTGGCCGGTGATCTTGCTGGCCTCACGAGGCATGCAGCGCATACCCTTGCTCCCGGAGTTTTTGGAGCAAAAAACTGTTTTCAGCCGAAGTGCGCCAGGCATCACTGCCGTGGCAGGCTGGGGCCGCAAGCCCAGTGGCGCCAAGGCAGCGCGGTGGGCCAGCCAGTTGGGTGTGCCGTGCTGGCAACTGGAGGACGGCTTTCTGCGTTCCTATGGCACGGGTGACACTTTCCCCCCTCTGTCGATCGTGGTGGATGAGCAGGGCATTTATTACGACAGCACCCGACCGTCGGCGCTTGAGGCGTTGCTGGCATCGCCAGATGATCTGCTGGATGGCATTGCTGATGATGTGGCGCGGGCCAAGCGGCTTGTGCTGGGGCACAGGTTGAGCAAGTACAACCATGCGCCGAATTGGGCGGGGGATGGGGATGGATTGCCGCGCTTCGCTCGCAATGACAGTGGCGGGAGGGTGCTGGTAATCGACCAGACGGCGGGCGACATGAGTGTGTCGCTTGGCGGGGCCACCGCCGACACCTTCGCAACCATGCTGGCCGCTGCCCGTGCAGAAAATCCGCAGGCCACCATTTATGTCAAGACGCACCCCGAGGTAAGCTCTGGCCGCAAGGGCGGCTACCTGACGCATGTGCAAGATGACGAACGCACCGTGGTGCTGCGCCAGGCCATTAACCCGCTGAGCCTGATCGAGCAGATGGACCGCGTGTATGTGGTGACATCCACCATGGGTTTTGAAGCCTTGCTGGCGGGCAAGCCTGTGACGGTGTTTGGCATGCCCTGGTATGCGGGATGGGGTGCAACTGATGACCGGCAAAGCTGTGTGCGGCGCACCCGCCAACGCTCGGTTGACGAGCTGTTTGCCGCCGGCTATTTTCACTATGCCCGCTACCTGAACCCAGTGACGCATCAGCGAGGCAACATTTTTGATGTCATTGATTGGCTAGTGCGACAGCGCCAAGCCGCCAGCCTGGAAACTGAAAAAAAGGCACAGGGCCGCATGATTTGCCTGGGTTTCGGCCGCTGGAAAGCGGCCTACATCAAGCCGCTGCTGTCGTTGTTTCCTGATCGCGTGCATTTTGTCAGCGGCACTGAGGCGGCAGCGCACCTGCGGCCTGCTCCAGATGATGCTCTGGTGTTTTGGGGAACCAGTCAGCCTGCAGGTCTCACTGCTTTGGCGCAACAAACCGGCGCGCAATTGTTGCGCATGGAAGACGGCTTTGTGCGCTCGGTGGGCTTGGGGTCAGACTTGATTCGACCGCTGTCGCTGGTGCTGGATGGGCGTGGCATTTACTTTGACCCAACGCAGCCGTCAGACCTGGAACAGGTGCTGGGCACAGCAGAATTTTCTGCTGACGAGTTGGCCATGACCCGAAAGGTGCGCGCCTTCATGGTTTTGCACGGCATCACCAAATACAACCTGGAACCCCGCGAAACGGCCACATGGCCTACCGGCGGCAAGCAGGTGGTGCTGGTGCCTGGGCAGGTGGAGGACGATGCGTCAATCCTCTTCGGTTGCACCGGCGTCAAAACCAATCTGGGCCTGCTACAGGCAGCGCGCAGGGCACACCCAAATGCCTTTGTGGTTTACAAGCCGCACCCTGACGTGATGTCTGGCAACCGTGCAGGCAAGCTGGCACTGGCGCAAACACGGGAGTTTGCTGACCATGTGGAAACGCGGCTGTCGGTGGTGAGTTGCATTGCAGCCTGCGATGTGGTGCACACCATGACGTCACTAACAGGGTTTGATGCGCTGCTGCGCGGCAAACGCGTGGTGGTGTACGGCCAACCTTTTTATGCGGGCTGGGGGCTGACGGAAGATGTGGTGAAAGAGGGCGAGGCCTTTGCACGCCGCCAGCGGCATTTGTCGCTGGACGAGTTGGTAGCGGGGACCTTGTTGCGCTACCCCATTTATTGGGACTGGGATTTAAAGGGCTACACCACTTGCGAGGCGGTATTGCACCGCATTGTGGAAACCCGCAGCGCACTGGAAGCCAGTGGCGGGCTGGAAAAGTTGCGGCGGGGCCGTGTGAGAAGGCAGTTGCGCAAGTTGAAAACCGTCGTGGCTATTTGGGTAGAGCAGCTTAAAAATGGGTAATTTGTTTGAACGATTCACCATGGAACCCGACCTGCCACGCGTTGTGGTGGTAACGGGTGCCAGCGGCGCTATTGGCGCGGCGCTGGCTGAGGCCTATGCCGCGCCGGGTATGTGCCTGGCGCTGCAAGGGCGCCATACCAAACGCCTTGATGCCACCGTGATGAGCTGTCGATCAAAAGGGGCTGAGGTTCATGTGTGTGAAATGGATGTGCGAGATGCTCAGCCGCTGCGTGATTGGCTTGTAGCGTTTGACACGCAACACCCGGTTGATTTACTCATTGCAGATGCAGGGCTCGCCAATGTGCTGGGAGATTTGAGTCAATGGGAAACGCCCACTGCGGTAGATGAGGTCATCAGCACCAACTTGTTTGGAACCATCAACACCGTGCTGCCCATTGCAGAGCGCATGCGTGAGCGTGGTGGTGGGCACATAGCCATTGTGAGTTCGTTGGCGGCATTGCGGGGAATGGCGATTTCCCCGGCTTACTGTGCCAGCAAATCAGCGCTACATGGGTGGGGCCAGTCCATCAGGCCTTTGCTTCGCGCCAAAGGGATTTCGCTCACCATGATTTACCCCGGATTTGTGAAATCCAAAATGAGCGATGCGTTTCCGGCGAGCAAGCCATTTTTGATGGAGGTCGACCACGCGGCGGCGCACATACGTAATGGTTTGAATGCAAGACAGGCAACCGTGGCATTTCCGCTTCTGCTTTGGGTGGGCATCAAGTTGCTGAATGCGTTGCCTGACACATGGGGTGATGCCATCATGTCGTTGCTAAACCTGTCGCCCAAAAGGCGATCATGACCCATGTGCTGTCACCCGCGCAGTCAGGTGGCGTGGAGTCGGATGAGCTCCTGATCAATACCCCTGGCCGTGTTGACCTGATCGTTGTGCAGCCGGTGCACCGCTGCGGCAACTGCGGCGTCAAGCCCTGGCTGGTTGTAAAAGACGCCGCGAATCTGGATGCTGGCTGCCATCAGTTTCACGAAGTCGTCGCGCAGTTGTTGGTCCGGTGGCGACCTTTCTTGCCAGAAAGCATCAAGGCCGCCTTGAAATGTCAGACCAGGCACATCGAAGACGGCCTGCCCCAACACCACCACCGGACAGTCTAATTGCAGCGCGCGCAAACCTGACGTGCTGTTAATGGTGACCATGCCAAGGGATGTTTCACAAAGTTGGTCAAGGTTGCCGCCATCCAGATAGTGCACCCGTTCGGCAACGCATTGCAGCGCGGACACTTTTCGGATCAGCTTTTTCCAGTCACGCAGCCCGGTATCGAGCGGATGAACCTTGATGATCAGATGGCTGTCTGGTGGCGCATTGGCCGCAAAAGATGTCACCACTTCCCTGATCGAGTCGCCTTGGTCAGGGTAGTTGGAATAGGCCCTTAGCTGAAAATCATAGGCAAGCTGCAACGGATGGACAAAGTACCGGGGATGTTTTTCGGTCAGCGTCGCTATGGCGATGGCAGAGCGCTTTCTGAGCAGCTTTTCCTTGAGCATGCGCCATCCCGTTCCCAAGTAGATGAGCGGAAGTGGCTGCATCTTGTGCGTGCGATAGTTGGGGTAAACCCAACGGAAGAGCACATTTGCGATGTGATAAACAACATCTTGAACGACCATGCGCCCAAAGCTGTCCTGAAATTTTCTGCCCAGGTCGACCGGCGCAAGACGATCGGCAAGAAACCGTATGACCGCAGGGTCCCGAGGAAAACACGAGCTGCCGGACATGCCATCACGCTCAAGGGTAATCCAGTCGGGGCGCAGGTAGCCAAAATCGGTGACTGTCACGTGGATGCCGCGTGACTTGGCTGCCTGGATAGCTTGCTTGTGATAGTCGCGCTGCTCGCCAAGCAGCACCAAATCAGTAATTTGGTGCTTGTCCAGAAAGGGCTCAATGAAGGCTGGCCAGTCTTGCAGACTGCCACGGTAATTTGTGGCTCCAGACCTGCGCCAGAACAACTGATCCCCAACGCTTAGATTGATGCAGTGAACATCATGACCCAATGACGCCAGGTCGTTTCCGATCTTGGTGAAAAAAGGAGAGATGGGGCCTTGGAGGAAGAGAAACGCACCGGGTTCTCCGGCTTTTCTGAGGAGCTGCTGTCTGGATGGGTGATTCATTAAGTGCGGGAGTTGGTACTGGGTGCATCCAGAGATGGAGCATTTTATTCGTGCGCGTGCCGGGGCACACTATTTTTAGACAGGCATGGCCATGCGCCGCGTATTGGGCACAGTGCCTGGCGGCCCGGAAAACGCATTCTCTGCAGTGACCAAAAAGCCGAAGCTTTCATACAGCGCTTGTGCGCGGGGGTTTTCTACGGAGACATCGAGGCCATAGATCGTGCGCCCCAATTCCTGAGCTTTTTTGAATTGATACGCAAGCAGGCTACGCCCAATGCCCCGACCTCGCAGCCCTTCGGCAACACCAAAATGAGCGACATAGTGCGTTGTTTGATTCGGTGGCGGCATGATGGATTGCAGGCGGGCGCCCCGGGTTATCAAATCAATAAGGCTTGATGCGGGGTAAAACCGCCATAACTGCCAAAGGTGGCCCAGCGTCAACCGCACATAGGTTGACAAGTTGTAGACCGCCACGATCCCCACCACCTGACCGTTCAGCGTGGCCACGATGTGGTTTTTGTGCCCCAGAAAGCCGTTGCCGTCCGTGAACGCAAAACGCAAAAAGTCGCGACTGCTATTGCCACAACACTGAAAACCATAATCAAACGCCTGTGGCCCCGAGCTGTAGATAAGTGGTACTGCAGCATCCACATCGCGTGCTTGAGCATGACGAAACTGGCAGACCGAGTTTGTTGTCATTTGACAGCTTACGGGGCGGTGAACAATGACTCTTTCTCAGGCGCAACAACCGATGCTTGCTGCATCAGAAACAAAAGCTCTTCCATTGAGGGGTTGAGGACGTTAAGACGATTTTGGCGATAGGTATGCAAAAAGAGACCCCAGGCCTTGAGGTGACACAGATTGACTGTGGCGTAGTTCAAATGCAACCAACCGGCTGCGGCTAACTGCTTCACGGCGACCGATAAGATGCCGCGTGAGACACCACACATGGCGGCCAGCACGGACTGCTTGAGAGGGAGATCCAGCGTGTCGTCGAATTCAAAGTGAGGCAGATGTGATGAACTGCTGAGCATGGATTCAGCAAATAACGCCAGGCCCATGACTACGCGCAGTGTGGGGTTGCCAATGCGCATCAAAGACAGCATCTCAACGTGCTGGTGTTCGCGCCAGACCACGAGACGGGCGATGTAGCGGCTAAATTGCGCGTCATGCTCAAAGGCGTCCAGCGCTTCGGCATAGGGGATGCCAAGCACGCGAACTGGGGTCAGGCAGACATATTGGAACTGGGAGGCCTGTCCGGTGAGGAGGCCGATCTCGCCAAAGCAAGTGTCTGCGCCGTAGATATTCATGGGGTTGAGTCCACCGTCTGCGTCGGGAATACCAGCACAGACCAGGCCGGAAATGATGAAAGTCCACGGCTGCAAGCTTGCCCCCTTGGGCCAGATCACCTGATCAACGGCGAAGGTCTCGCTTTGAGCAGTTTGCAGCATGCGGACCGCCCACTCATCGGACAGTCCCGCGCTCTTTAACAAC
>Ga0100399_1003563_pt1 | contig 10906 bp, 6 predicted proteins | sample CryGeymeta201523_FD_81545 | JGI IMG/M metagenome (GOLD analysis project Ga0100399, IMG submission 81545) | Groundwater microbial communities from Crystal Geyser aquifers in Utah, USA - Crystal Geyser metaG 2015-23 | ecosystem: Environmental > Aquatic > Deep subsurface > Groundwater | place: USA...
CTGCCTGTCTGCCTTCAGCGGGATTGGCAACCTGCGCGGCTGCTCCTGCCGGACGCCCGCCGCCTTGAGGTAATTCTCCATGAGCTACATCTGCCATAATAAATTTAGTATTGCACGAAAATAAACTACCTGTCAAGCATTTTGTTTTGAATCATAATTTGAATCAAAATGACATACAATAACTAAGAATTCTATCCATGGTTTTATGATAAATGGTAATACTTAATGGTTTAGGTAGTCAAAAATGAGGAAATAAATTTAGCTGATTTTCTAAGTTTCGCTTATCAGGTATTCTTCAGCTATTCTGTCCTGCAGGCCTTTAACGAATTCCCATGGAGCAATACCTGTCTTTTCTTTAAATCTTCTTTCCATCTCTTTTTTCATATCATCGTCAGACATTTTTTCCAGTTCTTCCATATCTTTTTCAGACATAAAAGAAAGCAGGGTAGTAAACAGATCAACAGCGCTTATTTTGGTAAGGCTGTTCAGATAATTTTTAGCCTCTTTTTCCCCTTTGTCTTTTTTCAGCTTATCGATAAATAGGGTATATATATCATCAGGCATAATAACTTTTTTCTATTTCTTTAATAAATTTTCTGCTAATTTTCTAAGTATGTCAAGATCTTCTAAGGTGAAGCCTTGTGTAACTGTCCCGTTATCAACTAAAGCCTCGACAGCTCTGTCTCCCTTTAGCGAAGTCAGATTTAACCATGCCTGGATTCTATCTACAGTTTGGATGATGTAGTCAGCAGCTTCAGTATGATTCTCCGGGGTAATTGGTATAACTTGAGGTTGTAAAATTCCAGTGTGGTTTGGAGCTAAAACATCTTTATATGCGTCAACAAGGATGTTTTGTCCTGCCTGGCTTAAACCTGACTCTTTTACAAACAGACTATCATCTAAACCGCCCCAAATCCCTCTTTCATTTATAGTGATATGATCGGGAGTGGTAGTCTGCGGGTGAAGCTCTACAGAAGGCGCAGCTGCCTGGTGAACGGCTGAAGGAGCAACATGACTTGCAGGTACATCTACTTTAAGCACATCCTGCGCCGGTCCTCCTGTTTGCGGATGGGCTGCGTCAGGGGAAGGGGAGGGAGTGCCTGCTGCTGGTATTTCTGCTTGAGGTGGAGCTACGGCGGGTGTAACTGCTACTTGAGGAACGTCCACGGTTGCTTCAACAGCACCCTTAGGAGGCGAAGGAGGTCCTAAAACTTCTCCATGTGAAGGTCCGGAAATAGGCGCTTGAGGTGGCACGTCGGAAGCAGGCACTGCCACTGCAGTATCTCCGGAAGTACTTGGAGATACTGTAACCACTTCGTTATCAACTATGGCCCCCGGCGTCTGGAAATCCTGCTGTCCCCAGGCAGCTTTTAGGTCTTTTCCCTGGTAGTCTAAAATACCCGTATCAAATTTCCGGGAAGGAACAGTTACATCTGCACCTGAAGTTTTCAGGCTAATATCAGGGGAAGCTCCTGCCACACCATCAGCGTGGAATTTTACATCATCTACACTGGCTGTTCCGGAAGGAACAGATCCTGTAGTTTGACCAAGATCCACTCTTAAACCACTTTTTCCCAAGTGGACATCGGCGCCGGCTGAATGCAATATACCCGGTTCAATATGGGCTTGTGCTCCCTGTACTGAGGCATCAAGACCGGAAACAGTAGCGTGGCCTCCATCCCCAACGTGCAAATCCACATTGGCTTGGGGAAGATGTACCTCAAGGCCGGGTCTTTGAACGGAAAGAGTGTCAGCCTGGATGCCGGCTTTTTGTACAGATGCTCCAATATGGGGAGTTTGGATGTGTGTTTTACCGATTTGGATATGCGCACCAGTACTGTCAATACCTACCATTGCTCCTTGTGTGGTTGCCGAAGCAGGACCGACATCAGCATGTACGCCTTGTAACCCTACAGTCAAATTGTCGGCATGTACTCCCGGACCGGTCAGATCAAATTTTGCTCCTCCTGGTAGGGGAACATGGATATCAGGTACTTTTATGTCCAATCTGGGCACATGCAATCCAACATTATGTTGTAAATCAACATGTACTCCTTGTATATGTGCTTCTGCAGGGCCGTGTATACCGACCTGGGCTGAATCTGCTGTGGTTTGTGCAAACACGTCTTGGGCAGAGGCTCCGCCTGAACCCAGATTAACTTGTGCCCCGGCCACGCCAAAATCCATATTGGGATGTGCTACGGCTGCCGGTCCTGTATGAAGATCCTGGTTTGGTACGATAACTGACCGCAGTGGAACAGTGTCTCCCTGAAGAGAACCTACAGGAATTTTTAAAGGATCCCAAGTGGCGGAAACATCATGGGCAGACAAATGGCCTGGACTTACGGAGACCACATCCTGCGCCGGTCCTCCTGTTTGCGGAGGAGCTGCGTCAGGGGAGGAAGGAGCTTGCTGTTGTAAAGATTCGGCGTACGCATGCGGTGTGACACCGGCAGTAGAAACTACAGCACCTTCAATCCTGGCTGCCGCAGCGCCGATTATCGCATCCTGGGTAAATCTTATGGCCGCCTGCCATAAACGGGGATGATTTTCTGCCGTCCTGCTTCTTTCGTATCGTCTTAAAACATTGTTGGCTGCTGCCAAAGCCGGAATGGCTAAAGAGGTAACAGTCTCAACCGTAGGTCTGGGTATATTAAAAACCTGTACTGCAAATTCTTTGGCTGCAATCCCTCCCAGAGCTTTTGCCGCAAATTGGACTCTCGGCTGACTTATCATATCTCTACCCATGTCTAAAGTCCTTTGTGCAACACCCTGCCAACCAGTTTCTTGTAAACCGTGCCTGATGTTTTGAACTGCAATATCCACATCTGCCAAAGTATCATGAACCAACCTTCCTAATCTTGTCCTTTCTTTTGGAGGCAGGGCGGAAACCACAGGCTCAGGAGGCCTGTCAACCGCAGGAGTTACACCCGGCCTTAATAATGCCTGTACCCTGGCCGCATCCACAGGAGTGTTCCTAAAATCAACTGAAGGCTGGCCCGGAACAGGCAAATTTGGGCCAAATAAATTCGCAACTGAAAGATCGTCTAAACCGGAAACTTGAATAGTTCCTCCTTCTGCTGGCATATGAATCAATTATTGAACGCTCACCCTTTTTTTATTAACGAAACAAGGGCTTCATTTTGAGGTGTTTTGGGATTATGGTCAAGTTCCTGGCCTTCTGCGGCCGCTTGCTGGCTGGCAATATTGGCAATAGCTTCATCCACAGCCACCATCTCATCAGCTTTTAAACTTCTCTTTGGTTCATCTGGGAAACCTAATATCACTTTTGGCAAAATAGTCACCAGAATATCATGGGCGGAAAATGCTGTTCTTTGTGTAAAATTTTGCTCTGTGTATGCTTTTATCACCGCCGGCAAGACACAATTAATAATAACGTGAATAGTTTCATTTCCCGTAGGCAGCGTGGCTACCTGTTCCGGACGCAGGCGGAAAGCCAGCTCCGCTCTCTGATGTGGTTTAAGTAACGCCACCATGTCAGAACTCAATCCGGCTACTTCCTCATCCGACAACGTGCCTGAATCATGATCTACTGTATATGGCGAAACAACCATACTCTCAACTGCAGGTTCTACAGGCGCCTCGCCTGCTTCAGAAAGACGGATTTCTGTAGAAGCTAATATGGCCTCACGAATTACTTGGCTGACTGTATACGAATCACGTGCCGCCGGACCCAGTAGAGCTGCGGCTATCCTCAGATTAGAAGCGTCTTCGGAAGTAACCAAAGGATTGGCCTCATCATCAACTCTTGGTGGTTCTTGACCGGTCAGCACTCTTAGTGCCCAGCGCAATCCGGTGGGACAACCGTCCATATCTGCTAAAAGCGCCGGGTTTGTGACAAGTTCCTGCTCGTGCGTGGTTGCAGCTATCACCCTCTCAGCATTTACCAACACAGGTTTAAATATTTTTGCCATCACTCTTGCCCTGGTTCCGCTTACAATTCCATCCTCGTCCGGCCCGGCAGTAAGATGAGCCTGGGTATCTGCTCTTTTCGCCTCAGCTCTTGCTTTTGCTGCCGCAATTTCTGCAGATTTATCTACATATTCGGTACGGTATTCGTCAAGAAACTCCCTAGTGGAGACAAGTTCTTCTACGTGTTGGGCTGCTTCCTGGACCTCCATCCATCTTACTTCTCCCGGTTGCATCTTTGCCTCTTCTTTTCTCCAATCTTCATATCTACCTACTTCCCTTCCTGCAGCTTCCCCGGATTGGCCCAGCTCTGCAGCCAGAGTTCTTAACTGGGTATCCAATTCTACCAACCTTTTTGCTCCAGTCAGCTTCTCCTGCCTCAGTCTGGCATCTTCAGCCTGCTCAAGAGCTACAGCCCTGGCCGGCTCAGAAGATGCAGTTTGAGCATCCGCTTCAAAACCTGTGATTGCCCTTTCAAGCAAATCGTATAATTGGAAAGTCTCAGGATTTTTAGCTTTAAGCCTGATTACTTCCTCCCGTCTTCTTTGTGTGGCGGTTTTCCGTTTCTGTAACGCGTTCAAATCTCCTTGTGCTTTTTCCGCTTTTTTGCTTGTTTGAGGCAGAACAGCTAATTTACCGTCCTTTTTGGTGACAAGCGGCCGGTATACACCCAATCCCTCTCCTTTTTTGTGATGTTTTGCGCTTTCCGCATCAAGCCCCCTTAAACGATCTTGGGCTCTTAACTCCTCTACGACTATCACTCCTTCGCCATCTGCCATGATCACATCAAGCCTCTTGCCTACATCCCCTTCTGTCATAAGATCTACAATCTGCTGGGGTTCCCGGGCTGTGATTTCGGCCTGGTGCTCTATCGCTTCAGCTGCAAGCGCTTTATCCGAAGCGGGCGCGGGAAGAGCATCTGCGGGTGATGGTGTTTGTGGACTTTCTGGTAACATATATATAAAAAGTATTCAATATATTTGCATGCCTGTCAAGAGGGAAGAGGGAAGAAAAATATTATTATTTAAAATCGAAAACTGGACGCATTTAAAGTTGAAAAGTGGACTATACAGAAAATGTCGTCTTGTCATTTCGACCGAGCGAAGCGCGTGGAGAAATCTTCCAACCTGAGGTATAGAATGTGGTAGATCTCTCGACTTCGTTTCACTTCGCTCGAGATGACGAACAACAATATACGGATATAAATCAGTCCACTTTTGAAGTTTCAAGTGTCCACTTTTCAACTTTTCCTAACAGAGGGAAGAAAAGTATTATTTGAAGAAAACTCTTTTTCCCGGAATCATGAATACTACTCTAATGGATTAATTTATTTCCCCGTTTTCCTTCTGTGAAGAGCTCTCAAAAATTCCGCACCGACATCAGCCTGCAGACGGAGGTTAAGCTGGTCATATAAAGTAGCGGGAACCACGGGTAACTGATCGTATCTTGGCGCAGCAGTACCATCATTACCGTATACTGCAAAATTTAGAATCTCTGAAAGAGGTCTGGGCATACCGGCTAAAACGTCGTTAACCACGATTTCTCCTTCTGCGTCAACCTCAACTGTCGCTCTTCCGTTATATCCGTTTGGCAAATCCTGTACATTTATGTCTGTTCCCGCTTTCTGAAAACCCAATCTCTTTCTTTGTTCAGGAGGCATTTGAGTTAATAAATCAAAAGTCGAGGCCAACATTTGAATTCTCAATCCTCCCGTATCTACAGTACCTGTAAGCGCTAAAAAATCACTCAGAGATATTCGTGCGTCTGTACTGCCAACAATAGCATAAGTTGATTGTTCCCATTTGGCGTCAGTCAAGTTATAAGACCTTTGTTCAAAATATACTTGATCTCCTTTAAATTCAATTGCTACTGCATTTCCGAGAAGATTAGTTGAACTTGGCGCTTCTTGAACCCATATTATTTCTTCCGGAACGTTATCCACGCTTACTACATGTTCCTGGAAACCTGTATCTTTGCTGTCTGATCTTTTTTCATGAGATAAAGCATGTAAATGCTCACTTCTTTTCCTAAATTTATCCAATACTAATTTTCCCCCTTCTTCCAGATTGAATTCCGTGGCTGCTGAGGCGGTGACAAACTGGTCAAGAGGTAATGCCGGTAACCCTAAAACCGCCAGCTCCGGCGCGGCTGTAACCATAAGCGCATTAGGAGGAGGACCAGCAGTTTTTGTAATTATCCTGTTAATCCCGTTACTGTCTACTATGGTCAAGGCAGCTCCTGCTGTTAAGGCGGAACATTTTGCCATAACTGACCTTCTGCTGTATTCGGTCAAAAGGGTATTTCTTGCAGTCATTTCATCGGTCTCACCCGGTTTTGTCACGAGAACTTTATTGCCTGTAGCATCTGCTTCTATCCCCAAATCTCCCCCTCCGCTTATCCCGTTTATCACCCTGTATTCCCTATGTTCACTACCCGGCAAACCCACAGTCTCATCCCTATACATTGTAATTTGGCCGTTGACTGCCACAAGAGCAAGACCTCCGACTTTGTCAACTACAGCATCCCTGCCTACGAATATTCCCTGCTTTTCAAGTGTAGCTTCAAATCCTTCCGCATGATCTTTCCTGAACGGGATCAGTTCCTGTACTTGTCTTGGTCTCTCGTAATGCAGCACATCTGTGAAAGGATCCAGTTTTTCTCTGATGGCATTGAATCTGTCATTGTATATTTCTATGACTACTTTTGCCCTGGCATATCCGTCCGCGTTATCGCAAAAATTACGGTAAATATTAGTCCAATAACCTCCCAAGTTCGCCTCAGTAATATCGTTGGGGTCAATATCCATATTTAAGTGATAGGACATCAGTCTGGCCAGTCTTAGAGGAGGAAGCACCCTTTCATCGCCGATTGCATCTTTGTCAAGCCCAAGGTATTTGATAAAAGCCTCCGGCCTTTCGAGATCTCCTAGCTTTGCTATAGATTCAGGAGAGGTGGCTCCGATGAAATTTTCCGCAATCTCATCCCGTTTTTCGGCAATAACATCCAACACTTTATCGCCGATTTTCTGTCTTTCTTTGGCTGAATCCTGTTCTAACTTTGTCGCCTTCCCTGCCTCTCTCTTTTTCGCTGCTGCTGCTGCTTTTTTCATAATGATAAATCCTTCAAGTTTGCTTTTGTCAGAAATTTTGCTGCCTGTAACAAAGGCAACAATTTCAGCTAAATCGGAAGGAGAAGTATAGGTACCTTGTAATTCTCCAATTAGTTTAGCTTCAGCATCTGCCAAAGTTTTTTCAAACTGGAGAATATCTGTGCTTAATGTTGTATCTGTATGCACTAACGCTTTTCGAGATTCAGTAAGACTATCAATTCTTTGCTGAGCGGTTGTTCTATTACCAGCACTTGAAGTTGGATCTGCAAGAACTTTACCCCATGATAAAATGGATTCATCCAAGTCAGAAATTGCTTTACCGTTTTGAGCTTTCAAGGTATTTTTCGCAGTTAACGTTTCGTCATTGGATTTGTACGATTCATGAGTCGGAGTCCAGCTGTCTATAGCTTCCTGTTCGTACTTAGCTAATTCCTCGTCAGGCGAATGAATTTCATTAATTTTTATGGCAGCAAGTTTCCCTCTCGCCTCAGCGACATCCGTCTCATAAAACGTCCTTTCCGAACCCATTTTTATCACAGCTTCTGCATGTTCTTTGGCTACCACCGTAATGGTTTCCCTCAAAGCCTGCATCAGTGCGGGAACTCTGTCTTCTTCCCTTAAATCGCTCAAAGTTCTGGCATAAGGATAATTTCTCTCTAAAATTGATCTTAAGGAAGAAGCATACTCAGTTCTTCTGTTAAACCTGTTTCCTGTAAGGAATCTGTCCGGATCGTCATCCAGCGTCATGTCGTATAATTTCTTATATTCCGGATCACGGATGCCTTTTCCTGTTGCCGCTTCCGTATAAACCATAGAGGCTCTTTGGGCGGCAAATAACCTTCTATAGATTTCCGTCTCGCCACTACTTTCTAGGAGTTTGGCATATCTGGATTTATAACCAGGGGAATCCATCTCATAGGATGTGACATGTCTTTGTCTCAACCTTTGTTCCATAAATCTGGTCTCGTCAGCGGTCTCACGCGGATTGAAAAATCTTTTGACGGCAAAGACTACACCACTTAAACTTACATCCTGATATATTTGTCTGACTGCTTCTGCAGTCTCATCTCCTAATCCAAGCGCTGCCCTTCCCAGTCCAGGCACATCATGCCAGGGAGTACCTAATTTTGCGAGTTGTCCCATTGTTTTCAATCCTTCTCTTCCAGCGCCTTTCAGATGAGTACCTGCAGTAGGCTCTGCAGTAAATTCTCCTCTCTTCCCCAAAGCTAAAGACAACTCCCATTCAGTGCCTTTCATGACAAAAAAAGCAGCTGATCTCATTTGCGGACTAAGATGTGAAAGATTTAATTTAGCCTTGTTACGGTAGATATAAGCTGCTAGTTCAGAGTCTGATTCTTCCAGAATGTTTCTTACCCCGCCGTCTGCTCTTGGCTCCTGAAAATCCAATCCCGCTGCAATTGCCAGTTCCTCCACAAGATACTTTGACCATAAATCAAGCTCCTGGGCTTGAGGGAATCCACGCACATTAGGCTCTGCATTTATCGTGGTTTCATAACGGTCCAAAAGAACTTCCACGCAAACCTCGTTATCAGATTCCTTCATCTCTTTTTTTCTATCCGGATCCCTGCCTCTGTCAGCCACATCATCATGATCCTGCCATCGGCTTTGCGGATCTGGACGGTGTAGCACTCTGTCAATCAGGCTTTTCCTTCCCCGCGGAACAGGACGGTCTGAACCCTGTTTCAGGGCATCAGCAGGCGGTTGCCGCGACGGTTCAGCTGGTCTTGGAGCTGGAGGGGTTTCTGCCATATACTTTTACAATAGCACAGTCGGTTTTTAAGAGTCAATTGCTGGAAGATCAAATTATTTTTCAGGAAATAAGTCGGGATAGCTTTACTTCAACCGACAAATTTTATATCATTAAAACACTATGATAGACGTTGCTCCTCCAGGAATAGTACATGCACCTCAAAAAGTAAGACAGGATTTCTTCCAACAAAAACGTGATCAAGCTGCTGCCCTGGCAGCAAAGCCCCCTCCAGAGGGCGGAACTGCACCCGAACTTGTAAAACAGTCTTTCGCTGACAGGGTCAATCAGGCGTTAATGGATGTATTAAAACAAAACGGGATTGTTGCCAGGCAAAGAGCGGAAAATTACGTAACCAATGTAATGCATATCTCAAAAGATCATGCCGATTTTTCGACATACGTTGATGCCCAAACTGAATTGGAAATCACGGGTGAGGAAGAGAGACGGAAAAACGCAAAAGCATTTGCAGAACAAGGGGTCAATCCTGACAACGTGATCCAGGCTGCCAGAGCGTTAGGCGACGCAAGTATGGTACATGAAGCGGAAATGGGGGCGGTTTTTAAAATAGGTGAAACCACCCAATGGACCAAAGACGAGTGGTTTGCTTCTATTCCCGGGAAAGTACAGGAAGCAATAATGAAAGACGAGAAAGCAGATCCGAAAAAAATAGCTAAAAAACTTGAGGATATGTTCTGGAAGCATGCTGTTTATGATGAAAAAGTTGCCCGAGCCCATCCGGATTATCAAAAAAACCATCCTGATGCCGCAAAAGCCGCCGGAGAACAGACCCTGACAGCCGAACAGCAGGAGCAAATGGAAGAAACTGCCCTTATGGAACAGGCATATGGCATCCTTACATCCAATGCTGAACTTTTTGAAAGCGATAAGTATGAGTTAGCTGAAGATACCAGGTGCATGTGGGCGGAACTCGCTCTGGCAAGACACCTTTCGGAAAGCGTTCTGGGAAACACAGGTATCATCCAGCTTTACCGAAGAAGCGTACTTCGGAATTACAAAGAATATTTAGACAAGCATCCTGCTAAAGGAAAAAAACCCGAAGAGTCGTTTATGGCAGAAGACGGTACAAGCCTTTATACCAAACTTGGCGAAGTTGCGGGAAAAGCCGTCCCGGATACTCAAGCGGCAGAAGCTGCTTCTCGATATATCCAGGCCAAATTCCAGACAAAAAATGTACCATGGAACGATCAAATAGGAGCTGTTATTGCCGAGGGAAATATGAGCGAACTTATGGCAACTCTATATTCAGTAGATATGATTCCGAATGCTGATCCGAAACTGAAAGCGAAACTCCGAAAAGGATTACTCAAAGGATCAAAATTACTGAATGACAGGAAACTTGACAAATATTTTGACGAGCAACCTGCAGCCATCGGTCTAATGGTCGATACTACTTTTGGCGAAAGCACAACTGAAGCAAGACAGACGATGGAAAAGGCGCTTCATGATCTTTCCCATCTATTTCAAAAAACAGAAAAAGGAGGAGTTATTGCTGCAATACGAAATGGGGTTAGAAACTTTGGCGGCGTTTTTGCAATGGCAATAACTAGTAGTCTCAAAGTGTTGGATGAGGGTGTTGAACCAGCGCAATCTGCTCCTCAAGGTCACGGAGGATAAATTTTATCATGTGGCTTCTTCTTATCATATCTTTTATTATCCTCTTATTTCTCTCAAGGAAAATCACTTCAAGCCTTTATCTTCTTACCTTTCTTATCTTCAAAAGCAACCGGTTTGCCTTAGCTGTACTTGCTGGTATCCTTTTGCCGGGTACCGTTATCCATGAATTGTCCCATTTTTTTATCGCTACCATTCTTAGGGTTCCCACCGGTAACTTAACCGTTTTCCCGAAGGTGGAAAGGAGTGGGGAAGTGAGAACCGGCAGGCTGGAAATGGCCGGTACTGATCCTTTCCGCCATACTTTAATCGGTCTTGCTCCATTGATAACAGGTGTTTTAATAATAGGGTAATTGTCAATATTTAGCACCAAAATTGGTGTAGAGATTAACCAACAAACGATTAATCTGTTCTTTCAAACTGTAACTTTTGTAATTGTATCTCCAAACATATTCCGCTAAGAA
>Ga0100399_1003568_pt1 | contig 10892 bp, 10 predicted proteins | sample CryGeymeta201523_FD_81545 | JGI IMG/M metagenome (GOLD analysis project Ga0100399, IMG submission 81545) | Groundwater microbial communities from Crystal Geyser aquifers in Utah, USA - Crystal Geyser metaG 2015-23 | ecosystem: Environmental > Aquatic > Deep subsurface > Groundwater | place: USA...
GCTGCCTCAGGTTACGAAGACGTTTTTGAAGCACGTACTGTTGGAATTACTCTAAAATTGGTCGCTAATGTAGATGGAAAAGAGTATGGATATGTAAGGGCCAGATTGTTGGGCGATGAGGCTAGCGAAGTTGTGGATACTGCAGAGTTTGTTTGGTATGATGGTATAAAACAGGCTACAGGTTATTTAGTGAAAGGCTTACCGGCGGTTGGAACTGATACCTACTTAATTAAAGTCGTTAAGTAATTCATTAGATTTTCCTGAAACGATTTCTTCTTTCCTTGTGGAAGGCAAAAGCCTGCTCAAATGAGCAGGTCTTTTGTTTTTTTAAATTTGTGTTAAAATTAAACAATGTTAAATAAATTTAAAATAATTTTTCTCGGACTAATATTGATTCTACTACCCCTGATTGCCAAAGCTGATTATTTTGGCCAAGAAAAGGTTTTTTTTATTGACTCAGCTTATGATTTAGATAACCGGACTCAAATTACTGCCTTTTTAAAAGAAATTTCTGGAGAACTCTATTTTTATTTAGATAAAAGCTGGTGGGATTCTCTGGATTGGTATCAACAAAGTAAAGTTTCTGAGGCCCTGGGATCTCTGGCCAAAGAGTTTGAATTTGAAATTTATCCAGTCCTCACTATGAATTTTGGCTCAGAATGGAAGCCAGGAATTGATAATGATGAAAGAATTACTGTTTTGATTCATCCCATGAAAAAAGAAGCCGGCGGTTATTTTAATAGTGCTGATGAATATCCAATTGCTCAGGCCCCTAATTCAAATCAAAGAGAAATGGTTTACTTAAATTCAAATTATATTGATAGCCCTTTAATCAAAAGTTTTTTGGCTCATGAGTTCACTCATTTAATCACCTTTAATCAAAAAGAAAAACTGAGAGGGGTTTCAGAAGAAATTTGGCTAAATGAAGCCAGGGCCGATTTTTCTTCAACCCTTCTTAACTACAATCATCCCTATGAAGGAAGCAGTCTTCAAAAAAGAGTAAAAGATTTTATAGCCAGTCCCTCTGACTCTTTAACCGAATGGTTGGAGAGAAAATCAGATTATGGAGTGGTCAATTTATTTACTCAATATCTGGTAGACCATTATGGAGTAGAAATTTTAATTGATTCCTTACACTCCTCAAAAGTCGGCATTCCCTCTCTGAATGAAGCTTTGACCAAAAATGATTTTAAAGAAGACTTTTCTAAAATTTTTACTGATTGGACAATTGCCTTATTTCTTAATAATTGCCAAGTTAACGCAAGCTACTGCTATAAAAATGAAAATTTGAAGAGCCTTAGAGTTACCCCCTCTTTAATTTTTTTACCCATAACTCAAAAAACCAATGTTTCCTTAGATTACTCGATTAAGCAGTGGTCAGGGAATTGGTATAGAATTTTGGGAGGCAAAGGAAGCTTAAAGATTGAGTTTGATGGAGAGGAGAGGGTTCAATTTAAATTACCTTATGTTTTGTGCAAAGACACCCAAGCCTGTCAAGTTAATTTTTTAGAATTGGATAAAGAAAACAGGGGAGAAATTTCTTTTCAAAATTTTGTTAAAGATTACACCTCTTTAATTCTTATTCCTTCAATCCAATCTAAAATTTCCGGTTTTAATGGTAAAGAGCCTTCTGATTCTTTCTCTCTTTCCATTTCAACTGAGGTGAAATCTGAAGAAGAAAAATTGATTGAGGAGCTCAAAGCTCAAATTTCTAAATTACAGGCCCAAATTGCTGAGCTCCAAGCCCAAATTGCTGAAATTTTGAGAAAGAGAATTCCCGGCCAAAAATTTGAAAACAATCTTTATTTTGGGATGATGAATAATTCAGAAGTGCGTTGCCTCCAAGAATTTTTAAAAGCCCAGAGTCCAGAAATTTATCCCGAGGGATTAGTCACCGGAAATTTCTTATCTTTAACTAAAGCAGCAGTAATCCGCTTCCAGGAAAAATACGCTTTAGAGATTTTAGCTCCTATAGGATTAGAAAAAGGAACCGGTTTTGTTGGTGAAATGACCAGAGCCAAGATAAATGCAATGATTAGTGGTTATTGAAGACCATTTCTAGAATTGTTAAGATGAAAATATATGGTAAATCAAAAGACAAAAAAAGCAGAAAAAGAGATTAAAAAAATTATTTTTCGATTTCTAAATCCAAAGGAATATCAAATTTTTATTTTCGGCTCAAGAGCCACAAGAAAAGCCAAAAAATTTAGCGATTACGATATTGGAATTTTTGGGAAAAAACCTGTTTCTTTTGAAACCTTGGGCCTAATTGATGAAGCATTCGAAAATTCAGATTTACCTTATATTATAAATGTTGTTGATTTTTCTATGGTTCCTAAAAATTTTAAAAAGATTGCTTTGTCAAAAATTAAAATTTTAAACCCATGACTAAACTAAATAATTTAATCAAAAATTTAAAGAAAGCGAATCAAAGATTAAAAGAAGTAATAGAATTGAGACCAACAAGGATAAATAAAGATGCGACGATCCAGAGATTTGAATTTACCTTTGAATTAGGCTGGAAAACAATGCAAGTATATATAAAAGATCAAGGATTAGAATGTTTTGGGCCAAATAATTGTATTAGGGAAGCAGCCAGAATAAAATTGATTGATAATCCCGGACAATGGATTGGTTTTTTAAAGGCTAGAAATCTTATTGCCCATACTTACAATGAAAAAATGGCTGATAAAATTTATCGAAAAGCTTGTAAATTTCCAGAAGAAATTGATGGTTTATTAAAGCGAATTAAATCTTTGTCATAGTCTTTTTCCAATTTGCTGTTGAATAAATATAGAGATAAATTGAGATAGTTGAAAGTGGTCCGCTTAAACGTAGGACCACTTTTATTTTAGGCTGTGGATAACTGACCTTTTTGACCTATACTGATACATCTTGACACCTTTTAATAGGTGTCTTATTATTAATTATATAATAATAAAATGCCTGAAATTAAACCAAAAGAAGTCTATACAACCAAAGAAGCTCAGAATTTTTTGAAAATAAGCGAAAGCACGATTAAGAGATTTTTAAAGAGAGGAATAATCAGGGCTTACAAAGTTGGCGGCACTTATCGCATCTGGGGCGATGAAATTTTAAGATTGGTTTCTCCAAAAGTTGAAAGAAAAATTTACAAAGTATATCAAAAGGTCAGAGACAAAACTAAAAAAACCATTAAAAAGTGGTAAAACTTCCGGATTATAAAGCAGTAATTTTGGCCGGCGGAAAGGGTACCCGGCTTTATCCGATTACTTACGAAATCCCAAAGCCCTTACTGCCGGTTAAAAAAAAGCCAATTATTAATTATTTGGTTGATTTATTTTTGGAACAGGGAATAAAAGATATTGCTATTTTAATTAATAAAGATTTTAAGGAAGAATTTGATTGGTGGAAAAAGAGATATTATGGTTCGGCAAGCTCACCACAAGTTCCTAAAATTAAATTTTTTGAAGAATCTGAGCCCCTTGGAACTTTTGGGGGGCTTTGGTATTTAAAGGACTGGATTTCAGATACTCCTTTCTTTTTTACTAATGGCGACGAATTAAAAAAAATTGATTTAAAGAAGATGATTCAGTTTCATAATCAACATCCAGTCTTAGGAACAATAGCTTTGGTCAAGGTTCCCAATCCTCAGGATTACGGGGTGGTTATTTGTAAAAATGGCTTTGCCCAGGATTTTTTGGAGAAACCCAAAAATCCGCCATCTAATTACATTAATTCCGGGCTTTATCTTTTTTCTCCAGAAATTTTAAAATCGCACCCTGGTCCCCATTTTACCATGGTTGAAACTGATATCTTCCCCAAATTAGCCAAAGAACACAAATTAGCCGGTTTCAAATTTAAGGGTGCTTGGATGGATACAGGAACATTTGAACGTTATTCAAATGCCATCAAGGGTTGGTGCTAAATATTTAAATTAATTAATAATTAATTAAATAAAATATATGGAAAAAATTTTAGTTGCAGGTGCCGGCGGTTTCATTGGCCACCATTTAGTCAGATTTTTAAAGAAAAAGGGCTATTGGGTTAGGGGAGCGGATATTAAATATCCGGAATTTTCGCCGAAAGATGAAGCCGATGAATTTTTAATTTTAGATCTAAGAGATTTTCGGAATTGTTCAGAGGCAGTTAAGGGGATAGATAAAGTTTATCAGCTAGCAGCTAACATGGGAGGGATAAAGTTTATTACTAGCGTCAAGGCCGATGTGGTTAGAGACAATATACTTATTAACACAAACATGGCCGAAGTTTGCCGACTTGTGGGCGTAAAAAGATTATTCTTTTCTTCTTCCGCTTGCATTTATCCTAAATATAAACAAGAGCAAACTAATGTTACACCCCTCAAAGAGAGTGATGCCTATCCTGCAGATTGCGAAGATGGTTACGGATGGGAGAAACTAATTTCAGAAAGAATGTATAAAAATTTTTATGAAGATTATGGATTAGAGGTTAGAATTTCCCGTTATCATAATATATATGGCCCGGAAGGAACTTATGATGGAGGCAGAGAAAAGGCGCCGGCAGCTCTATCTAGAAAAATAGCTTTGGCTTCTAATCCCGGAGAAATAGAGATATGGGGAGACGGTTGTTTTCCTGCAGGTGAACAAATAATTAGTAACCCCAAGATTAAATGTATTGAAGATTTTAAAATAAATGATACGGTTTTGGGTGTTAAAGGATTTCAAAGAGTAACTAATGTATTTACTCGCGATTACGATGGCGACCTTTTTAGCATAAAGCCAGAAGGGATGATGCCATTTAAAGTCACAGCCGAACATCCTATTTTAGTATTTCGTTTAAAAACATTTTGTAAATCTCATGCTCCTCATTGGTGTAAACCAAATTGTTTTTGCCACCGACACGATTGTAGGCATAATATTGAAACCTGGAAAGGATGGGTTAAGCCCGGTGATATTGTGAAGGATAGAGGTCGTCATAAAGATTATCTTTGTGTGCCCAAACTTAAAGAGGAGAAAAAAGTTGAAGTTGATTTACGTCCTTTTACCCTTAAAGGGCACGGAGATGGACGACCTCAAGAGCAAGCTTCCATTCCTATTATTGAGATTGATGAGGATTGGGCATGGATTTTAGGTCTATATCTTGCTGAGGGTTATTCTTACAATAAAAAAGTAAGTTGGTGTCTGGGTAGTCATGAGGAAGAACTTCGAGAAGAACTTCATAAACGTTTAACAAAGCTTGGATTAAATTATTGGGAAGATAATAAAAAATCTACCCCTTGGAGCAAAGAAACTCATGTGGCAAATGGTCCGCTATCGCGTTGGCTAAAAGAGAACTTTGGATCTTCAGCAAGAGAAAAAAGGATACCTTCCACCTTTTTTTCATTACCAAAAGAAGAAACCCGAGAATTCATAAACGGATACTTTAAAGGAGATGCAACTTCTGAATCTCTTTATGCTTCTAAAAGGTGGAAGGCGACATCAACATCAAAAGATATTCTTGTGGGAACCCAAATCTTACTGGCTAAAATTGGAAATTTTGGCACTATAATGTGGTTAAATAATTGGGCTGGTAGAGGAAGGAGCTGCGGAACCCTTACTTACGCTGAAAAACCAATAAATGTTCATTGGTTCCAAGATGAAGAATTTATTTATGTTCCAATAAGAGACATTATTAAAAGTAATTTTAAAGGAAATGTATATAATTTAGAGACAGAAGATCATACTTACTGTCTGCCCGCCACAGTTCATAATTGTCAGACTCGCTCTTTTTGTTATATTGACGATTGCTTAGAAGGAACCTTCCGGCTTATGGAATCAGACCATAAAGAGCCATTAAATATTGGCTCAGACAGATTGATAACCATTGATGAATTAGCCGATATGATTATAAAAATTGCCGGAAAAGACATAAAAAAGAAACATCTTTTAGATAAACCCCAAGGAGTAAGAGGAAGAAATTCCGATAATACTTTATGCAAAAAAGTTTTGGGTTGGGAACCAAAAATTTCTTTAGAAGATGGATTAGAAAAAACTTATAAATGGATTGAAGAGCAAGCGAAGAAAGTAAAAAGGATATGACAATCAGAAATTTTAACAGGATTAAAGCTCTTTTGTTTAATAATGTAACAACCAAACAAACGATCTTTAAAAATACTTTTTGGCTGGCGTTATCTTCAGGGGTAGGTAGGCTTTTTACTTTTTTCTTATTTATTTATGTTGCAAGAATCCTTGGAGCTACCGAGTATGGAAAATTTACTTTTGCCTTGGCTTTTGTTGGTTTACTTGTTATCTTTTCTGATTTAGGTCTGTCTCGAATTACCGTCCGCGAACTTTCCCAAGATAGAGAAAGAGAGAAAGAGTACTCAGCTCTGCTTTCTTTAAAACTCCTTTTAATTTTAGGAACATTAATAGCAGTTCTTATTGGCGCTTTTTTCATTAGTTCTGATCCAAACATTCGAAAAGTAATCTGGATTTTAGCAGGTTATGTTATGATCGGTAATTTTGCTCAGATAATTTATGTATTTTTGGAAGCTCGCCAGCAGATGGAGCATGAGGCCCTGGCAAAAATCTTGGAAGCCGTTCTTCACACTGGTTTTGGACTTTTTGTTATTTTTAATTTTCCTTCCGTTGAAAATTTGGCTTATGGTTACCTGATTGGTGTTTCGGTCTTTATGACTTTATTTTTAACCTTTTTCCATTTTAAAATTTATTGCCTGCGTTTCAGTTGGAATACATTGATTTGGAGAAAGTATTTAAAGATGTCTTGGCCCCTAGCTCTTGCCGGTTTCTTTGGAGCAATCTATAACCATATTGATACGGTGATGCTGGGTTCTTTAGGTCAAATTACCCAAGCCGGATGGTATAATGCTGCCTATGGAATTGCCACAGCAGCTATAATTCCGGCCACTATAATTTCTACTAGTTTTTTCCCAGCATTGAATAAAGCTTTTAAAGAAACCAAGGAAAAATTTCAGGAAATATGGAATTACCACATGGAGACAATGATTTTTTTATCCATTCCTTTAATGATTGGAGGAATAGTTCTTGCTCCAAGAATTATTAATTTTATTTTTAATCCCACTTTTAGTCCTTCTATTCTAGCTTTCCAAATTTTAATAATAATGACTGGAATTATTATTCTTTATAGTCCTTTTTATCTCTTACTAATTGCTTCTGGCCAGCAAAAAAAAATTTTCTGGGCTACTTTATTAGGAGCAATAATTAACGTTATTTTAAACTTAATATTAATTCCCAGATTCAGTTTATACGGAGCAGCATTTGCTACTGTAATTACCTGGCTTTCAATCTTCTTTTTATTGTTTAAATTGACTTTAAAATTTACTTCAATTAACCCACTTAATTTAAAAGTGCTTTTAAGTTTTATTGGTGCCATTTTTTCCAGCATTCCAATGTATTTTGTAATAAGTCAACCTCAAATATACCATCTTCATATTTTATTTTCTGTTTTAATTGGCGCCGGAGTTTATTCAATTTGTCTTTATGGTTATAAAAAAGGAATCGTTAAATTAATAAAAAAATATAATTAAAATTATGAAAATTATTTATGTAGCTAATCAATATGATCACGGTAAGCCGGAATTGGGTTTTTCAAATGAGTATAGCAATTACTATGAGAGTCTTGTGCAGATGAACAATGGAGAGAATGAGGTTATACTTTTTCCTATTGATATAATGATAAAAAAGAACGGGCTGGAAGAAACAAATAAAGAATTACTTAACATGGTTTTTAAGGAAAAACCAGATATTGTTTTTGTTTTTAATATGGATTCGGTTCAAAAAGAGGTCGTAAAAAAGATTACTCGAGAAAGCGGGGCAATAACCTTTACTTGGTCTCTTGATGATCATTGGAATTTTTATAAATGCTCCAAATATTGGGCACCTCTCTTCCATTGGATTTTTACCACCGATCCATTAGCGATTGCAAAATACCGTAAAATCGGCTACAAGAATACAATTTTTATGCCGCAGGGATATAACCACTTTCTTTATAAGCCCCTGAACTTGCCGAAGATTTATGATGTTACTTTTATTGGCCGCCCACATGGAGCTAGAAGAGAAATAATGAAAAAATTGGAAAAAGCCGGGATCCATGTTGAATGCTTTGGTGACGGATGGCCAAATGGCCATATCACAAACGAAGAAAAAATAAGAATTATTTCCCAGAGTAAAATAAATCTAAGCCTTGCCGAAAGTTCCGGAGTTCTATGGAAACAAATAGCCCTGATTTTTATACACAGGAAATTTGACAGGTCAATCGGTATAAACAACCCCTTAAAATGGTATGAGAATTTTCAGACGTTATTAGCCCAGAAAAGAGAACAAATAAAAGGCAGAATTTTTCATGTCCTTGGCTGTGGTGGATTTCTCCTGACCGGATACGCCGAAAAGTTGGAAGAATTATATACGCCCGACAAAGAAATAGTATTTTTTTCTAATTTTAATGAACTAGTTGAAAAAATAAAATATTATTTTGCACACGACGAAGAAAGAGAGAAAATTGCAAGAGCCGGATATGAACGTAGCATCAGAGACCATACTTGCGAAAAAAGATTAAATGAAATTTTCAAAATTATTGGTTTAAAGAAATGAAAAAAATATTGCTAAACAAGAAAAAAATTTCGGTAGTTGGATTGGGTAAACTTGGTTTGCCTTTGGCGGCGTGCTTCGCGGCCCGTGGGTTTAAAACGATTGGGATAGATATCAACGAGAAAGTTGTGGAATCTTTGAACCAGGGGATTTCTCCAATTGTTGAGCCGAAATTGCAGGAATTCATAACAAAATTCAGAAAAAATTTTCGGACTACCAAAAATATTCAAGAAGCGATAACAGAAACGGATGTTACCGTTATTCTTGTCGCCACCCCCAGTGATCCTAACGGAAATTTCTCCAATAAATACGTGGAATCCGCTTTGAAATCGCTATCTGAAAACCTAAAAAAAAGCGGAAAAAGATATCATTTATTTGTGATAAGCAGTACGGTAATGCCTGGTTCAATTGGCAAAAGGCTCATTCCGATAATAGAAAAGCACTCGGGGAGAAAACTTAATGTCGGTTTTGGGGTAGGTTATGTGCCCGATTTCGTGGCACTCGGAAACGTTATCCGCGACTTTCTAAACCCCGATCTTGTAGTAATAGGCGAAAGCGACAGATTTGCCGGCGATCAAATAGCTTTCGTTTACGGGAAGCTTTGTGAAAATAAACCCGCTGTCACCAGACTATCTTTAATCAGCGCCGAAATAGCCAAAGTTGCTTTAAACGCTTACATAACTACAAAAATGAGTTTTGTGAATGCCTTGGCTAATATTTGCGAAAAAATACCGGGAGCGGATGTTGACCTAATTACAAAAGCCATAGGAGCAGACAGAAGAATTTCGCCCTATTACTTTAAGGGGGGATTGAGTTTTGGTGGGACTTGTTTTCCAAGAGACACAAAATCTTTCATAAGATTTGCCGAGGATTGGGGCGCCAATACGGGGTTAATTAAGGAAGTCGAAAAGATAAACGAATTGCAGGATGCGCATTTGGCAGAAATTGTTTTGAAAAGTTTATCATCTATAAAGGAGAAAAAAATTTCAATATTGGGTTTATCTTTCAAGCCAAATACTTCGGTTATTACGGAATCTCCGGCAATAAAGCTTATTTATAAATTATTAGAAAGAGGTGTGAAAATTGCAGTTTATGATCTATTAGCAATGGATAATACAAAAAATATCTTTGGTGATAAAATTCAATATGCGAAATCAATCAAAAGTTGTCTTTCTTATTCCTCCTGTTGGGTCATAACCACGCCGGATGAAAAATTTAAAAATATTGATAATAGTTTCGTCACAAATCGTCCAACTATAATTATAGATTGCTGGAGAATTTTAAACTCTCAGAAATTTTCTAAAAATGTCAAGTATATTAAATGGGGATACCATCAATAAAAAAAGATTTGAAAATATGAAAAATATAAAAAATTTTCCGAAAATTGAAACCGCAATTATTTTAGCCGGCGGAAGGGGAAAGAGGATGATAAATTTTTCGGTTCTACCTGATGCTTTAAGAAAACAAAACTTTGACTTAGAAAAAATGCACAAATCGATGGTTCCGGTAGCCGGTAAGCCTCTTTTAGAATATACTCTTTTATGGCTTAAAAAATGGGGGATAAAGAAAATAGTATTTGGGGTAGGTTATCAAAAAGAGAGCATTATAAACTATTTTAAGGATGGGAAGAAATTGGGAGTGAAAATTATTTATACCGAACATAATCCAGAAGGAGGTACGGCTGATGCTCTAAAAGAAGATATTGAAAAATCAAAAATTAAAGAGAGCTATTTTTTTGCGATGAATTCAGACCAGTTAACCTCTTTTCCTTTAAAAAAGTTAGTTGAAGTTTGTTTTTCGGGTAAAAACCTACCAATTGCCACCGTTGGGCTTGTTTATCCTACTTTCCCATTTGGAAAAGTGGAGTGGGATCCCAAAACACAAATGATTATCAACTTTAAAGAAAAACCTGTCATTAAAACTCCCACCAATGCTGGCATTTATCTTTTCTCTAAAGAAATTAAATCGTACCTTAAAGGTGATTTAGAGAAATATACCTTTCCTATTTTGGTTAAAAAAAATAAAATTAAAGGATATCTTTATGAAGGATTTTGGGATACTATTAACACAATAAAGGATTGGGAGCGTATAAATAATCAACTAAATAGTCAGCTTTAAAAAATATGGAAAACAACAAAAAAACTCTTCTTATTACAGGTGCAACCGGATTTATCGGTTCTCACTTAACCCCAGAGTTAGTTGAAAGATATCAGGTAGTAGCTATAGCGCCTCAAAACGATATAGGAATGCGGAACTTTACTAAAAATGTTTCTGTTGAATATGCAGACCTGGATAACTTTGAGAGAATAAAAGAAATTTTACTAA
>Ga0100399_1003576_pt1 | contig 10877 bp, 9 predicted proteins | sample CryGeymeta201523_FD_81545 | JGI IMG/M metagenome (GOLD analysis project Ga0100399, IMG submission 81545) | Groundwater microbial communities from Crystal Geyser aquifers in Utah, USA - Crystal Geyser metaG 2015-23 | ecosystem: Environmental > Aquatic > Deep subsurface > Groundwater | place: USA...
AGCCCCGGTGAGTTATGGCAACAATATAGAAAGTTTGATAGGCTACCTGCACACCAGGCAATATATCCCGTTTAAACGGATGCAGGAATTTTTCAACCATGTGCTGCATGTTCCAATAAGCGAAGGCGGGATACATTATTTGTTGGGCAAACTGGTAAAAAAAGCCAAACCTGCATACGAAATGATAAAAAACAAATTGGCCCTGGAAAAGGGCGGCTTTATTGGCAGCGATGAAACAGGGATGAAAGTTGGGGGTGACAAATATTGGGCATGGACATGGCAAAATAATGAAGCAACTTTTATCACCATAACAGATAACCGGGCACAAAGGAGCATAACAGAAACCTTTGGTGAAGGGTTTAAAAATGCCGTATTGGTGCATGATTGCTGGAAAAGCCATTTTAACACGCAGGCATTGTCACATCAAATATGCATCGCACATTTGATGCGCGATTTGAACTACCTCACAGAAAGGTACAACCATAAATGGAGCAGGATATGCAAAACACTTTTCAAATCCGCTCTAAGATTGAAAAACCAAATGAGCATTACCGATTATTTTATCCCCCAAACTAAAAGGTACTTGATAGAAAAACGGTTGGACAAGTTGCTGGAATATAGTTTGCCCACCGAACATGAAGAACTTATTTCTTTTCAGAACAGACTGGTCAAATACCGCCAATACTTGCTTACATTCCTTTACCACCAAAAAGTGCCGCCCGACAATAACTCTTCCGAAAGGGCCATCAGAAACATAAAAGTGAAACAAAAAGTGTCGGGACAGTTCAAGTCCCCAAACGGAGCTTTCATTTTTGCCGTACTCAGGTCAGTTACAGATACAGTCCTAAAAAACAAACAAAGCATTATCGGTTCTTTAAATACTATTGCTAATTTGCAAACTGATTAGTAACAAATTAAAAACTAAAATTAAAATTACGATGAAAAAAAGTTTTAGACATTTTCTGGCCGTTATTACTCTTGTTATTGCCGGGGCGTTAGTTACAAATGCACAGGAGGTAGGTATTCGTTTTGGTGGAACCAACAGTCGCGGCGGCGCTGCCATCGACGGAGTTTTTGCAGCAGGTCAGTTTAGCCGTATCCATGCCGATTTAGGCATTTACAAGGGTGGTATAGGTATAGATGCGCTTTGGGATTTTTTGTACAAACCACTTGGTGATGAAGCCTTTAACTGGTATTTGGGAGTTGGTCCTTCAACTTTCCTTGGAGAGGATTTTTGGTTGGGAGTTTCTGGTGAAATAGGGCTTGAGTATCGTTTTACCGGAGCGCCAATTTCATTGGGCATCGACTGGAGACCTACATTTTGGATTCTTGAAGAAACCAGTTTTAGCTCTGGTTCATTTGGCTTGAATGTTCGTTATGTTTTTGGAAATTAGATGTTGCTTATGATATTAAAAAGCGCCTTTCCGGCGCTTTTTTTATGCTCCGGAATGAATCATTTCATTTTATTCCAACCCACCATTCAGAAAAAACCCGGGCAGTGTCATTCATATTCACCAATTCTCCAATCATTGGCGTAATTAATGGCTGATTAAACGATTTATTAAATTCTGTTATCGCTTTTAATGGGGCATCCCAACTGTGGTTTGCCAGCGCAAATTTTGAATTATGCACAGGAAACAACCGCTTTGCTTTTAAATCTTTTGCTGCCTGTAAAACTTCGTTTGGCATCGTATGAATAAATTTCCAGCTTGTGTTGTACTGTCCGTTTTCTAAAATTGCCAGGTCAAACCCGCCAAACTTTTCACCAATTTCAGTAAAGTGTTCATCGTATCCACCATCGCCACCAATAAAAATTCGGTTTGATGGAGTTTGTAAAACAAATGATGCCCAAAGGGTTTGATTTGGCTTAGTTCCACGTCCCGAGAAATGCCTTGCCGGAGTTGTACTTACAGTGAAACCTTCTTCCAGTTTTATCTCATCATACCAGTCGTTTTCAACAATTATTTTCGGGTCGTAGCCCCACCTTTCGAGATGAGCGCCCACGCCCAGCGCGGTAATTACCTGGCCAATTTTTGGCTTCAATTCCGTTATTGTTTTATAATCCAGATGATCCCAATGATCGTGTGTAATAAACAGAAAATCAACTGGCGGAATATCTGCAGGAGCATAAATATCAGTTCCTTTAAACGATTTTATCATAAACGAAAAAGGCGAGGCATTCCCGCAAAAAACCGGGTCAACCAAAAAACGTTTGCCATCGATTTGCATGAAATAGGAGGAGTGGCCAAACCAAACCAATACATTTTTATTTCTGTCCAGATTCAGCAAATCGGTTTTTACTGAAGGAATAACATCAACTGGTCTTCGGTTTTTTGCATTCATAAAATCTTTCATCATTTGCAGAAAACCGCCCTCCCCTGTTAATTGTGGTGTAAAATTCAGATTTTTGAAAGCGCCGTTTTGGTAATTTAGTGAATTTTCAATTCTTGATTTCCGCTCTCCATCAGGTAATTTCCCAAACCTTGGCTGCCGAACAAACAAATTAATTCCAACTATCAGGAATATTGAAATTGCTAAAAATGTTAACATTATCAGTAAAAGTTTTCTTTTCATTATTTTCTGTAAACAACATCAAATAGCTGCAAAAATGCAATACAGCTACAAACATTGATTAGTACAGAAAGTTTTAAGGGAGAGATTTTTATTTTTGAGATTCAATTTCGTTTCTACCGAATCAGACTTCGACTTCGCCCAGTCTGACGGTCACCCTGATCGAAGTCGAAGGGTGTTTATGGTTTCCGATACTTTTAATTAACTTCTTTACTGAACGAAATTATCTTCGATTTTTGAAATATCTACGAAGCAGTACCTTTTTTAAATCGCGCACAATTACCTGGTGGGCAATTATTTCAACCTGGTTGTAATGAGGAAGTTCCCTGGTAGCTTTGGCAATTTCGCGATCGGTAATATCCACCTGATACAGGACAGAAAACAACAAATCGGATTTGCGCCCCAGCAACAGCGAAATCTGGTCAATCAATTGATGGTGTAATTCGTTGTACGCTTGTGATGTATCACCCGAGAAAGTAATTTCGACACCAAACATACCAAAATCCTTCATAATTTGTTCCGCGGTTTCCTGAACAATTTCAGCCCGGGTAAAAAAACCGGAAACGTTATTATTGCTCACCTGCGGAAGATCCATTTTCATTTTTTAAATCAAAGCTATTGAAAAAACGGTTTCATCAAAACCAAATCCAGTTTTTGTAACCAATAATTTCTACTTTTACAGCTTACCAAATCAATTAAATTTTTACATCATGAAATCGTATTTATTTACCATCTTTTTTAGTTTAGTTATGTTCGTTTCAATAGCACAAAAAGCGCCTGCTCCCGGCGAATTCAGCAACCCGACTATTTTTGTGGGTTCTGTGGTTACCGACCTTGTAAAATCGGTCGATTTTTACACCAACATTGTTGGAATGACTAAAACAAGTGAATTCTCGGTTGACGGAGTAAAAGCAAAAGAACTGGGACTTACCGATGGCCGCGCAGTTGACGTAACGGTTTTAAAACTCGAAAACAGCCCGCAAGCCAACGAATGGAAACTGATGAGTTTCGGAACAAAACCGGGCCACAAAAAACCAAAATATCTGCACGATGATACTGGCATGCAATACATTACAATTTTGGTGAACCACTTAAACCCTGTCATTGAAAGAATCGAAAAAAACAACATCAACATTTTGAGTGGAAAACCATCAGAACTGGGTGAAGGCAGATTTTTCGTTCTGGTGCAGGACCCGGACGGAACGTTTATCGAGTTGATTGGGCCAAAGTAGAAGTTAATGAGAGAATGCTAAAATGCCTGCCCGTCCGGTCAGGCGGGCGTGAATGCATGAATGATTTAAAAAGGAATTTTCTAAATTGCAACTTTATTTAGTCCTTTAAACTTTTGATAAACAAAAGTTTAAAGGACTTTCTTATTTGAATTACTGAAATTACATTTTTGATTGAATCAGACTTTTCGTAAATTCGAACAAAATTAGAATTTGTTCAAAACTCAGAAACTCAGAAATGGCAAAAGAAGATAAGAAAAAGGCGGGTTACAGGGAACTGACTATCAAAGAAGAAATATTCAACAGCATCACGCACGGAATTGGAACAATTCTGAGCATTGGCGCACTGGTGATTCTTGTTATTCTGGCTGTAATGAAAGGTAATGCATGGCATGTGGTTAGTTTTACCATTTACGGAAGCACTTTGGTATTGCTCTATTTATCTTCCACTTTGTATCACAGTTTTACAAAGAAAAATCTAAAAAACCTTTTTGCCCGTTTCGATCACGCAGCTATTTTTCTGCTGATTGCCGGAACTTATACACCCTTTCTATTAACTGTTATAAGAGGAACTTTAGGCTGGACACTTTTTGGAATTATCTGGGGAGTTGCAATTGCCGGAGTAGTAATCCGGTCCGTTTATTTAACCCGCTTCAGAAAATTAATGGTTGGGATTTACGTTGCCATGGGTTGGATGTTTGTTGTTGCGGTTGGCCCGATGATTAGAAACCTGCCTCAAGTGAGCATGATTTTCCTTTTGTTAGGCGGAATATTTTATTCCATCGGCGTTGTTTTTTATCTATGGCGTAACCTGAAATACGGCCATGGTATATGGCATTTGTTTGTTCTGGCCGGAAGCATCATGCACTTTTTTGCGGTAGTGTACTCGTTGCAGTAATGCGGGAATTAAAAACTGAAGGACTGAAAAACTGAAGGACAGATTGATGGACTGAATGATAGAAAAATAACGGATTTTGAGTCTTGATACCCGTGTCTATTTCTCTATTTTCCAACCAATGTCCGATGACCAATTACCTGCATCCAATATTCTGCATCGTGCACCCAGCACCCAGCAACTACAATTCAACTTTCGTTTTTCCAGCCAGTTTCATAGTTTTTCCATTCCAAATAAATGTCCCGGTAAGGTTTTCGGGCAATTCAATTTCGCCTTCTATTCCTGAATTTCCTTTTCTTTTTAACTGAAAGGTAATCGTTCCGGCAGGATGTGGCATTTTGCCTTCAATTTGATTTAATGTACCCAAATGTGGTTCAATCGTTACGGTTTTAAAACCGGGTGAAGCGGGTTCAATTCCGGCAACCGTTGCCAGAAAATCGTAATTCGGGCTCGCGCTCCAGGCATGGCAATCGGAACGGGTCGGGTCGGGTTTTTCGGCGAATGTGGTTAATTCCAAACCGAGCATTTCGCGCCACAAACCGAGTGATTCAAGGTAATTATCAGACAAACCGGCAACTTTCATCGCCTGTGTCAGATAAAACCTGAAATACATGGTGGGTTGTATCAGCGATTTATCTTTTTCAAATCGGGTTACAATTGCCTTGATTTCATTATCGGGAACAGCGCCGGTTAACACTGCGAAAATCTGGGAGTGCATACTAAATTCAGTTTTGTCAGGAGTATCGGCAAAATACTTTTTAGTGTTGTCCCAGCAAGTTTCCTTAACCGATTTGATAAGATTTTCAGCAAGTTTTTCATAAAATGCCGCTTTATTTTCATCACCTGCCCAGCGGTGTAAATCGGCTGCATGTTTTGCCGAATAAGCCAAATGCAAACTTAAAATAGTTGATTGTCCGGTACTTCCTCCTTGTGGTACGCCCCCAAATTGAGTTTCATTATTCCAGGGCCATTCAACAGCCCAATCCACGAAATTCCAATAACCTGTTTTTCCCAACAAACCAGTTTCCTTATCAATTTTCGAAATAAAGAAATGAAGCACATTATCAATCCCATTGATAAACGATTTTACAAAAACCTCGTCATCGCGGTGCATCCAGTAATCGTGCACCATATCAATCCAATACAACGAATATGGCGGAATTACCTGTGGCATCGACGATGGATAGCGGCTCATGGTCAGTCCTTCGCTAAAACGCGAATTTTCAAATTGTTGAATGGAATTCCGCATCAACCGGTCGTCGCCAGAAACATACAGCGAGATGAGCGCCTGAATGCGCGTATCGCCAACATATTGCATCTGCTCGTAATAGGGGCAATCGTAATAAGTTTCACCAGCACAAAGCCGGGCAGTGTGCCATCCCACATTCCAGATATCGGTTAACTGGCTGTCATTACTTTTAAAAACCGCATTTTCCTGAAATGGGTAACCGGTAAATTCGCTTTCAAAACGATTGATGGTCAGCGGCGAATCCTTGGTGGTAACTGTCATTTCGAGGTAACGCCAGGTGCGCAGCCAAAGCGGACGGAACAATCTTTTCTCGCCACCGTCAGGCAAAAAGAAATCAATGTAACCCCTCATTTTTTTGCCCTCAATTTCGTTGCGGTTACCTTTCTTATTTTGCGCATCGAAAAGAGCTTCAGCATATTGCAATTCGATTTTTGCACCTTTCCCACCCGTTACCGCGAGTTCAGGATAAGCGGTGGTCAATTCTCCCTGGTCGAAAAGAATCGCTGCTTTTTTATTGGCAGGAATAACCAACTGACTCTTCCCCGATACAAAATCTTTATCAACATTGATATTTCCCGATCTGCGAATCGAAGTAAAATGTTGCTTTTTGGCTTCCATCAGCGGTATTTCGCGTGGTTCCAAACCCCAGGCAATTCCGGTTCCGGCTTCTTTTGGACGGCCCTGTTCAATGGGTTTTGCATTTTTCCAGACCGAATCATCAAACCCGGGTTTTTCCCAATTCCACGGATATTTAGCTGCATCCACCTCATCGCACGGGCCAACCACAATAAATTGTCCGCCGGTTTTTTCCCTGCTGGCATCGGCTGGTTTGTAGGCATTGTTTTTAATCACTTTCCACGAAGTATTTGTATCCACAATTCTTTCCGTTTCAGTGTTTCCCTGTAAAATAAACGCCGTTTGCAACGAATGTTGCGCCCAGGGTTTTAATCCGGCAAAATTCCAAACCACGGCAGCCAAAGTATTTTCTCCTGTTTTCAGATAAGCGGAAATATCAATACTTTCATAACGCCAGTGCATTAAATCGCCGCGTGCCGGGCCAAAACAAACCAGTTGGCCATTCACAAAAAGCCTGTAACGGTTATCAGCCGAAACGTGAATGATAAACTCTTTTGGAACTTCATTCAGGTTATAATTCTTTCGAAAATGATAAACGCCGTAATCCAACCCTGAATCATCGGGGTATGCAATCCACCGCGCCGACCAGTATTTGGTAAGCAAATCAGGGTTGATTTTAGACTTTGAAAGATTTTCGATTGCAAAAGAGGTTGTGGCAAGTAAAAGGAAAAGACCAAATAAGATTAATTTCATCGGTTTAAATTTTTATTATCAGATACAAAAGTGATTTATTTTTTCGTTTTTCAAGTCTTTACATAGTGTAAAAAGTAGTGGTATTTTAACCTTTGATCCTCCCGGCGAAATTCAGAACGAAATTGATTGGATGATGGTACTGGATGGGAAATGAATCCGGGTGTCGCGAATTCCATCCGCGATTCATTTGAAATCTAAATACGGCAATTGAAAATCGCCGCTCCCAAATCACCATCCACCAGATAGTCCGTTTTCCAGTGCCTTTTTATAATTTTCGAGGTTGAACTCGTACAGAAATGGCGCTTTGTGTGCACCACCTTTTTTGGTTTCCGGCAGTTTGGTGAGGATATCGAATGAAAGTATTTTTCGTTGAAAATTTCTCCTGTCAAGTGTTTTGCCCAAAATGGTTTCGTAAAGCGATTGCAGTTCGGGCATGGTGAATTTTTCAGGCATAAGACTGTAACCTATTGGCTGGTAGCTGATTTGCAACCGAAGCGTATTCAGCGCTTTTTGAACAATCAGGTTGTGGTCGAGCATTAACGTTCCAATTTCATCAAGACTCTTCCAAACGGCTTCTTCCGAAAAATAGTCGGGTACCGGAATCACTTTTGTAAAATCAACAAGCGCGTACATCCCAATCGAAATAAACCGTTTCTCAAACCATTCCATATCCGGATGGTCACCCGATTCAATTAAATCTTTCACAGCCGGGTTGGTTTTCGAACGTTTCGGTTCGCTGAAAACCCTGAACTGGTTCAGAAAAATTTCACCAACACCGGTCCTTTCATGCAAAACACGCGCGGCTGCTTCTTCCACGGTTTCGTTTAGTTTAACAAATCCACCCGGCAATGCCCATTCATGTGTGTATTTCATTTTAAGCAGCAAAACCTTAAGCTGGTTGTTATGAAAACCGAAAATTACACAGTCGAGCGAAATAGATTCAAGATATTCCGTAGCGTTAAAACCCATATTAAATTCTTTCTTTTCGATCTAAAATATAAATGACAAATTAACCAAATTCTTTTGTCATTTTTTTGATTTCAGGATTAAAAAAACTATTATTGTGTCAAACTAACGCATTAAAAATTAACCTGTAATTCTTCAGTTTATCACGATTAAAAAAACCAGTAAAATGAAACATCAACCGGCAAAAACCATCTTTCTGACAATCGGATTTATTTCCCTGCTTTTCTTTATCCAAAGTTGCGGCCCGAAATGGACAGAAGAAATCAAAGGCGATTTTAACATTGTAACCAATAAAGGCGGACAAACACTTGGATATTCGCCGAAATCGGGGGTGACACTCATCACCAAAAATGGCTTTGCATTTAAGGATTTGAATAAAAACGGAGAAATCGACATTTACGAAGACTGGCGTAAACCTTTGGACGAACGCGCCAAAGACCTGGCTGCAAAAATGACGGTTGAACAGATTGCGGGGCTGATGTTGTACAGCGGGCACCAGGCCCTTCCGGCGCAAGGAGGTCGCAGTCCGTTTGGAGCAACTACCTACAACGGAAAACCTTTTGCAGAAAGTGGCGCGAAAGCCAGCGATTTAAGCGATAATCAGATTAAATTTTTAACCGAAGATAACCTGCGGCATGTGTTGATTACGGTGGTGGAAAGTCCGGAGGTTGCTGCGCAATGGAACAACAACATGCAGGCGCTGTTGGAAGGAATCGGTTTGGGAATACCCGGAAACACGAGTTCCGACCCTCGTCACGGCAGCGATTCGTTCGCTGAATACAATGCCGGCGCCGGAGGTAAAATTTCGATGTGGCCCGGAACCCTTGGCATTGCTGCCACTTTCGAACCGATGGTGATGAAACAGTTTGGCGAAATTGCCGCAAAAGAATACCGCGCGCTGGGTATTGCAACTGCGCTCTCACCTCAAATCGACCTGGCAACCGAACCGCGTTGGAGCCGTTTCGACGGAACCATGGGAGAAGACCCTCATTTGGCGGCTGACATGGCCCGCGCTTATGTCGATGGGTTTCAGACTTCAACCGGCGCAAAAGAAATTAAGGGTGGCTGGGGCTTCCAAAGCGTGAATGCCATGGTAAAACACTGGCCGGGCGGCGGCCCGGAAGAGGGAGGACGCGATGGCCATTTTGGCTACGGCGCTTATGCCGTTTATCCCGGAAATCATTTTGCCGACCACCTGAAACCCTTTACCGACGGGGCTTTTAAACTCGACGGACCTACCGGAAGAGCATCTGCTGTGATGCCTTATTACACCATCTCGTACAATATCGACACGATGAATAATGAAAATGTGGGCAACGGTTTCAGCAAATACATCATCAACGATTTGCTGCGTGGCAAATATGGTTATGATGGCGTTTTGTGCACCGACTGGATGATTACCGCCGATGTGGCTGCTGTGGATATGTTTCAGGGAAAATGCTGGGGTGTTGAAAAACTTTCGGTGGCAGAAAGACATTACAAGGCAATTATGGCCGGAATGGATCAGTTTGGCGGAAACAATCAGATGGCGCCCGTGTTGGAAGCGTACAAAATGGGGGTGGCTGAATTTGATGAAGCGTTTATGCGTCAGCGTTTTGAGCAATCTGCTGTGCGTTTATTGAGGAATATTTTCAGGGTGGGTTTGTTCGAAAATCCTTATCTCGATGTTGTCGAAACCGAAAAAACTGTGGGCAATCCGGAGTTTATGAAAGCCGGTTTCGAAGCCCAGTTGAAATCGGTGGTACTGCTGAAAAACAAACAAAAAACTTTGCCTTTGCAAAAACAGTTGAAAGTTTTTGTTCCGCAGAAATACACGCCGGCCGGGAGCAACTGGTTTGGACAGGTAACCCCCGAGAATTGGAAAGATGCCGCAAACCCCGAAGTGATTAAAAAATATTTTGAACTGGTCGATTCGCCGGAAAAGGCAGATGTGGCGCTGGTCTTTATCGAAAGTCCGAAAGGCGGCACGGGTTACTTGCGCGACGATGTGGCTGCCGGTGGAAACGGTTATGTGCCTATCAACCTGCAATATAATCCATATACAGCCGAATTTGCCCGCGAAACAAGCATTGCCGGCGGAAGTATTTTTGAGGATTTTACCAACCGCAGTTACAAAGGCAAAAAAGGTTCGGCATCGAATATTTTCGATTTGCAAATGGTTACCGAAACCAAAGCCAAAATGGGTGAAAAACCGATAATTGTAATTATTGATGTGTCGAACCCAATGGTTTTCTCTGAAATCGAAAAAAGCGCCGATGCTGTTTTGGTACATTTTGGAGTACAGGATCAGGCTATCATGGATATTTTAACAGGAGCATTTGAACCATCGGGATTGCTGCCTTTCCAGATGCCGGCCAGCATGAAAACCGTTGATGAACAACTGGAAGATGTTCCGCGCGACATGGAATGTTTCACAGATTCAGAAGGAAATACCTACGATTTTGCTTTCGGGCTGAACTGGAGCGGTGTAATTTCCGACGAACGGGTGAACAAATACAAATAGTAAATTTGATGTATGATTAACAAAGTTCACCATATAGCAATTATCTGCTCCGATTACGAGGTTTCTAAAAAGTTTTACACCGAAATTCTGGGGTTGAAAATTATCAACGAAACTTACCGTGCAGAGCGAAAATCG
>Ga0100399_1003577_pt1 | contig 10875 bp, 11 predicted proteins | sample CryGeymeta201523_FD_81545 | JGI IMG/M metagenome (GOLD analysis project Ga0100399, IMG submission 81545) | Groundwater microbial communities from Crystal Geyser aquifers in Utah, USA - Crystal Geyser metaG 2015-23 | ecosystem: Environmental > Aquatic > Deep subsurface > Groundwater | place: USA...
AGGGATAAAAAGAGAATTTCACAAAAACAGAAGGACACTTTAAAAATTACAATCATGTTCAGCTATCAGACAAAACAAAAAGAGAGAACCGGAACAATTGTTCAACCAAAATTGAGAATTGGCCAACCGGGCGATAAATATGAACGTGAAGCAGATGCTGTTGCTGACAGGGTTATGAAAATGAACCAAAGTGAAACCATGCAGATGCAGCCCATTGAGGAGGAAGAAGTTATGCAGCCGAAATTGAGGATGCAGGCGATTGAAGAGGAGGAAGAAATGCTGCAGCCCAGGATTCAAATGAAATCCAGGGAGAATTTCGCAAATATGCAATCAGATACGAGTTTACCTGAAGAAACTCAGATTAAAATGGAATCGGCATTCGGAGAGGATTTTTCGAACGTTGAAATCAACAAGAATTCGAAAAATGCAAATGATTTAGGTGCACTTGCCTTCACACAAGGCGAAAACATCCACTTTGCAACAGGGCAATTTAACCCGCAATCAAAATCAGGGCAAGAACTAATTGGACACGAGTTGACACATGTTGTCCAACAAAGGCATGGAAGGGTAGCCCAAACCGCACAATTAAAAGGGTTATCTGTAAACCAGGATAAGAGGCTTGAGAACGAGGCAGATGTGTTAGGGAAAAAAGCATCACAGGCAAAATCGGCTGTAAATGATAATCTTACACCAAAGCAAGCGAATTCAATTCCCGGCGAAAATGGTGTTACACAATTTGCATTACCGGCGGTTATTGCTGCTATGGGGGCTGCGGAATGGCTTGCTGCCGGTGGTTTGGGATATTTAGTTGTCAATGATGCTGTAAGATCGGCATCTGGTGATGTAACTTATTCATTTGACGAGGTTGAAGGTGTTTTATTACCAGGAGGTGGAAATGATGTAGCAGCACATAAAACAGCCCATCCCGGTGCACAAATTTATGAAGCAACCCATTATTTTGCAATTTGGGGTGGTACAAGTGGTTCCAGAAAGATGGGAATAAAATTTGGCATTACATTTTTGTTTGATAATGCAGGTGCGATTGGGAATATATCATTGTCATTAATTGAAGTTTATGATTGGCCAGGTTGGGGAGGTAATTTAAACGTGAATATTACACCCCGAAGTTTAGCAAGGGGAAATGCTTCTTTTAGATTTACAATAAATATAGGGGAAGATAATTCTTGGTTTGTGAGTGATGATTCTGGTTCTGTAGAATTGATTTTAAGGGGCGGCGATGGAGACTTAAGTATAAGCGCAGATAATTATTATGGTCATAAGGAAATAAGTTAAAAATGAAAATTATATCGCAAATCGAAGTACTAATTAAAGCTAATTTTTTCAATTAAACAGACATGGATAAAACTGAAATTCATATTAATGATTTCTATAAGAATTATCCTGAGATTAATGCACCAAAAAATCGGTACAATAAAACCATTGACTTGAATTTTATAGGTTCCTTAACTTTAAAACTTACTATTAGTTATGATGCAAATGATAAATATGTCAGGATTACAGACATAGAAGCTTTAATTATGGAGAAAGAGGCTGGTTCTAAAACAGATGTAAGTATAAATACAAACAACTCGGTTCATGAAGGAAAACATGTAATGCGGGTTACAGTAAACTTTTCATACAACACATTTCTTAAAAATGAAGTAGGCAGCATTATATTCAAATTAACACAAAATGGAGATGTGGTTCAGTATGATAAAACCAATAATATATCAGAAATTCAGGTTGTTAATGGCGGCTATAATAAATAAACATCAAAAGTTTTATGTATAAGTTAGAGTCACTGCCCAAAAAGAATATTCCTAAAAGATTTGGTCAAAGTTTTGCACTTCAACCCAAACTAAAAATTAGTCAGCCTGGTGATAAATATGAAAGGGAAGCAGATACTGTTGCTGACAGGGTAATGAATATAGGACAAACCGATATTTTGCAAATGCAACCAGTGGAAGAGGAAAAAGAATTAATGCAGCCACAGATTCAAATGTCTAAGGGAAGTGGCGCAACTTTATTGCCCACTACAAATCATTTCATGAGTAATGTCATTGGCAATGATTTCAGCGATGTTCATGTTCATACCGATTCGGATACGGTTAAAATGAACCGACAATTGGGAGCGAGGGCGTTTACCTTTGGAAACGATATTTATTTCAACAGGGGAGAATACAGACCTGAAAATACAAATGGCAAAAGTTTGCTTGCACATGAGTTGACACATGTAGTGCAACAAAAAGGTTCAGTTGAAAAACCAATCCAATGCGATAGGACTGGAGACAGGGAAACAGAAAGAGAGGAAGAACGCGGTCGCAGGAGAAGGGATACCATAGGTGGCAGGGACAGAGGCAGGAGTCTTGGTGGGGATTTGGATTCAGATTGGGCTGGCAGGGCAATTTTGGGTAGATGGTTGACGGGAAGTGGAGATTGGAGAATTATCAATAATCCTGCATGGACTACATATATGATGAACAGCGCGTTATTGAGGCAACAACTGACAACAAAATTGCGCGAAGTTGTGAATAATGGTATTCAAACTGCCAATGCGCTTCATCAAGACCACTTTGCAGTTCATCAAACTTTTTCTGCCGTGGTCGAAAATGGCGAAGGCATAATCGGTTATCAATATTTGCACGGTACAAATGCCGATGTTGGTGGATTTGTAATTTGGGGTGAAGGTAGAATAATTAACATGCCGGGCAGGCAAAGAATGGTTATATTAAACCTCACTTATCAATGGAATGACATGATTGATCCAAATCCACAGTATCAAACCGATTCAATAAAAAGTATAATCGGGGAAATAATCACTCTTGGTCAGGCCGAATCCTACGAAATCCATATCTCATGGCCTGCATCTTCAACGGTTTTGGTTGATTCCTCCAACAGTATAATTACTACTGCGGGGTATCCGTTTTATTAGTAAGTCATTTTTTTAAAAATTGAATAAAATTACAATGGGAACAGATCAAGATATTATAGCTAATCCAGGCAGTCCTTTAAATTCCCCTTCCAAAAAATATATATTGAAGATTGAGGAAGAAATAATAGAGAACATTAAATACTTGAAATTTGTAATTCAGGACAATCAAAACGGACAAGTTTTTTACCCGAACGAATTGTTCGATAATCGGCACAACACCTTTTTTCTTTGGGACGATTCAGATAACGTTTGGGTGTATTCTGGTGATGTAGGAACTTATGTATGGGAACATAAACAATCAACTTGGATAAAAAAACATTATTCTGAGATAGATTCTTCACCACCCTATTTCCTTTCAAATAAATATCCCAAATTATTCAAAAAGTAATATTAAATGTATGTTTCAACTAAATCTGCTTGAAAAAAAGAATATTAAGAAAGGATTCGGTCAAAGTTTCGTTCTACAGCCAAAACTTAAAATTGGGCAGCCAGACGATAAATATAAACGAGAAGCTGATGGCGTTGCTGATAAGGTAATGAATGCAGGAAATAGCGAAACAATACTAATGCAAGCAATTGAGGATGAAGAGGAACCAATACAAATGAAATGTGCTAATTGTGAAAATGAAGAAGAAATGTTGCAACCAAAATTCATGCAACATGCACAATCTGATTCGGTTCCCGAAAATATTCAATCTCAAATAAACAACTCAAGGGGTTCAGGTACAGGTATGGTTAAGCAAACCAGATCATTTATGGAAAAAAGGTTTGGATCAAATTTTAACGAGGTAAATATCCATAACAATAACTCTTCGGCTCGTTTAAATAATCAACTTAATGCTCAGGCTTTTACAGTGGGAAACGACATTTTTTTCAACCGCGGGAAATACAATCCGGACAGCCATGCCGGAAAACTTTTACTTGCACATGAATTAACACATGTAGTTCAACAAAATGGAGGTGCGCAAAAAATTCAAAGAATGTCGGCTGCTGATGCTTTAACCATTGCCCAGGGCTTAAATACAACCTATCCGAATTGGTTAAATGTTTTGCCCGACTGTCCCTGCACCTACGATGAGGCAATGGCAAATCCCGATGTTTGGAAAGATTCAACCTCGCCTTTTAGTTCCTGGTTTCATCCGGGTGCCGCACATGATGTACGGACTAAACACGGTTATCGAACAATTCCTGATAGCAGCCACGGGCAACAATGTACTTATGATGATGAAGGTAAACTTATTACTTCGGGCCCCGGAGCCGGAACACCAGATGCCTGGTCGCCTGAAACTAATTTCTGGAATCACCAGAGTACAGATGTGGACACTTACAAAGCTATGGGATCAAATGTTTATGTAAGATATTGGACGCCAAACAACGGCAACAATTGCGAAGCAAATGTGGGCGGTGGCGGCAACGTATCATTAACACCCTCTTCCGAAGCAAAAATTGTAGCTATCCGCGATTTATTGTACGGCTGGACAAGTGAGGCTGACATCCGGGCAATCATTTCTATCCTGGCAAGAGTAACTTCGCGAACAGAAATGAGTGCCATTCGAGGTGATATTGCACCTATTTTGGTAAGTAATTTGAGTGATATTGGCGATCGAACTCGTATAAGGGTTGCTTTAGCAAGATTATAGAAATGAATACAGCATCAATAATAAAACACAAGCCTGCTCCAAATCCGTCATTGCACAGAGAAGTGCAGAAAATTCAGGAAAAAAGGCTGGTTGAATCTTCGTTTGAAAATCAATTTGATGCTGAATCCGGAAATTTAACTATGGTATCTGCTGTTGAAAAATGGCAAATGAAACCGTCCCTAAATGCCCCTATGATTAATTTAAAATGTGCCGAATGTGAAGAGGAGGAAAAACTTCAAATGCAAGTTGAAGGAGAAACCATGCAAATGAAAACCGGAAGAGATTTTTTATATGCAGGAAATCAATTTGCCTCGCAAGATTTGAATCAGACATTGAACAATTCAAAAAACAATGGTCAGCTTTTGCCGAAAAATTTGGGACAGAATTTTGGAAACAAAATAGGCGCTGATTTTAGCAAAGTTAAACTTCATACCGATAACAGTGCAGAACAAATGAACAACGAGTTGGGGGCGCAGGCATTTGCACATGGCAACCACATTTATTTTAACAAAGGAAAATACAACCCGACAAGCGCACAGGGCAAACATTTACTGGCACATGAACTCACACACGTTGTTCAACAAGGTGCCTCGGAAAAAAAGATAATGAAATTCGGATCCGATGAACACCGGAGAATTGGAGAAACCACAACAACAAACAATACTTTGGTAACTGGTTTCGGGAGAATTTCATTTGGGGAAATGATTGCACTTGGTGATTATTTTGAAAATGTTGAAGAGATGGCCCGAATATCGGAAATGTATATGGGGACATTTGGCGACGATCAGATTAGATATGCGTTGCATCTCGTAAATCCAGCAAACCGTCCCGATCCACATGTGAGTCAATCTGTTATAGATGAAGTGATGAACAGGTATTACCGATTGGCAGCCAGAAATGAAACCCATTTTTCAACTGGCAGCAGACAGGGTAACAGTAACAGGGAAAAATATATAAGTATGCACACCCAAGCGATTCAAGATGCATTTTCAGAAGGGAGCAATCCTCTTGTAGTGAGGCGTTGGACTTGGGATGCCCGCGAAGGATTTGCCCAACATTTTCTAACCGATGCCTTTTCTTCAGGGCATATTCGGACACCACGCGGTGATATTACCCACCACTGGAGTTCTTTGTACCCCAATTTCTCAAGAAATCTTGTTGGTATGATTAGTTGTTACATGGCCAGCCATATCAACGAAAGGGACAATGTTGGCTATTTAATGACAGTTAATGGCCTTGCCGGAAGCATTGCTCCTGTAATACAACAACAGGCGGGCAATGTACTGGCAGCATTTTCTATTGGCGATCTCATTTCGAAAGTACTCCACGATGCCGATAATGCGGGCTTAGATGTGATTAGCCCAAGAGACATTGGTGGCGCTGCAAACTTTAGGTGGAGGGCAGTTGGCGATGAACATTTATTTCCGGCGGCAGGTTCAACTGCAAGCACTGCCCAGCAGCAAACACAGCAAATGGTGCAGGAAGCATCGCGGATTAGCTACGCAGAAGGAAGACAAGCATACACGGCAGGGATAAATTCCGACTTTTCTGCTCGCACCAGATTGCTGAACCCTGCAAATTTTGGGGCTTTGCCTTTTATTCCAGCGGTGGACGCAAGTTCGACAACAAATGCCACTTATTTATGGAGGGTCAATAATATTGCATCGTTGCCAGCTAATATTCGGTCTCTGATTGTGGCTGCATTTAGTCCGGGAACAGAAATCAGGCATGAATTAGATTCAATGAATGTTGCCTGCATAACACAGAATTCCGGATTTGACCTGCATACAAGGGATGCATTCCTTTGTTTTAAGAATCATTTTCTTTCAAATATATGGCAAACAATTGTTGATGTTGCTAACGGTAACTTGTGCCCGCCCGGACAAAATGATCCATGTCCGACAATCAGAAATAGTTGTCCGTAGAAAAAAGCAATAACTATTCTTAAGAAATCACTAAATTGAATAATTATTAGAATAGTACGAGATTTTGAAATCAATTTTAAATGTACCAGTTTAATACAGTTCAGGTCAGTAAAATCCCCGGTGGAGGCAGAAAGTTTCAACCCAAACTAAAAATTAGTCAGCCTGGCGATAAATATGAAAGGGAAGCAGATACTGTTGCAGACAGGGTAATCAGAATGAGTGAACCCGAAAGTTTTCAAATGCAACCGGTTGAGGAAGAAGAGGAAACCATTCAAATGCTGCCAAGCGAACAGGTAACGGTTCAAATGAACCGGCAGCTTGGCGCACGGGCATTTACGCACGGGAAAAACATATATTTTAATTCCGGGGAATATAATCCGGCAAGTTCTGAAGGAAAACGACTGCTGGCCCATGAATTGGTTCATACAATCCAACAATCAACGACATTCAACAGCAATGGTAATGGGACAATTTTCAGGGAAACCGGAGATGAACAAACCTCGCAAGTAATTCGTACCCTTACAAATGCACGTTTTATTGGTAATCGCGTATTGGAGCGAATTCTCTCAGGTCAAATTTCGGGTCTTTCTTCCAGACATAATGGTAGTCGGGGCGCTGTTTCAATAATTCAACAGGCACTCGTTGATCTGGGATTTGAGCTTCCCATGCATCTGGTTGACGGGCAGTATGGGACTGAAACGGAACAGGCCCTGAGTCAGTTCCGTAATCGATACGGCCCTTCTGACGGGAATCAATTGGATGGGGATACATTGGCCACCCTTGATAGAGTGGCTCCGTTACCCGGTGCAAGACAAGAGCACACTGTGGACTATGAACGCCTGCTTTCTGATAACCGATTAGACATAACTGTTGCAATTGGTGCAACGGATACAAATGTTTTGCGCGAGATAGGTACCAACAGATATGAGGATACCGGACGGCCAACTGAGGACTTAATGGCCGAACGTTTTCGAACATGGTTGCGGGGACAGGGATTTGAACTTGAGCTAATGGGTTGGTCGGGAAACGAGTACTGGAAACGAACACGTACATTTATCTGGACTAATTCGGTGGGAATTCAGGAAAGCCGGGAAATTGATATTTGGATCAACATGGTCGTACCGGGTGAAGGAGCTGCAAGTGAGTTCAGGCAAGGACTTAGTCAGGACGAGATAACGATTTACACAGGACATGCCCGTTACGGCTCCGGGCCGGATTTTGATGCTAAGGCAAGTCCCCTGGAAAACTTCAGAATCGGTATCGATACAGCACTTCAGGCTGCCGGTCGTCGCACACGTGTTGAAGAAGCACGGCATCATGGCGTTGCTATTGACGAGGAACATGATTTGCTGGAAATGACTCAGAGCGGGGAGTTGGATACGGATCGTTATCGGGTACTTTTCTTCAATGCTTGTACTTCTCTGGCATATCTGGACGAAATCAGGGAACATATAGGTAGTCCTGAAAATGTTGATGTAATCGCCACACGCAGACCGTCGATGTTCTCGACATTAGAATCTGGAGTGGGCCTCGAGGAAACTCAACGTTTTTTAGAAGGGGTATTTACAAGTGAGTCCGTAGAATCGGTTATCGGCGGTTTAAACGAAATCCAGCGCCAAAGACATGGAGCAAGTGCCAGTTTCCCAAGAGGCGGTGTTTATGCCAGTTCCGGTATGGGCGACAATCCTTTGGCTCCTTGATTAAACAAAAGGGTATTTTGGTGGTAACAACGTTTTGAAAATATCTCAACAATAAATTGTTAATAGTTTAAATAAAAACTTAGGTATCTGTTTGATTAATTTGCAAAAAAGTATTTTCTTTGCACTCCGTTTGAAGAAAGCGTATATTTTGAACATTAAGAAATAATATAAAGATGTCACGAGTTTGTCAGATAACAGGTAAAAGAGCAATGGGTGGTAACAATGTTTCGCACTCGAAAAGGAGAACGAAGAGAAAGTTCGATGTAAACCTGTTTAAAAAGAAGTTTTTTTTACCCGATGAAAATCGTTGGGTATCTTTAACAGTTTCAGCAGCAGGTATTCGTACCATTAATAAAAATGGATTGAATGCCGCTTTGAAAAACGCACGCGAAAAAGGTTTAGTCGAAAAAATTTAAAGAATTTCAGAAATGGCTAAGAAAAGTAAAGGAAACAGAATTCAGGTGATTATGGAATGTACCGAGCATAAAACCAGTGGCATGGCCGGTACCTCGAGGTATATTACCACCAAAAACAGAAAAAACACAACTGAACGGTTGGAATTAAAAAAGTACAACCCGATTTTGAAAAAGGTAACAGTACATAAAGAAATTAAATAGTTTAAGTCATGGCAAAGAAAACAGTTGCATCATTACAAAAAGGTGAAGGTAAAGGTTATGCAAAAGTGATTAAATTGGGCAAATCACAAAAAACCGGAGCTTACATTTTTAAAGAAGAAGTTATTCCAAACGATGAAGTTGCAGGTTATTTTTCAAAATAAGCCTGAATCTTTAAGGTTCTCATTTCATAAAACAAAAAAAGCTTTCATCGCAGGTGAGAGCTTTTTTTGTTTTATAGATTAAGGATAACAACCAAACAAAAAATTATTATTTTAGTCGCTGAAAATCAATAAATTATGGGAATATTTGGGTTTTTTGACAAAAAGAAAAAGCAAAATCTCGATGAGGGGCTTGCCAAAACGAAAGAAAGCGTTTTTGTAAAATTAGGCCGGGCAGTTATTGGTAAGTCGAAAGTTGATGATGAAGTACTCGATAACCTGGAAGAAGTTTTAATTTCATCGGATGTGGGGGTTGATACGACCCTGAAAATTATTAAGAGGATTGAAGAAAGGGTCGCGCGTGATAAATATATGGGTGTTGATGAGTTGAATAAAATATTGAAAGAGGAAATTACCGCACTTCTGGATGAAAATAACTCGAACGATGTTTCGGATTTCGATTTGCCGAAAATTGAGGGACCGTATGTAATTATGGTGGTTGGGGTGAATGGCGTCGGAAAAACCACAACTATCGGGAAATTGGCCTACAATTTTAAACAGGCGGGTAAATCGGTTGTGCTTGGCGCTGCCGATACTTTCAGGGCGGCAGCAATCGAACAGCTCGAAATATGGGCAAAACGCGTTGGTGTTCCGATTGTGAAACAAAAAATGGGTTCCGACCCCGCTTCGGTAGCTTACGACACAATTGCCTCAGCCAAGGCATCGGGCGCCGATGTGGTAATCATTGACACAGCGGGCCGTTTGCACAACAAAGTAAACCTGATGAACGAGATGTCGAAAATTAAAAAAGTGATGCAGAAAATTATTCCCGAAGCGCCGCACGAAGTTTTGCTGATTTTGGATGGTTCAACAGGTCAGAATGCTTATGAACAGGCCAAACAATTTACACTTGCAACCGAAGTTACCGCACTGGCCCTCACTAAACTCGATGGAACCGCAAAGGGTGGGGTAGTGATCGGAATTTCAGACCAGTTTAAAATTCCGGTTAAATACATCGGGATTGGTGAAAAAATGGAGCACTTGCAAATATTTAGAAAACGCGAATTTGTTGAATCACTATTCTCTTAAAAAAGGGGTAATCAATTTAAATACAGGAATTTCATCAGATGAAGTTAAGTTCACAGTTCCGGCAATTACCAGTTTTTTGTCGGGAATGATGAGTAAAACAGCCCCGCCACCGGTTACCCCGCCACCTCTGCCATAAGATATTTCGCCCTTGTTATTTCTGAGTAAAAGCCAACCGTTAGCCATGGTTGGCGGAAAATCTCCCATTAATTCAACGGGGTCAAATAACCGCTTTTTTATTTGATCCGGAATTACATCAGAATATAAAATGGCATTTCCAAGTTTCACAAGGTCTTCTGCATTTGAAAGCAACCCTTCTGAAGGGGCACGAAACCGCAAATCTCTGAATGTGGCATTTATAACCTGCGAAACCATGTTGTAATCGTAAAAATCGGTGCGCCCGATTATGGTTCTAAACGGATTGTCAACCTCGGTGTTGGTTAGTTTTAATGTGTCGGTTACGTAATTTTTTAATAATTCAGGAAAAGTTTTTCCGGTAGCTTTTTCCATAACTGCGCCCAGTAAGTTGTAATTAAATGCACTGGGATTCTCATACCAGCCAGGAATGCCGTTCAGCGGTTCATTTTTAAACAAATCCAGTCCGGTGTGAATAGTAGTATTTAATCTGGCCCAATCCAATTCATCATCAGTGGATTCTCTGATTCCCGATGAATGATTAACCAGTTGACTTATGGTTATTTTTTGCTGGGAATCATTAAAAACTGAAAGCGGATAATCGGTTAAATAATGTTGCACACTTGAATCGGGGTGCAAAGTGCCATCTTCAACCATCATCTGGTAAATTAATGAGGTAAAT
>Ga0100399_1003658_pt1 | contig 10768 bp, 10 predicted proteins | sample CryGeymeta201523_FD_81545 | JGI IMG/M metagenome (GOLD analysis project Ga0100399, IMG submission 81545) | Groundwater microbial communities from Crystal Geyser aquifers in Utah, USA - Crystal Geyser metaG 2015-23 | ecosystem: Environmental > Aquatic > Deep subsurface > Groundwater | place: USA...
ACCTCGCGATACGCCATGCATGACTCGGGGACAATATGAATCGCTACTTCTTTATTGTTTGGGACTTTCACCCGTCTTCTCCTTGCCGGTTTTTACCGGCGCACTCACTTTGAATCGCACCCGGTTGTGGCTATTACGTTGACAAATATTGATCTTTCGTCACGAATTTAGCGTCTTCCCCCTTGGAAAAGCGGTTTTTTCCCAGTAGCATCCGCACCAACCAGCAAGGGCGATGTCTTTTCTGGTCATTGTTCAACCCTCAACAGGACACACACTATGGCAACTGCAAAAAAAGCACCAGCAAAAAAAGCTGCTCCCGCAAAGAAGGCCGCCCCGGCCAAAAAAACGGCTCCGGCCAAGAAGGCCGCCCCGGCTAAAAAAGTAGTGGCGAAAAAAGCGGCTCCGGCCAAAAAAGTAGTTGCCAAAAAAGCGCCCGCCAAAAAACGCGCTGTCAACGCCGCGTTCATGAAGGCGCTGACGCCCAGCAGCGCACTGGCCGCGATCGTCGGCGGCAAACCGTTGCCGCGTACCGAAGTGGTCAAGCAGATGTGGGTTTACATCAAGAAAAACAAACTCCAAGACGCGATCAACAAGCGCATGATCAACGCCGACGCCAAGCTCAAGGAAGTGTTTGGCAAAGCGCAGGTCACCATGTTCGAGATGGCCGGCTTGATTGGCAAGCACCTGAAGTAAATTTTTTGAGACTTCAGTTGAAAGGCCGGCGTAAGCCGGCCTTTTGTTTGTGGCATCATCGCAGCCATAACAAAACCATCTGCCTTCGATGCTGCGTTTTCTACTGACCCGCTTCAGCCTGGTCATCCCGACCTTCATCGGCATGACGCTGGTGGCTTTCTTCCTGATTCGGCTGGTCCCCGGCGACCCCATCGAAACCCTGGCTGGCGAGCGTGGCATCGACGCCGCGCGCCACGCCGAACTGCTCAAGGTTTATGGCCTGGATCGCCCGGTGATGGTGCAGTATGGCGTCTATATCAGCCGTGTGTTGCAGGGCGATCTGGGCACGTCCATCATCACCCACGCGCCGGTGCTGCAAGAATTCAAGTCACTGTTTCCAGCCACGATTGAACTGGCCTTGGCGGCGATGTTGTTTGCGCTGGTGATCGGCATTCCGGCAGGTATCTTGGCAGCGGTCAAGCGCAATACGATTCTGGACCACGGCGTCATGGGTGTGTCGCTCACCGGTTATTCGATGCCGATCTTCTGGTGGGGCCTGTTGCTGATCCTGCTGTTTTCGGTGCGGCTCGACCTTACGCCAGTGTCCGGGCGCATTGCTGTCGAGTATTTCATTGAGCCCGTCACTGGCTTTTTGCTGGTCGACACCTGGCTGGCCGGTGACAAAGACGCGTTCTGGTCGGCAGTGAGTCACCTGATTCTGCCAATGATCGTGCTGGGCACCAATCCGCTGGCAGTTATCGCGCGCATGACGCGATCGAGCATGCTCGAAGTGCTGGGCGAAGATTACATCCGCACTGCCCGCGCCAAGGGTTTGTCCAACCTGCGCGTGGTGGCCGTGCATGCGCTGCGCAACGCGCTGATTCCCGTCATTACCGTGATTGGGTTGCAAATCGGCGTGCTGTTTACCGGTGCGATCCTGACCGAAACCATTTTTTCGTGGCCCGGTGTGGGCAAGTGGATGGTTGAGGCCATTGGTCGGCGCGACTACCCGGTCTTGCAAGGCGGCATTTTGTTGCTCGGCGGCATGGTGATGCTGGTCAATCTGCTGGTCGATGTCACTTACGGCATCATCAACCCGCGCATTCGGCATTGAGGTCGGGTCATGGCCACACTGACTGACACTGACGCCAACACCTTTTTGCCGCAGCACCCGTTGCGCGAGTTCTGGGACTATTTTTCAAGCAACAAGGGCGCGGTGGTCGGCCTGATCATCGTGCTGCTGGTGCTGTTGCTGGCCGCATTTGCGCCGTGGATTGCACCCTATGCGCCCGACGCCACCGACCCCAGCGTCTTTCTGGTGCCTCCGGCCTGGCAGACGGGCGGCAGCGCCGCACACCTGCTCGGCACCGACGCCATTGGCCGCGACATCCTGTCCCGCCTGATCCACGGCGCGCGCCTGTCGCTGGCCATTGGTTTGATGGTCGTCACCTTGTCGGTGGTGCTGGGCGTTGTGCTGGGTCTGACGGCGGGCTACTTCCGCGGCGTTTTTGAGGTGACGGTGATGCGCATCATGGACATCATCCTGACGCTGCCCAGCCTGTTGCTGGCCATCGTCATCGTCGCCATCCTCGGCCCGGGCCTGGTCAACGCCATGCTGGCGGTGGCGGTGGTGGTGTTGCCGCATTACGTGCGCATCACGCGCGCTGCGGTCATCTCCGAGATGAGCCGCGACTACGTGACTGCCGCGCGCATGAACGGCGCCGGCCACCTGCGCCTGATGTTTTCCGAGGTGCTACCCAACTGCACTGCACCGTTGATCGTGCAAGCGTCACTGGGTATCTCTGCAGCGATTCTGGATGCCGCCGCCTTAGGCTTTCTGGGGCTGGGCGCCCAACCGCCGTCGCCGGAATGGGGCACGATGCTCGCTGATGCGCGCGAATTTGTGCTGCGCGCCTGGTGGGTGGTCACCTTCCCCGGCCTGGCAATTTTGATCACGGTGTTGGCCTTTAACTTGCTGGGTGATGGCCTGCGCGACGCGTTTGACCCCAAGCTCAAACGCTGACGAAGGTTCGCCAATGGCATTACTGGAAATTGAAAATTTGTCGGTGCGGTTTCCGTCCAAAACCGCAGTCATGCATGCTGTCGATGGTGTGACGCTGTCGCTCGACGCCGGTGAGGTGCTGGGCATTGTCGGCGAATCGGGCTCGGGCAAAAGTGTCACCATGATGGCTTTAATGGGGCTGGTGGCATACCCTGGTCAGATCAGCGCGAGCAGCCTGAGTTTTGACGGCCACAATCTGTTGCACCTGTCTGACAGCCAGCGCCGCAAGGTGATTGGCAAGGACATGGCGATGATTTTCCAGGACCCTACCACCAGCCTGAATCCGTGTTTTACCGTCGGCTTCCAGATGGCCGAGTCGCTGCAGCTACACCTGGGGCTGGACCGAAAGGCGGCGCACAAGCGCTCGATTGAGTTGCTGGAGCAGGTCGGCATTCCTGCGCCCGAAAGTCGCCTGGGCATTTACCCGCATCAGCTCTCTGGCGGCATGAGCCAGCGGGTGATGATCGCCATGGCGATTTCATGCAACCCCAAACTGCTGATTGCCGACGAGCCCACCACCGCACTGGACGTAACGATTCAGGCTCAAATACTCGACCTGCTGCGCACCTTGCAAAAAGACCGCAACATGGCGCTGGTGCTGATCACGCACAACATGGGCGTAGTCAACGAAATGGCGCAGCGCGTGGCGGTAATGTACGCCGGCCAAGTCATGGAAGAGCGCAGCGCGCGCGACATGTTTGGCAGGCCGCAGCACCCCTACACCGAAGCACTGTTGGCGGCCATGCCCGAGCGCAGCGACGGTTCTACCCGCCTGGCCACCATTCCTGGCATGGTACCCGGGCTGTACGACCGCCCGGCGGGTTGTCTGTTTGCACCGCGCTGCCAGTACGCCAGCGTGTATTGCCGCAGCGAACGGCCCATCTTGCGCGATTGGCGAGACGGCCGGGTCTGCTGCCACACGCCCATGGCCACGAACCCGGTGGTCAGAGAGGTGAAGACATGAGCGCGGTTGCACAACCGGTGGTCGTCGCGCGCGACCTCAAACAGGTCTACACCATCAGTCATGGCGCCTTTCACATAGCAGACCAGTTGCAGGCGGTCAGTGGCGTGTCGTTTGCCATTGAAGCGGGCAAAACACTGGCAGTCGTGGGCGAATCAGGCTGTGGCAAATCGACATTGGCGCGCATGGTGTCGTTGATAGAAACGCCCACCGCGGGTGAGCTCAAGCTCGGGCGCGTCGATGTTCTGCGCGCCAGTACCGCAGAGCGCCACGCACTGCGTCGCACGGTGCAGTTGGTGTTTCAAAACCCTTACGGTTCGCTCAATCCGCGCAAAAAGATCGGCGCTATTCTTGAAGCGCCTCTGGAAATCAACACCACGCTCGACGCAACGCAGCGCGCCGAACAGGCCAAAGCCATGCTGGCGCTGGTGGGCTTGCGTCCGGAGCACTACGACCGTTACCCGCACATGTTCTCCGGTGGCCAGCGCCAGCGCATTGCCATTGCCCGCGCGCTGATGCTCAAACCCGCTTTGATCGTCGCCGACGAACCGGTCAGCGCGCTGGATGTGTCGATCCAGGCGCAGGTGCTCAATTTGTTGGCTGATTTGCAGCATGCACTTGGCCTGGCGTATCTGTTTATTTCGCACGACCTGGGCGTGGTGCGCCACATTGCCAGCGATCTGCTGGTGATGTACCTCGGCCATGCCATGGAACAGGGCGACAAGCGCACCATTTTTGCGCAGCCGCTGCACCCCTACACGCAAGCGCTGTTGGCGTCCACACCCGGCATTGTCGGCTCAGGGGTGTCGCGACAACGCATTGTGCTCAAGGGCGAACTGCCCTCGCCGCTCAATCCGCCCAGCGGTTGTGTGTTTTGTACCCGCTGTGCCCATGTAACCGCACAATGCGAGTCGCAGCGCCCGGTGCTGCGCGAGCTTGCTGGCAGACAAATTGCTTGTCACCACGCTGAACAATTTATCCAACCCGCTGCTGTTGCAGCATCCACTTGACAGGAGTCCACAAGATGACTTTTTCAACCCCTATTGCGCCCAGCCGCAAATTCAAACACGCCGCGTTGTGTGCGCTGGCGCTGCCCGCGCTGATGGCCACCGCTAGCGTGTCGGCCAAGACGCTGGTGTACTGCTCCGAGGGCAGCCCGGAAAACTTTTACCCTGGCATCAATACCACCGGCACCTCGTTTGACGCTGGCGTTCAGATTTATGACACCCCGGTGCAGTTTGAGCGTGGCGGCACCAAGGTGTTACCGGCCCTGGCGCAAAGCTGGGACGTCTCCAAAGACGGCAAGCAATACACCTTTCACCTGCGCAAGGGCGTGAAATGGCACAGCAACAAGAACTTCAAGCCAACGCGCGACTTCAACGCCGACGACTTCATCTTCTCGATCGAGCGCCAGTGGAAGAAGGAAGACCCTTACTTCAAGGTCACCAGTTCCAACCACTCGTACTTTGACGACATGAACATGCCGGCGCTGTTGAAGTCGGTGGACAAGGTCGACGACTACACCGTCAAGATCACCCTCAACGCGCCGGAGGCGCCGTTCCTGGCCAACATGGCGATGCCACACAACGGCGTGCAGTCCAAGGAATACGCCATTGCCATGCTCAAGGCCGGCACGCCTGAAAAAATTGACCAGGAACCCATTGGCACCGGCCCGTTCTCCCTGATTCAGTACCAGAAAGACGCGCTAATCCGCTACAAGGCCAACCCGCAATACTGGGCCGGCAAGGCCAAGATTGATGATCTGATTTTTGCCATCACCCCGGATGCCTCGGTGCGCTGGGCCAAGCTGCAAAAAGGCGAATGCCACGTCATGCCCTACCCGGCACCCGCGGACGTACCAGCCATGCGCAAAGACCCCAACGTGAAGGTGCTGGAGCAACCCGGCCTGAACGTCGGCTACCTGGCGTACAACACCACCAAGAAACCGTTTGACGACGTGCGTGTGCGCAAGGCCGTCAACATGGCGCTGAATAAAAAAGCCATCGTTGACGCGGTGTACCTGGGCACCGGCATCCCGGCCATCAACCCGATTCCACCCACATTGTGGTCTTACAACAAGGCCGTCAAGGACGACGCCTACAACCCGGCTGAAGCCAAAAAACTGCTGGCTGCGGTCGGCCTGAAAGACGGCTTCAGCACCGACCTGTGGGCCATGCCGGTGCAGCGCCCCTACAACCCCAACGCCAAGCGCATTGCCGAGCTGATGCAAGCCGACCTGGCCAAGGTCGGCATCAAGGCCGAAATCAAGAGCTTTGAATGGGGCGAATACCGCAAGCGCATGCAAAACGGCGAGCACCAGATGGGCATGCTGGGCTGGACCGGCGACAACGGCGACCCGGACAACTTCCTGAACGTGCTGCTCGGCTGCGCGTCGGCCAAATCCAACGGCTCCAACGTCGCCAAGTTCTGTTACCAGCCTTTTGAAGACCTGATCCAGAAGGCCAAAGTCACCGCCAACCAGGCCGAGCGTACCAAGCTTTACGAAAAAGCACAGGTCATCTTCAAAGAGCAGGCACCGTGGTTCACCATCGCGCACGCGGTGGCGCTCAAGCCCGTGCGCAAGGAAGTGGTTGACTTCAAGATCAGCCCATTTGGTACCCACGTGTTTTACGGTGTCGATATCGCCAAATAAGCGCAGCCACTGCACCACAAAAAAGCCAGCGCAAGCTGGCTTTTTTTATGAAGAAAAATTTGCCTCTGGCCCTTGACGAGCAAGCGCAGATAGCTACTTTTAAAAGAGCACTTCTATTATCGTCTGTCAAGCAGCCTGGCCATCGCAGCCTGGTTGATATCGTCCAGGCTTGCGCGCGTGGTAATGGCTTGCGGCTCCTGCATCATCTCGATCAGTGTGCCCTGCGGCCGCGCCAATGCGGCGATCAACTCGGTTTCGAACTGGTCCGCGCGGGTGATGCGCACACCGGCATAGCCATAGGCTTGCGCCAACGCGCAAAAGTCAGGGTTGCGCAGCGCTGAGCCACTTTCACGCTGTGGGTATTCACGCTCCTGGTGCATGCGGATAGTGCCGAGCATGCCGTTGTTGAGCAACAGGATGATGGTCTTGGCGCCATATTGCACGGCAGTGGCGAGCTCTTGCCCGTTCATCAAAAAGTCGCCGTCACCCGTAATGGTGAACACGGTGCGCCGGGTAACGAGCGCGGCAGCAACGCCAGCGGGCACGCCGTAACCCATCGCGCCGTTGGTCGGCGCCAGCTGGGTCTTGTGGCCCTTGGCCAGCCCGTGATAACGGTAAAACCGGTGCAGCCAGCTGGCGTAATTGCCCGCGCCATTGGTCAGCATCGCATCTGTTGGCAAATGCTGGTGCAAGGCGGCTATCACCTGCGCCAGCTGGGTGACACCGCGCTCGGTATCGGCAGGCAGGCGCTTGATCTGCGTCGGTTGCAGATTGGCCTCGTATTCGCTGTGGCAGGCGCTGGTCCAGCTCTCCCAAGGTACACCTGTTGACGCAGGTTCCAGCGTCAACAGGGCCTGCGCCGCAGCGGGCATGGTGGCCTGAATCGCCATACTGGCCTGAAACACCCGGTTGAGCTCCTCGGCGCTGGGGTGAATATGCACCAGCGTCTGCGCCGGTTGGGGCGCGTCGATCAGCGTGTAGCCGTTGGTGGTGATCTCACCCAGGCGCACGCCCAGCGCCAGGATCAGATCCGCCGCGCCAATGCGTTCGGCCAGTTTGGGGCTGATGCCCAAACCGACGTCGCCAGCGTAAAGCGGATGGTGGTTGTCAAACGTGTCCTGACAGCGAAACGCGTTGGCCACGGGCAAGCGCCACTTCTCGGCAAAACGCTGCAACGCCTGCGCCGCTTCGGGCGACCAGCCAGGGCCACCGGCAATAGCCAAAGGCTGCTTCGCTTTCAGCAGCATTTCACGCAGTTCTGCCAGGGTGTAGCGGCCAATATGTGACTCAACAGCGTGCAGCTTTGGCAACGCTTGGGGTGCCAGCGCACGGCCAGACAGCGGCTCCACCACGCTGGCGAGCATGTCCTCGGGCAGCACCAGCACCACCGGACCGGGACGGCCGTTCATGGCCGTCGCAAAGGCCCGTGCGACATATTCAGGCAGGCGCGACGCGTTGTCAACGCGCTCGACCAGCTTGGCCAGGCCCTTGGTACTGGGGCCAAAGAAGCTGAGGTAATTGAGCTCCTGAAAGGCCTCGCGGTCGCGCGTGTCGCTGGCCACGTCACCGACCAATAGCACCATTGGCGTGCTGTCCTGGTAAGCAGTATGCAGCCCGATGGACGCGTTGGTGGCACCAGGCCCGCGGGTAACAAAGCAAACGCCCGGGCGACGAGTCAGTTTGCCATGCGCCTCGGCCATGAACGAGGCACCGCCCTCTTGCCGGTTGGTAATGAAGGTAATCTGCTCACGGTACTGGTAAAAGCCGTCGAGCGCAGCCAAATAGCTTTCGCCTGGTACGCCAAAGACGTGGGTGACGCCTTGTTCGATCAGACATTGCACCAACAGGTGGCCCGCGATTTGAGGAAGGGGTTGAGGTTTCATACCGCTATTGTGTGTCAGAGCACCCGAAATTCAAACACTGCGCCGACCGACACCCAACGCGGCGACGACGCTAAGCAACAGCACCAGCGCAGCGCCCAGCAGCGTGGCGGCGTACCAGCCACGGTCCATGAACGCGCCAAAAATCAGCGGCGAGATGGCAAAGCCGGTATCAAGCCCCGAATACACCAGGCCATAAACGCGCCCCGTGGCACCTTTGGGCGTGGCCTTCTTGATCATCATGTCGCGCGACGGCCCGCCAATTCCAACGGCCAAGCCAGTGGCAGCCAGCACCGTCATGGTCAGGCCGGCGCCAAACCAAGCGGAGGCGCACAGCGCCAGCAACAACGCCGCCACTGTCATGCAAATGGCCACCACGCGGTCACTGTGGCGCGAATGCGTCGCCACAAAACCGCCCACAAACATACCCACAGCGCCACACAACATGTAAGCGGTCAGCGTCAGGGTGGCGGATTCAAAAGAGACACCTTGCAACGCTTTCAGGATCGACACCGAAAAACTCTGTACCACCGCCAGCGTCATGGTTGAGAGCAAAAAGAACGCAAAGCACCACCACACCACCGGCTGTTTCATGAATGCCATGCTGTGTTCCACTGGTACATCGGGATGCCGCGCGACCACCTGCGTGCTGAGCTTGTCACGGTTGATAAACAGCAGCGCCAGCACCGCCAGGTACAAACCGGCAGCGGCCAGGTACGCCATTCGCCAGTGGCTCAAGGCCGTGACAGTGGCAAAAAACACCGGCGCAGCGGCCCAGCCCAGATTGCCGGTCAGTCCGTGTGTGCTGAACGCGTGCCCGAGCCGGGGCGCGGAGACGCGTTGATTGAGAATAGTGAAATCCACCGGGTGAAAAGTAGCGTTGGCCAACCCCGCCAATGCCGCCACCGCCAGCAACCCGCTGTAGCCGGTCACCATCGACGCCAGCACGCTGGCCAGCACAAACAGCCCAAGCGCAGCAAACAGCAAGGGCCGGGCACCCAGCTTGTCGACGACAAAACCGGACGACGCCTGCCCCACCCCCGAGACCACAAAAAACACGCTCACCAGCGCGCCGAGCTGCGAAAAACTCAAGCCAAACTCGGTCATAAAGACCGGAAACAAGGGCGGCAACAGCAAGTGGCCAAAATGCGAGGCCGCGTGGGCCAGACCCACCAGGCCAATCACCTGGGCGTCCTGGCGCAGCGGTACAGTGGAAAGCGTGAGTGCGGATGCGGTCATGGGCGGATGTTAAGCCTCCAGAGTGCGCATAGAAATGCGGCGATGCGGACACTGTCGTCATGATCAATGGGTTGACGGCACAAAGCTGTACAGTAACCCAGCTAACCGGTAAGCTTGCCCGCGTGAAAACCACCCTCGATTTACCCGACGAACTGGTGCGCGAAATGAAGTTGCGTGCCCTGATGCAAGGTCGCACCCCGGCAAGCGACCCAACTCTCGCCCGATTCACCGATTCAAATCAATGAAAACGGTTTTTCGCGGTGGCGATAACGCCCCGGCCCAACGCATGACGATTGAGCAGTTGTTGCAGCTTGAACAAGATGCACTCCATGGCGAGGACATGCAACGTGCCGGGATATCTGTTTGATACCAATGTGTGGCTCGCCGCCACGTTTCCCAAGCTGATCTTGCCCCTGTTTTCCGGACTCCTTAAGCCACCCATTATGCGGACTTCCTGTCTTGCTGCTGGGCCGCTGTCCAGCGTTGCTCAAACGTCATCGGGCTGACATAGCCCAACGTTGAGTGCAATCTCTTGTGATTGTAAAAGTTGAGCCAATCGATGACTTCGTCCATGGCCGCACGCCGAGTGGCGAATCTTCTTCCGTACAACCTGCCAACCTTCAACCGGCCCCACAAGCTTTCGGTGGGCGCGTTGTCCCAGCAATTGCCTTTGCGGCTCATGGATGATTTCATCTCAAAGCCTTTGAGCTCGCTTTGAAACTCATGGCTGCAATACTGGCTGCCGCGGTCCGAATGGAAGATCAGGCCAGGCTCTGGCCGACGCCGGAACCAAGCCATGCGCAGCGCATCTGTGACTGCGCTGGTGTGCATGTTGTCCCTCATGCTCCAGCCCACCACCTGGCGGCTGAACAGGTCGATCACGCCCGTCAGATACAGCCAGCCTTCGTCGGTGGCGATGTAGGTGATGTCACTGGTCCACACCTGGTTGGGCGCTTCTGGCGTAAAGTTTCTATCCAGCAAGTTTGCTGCAATGGGCAGGTTATGTTTGCTGTCGGTGGTGACGACGAATTTCTTCTTGCCTCTGGCCTTGATGCCGTGAAGCTTCATCATTTTTCTGACACGTTCTTTGCCCACTCGAAGGCCTCGGGCTACCAATTCTTTCCACATCTTGGGCCAGCCGTATTCCTGTTTGACTTCGGCGTGGATGGCCTTGATATGGATCAGCAGGGCTTCGTCGCTGATGCGTTTGCTTGCCCCTGGCTTGCTGGGCTTGGGGTTGTCTTTGCGCCGCCAGTGTTCAAAGTAGCCACTGGCGCTGACTTCGAGCACCTCGCAGGCCA
>Ga0100399_1003661_pt1 | contig 10765 bp, 13 predicted proteins | sample CryGeymeta201523_FD_81545 | JGI IMG/M metagenome (GOLD analysis project Ga0100399, IMG submission 81545) | Groundwater microbial communities from Crystal Geyser aquifers in Utah, USA - Crystal Geyser metaG 2015-23 | ecosystem: Environmental > Aquatic > Deep subsurface > Groundwater | place: USA...
AAAACTACCGCAATCTTTTTCACGCCAAAGGCGAAAGTCCTCTTTTTCATCAGGTAATTGTAATACTACTTCTTTACTCAATCCCCGTCAAGTTATCTACAAGTTATCTAAAAAAAGAGTCCTAGTTTATCTGCAAACTAACTTCCTCAAGTATCCCACCTCTATCCCACCTCTCCCACCTCTATCCCACCTCGGGAGTGGATTACTATTGATGCTTCTTTCTGTAATGCTTCCGAAATAAAACTTATTCGGACCCGAATCCTCTCGGGGGATAGAAAACGGATGGCAGGAAAGGGTGGCGTAAACCTCTTCTAACTGCCAACTAACACTTTCCACTCTCTTAACAGGTTTCTCTCGCGGGATTGTTGCTAAAGTCGGAACAAAACCGTATTTTTCTTCGATTGTGTCCGCAAAGTTTTTATATTCCATGTTTATAATTCCAAATAAATGTCTATTTCTTTTGTATAAAGTAGACCATAACAAGAAGAATCAGGACAATCCCAACTAAAACTGACATAGCCGTATTGATATTCCAAGTTAGATTCATTATTATTTACTAACCTTTTTCGTAATTATTGCAAAAATGCCAATCATAATCGCCAATATGCCTGCCGCGATAAAAACATTTACATAGGCTAATGTCCAATTTATTTGTCCCATTTTTATTTTCCTTCTCTTGAAAAGTATATAGCAAAATAGAGCATAATTAAAGCCACCAAACAGGTTGCAACTGACAAAATAATTCTCACGGAAACAGATGTCGAAATGGCTATTTGACCCAAGATAACGGCAATCACCAAGGCCTTAGAAACATCTTCGCAAAACCTTGCGATTACATTAAATTGATATGTTTTTAATTTTTTCATCTAAAAAGTATTATCGGCCAGGACCAGAGGACATGAAGAAAGACTGAAGAGAATATATTTTTGGTTCTGGCAAAGACAAAGGCAGATCCCAATCCAAAAAGAAAAGTAAGAAATAGATAAAGAATGGCTGCAGAAAGACTTAATTTCCAGACAAAAACGGTTACGGGAATATGCACCAGAGCCCAAACGAAGCTTGTTAAAATATTTGCCAACCATTCATTATTTAAAACCCCCCAAAGTCTATTAAAAATATAGCCCCTAAAGGAAACTTCTTCCGAAATGGCTGTTGCAAAAGAAACCAGCAAAGGAAGCATTAATCCTCCCTCCCCTATATTTGCTCCAAAATTAAAAGTTTTATACTTCAAAAAATTTAAAAATATCGCTTCGATTGCAAATATGGCCCCGAGACCAAGACTTAAGTAAATTGCAGGAAATAGATTTTTGAGAGTTATTCCCAAAGATGGAATTCCAAGTTTTTCTTTCTTAAGAAGGAAAAAAAGTGGCGTAAGCCAGATAATGGGTTTAAGAATAGTTTCCTCGATATTGTCGGGAAGTTTAAATAAAACTCTATAGAAGCCCCAGACTATCAAAATAAAGATTGCGTAGATTGTAATGTTTTTTACGATTTTTTCTTTTTTAGACATTTATCTAGTATTGCACTCTTTAAAGGCTTCATCAATTGCCTTAACAATCATTTCCAGCTTTTGTCTTGCCTCAGGTAAGGTAACTATGTTTTTTCCATTAGGAAACCAATGAAAAACAGTGTTTCTGCACTCCCTCCAGGTTTCCCAAAAGAAATCAGCCAGAGTCTTTCCCCCGCAATATTCGACTACCTTGTCATATACGCTTTCTTCTCGCATTTCCTTTTCAAGGAAGGGATTTAGGGCCTTGCCAATTCTGAAGCGCTTTCCGTAGTAATCATCCTGGGTAATAAATCCCTTATCCAAAAATAACTTCTTTAAAAATCCCTCATATGCTTTGGCTGCCGGAAAAACAATAAACGAATAATCTTTAAATTCCCCCGGCTCTTCTTCAAATAGCTTCAACAAAAGGAACGATTCATCTAATAGTTCTCGAATATCATTATCCATAATATAATCAATAATATCATGTTGGTAAAACTTGACGAAAGAAAAAAGAAAAAAATAATATTTTTTTCTGTCCTAATTTCCGTTTCTTTGTGGCTTTTTTGGGGGCTCCCTTTTCCAACCAAGCTTTCATCGGACGCCATCCCCGTTTCCACCAAGCTTTTCGACAGAAACGGAAAATTAATCTATGAAATCTATACCCAACAAAGAAGAACCCCGATTGCCTTGAAAGAAATGCCTCAATATGTAGTTGACGCAACAATCTCAATTGAAGACAAGGAGTTTTATAAGCATTCGGGGTTTTCTCCGACGGGAATTTTGAGATCTGTCTTCAATATTGTATTTAAAAGAAAGCTTCAGGGAGGCTCTACTATAACTCAGCAACTTGTTAAAAACTCTCTTCTTACTCAAGAAAGAACAATTAGAAGGAAGGTAAGAGAGTTTGCTTTAACTTTAGTTGTTGAAACAATTTACACCAAAAACCAGATACTTGAAATGTATTTAAACCAAATTCCATACGGCTCAACCGCATATGGAATTGAGTCTGCCAGCGAACTTTACTTTAATAAGGCGGCCAAAGATTTAACCCTTGCGGAAGCGGCGCTCCTTGCCGGGCTTCCCCAATCTCCCACAAAATATTCCCCGTTTGGGGCCCACCCCGAATACGCCAAGGAAAGGCAAGCTACGGCTCTTAAAAGTATGGTTGACAACAAAAAGATAACTAAGGAGGAAGCCGATAAAGCGTCTAAAGAAGAACTCCGCTTCACCCAAATTACCCCTCCCAAAGCTCCGCATTTTGCCCTTTGGGTAAAAGAACAGTTAACCGAAAAATACGGGGAGAAATTGGTGGAACAGGGTGGATTAAGAGTAACAACCACACTTGATCTTAATTTACAAGATCTGGCTCAGACTACGGTTGCAACCGAAGTGGGCAAGCTTAAGAAACAAAGGGTCGGAAATGGCGCCGCAATTGTCACCAGGCCTAAAACCGGAGAAATTTTGGCCATGGTTGGGTCCTACGATTACTTTGCCAAAGACGAAGACGGAAATGTAAATGTAACCTTAGCCAATAGACAACCGGGTTCATCAATTAAACCCATTAACTATGCTCTTGCCCTAAGAGACAAGAAAATAAATCTGGCCACTACCCTTGCCGACGTTCCAACCTGTCTTAAGGTAGCCGGCCAGGAAGATTATTGTCCGGTTAATTATGATGGAACATTCCACGGACTGGTGCAGGCTAGATTTGCGCTAGGAAACTCATACAATCTTCCCGCAGTTCGAGTCTTAGCCTTAAACGGCATTGAGAATTTGGTTTATTTTGCCAACCAAATGGGTTTAACCACCCTGACAGATCCCAAAAATTATGGTCTGTCCCTAACTTTAGGCGGAGGCGAGGTCAGGCCTTACGATATGGCTGTTGCTTTCGGTGTTTTTGCCAATAGCGGTATTAAGCAGCCGCTTCTGGCAATCACTAAAATTACCGACTGGAAAGGAAAGATTTATGAGGAAACAAAACCCACCGATATTGAACTTACTGGTGAGCGCGTTCTCCCGCCCGATGTAACGTTTTTGATCTCACATGTTTTACTTGACAACAATGCCAGAATGCAGGCTTTCGGGGAATCGTCTTACCTTAATGTCAAAAACCATCCGGAAGTATCAGTTAAAACCGGAACAACCAATGACAGACGCGACAATTGGACCATAGGCTTTACCCCGCAGGCTGTGGTGGTTACCTGGGTGGGAAATAATGATAATACTCCCATGTCAGGAGCTGTCTCAGGAATATCGGGGGCTTCTCCTATTTGGAATAAAGTCATGAAGGCGGTTTTGGATAAAGCCGAAAAGGGGGTCTATGACAAAAATGAGGAAGGACACGCCTGGCCAGGCCAGCCCGATAGCATTGTAGGAAAAACAATCTGTGCGGTTGATGGGCTTCTGCCAACAGGAGATCAAGGAAATCCCGGGTGCCCGACAAGATTTGAATATTTCATGGAAGGAACTATTCCGGAAAAAACCACCGGAGAAAGAATGGATTTAACTATTATAAACTCAACCCAACAGCAGGCAAGATCGGATACGCCACCTGATCAAGTTTCAACCCAAAATAGGCCTGTTTATGTGGACCCTTTAGGAACCATTTACTGCATGGATTGCCCTATTGCCTCAACTTCGGCAGTAATAAAATATCCGCTCCCTTAATCCTTGACATTCACACACACACCGCCTTATACTACAGGTTATAATGAAACGTTGTACAAACTGTCTGCTTGGACAAACAGCGGTTGAGGGAGCTGTAGAAGAAACCGAACAGATTATCATTGCATCTGGGGAACGCATCCTTAACACCACGACTAATGTAAAAAAGGCAGAACCGAGAATGGTTATATACCGAAATTGTCAACGTGGTCCAGGTAAAACTGTTCCCTACCATGACAAATGCATTTCTAGACTAGAATATATACCCAAGACCTAAAACTTCAAAATTGACACCTGTAATACCTGTAATACTTGTTATACTTTTTCTACTTTTCCCATAAAGCTGGTACAATACCGCCAAATTGTTAAGCTTCCAATCCCCCATAAATATACTGTTTAATCAAAGACTGGTAAGGGATGTCCTTCTGATGGGCTCGCATCTTAACCCTGTTCAGTAATGTATCCGGAATTCTTATTGTGATTGGTGTGGAGGTAAGTTTTAAATTCGGAAAAATCCATCTTTCTGCTTTCGACCAATCCACATACTCGGTAGAATCAACTTTTTGCCAAAAAAGACTTTCCTCTTTTTCTGATTTAAACTTTGGTATTTTCTTTAAGCTTTTCATATCTCAACACCTCCTTCCTGTGCATTCTTCTTGCCGAAATCATCCTAACCTTTTTCCCTCTAACCACAAAGACGACAAACAGATCTTTTTTCTCCAGAGTTTTACCAACAATAATAAATCTTTCTTCTTTTTGAGAATGCTTTATATCCGGCAAAACAAATGACAATTCATCAACGAACACCTCTTCTACATCTTTAGGTGTGACTCCGTGTTTAACATAGCTTTTGTCTAGATTCCACTTATCCCATTCGAACTCAACTAACCTACTCTTAATCTGCATTGTACATATCTTATATGTACAGTGTTTATTTGTCAAGCCCAATTAAACAATTTCTTCTTTATTGGCTATAAAGCTGGTACAATACCGCCAAATGCTCAAGGCTGTCAAAAAGCTCCTCGCTCTGATTGGTAAACCCTTCTATTGGGCTCTTTCTTTAGTTGTTATCGCTCTTTTGGGTTTTCTTTATTTAATTCGTAATTTAATCCTTGATCTTGTTAGACTACGAATAAAATATCCCAAATTCAAACGGATTATCTATAAAGCCCCCAAGCTTAAAATCGAGCTCCCGAAACTTAAGGTTCCTAAGTTAAAACTCAAACCCAAAATTATTGCTTTCGTTCTTTTTTTAGCATTTTTATTTTTTATTTTTTATTTTTTATTTTTTAAGGGTCTTCCCTCCCCCAAAGACTTAACCTCACGCCCCTTACAAGTTTCAACCAAAATATACGATAGAAACGGCGTACTTCTCTATAAAATCTTTAAAGATCAGAATAGAACTTTAGTTTCCCTTTCAGATATTCCTCTTCATGTCAGGCTTGCAACCTTGGCTGCCGAAGACGCGGAGTTTTATTCCCATCCGGGCTTTTCTATTAGGGGGATCATTAGGGCCTTGATTAGAAACGTTGAGAAGGAGGAACTTTCCGGAGGTTCTACAATTACCCAACAACTTGTTAAAAACGCTCTTTTAAGTCCTGAAAAAACTATTACCAGAAAGATCAAAGAAATAATTTTGGCTATGCAGGTTGAAAGAGTTTTTACCAAAGACCAAATTCTTGAGATGTACTTAAACGAAGTCTCATACGGAGGAACCGCCTACGGAATTAAGGAAGGGGCTCAGGAATACTTCAGTAAAGACCTGAATGAGTTAACCCTGTCCGAGGCGGCCTATCTTGCGGGTTTGACCAAAAGCCCGACTAAATTCTCACCGTTTGGCGGTAACCCTGAACTGGCGATACAAAGAAGGGATGATGTTTTAAGGCTGATGAGAATAAATAAATTCATCACTCAGGAGCAGGAGGAAGAGGCAAAGAAAGAAGAAATTAAAATAATTCCGGGAAATAAAGATATCAAAGCTCCCCACTTTGTCATGTATGTCAGACAAATCTTGGTTAATAAATACGGTGAGGGTGTAGTCGAAAAAGGAGGCCTGGAAGTAACCACCACCTTAGATTATGAAATTCAAAAAATGGTCCAAGGAATAGTTAAAGATGAGGTGGATAGACTCAAAAGTTTAAGGGTAGGAAACGGTGCGGCGGTTGTCGTTAACCCCCAAACCGGGGAAATTTTAGCCATGGTTGGATCAAAGGATTATTTTGACCCCAATGGAGGAAACGTCAATGTTACCTTAAGATTAAGGCAGCCAGGATCATCTATTAAAATTGTCAATTACTCATATGCCCTTTCTCACGGGTTTACTCCGGCAACTATCTTAGATGATTCACCGACTGTATTCAAAGTAGCCGGACTTCCCGCATACACCCCAAGAAATTATGATGGAGAATACCGCGGAAAAATTACCTTAAGAAGTGCTTTGGCCCAGTCAAGAAATATCCCAGCGGTTAAGGTTCTTGCTTCATACGGGGTAACCAAAATGATTGATCAGGGAAGGGCAATGGGAATTACAACTTGGCAGGATCCTTCAAAATATGGTCTTTCCTTAACCTTAGGCGGCGGAGATATTAAACTTATTGATCTTGCTCAGGTTTTTGCGACCATAGCCAACCTGGGAAAAAGACCAACCATAACGGCAATTACCCAAGTAAAAAATTATAAAGGAGAGCAATTAGAAGAAAACGGAAATTCAAATTTCCCCGAAGTTGTTGATCCAAGAGTTGCCTATCAGTTAATCGATATTTTAAAAGATAATAACGCCCGCGCTCCCGAATTTGGTACAAGATCATATTTGGTTATTTCAAATCATCCGGAAGTGGCGGTAAAAACAGGAACCAGTAACGATCTTAAAGATAATTTAACTCTTGGCTTCAATCAAAACTATCTGGTTGCAGTTTGGGTCGGCAACAACGATTCCACCCCGATGTCGAGAGTTGCCTCGGGAGTAACAGGGGCATCTCCCATCTGGAACAAAATAATGACTAATTTATTGGGAAGCGCTATGAGCAAAAACTGGGAAATACCCGATGGACTTATTAAAAAAGACTGCTATGGAAAAGCCGAATATTTCTTAAAAGAAAATGTCTTGGGTTGTATACCGCTGCCGGTTTCAACTCCGCAACCAACAATGCAGCCTCAAATATTGGAACCGGCTGCTCAAATTGAAGTTAACTTGCCTTAGGAACGATCTTGCCGCAAGATAACCACCAACATAAAGACAAAGAAGGCTAGCCAGGAAACAAGCGAAGTATACGGATAGAGTCCGGAAAAACCAAATATAAATGATAATGTAATCGGAATTGTTGCTCCATGCAGGGACATTTGATATGTTTTTGCGTAAGAAAGATTTTTCTTTATTGGGAATTTTCGAAAGGGTGCTTCCCAGTGAAATTACTCTATAGCTTCCGCTTGCCTTTCCTTCGGAAACAACTAAGTTATCTCCCGTTATGAGAAATAAAGAATCAAGATTTTTGACGTCTTCGGGATTCCCTTTCGTGTTTATGATTATAAAGTGGCTAAACGGAGCAATTGCTTCTTTATTCCCTTCCGCCAAATCAATAAAATACGGCTCTTTAACGTTTGTGGTAATTTTATTTTCCTTTAAGGTAAGCTTCAATTCAGCCGGATAAGTTTGAATCATAAAGGTATTTAACAGAAAAAGAAAATTTAGCACTAAGTACATCTTTATAATATGAAGGTTTGGTTAAGCTGTTCCAAAACGTCCTAGCGAATGTTTTGATTCTCCGCATATCCCGAGTATATCATTTTTGTTAGTTCCGGTATCAACCTGTCTGCCTCAAGTTCATCCACCCCTTGAGTCATAATAACCAAAATAAAAGGGGATTTGGAATAAATAATGCCCGCATCATTAACAACTCCAGCCTCCCGGCCATATTTATGGGCAACTTTAATGTCTTCAGGGATTCCTGCTCTAATCCATTTTTCAAAAATAGTATCCGTCAGAAAGTTAAGTATTTTTTCATTTTTGTCTTTGTAGAGTTTTAAAAATATTTCCCCCACCTCGGAGGGTATAATTAAATTTTCTTCCAAAGAAGTGTTTTTTAATCCTAAACTATCGATGTAATCTTGAACCGTCTTTTTTCCAAATTTGGTTACCAGGTCCATAAAAACATTGTTGTCGGATCTTTTACCGATCGCCTCAAGTTTAGAATCATCAACTTTTCCTTGAACGTAAAGCATTAAAGGAAGTTTAATTAACGAGGCTGCCTGCATCACATTATTCTGATTAACTCCGAATTTAAACCCATTTGAAAGATCAATCACTTCAAATGCGTAAGTTCCTTTTAAATTATTGGTTTTATTTTTAAACTCGGTAATTATTTTTTCAGCCTTTTTCTGCCTGACTGCTTTTTCAACCGCCGCCTTATTCCCTATGATTATTGTTTCTCCCTTAAAAATGTTGTCTAAGTTAAAATTCGGGAATTGGGGAGGTACAAAATTACCCGATGAAAACGAAAAGAAAACCGAAACCAGCACTGTTATTAAAAGGGATGATAGAATAATTAACCTTTCTTTCTTTCCCCAAGGTAAAATCGACTCTTTCCTTTTTCTTTTGTTCTGAGGTTTTAGATCCTTAATCTCATCTTTACTTCTGTCAAACAGTTTCATACTCTTCTTTTCTCCCCGCCCGCAAAAGCTGATGCTTTAGCATCTGCGGGCAGGCCAAACATCTTTATTGACGATATTTTCCGGCATTTTTCCGGCAAGACAATCCAAAGCTGCTTCAACTACCTGCTGACTCATTTTATCTCTGGCCTCGTATGTAGCCGAGGCAACGTGGGGGGTCGTAATCACGTTTTGCATATTAATCAGTTCCGGGTGAATTGTGGGCTCATTTTCAAAAACATCCAAAGCCGCCCCGGCCAAATGGCCGCTGCGTAAAGATTCAACCAAGGCACATTCTTCAACTACGGCGCCCCTGGCGGTATTAATCAAAAAGGCGCCTTTTTTGGTTTTGGCCAAAGTGGCCGCATTTATTAAGTGTCTGGTTCCCTCCGTCAGCGGAACATGAAGGGTAATAAAATCACTATTTGCTAATAATTCATCTAAAGAAGCAAATTTAATCCCAAATTGCTGTTCTTTCTCTGGGTCGGGGTTATGTTTATTATATAAAACATTCATGCTGTAGCCCTTAGCCCGCTTGGCCACACATGTTCCGATTTTCCCCAAACCGATAATTCCTAGGGTCTTACCGACAACATTTCTGCCCAAAAAAATATCCGGTTCCCAACCCCGGTAGGCCCCTCTCCTCACGGCCTCATCCGACTCAATGATTCTTCTTGATAGGCATAAAATCAAAGCCCAGGTATGTTCCGCCACCGCTTCATCCACTTCGGCACTGGAAGTATTGGTCACGACAATTCCACGATCGGTTGCCCCTCTGACTTCAATGTTATCGGCACCAACCGCATAGTTGGCAATTATTTTCAAAGTTGCGCCGGCCGCATCCATCACGGTCCCGTCAATTTTATCGGTCAGAAGAGAGATAATGGCATCAACCCCTTTTACTTTTTGAATAAGTTCTTCAGGAAGAAGAGGTCTATCAAAGATAGAAACATCAACATCATACCCCGCTGCCATCAATTTATCCAAATGTTCTCCCGGAATTTTTCTAGTGACAAAAATCTTCACACTTTTAATTTACCACTTACATATCTATAATTAAAGCGTGGAGCCAGAAAATCCAACTTTCCCTGCCTCGCCGCAGCCTGCAGCACCAACGGTTTCTCCTGTATTTCCAAAAAAGAATAATTTAGTAGTGATTGTGCTTGCTGTATTATTGCTTGTCTCTATCTCTATCTTCCTCGCTCTCCAGACCCAAATCCTCTCTACGTTCAAGTTTTTAGATAATGGAAATTAATCTAAATAACAGTCAAATAAAAGGTCTTTCCGGGCTTTTCTTTGATATAGCCAAAGGTTTATTGTTAGGCAGCATAGGTATTTCAACTTTTACACCCCTTAAGATTATTACTATCCTTCTTGGAAGCCTGTCGGCTTTCGGTTGCGTATTTGCAAGTCTTTATCTTTTAGGTAGAATTGAGAATAATGATTAATATCACTCAAAACGACATTATCGTCTTTACTTATCTCTTTCTCATTGTAGCCGGTCTCATATCGGTAATTGCTTTGACTGTGGCATATTTAAACAGAAAAACAAATAAAAAAGTAAAAATCAAAAAATGAATTTAAGTAATAATCTCCTTGCCATTGCCCTATTGTTGGGAATAACTACCATATTTCTTATCTATAAACTATCTACCTACAAAAGGTAAATTCATATGGAAAATCAAACAGCCCAGAACACAAACCCCCCCACTCCACCGCAATCTACGACACCACCGGTTTCTCCAATACTTCCAAAAAAGAATAATTTAGTGGTGATTTTACTTTCACTTTTACTTTTAATTACTATCTCCGCCACGACGTTTTTCTTTTTCCAAACCCAAAAACTTTCTAAACAACTGGTCCAGTTGCAGGCCCAAATCCAATCCTCACCAATCCCAACTACCAACCAGGCATCGACTGGTGACCTGGCAAACTGGAAAACATATACAAATACAAAATATGGCT
>Ga0100399_1003665_pt1 | contig 10760 bp, 10 predicted proteins | sample CryGeymeta201523_FD_81545 | JGI IMG/M metagenome (GOLD analysis project Ga0100399, IMG submission 81545) | Groundwater microbial communities from Crystal Geyser aquifers in Utah, USA - Crystal Geyser metaG 2015-23 | ecosystem: Environmental > Aquatic > Deep subsurface > Groundwater | place: USA...
TCCCGCAGCGCTTCGAGCGCTACTTTGCTTTTAAACTCTGATGTGAATTTACGTCTCTTTTTCATTGGTTGCTTTACCTTAGTTGGGTGAAGCAACCTGTCCAACTTTGCGGGTCCGGCTCATTCGCACCCACAGCGGTCCACAATCTACCAGTTTGACTGCATAACTGCGCTTAGTTCGCTCATTCTACGGCACGAAGCAATCGAACGGCCTCTGCTGGTGAAAGAACCCTTACAGGGGCACAGATATCGGCCGGAAAGTGCACCTGATTTCCAGTAACTAAGATACGGTCTGTTGTGGCGAGTGCTGCCGCCAGAAAAATTTCATCATCCGCATCGGGAAGCGATGGAGCCGATCCCGGCCCAATTTGATCGCCAGGAGCAAACACAGTCAGAAGCGATGTGACGACATGCGGCGAGAACCCGAACTTTGAACGCATAAGTACCTCCCGATACTCTGCAAGTATGGGAGCAGACCAAGCCAAGCGTATTTTCCCTTCGACCGCCGTGCGCAGAATTTTGTCGCAAGTGCCACCTACTGACAATGCAGCCGAGACAAGCACATTGGTATCGATAACCCAAGCTGGTGTCGACTTTTCCACTACTTAACAGACTAAGCTTTACTCCGCACTTGACGCATGGCCGAAATCTCATCGTTGATGGCATCCATGCTTAAATTCGATGCACCGGAGCGCGCCGCTTCAGCTTGTGCGGCATCCAAGGCGCGACCAAGCAAGAGGCGGCGTAAGCTATCGAGATCCGCCTCAATCCCGCGCCCACTTGTGGGAACTAAGTAAGCTGCAGGTACTCCGTTTTGAGTAATCACCTGCGGCCCCTCCTCCGACATTTTCAACATAACTTGTCCTGGTCGTTTAGAAAGCTCGCGTGTTGTCACAAAAGATACCATGCGACTACCGTCGGACAAGTGTCCGTCAAAGTCAAGCGAAGACGTAACAGCTGACTATCTTCAAGCTACACTTAGGACCAACAGATGCGGGCATAAAAAAATGAAGAACCGATTTCGTTTCCGAAACTTGTTCCTCATTTTAGGGATGGCTGGCCAATCACTATTGAAAAAGCGAACTGATCGAAATCAGAGCAAAGTAGTTAACAGCTCCAGAGCCCTTATTTAAAGGGCTTCCGAGCACTTCTCCGATTTTGATTTCGATCATCTTAATTGAAAACAAGTCACTCCAGTCACACCGGACGCAGCAAAAAGGCCGGAAAATCTTGCACGATTACAATCATTTCGATCACCGGATGATCGAAATGATTGGAAGTGGCATTATGCAATCCGGATTTCCACATGTTTGCCTAGAGCCTTCGCATACTTTTCGACAGTCGAAAGCTTCACGTCTTGGACATGATTTTCCAAGCGAGAGATGGCTGTCTTACGAGTGCCGATGGCATTGGCAATCTCGTCTTGCGTAAACCCCGCCTCAAGCCGCGCTTGCTTAAGCATCACGCCGATGCGGAAGTTTTCGTAGCCTTCGTCAAAACCCTCCGCAAAGATCGGGTTAGATGCCTTTCGCTTGTTGATGTATTTTTTTAGATCACTCATTGGTTTTCCTCCTTTAGATAAATTTCCTTACGTTGCTCTGCTAACTCGATTTCGCGCTTCGGAGTCTTTTGCGTTTTCTTAGCAAAACCATTCGTCAGCACGACGAACTGCCCCTCATTCTCAAAGCCCAATATTCGGAAAATATTGCCACCAAACTGTATTCTGCCTCCCAGATATCGTCCGTATTCGTCAACTTCTTCCAGTATTGAGCTGGTATAATGTCCAGATCTTCAATGAGCTTTAGCACCCAAGCAACCTTCTGCGCCTGTTTGTCCGTGAGGCCGTGAATAAACTCCTCAACCGGACTGCTGCCATCCGCTCGCCTGAAAAACAGAACCTCTCTTATTCAATAGAAAAGTTAACATGTAAGTTAACCCCGTCAAGTCTGGAAAATTTGGAGATTACTCGCATCATCACGACCCAGCTCTCATCCTTCACAGAACATAGCATGAGCAGTCGCATTCATACCATAGTCTAGTTCGCACGTAGGCTGACGGAGTGCAACGGAGATGGCGTTGCAAAAATGCAAGAGCGTCGGACGAGGTGACCAGGGATCCGTCTTCGCCACAGGCTACGCCGGGACAAGCAAGTGGGCTCGCATGTCCGCCGTAGCTTGCGCGAAGGCGGAAGGAGGGCTAGTCATTTGAGTGTGCTCAGCGTAGGCGAAGTTTGGAGACATCTCTAGTAAGCAAGGAAACATATGATCCGGCTAAACTCCTGAGCCGTTGAATAGAAATCTTTTTATTCTGATCGGAAAATGATAAACACTCACCACCAGAATGTGCCACCCGTCTCCGTTGTGGCTCCAGGCAGTTGGCGCTAGCCTCAGACTTTCAAAATATCTATTATAGAAAAGAATGACCCACACCCGCAGCTATCTTATGTGGAGCCTGGCAGTTAGCGCCAGCACCTTGCTCAGCTTGTTTGCCTCTGCATCCACTCTCGAAAGCGATTTTAACAATCCAGGCAATGAGGCCCGGCCAAGGGCCTACTGGAACTGGCTGAACGGGGCCGTCACCCACGAGGGGCTGACGCGCGACCTGGAAGAAGCCAAAGCCAAGAGCCTGGGTGGTCTCGAAATCTGGGACTGCGAGGCGATGCGTAACGCAAACGGCTTTGTGCCCGCCGGTCCACCCTTTCTGGGCCCGGAGTCGCTGGCCGCAATTCAACACAGCTTCAAGGAGGCCGAACGATTGGACCTCGTTGTGGGCATGATCACCTCCAGTGGCTGGAACGCGGGCGGCCCCTGGGTGCCTCCGGTCTATGCGAGCAAGAACTTGTATTTCTCCGAGACTATCATTGAAGGTGCAGGGCTGGTCCAAGAGGCACTGCCGTTTCCAAATGTGCCTGAGGCGTGCCCCAGAAAAGAGGTCGGCTCGCCACAGTGGTCCCTGGAGGTCGCCGTTCTCGCCTGGCCGGCTCAGGACAACCGGGTGATTCCTGATGCGGACGAAATCGTTAATCTATCCGCGTATGTCAGAAACGGCGTGCTGTATTGGGAGGCTCCTTCCGGCAAGTGGAAAGTCGTCCGCTTCGTCTGTACCAACAACGGGCAACAGCTCATCGCCGCCAGCCCGAACTCCAAAGGTCCTTTCATCGACTTTCTGGATCCGGAAGCCACGCGTTTCCACTTCGAATACATCATCGATAAACTGGGCCTCAAAAAGGGTGGCGACCCCCACCCCCTCGAATACCTCGAAGTCGATAGCATGGAACTGCATGAAGGCATTCAATGGAGCAGCAAGTTTCAGGCATGGTTCACAGAACAGCACGGTTACGATCCCATTTCCTGGCTGCCGGTGTTGGCGGGCTGGACGATTAAGGACGAGCCAACGAGCGACCGCTTTCTTTACGATTACCAAAAAAGCGTCAGCGACTTGCTTATATTCAGCCATTACACGACCGGACGTGAAATCTGCCATGAATACGGGCTCAAATTGGTAGCCGAAGCCGGAGGCCCCGGCCCTCCCATCTGGAATTCCTGCCCGGTAAATTCGTTGAAAGCGCTGGGCCAGGTGGACGTGCCACGCGGCGAGTTTTGGGTAAAAAACCGGCACAATATTTTTTTAATCAAGGAGATTGCCTCTGCGGCCAACATCTATGGGAAGCCTTTTGTCGATGCCGAGGCATGGACGACCTGGCGACGCTGGAAAGACAGCCCTTTTGCCCGTAAGCGCTGGCTGGACCGTGCATTTTGCGAAGGGCTCAACCGGGTGACCTACCATGTTTTTTCCAACTCGCCGGAGGACGCCGGACGCCCGGGGCGGAACTACCATGCCGGCATGGACATGAATCCACAGACCGTTTGGTGGTCGAAAGCCCGGCCTTTTATGGATTACATTGCCCGCTGCTGCCGGATGCTGCAGGAGGGCTTGTTTGTCGCTGATGTCGCTTACTACTACGGCGATCAAGCGCCCAATTTCTGGCCCATGCACCATCACGCACCCAGGAAGATACTACTCCCGGGGCTCGGCGAAGGTTATGACTATGATGTCGTCAACTCCGACGTTATCCTAAACCGCATGTCGGTCAAAGACGGGCGAATTGTCCTGCCGAATGGCATGTCTTACCGTGTGCTCGTGCTGCCTGAGCAACATGACAAGACAAGCAATGACAAGACGATGAGTCTCGAGGTGTTGGAAAAGATTCGTGATTTGGTTGCAGCAGGCGCAACCGTGATCGGCCCCAAGCCCCAAAGGGTGCCCGGCCTGCACGATTATCCGGCGCGCACTGCAAAATTACGCAAAATCGCCGATGAACTCTGGGGCGCTGAGGATGGTATCTCCGCGCAGGTCCATGCGTATGGCAAGGGCCGGATCGTCACCGGAATGCATGCGAGAAAGTGGCTCCAGACGCAATCCATCGGGCCGGACTTTCAGGCACTCGACCCCGGGGTTCTGGATTACATCCACCGCCGTTCGGAAGACCGTGAGATTTACTTCGTGCGCAATCGCGCAGAGACCTCTTTTTCGGGGCGTGTGGCTTTTCGCGTGAGTGGCCTCAGCGCTCAACTCTGGGACCCTGCATGTGGAACGGTTCGCCCGGCCTGGGCAAAAGCACCGGGCAGTGGCGTTACAGAGGTTGCACTGAATCTGGCACCCGGTGGCTCCATTTTCGTGGTGTTTTCAAACGCGGAAAAGAACAAGCAAACACCGGGTCTGGTAATCGGCGATGCCTCTGCACTGGAACTGCTGGAGAGCGGCTCCGATCGCGCTAGAGTCCTGGCCTGGAAAAACGGCAACTATGTCATTGAGCAAGCCGCTGGCGAGCACCGCTGCCTGGAGGTAAATCGACTGCCCGACCCGGTTCCGGTTGAAGGGAGTTGGACGGTCCACTTCGATCCTGAATGGGGCGCACCCGAACAAGCGGAGTTCCCCGCCCTCGTCTCCTGGACGCATCAGGAGGAAGCAGGCATCCGCGACTACTCCGGCGCAGGTTTCTACACAAAGGAGTTGGAGATGGATCCGGATTGGTTGAAACCGGGTCAAAGCATCTTTTTAGACTTGGGCGACGTCCGGGAAATTGCCGAAGTTTTTATCAACGGCCAGTCAGCGGGGATCCTCTGGAAGGCGCCTTTCCGCGCGGAGATAACCGAGCACTTGCGGCCCGGAAAAAATGAGTTGAAGATCGAAGTCATGAACCTGTGGATCAACCGCCTCGTCGCCGATGGCAAGCTACCCGAAGCGGAGCGCCTCACCCAAACCAATATTCGCAGCGGTCAGGACTGGGAAGCACAACCGGCCGGCTTACTCGGGCCGGTGCATTTGACTTTCGCCCAGGAGCATTCCGTCGATTAGCAAAACTTGATTCTTATCCGGCTGAGATCTATTTCAAAACACCTCATATCATACCCCGCATGCTAACCCCATATTCATGGTCTTCTTAGGCGTTATCTTACACAGCATCACCGGCTTGGGTCCATGGCCTACTACTACGAAGGCACGGTGGGCGGCACCTACGAGGATATTGTCACTTCCGTGATCGCGGGCAACACACTGCTGACAGGCAGGAGTATCCCCGTGGCCGGCGAGTATGAAATCAAAATGCCAAAGCCATGAAAATCATGGATTTGATGGGAGCCGGTGGCTCGTTCAGCGAATTTTACCTGACCGACTTTGTCGATGATGTGGTCTATCTCGGTCACGACGGCCCGGCGTACTTTGCCATCGCCGACGGACGCGTGGGCCTCGTTCCGCTGCCCGTCTATCATGGCAAGCCCGGCAAAGTGCTCTCCTTTCAAATGACCGTGCAGCATGGCCCGACCACGCTGCTCTCCGTCATCCAGCGCGGTGATGGCAGCCTGGCCCTCCTTGTGGCCGAAGGTGAGTCGGTGGTGGGCCCCGTCCTGCAAATCGGAAATACGAACAGCCGTTACAAATTTCCGATTAGCGCGACCGAATTCCTCAAAACTGGTCAAAAGCCGGACCGGCCCACCACTGCGCAATCGGCCTGGGCCATCATGCGAACTGCCTCGAAAAGCTGGCCCGCCTTATGGGCCTCGAATTTATCCGGGTTTGCTGAATTGGTTTTCTGATCCAAATTAACGAGTCTCCGCATTCAAGGGCCGAGAAGATGGCTTTGCCCGCTTCGTCCTGCAGGATGAATTCGGGCCCTTTGTCTTCCTCATGGAGCATGAGAGCCCGCGGCATTCCGTTTTTGCCGCGCAGCGTAATTCCGCATCCCCCGTCCATGGCCATCAAAGAAACACTGCCACCGCCATTGCGTAGTTGTATTGCCGCACCCAGGGGCGCATCCGTTAGTGTGGCCTGAAAGGCCCCGTCTTTATCGTAGACGACCAGGCCATACCCTTCGTCAGCAGGACCAAGCTCGACCCGCACCTTGCCATCGACGTCCACGACTTGAAGCTTTCTGGTCTGAATGTTCTCCTGCACCGGATGATTTAGGCCAAGCGGAGTCGTCCCCGCTCAACCGGCGGCTCTATCCTTTTTCATAAATGACGGACCGAAGAGCCTCAACCACCCACCGTAGGCGGCCAGAACGGGGATGAGCAGGCAGGCAAATGCGAGTTGGATGCTCAGCAAACCTTGCAATTCCAGCCAAAGGGCTGTCATACCCCCGAGACTAAAAGGCAACCCGCCAGAACATGCACCCAGAGCGGAATCCGGCAGCCTTCCTTGATCCAATCCATCAGGCACAAGCACCAGGCAAAGAAGATCAAGAACTCGAAAGCATACCACAAAACCGAGCCCATCTGCGTCAGTGCACCTTTGGCCATGGATGCGACACTGGCCGAAGTTGCCGACGCCATCGCTCCGGGTCCGGCTACCCGCAGGACCACCGCAGCAAGATCCATCGGCACACTGGCCGCTGATACCTTGCCTGCCAGCACCGCAGACAGGGCTGCCGTGCTCGTGGCGATACCTCGCCGCTGGAAACTCACGCGCAAATGTTCCAGCGCGCGGGAAAGCCGAGTGCTCACGGCCGAAGAAGAAAGACCGAGCGCCTCGGCGGTTTCCTGATTCGATTTCTCCTCGAAATACCTGAGCACGATGACATCGCGATATTTTGCGGGCAGAGCCGAGAGCGCCCGATCGAGTTCCGGTTTCATGGCTGCCCAGACCTCGGCACCTTCATTTTCAATCAGTTCATTAATGGCACCAGCTTCCGCTTCACGCCCTCTACGTCGGACCGTGCTCCTGAGATATTCCCGCGAAACCAGACTCGCAGCCTTATACAACCAACCTCCCAAAACTGTGCCCGGCTTCAAATTTCTGCATTTCCGGTGGCAGACAATGAAAGTTGCCTGGGTAGCCTCTTTGGCCTCGGTCTCGTTATTCAGAATCCGCAGGCAGGTCCGGTAAACCATGGCCTGATGTTCCTCAACAATCTTGCGGAAGGCTTCAGCATCACCCGCCGCCGCTGATTCAATCAGACCGGCGTCTTCATTTCTACGATGTCCCGGATTATCCATCATAGAGGTCTTTGTTTCTTTTCACCCCTATATGGCCGCCCACTAACTCTGCGTCACAAAATAATGAACTTTTTGTGACGGAATGCATCTCCTGCCGCTTCTAATCATAATCCTCACCGTTCAAACTGCGAATGGCCGACTGCATCCAATCGCCCAAGGCCTGCTTCATTTCATTGAAACGTGCCTGCTGCGCCGGGTCATCGACCAGATTGATCGTTTCCTCCGGGTCCGTCGCCAGGTTATACAACTCGTAGGTTTCACCGTTGATGCGGTGGAGTTTATAAGGCCAGTCATTCCAGGCGGCATGCCCCTGGGCCATATCCTCGGGAACCTTGGTCGTATCATTCACATCCAGCATCAGGCGCTCTTTGTCGTAAGGCAGCGGCGCACCGGCAGTCTGTTTTTCCAGATATGCTTTAAGGACCGTATCACTGTGCACCTTGTGCCCTTTACCGACACCATGCCAGAAGCCGATCCCCTGCTTACGCTCCTGCTCTCTCCCTGCAATCACCCCGCACAGGTCCTGGCCATCCAGCGGATGAGGCAGCTTGACCTCAATCTCCGCCATTCTCAACAGAGTGGGCATCATGTCAGAAGTAGTGGCCGTAACATTGCTTCGTCCACTGAGCTTTTTGGCAGGCCATTCCACGATCGAAGGCACCCGCAAGCCACCCTCGTAAATACTGCCTTTCATGCCCCGCCCGCCGGAGGACCACTCGATCAAGCCACCATTGTCACTGCAATACCAGAGGATGGTGTTGTCGGCGATGTCCATACTGCGCAAGGCATCGCGAAGCCGCCCGAGCTGCTGATCCAGTAAAGTAATTTCACTGTAGTAACCGGGGTGTGGACGGCCTTCATACATTTTGGGTCCATCCGGCACTTCGGCATGCGGATAATGCGGCGAAGGAAACCAGGCGACCGCAAAGAGTGGCTGATTCCCGTCTTTGTGCTTTTTGATGAAATCAATCGTTTCGTCGATGACGATCACGGTCCCCTTGCCCTCACGATGTTCAATGGTTCCGTTCCGGCTCAGGTAAGGGTTGCGGTCGAAATAGTTGAGCCCCAATCACCCATTCATCAAAGCCCATGCCACTCGGATTGCATGGCGTATCCTTCTGCCCGGAACCGATGTGCAGCTTGCCGAAAATCCCGGTCACATAGCCCGCTTCCTTGAGAACTTCTGCAAGCGTCTTCTCCTGCGGGCGCAGGTAGTTGCCATAACTCGGCACCCGGGAGCGAATCGGATTGCGCCCCGTCAATACGCTGGCACGCGTCGGCGAGCAAACCGGCACCGCTGCATAAAAACGGTCAAAAACAAAGCCGTCCTTTGCCATCCCATCCAGGTTTTCCGTCACCGCAAAATCGTGACCGTTATATCCCGTATCGCCCCAACCCTGATCGTCCGCCATGACCAGAATGATATTAGGGCGTTCCGCAGCCAACAGGGGCAACGAGAGAATAAGCGCAGAGAGCAAAGCAACCAGTTTCATCATCGAATAGATAAATGAAACTTCACCGGAAAGCGCAAGCGCAAGCGCATTTAAGCCAACAACTATGCACGCTGCTGGAGGGTTTAAGAAGATTGCCAACAGGATCAGACCTGCTCCGGCACGACAAACGGCTCGCGATAGCCCTGCCCCCGGAGGAGTGCATTCCGCCGCGGCCACCTGCTCTCCCTCTCCGGCAAAGCGGCCACTCTCCAGATCATACTTCAGGCCGGGTCCGAGTATCCAGGGCTCCTTTTCCAAATCGAAGCCCAACTGCTCCGCCTGCTTTTGGTAGCGGGTGAAGGCGTCGTGCAACTGCGGATCGGCACCCGTGATGGCTTCCAACTGGTTTACTGACACGGGCTCGCCCACCCGATGGGCTATGCCGGCCAGAAGTGGCAGGCGGCTCGAAGCAAAGCCCTCTTCGACCTCACAATGCAGCGTTTCCCTTTTCCGCGATTGGATGGCCTGGATGAAATTGGCCTCATGGTTGGTCCTGCCCGAAAACTTTTTGACCACCTTCCCGTTCTTATCAAAGGCCTTGCCCTGGCCGTGACCCATGAAATGGCCGCCCTCGCAAAGCACCACCACCCCCTGGCGGATGCCCTTAAAAGCGGGCAGCGCCTTGCTCGCGGCAGCCACCGGAAAGTCGTTGATCTCATGGATGACGGGAATGCCGCCCAATCGATAATAGGCGACCTGCATATTGGGCGTTTCCCCGGCGTCATCCCATTGAAAGCGCTGCCCGAAACTGGTGACGGGGCCATCCAACTCCGCCTGCCCCAGAACGCGACGGGCCAGATCCACGGTGTGCGCGCCCAGATTCGCAATTTCCCCGTTTCCGGTATTCCAGACCCAGTGCCAGTCGTAATGCAGTTGGTCGCGGTAAATCGGAATATCCTGCGCCGGCCCCAGCCAGAGATTGTAATCCAGCGAAGCGGGCGGCTGCAGCGGCGTGGCCCGCTTGCCGATCGAGTCGCGCTGACGATACCAGACGGCGTGTATTGTCTGGATCGCACCGAGATTCCCCGCCCGCAGCCAATCGGTCAACTCGGGCAGGCAATTGAGTGAACTGACTTGGAGCCCGACCTGCACGATACGGTTGTAGCGGCGGGCGGCGGCGACCATCTGCTGACCCTCCCATACGGTGTGGCTGCAGGGCTTCTCGACATAGACGTCCTTGCCCGCCTGGCAGGCCCAGATGGTTTGCAGTGCGTGCCAATGGTTCGGCGTGGTCAGGACAACCGCGTCGATATCCGTTCGTTCCAGCAATCGGCGGTAGTCGGTCTCCAGATCCACCTTGCCGAGCGCTTTCTCATACTTCTTCGCCGCGTTGTCCAAGTGCTCGCGGTCCGGATCGCAGAGCGCCACCACACGCACGTTGTTAACCTTTGCGAAGCGGCCTACGGAACCCGGACCCATCTGCGCGCCCCACCAACCCATGCCGACCATGGCCACACGAACGCTGGAGTTCGCCCCGTGGACACGGGATGCGGAGAGCGCCATCGCGCCCATCATCAATGAACTCTTCCGGAGAAAGGAACGTCGTGCTAACTGCTCTTTCATATTATATTTTATAATCGTTCGGATTGGAAATGCACAATGCGAGTCATGATTTAAACACGACAAGCCGATATTTGTTCATCGCCGGAGGCTTCCACGGGTTCTTTCTATCATAAAAAATACCTCATCCCGGAAGTTCACTCCGGTGATAGCCCGAGATGAAGACTATAAATGCCAATGAAAACTTTCCCTAAACCAACATAGTCGCGTTTGAA
>Ga0100399_1003670_pt1 | contig 10753 bp, 6 predicted proteins | sample CryGeymeta201523_FD_81545 | JGI IMG/M metagenome (GOLD analysis project Ga0100399, IMG submission 81545) | Groundwater microbial communities from Crystal Geyser aquifers in Utah, USA - Crystal Geyser metaG 2015-23 | ecosystem: Environmental > Aquatic > Deep subsurface > Groundwater | place: USA...
CCAGCTGGGTCACCAAATCAGGGAAGTACATTTGCTTCCCTTTTTTATTTCATTCAAATTGAACCGAAAATTGCTTTTTCAAACTTTTTCAAACATCTTTAGGCCATCTAAAAACCAATTGAACCATGAAAAAGCTGATTTTATGCATTGCCCTCAATGCCTTATTTGCATCTGCTGTTTATTCCGCCAATACTTTTGCCCACTGGACAACAAATGAACTGACGCTTGATAATGGTCTTATCCGGCGCATCATCAGGCTTCCTGAAGCTAACGCAAATCTGGTTACCCTATCTTATAAACCTGCAAAGGGTGAATTCAGTTATTTTTTACCTGAGAATACCGATTTTCAGTTTGAGGTTAACGGTACTGTTTATTCAGGTAAAACCAATTGGACCTTAACCGATGTGAAATCTATTTCCGATTCTCTTCAGGGAAATGGCGCAGCAGTAACCGTTTTAAGCGCAGACAAAAAAATAGAACTTATCCTGAAATACTTGCTATACCCCAATCTTCCTGTAATCCGGAAAAGTTTAATGGTTAAAAACCTGACAAGTGAAGATGTTGCTCTTGAATCGGTTGACGTTGAAAAATTTAATGTTACCCATTATCAGGTAACCACATTTAGCTGGATATACAGTGATTACGGCCGGCGAAAATCAATCGGCCCATACAAAGGCAACATGCAGGATGCCCTGGTAATTGTGCACAACATGAACTGGGAATCTGGGATTGTGATTGGAAATGAGGCAACTGGTGTTTTGAAAAGAACCACAGCGTTTTGGGATGAACAAACCATTAGCTCCGGCCTTACTCACAAAAATGACCGGTTTCCATTCCGAAAGTGGATTCAACCCGGAGAATCGTTTGAAACACCGCAGGTTTTTACCATGGTTTACAATAACCTGAAAGATCCGGAAGAAATACTCAATACTGCTGTCCCCGATTTTGTCAGAAAACACATGGGAATCCGGCTTTCGGTACTCGGTGAAAAACCTACTTTTGTGTACAATACATGGGTTCCGTTTGGTAAAAACATCAACGAAAAGCTGGTCATGGAGCTAGCCAAAGCGGCTGCTGATGCAGGAATGAAGGAATTCATCATCGACGATGGCTGGCAGGACAGTTATGGCGACTGGGGTATAGATTCCCAGAAATTCCCAAACGGGTTAAAACCCGTTTTCGACTATATCAAATCGTTGGGAATGAAACCGGGCTTGTGGGTGAGTGTGGGCAGCGCTTCTTCAAATAGCAATGTTTTTAAGCAACATCCCGAGTGGTTTGTGCGCGATAAAAATGGAAATTTTGCAAACCTTCATACCGAAAACCCAAATGACGATGTTTGGTCGGCCTGTTATGCCACAGGTTGGAAAGACTACATCAAAGGGGTCTTGCTCAATCTTGCGCTCGATTATGGCCTCGAATACCTGAAACTCGATTTTGCCGTGGTTACAAGCGCCTATGTTTTTAATGCTGAAAACTCGGGTTGTTATTCCACCGAACATACCGGGCATAAAGACCATGCAGGATCGATGTACGCGAACTACCAGCGGATGTGGGAACTTTTCGATGAACTTCATGCCGCAAAACCAAACCTGTTTATCGACTGTACTTTTGAAACTATGGGTGGTTTGCAACTGATAGATTATGCCATGCTAAAACACGCCGATGGAAACTGGCTGTCGAATTTCGATGGCGATGTTGGCGATAAAACCGGTTTACGTGTGCGAAACATGGCCTGGTGGCGTTCTCCCGCAATTCCTGCAACTGCGCTTGTTATTGGAAATCCCGAAATGCACGACCCCGAATGGGAAATGCACATCAAATCGATTGCGGGCGCTTTGCCCATAATGCTCGGCGATCCGCGGAAACTATCGCCTGCCGACCTGAAAAAATACCGCGCTTACGCCGACTGGCTGCAATACATGCATACCAAATACGATATCATGAGTTACAGGCAGGATTTACCGGGTTTTGGCGAACCCCAGGAAGGAATGTGGGATGGCTATCAACGCCTGAATACTGAATCAAAAAACGGAGGGATTGTAGCCGTTTTCAGGCATGGCGCAGTTGAAAACAAAAGAACGGTAACAGTGAATTACCTCGACCCCGGTAAAATGTACCAGCTTAAAACTTTGGATGGTAAAATCGTAGAAACCAAATCGGGAAAAGAACTGAAAACCATTGGAACCGAAATCACAATTAATCAATTGTATGGTGGTGAAATGTTTGAAATCAGTGTATTAAAATAAATATGATGTCAATGAAAAGAAAAATTATTTTCCATTATTTAATCCTGATTATATGTTTTTGGGGTTTTGAAAACACCGGAATTAAAGCCCAGCCTAACGAAAAACAAGTGAAGCAGGTAATGGAATCAACATTAAAAACAGTTTCTGGTTTAACCGAAGATAAGGTGGCTATTGAAAAAGAATACCTTGTCAAAGCGCGGCACAACATAGAAACTTACCGGAAGAGTGATGCGATTCTGGTTTTTGTTGATGCCAAAGGGGAGCCGGTAAAAAATGTAAAGATTGAAATCAACCAGGTCTCACAGGATTTTCGGTTTGGTAACCTCGCCTTCGGGTTGGTCAATAAAGGACCGGGAAAAATGTATAAAGAAGAGGAATTTAAGGAGCGGTTCAAAGCGCTGTTCAATTTTGCCATTTTCCCGTTTTACTGGATCGCTTATGAAAGCTTGCCGGGAAAACCACAATGGCAGAGAAATCAGGCTGTGCTTGAGTGGTGCCTCGCCAACGGAATAACATGCAAAGGCCACCCGCTGGGGTGGACCGGACAATACGGAACACCCAAATGGCTGCTTGATCTGCCCGAGCAAACGGCAACCGATTTGTACAAAGCCCGCATTTATAACAACGTCATCGGCTACAAGGGAAAAATCGATGTTTGGGATGTGGTAAACGAACCAGTAAACACCATTCCCTGGGAAGATGCCTTAAAAGATAAGACAAGCAACGATGGAATAAGATACGATGTTGGCAAGTATAAAACCGGGCAAATTGCACCCTGGGTCGAACAATCATACAAATGGGCTTATGATGCAAATCCTGACGGCCATTTTATTTTAAATGAATATTTTACACTGGCTATTCCCGAAATACGCGACCGTTTTTATGAATTGCTGAAAGAACTGAAAAGAAGAAACACTCCGATTAGCGGAATTGGTATCCAGGCACACGAACCTCGCGAAATGTGGTTTTCACCGGTTGAAATGTACAAAACCTTCGAGCTGTATTCCGAGTTTAATCTGCCAATTCACATTACCGAGTTTATTCCGCAATCATTGGGCAAAGACATCACCGGCTGGCGCAACGGAAAATGGACGGAAGAAACTCAGGCTGAATTTGCCGAACAATTTTACACCCTTGCTTTCGGGCATCCTTCGGTGGCTTCCATTACCTGGTGGGGACTGTCGGACAGGGATATCTGGCTTGAAGGCGGTGGACTTCTTGATAAGGAATACAACCCAAAACAGGTTTACTACCGGCTAATGAAATTGATAAAAGAAGATTGGATGACAAAAAATCTTCAGGTTAAAACTGATAAAAACGGTCAGGCAGAGTTTCGGGGATTTTTTGGCCAATACAAAATTGTTGTTACAAAACCCGATGGCAACAAACAAACCTTGAATGTTCACATGAACGAAAAAGGGTCGAATCTTTGGAAATTTGTTTTGTAAACGAACTAATCATGAGCAAACTAACCATTCTTGTCATTCTGTTAACTCTTTCCGCATTTTCAGCACATTCAAAAGTCTGGGTGCTTTCTGACAGTAATTTGGAAATTAATTTTGATGACCAAACTTCGCTAATCAAAGTATTGGATAAACGGTGTAACAAAACCTGGGAACAAAATGCATTGACGGGTAATTTCAGGGTTGAAAAAACGGTTCAGAACGGCAACTCACTCAAATTTACTTTTTCAGGAAATTTCAATTTCGAAGCAGAATTAACGCCAGGGGAAAATGCTTCTTTTGAAATTGTTATCAAAGCCGATGGAAATTTACCGGTTGAAGAATTTGAATTTCCTTCAGCTTTTAAAACTCCCGATAAAAATCATTTTGTATTGATGACAGACGGCGAAGGATTGCTGCTTCATGCCGATGACATTGAATATCCGATGAGCAACGGGGCGACCTATTACACCGGCGGCGGACTTGCCATGGCATGGATGGGTGTTGTTGACCCTAAATTTGAAACAGGTTACATGGCCATTCTCGAAACGCCTTATGATGCAGGTTTGCGCACACGCAGAGAGGATGGGCTGGTAACTTTTTCCCCGCTCTGGCTGCCTTCGATGCAGAAATTCGGATATACACGAAAAGTAACTTACCACTTTTTTGACAAAGGCGGATATGTTGCACAGGCCAAAACCTACCGCAAATATATTTGGAAGAAAAACAGTGTAATCAGTTTGAAGGAAAAACAAAAACGGTTTCCGGCAATGGAAAAAATGCTGGGTGGCGTGCATATTTATATTTGGGACAAAGCACGAAACATTGATTTTGCCAAAGAATTAAAATCCTCGGGAATTGAAAAGGCGCTTTTCCTTTGGGATGCCAACCACACACCTTATCCGGAACCCGGGTTCGACAACCAATTAAAAGAATTGGGTTATGCCACAGGCGGTTACGAACTTTTTACCGATTTAAAAACAAAAGATACAGCATATTATGAGGTGGATGCCAACGGTGCAATGCGTTTTGCACACACCGTTTATCCCGGAAAATTCAACCGGTTGGCTGCCCGAAAAAGTGATGGAACTACTTATTTCAACCAGTTTGGACACACCACTTGTCCTGAAGCAGTAAGGCCTGAAATTTACCGTAAAGTGGAAGCCAAAATCAAGGAATTTCAACACGAAACTTACTTTCTGGATGTATATCAGGCTAATGGTGTTTTCGAATGTTATTCGGATGAACATCCGCTTACCCGCGAACAGTTTTGTCAGGCCGTGATTAAAAACCACCAAATTATGGAGGATAAATACAATCAATATATTGTTGGAGAATGGGGCGCAGAATATGTAAATGCACATGTTGCCTATGTACATGGAATGATGACTTTGCAGAGAACCTGGTGGGGTTCGGGTATTGAGAAAAAAGGCACAATTTATTACACCGGCGACTGGCGTAGCAATCCGCGGCCTACCCAAATGATTGGGACAAGAGTTGCCAATGATACGTACCTGAAATATTCCATCAACGAATACACCCGAATCCCGCTGTATGAACTGGTGTATCATGATGCAGTTGTAACCTCGTGGCGCTGGGAAGATGGCAATCACCACACCCCTGAAATCTGGTGGAAAAAAGATTTGTTCAATATTTTATATGGTTCAGCTCCGCTTTGGAACCTCGACCGCGAACGGTGGGAAGAGTATAAATACACCTTTATTGACAGCTACAAAAATGTGGTTCCGTGGCTGGAGCAAATTGCCACCGACGAAATGGTTTCGCACCGGTTTGTTACGCCAGACCACAAAGTGCAGGAGTCGGTGTTTTCTTCGGGTAAAAAAGTGGTGGTTAACTTTGGGGATGTTGATGTCGAAATTCACGGAGAAACAATCAAAGCAAAATCTTATCTAACTTTAACTCCATAATTTTACTCCGGGCTTAAGCCGGGGACAATAATAACCATTGGTATCGCAGGCTTTTGCTATTAATATAAGTTTAAAGAAAACATGATTAAGATATGAAATTCACCATTTTAACACTTACAGCAATTTTATTGTTTCCGTTTTTAGCTGAAAAAGCGGTAGCAACGAATTACTACGTCAACGCCACAACCGGTAATAATTCGAATACCGGACTGAGCGTGGATAAAGCCTTTAAAACCCTGCAGCGGGCAGCCGACAAAACTGTGGCTGGCGATACTGTTTTTGTGATGAACGGAACTTATGTAAAAGACAATTCATGGAGTTCGGATGTGGTTATTGAAAACAGTTCGGGAACACCTGAAAAATGGATTGTCTGGATAAATTACCCGGGACACCAACCGCTGATTTCGTTCGATTGCTGGCGGGCGTTCAATATTCAGGGTTCGTATATTGAAGTGATTGGATTGACCATTAAAGGAAACAATTCTAATATTACATTGGAGCAGGCGCTCAACCAACCCAAAAGCTGCGCCAATCCAACAGGTTCGTTTGACGGGCGATTTAACGGCAACGGCATTTCGGTGGATGGCAGAAATGGCGCCCGGTATCATCACTTCAGGATAAAAAATTGTACGGTTTACGATTGCGGGGGCGCTGGAATCACCTTTATCCAGTCCGATTATATTACAATTAAAAACAACATCATTTACAATTGTTCGTGGTACACCTTGTGGTCAACCAGTGGCATTTCGCTTTGGCAAAACTGGAATTCGGACCATGAAACCGGAGTGAAAAACATCATCCGCAACAACATTTGTTATGGCAACAGGCAATATGTACCGGCCATTGCATTTAACTGCGGATTTACAGACGGGAACGGAATTATCATCGACGATTCGGAAAATACACAGAATGGCTCAACTCTCGGTTCATACAAAGGACGAACTTTGATTGAAAACAATATCGTTTACAAAAACGGTGGTTCGGGTATTCACACATACAAAAGCAAACATGTGGGCATTATTAACAACACCGCTTACCTCAATGACCAGTCGCCCGAATTAAACCAGGGGGAAATTTTCGCTAACTCGTCTGATGATATCCGCATGTTTAACAATATTCTGGTTGCGCCCGCCAACAAACGGATTAATTCAAACTACAATAACGGCAAGTCCATCGTGTACAGCAACAACCTCCATTTTGGCGGAAATGCAACAGCCATTACCGGAACAAACCTGGTAAAAGGCAACCCGCTGTTTGCCGATGCTGAAAACAATGATTTTCATTTACTACAGGGAAGTCCGGCCATCGATAAGGGAATTGATTCATTGACCGGAGTTGCGGCGCCGGTTATTGATTTCAGCGGAAAAGATCGGCCAATTGGTGAAGGTTTCGATATTGGCGCTTATGAGTTTGAAATTGCATCAGGACTTGGATTTGTTAAGGCCAAAACAAAAAGTGGTTTTTTTACTTTATATCCGAATCCCGCAACGCAAGATGTCAATGTAAACTTGAATATAGTTCAGAATAGGAAAATCGAAATTAATCTGTTTAATCTTCAGGGTCAATTAATCATCTCAAATTCATTTTTGACAGTTGTCGGCGGATTAAACATTTTTTCGTTGCCCGTTCAACATATTCCAAATGGAATTTATATCTTGAAGGTTAATAACGGAGACGAAATACATTCAAAAAACCTGGTAAAGAATTAACTAAATCAAATAAATTATGAAAACAAAAACTATCATTCTGTTGCTGTTTATTGCTGTTCAGTTCTTTTTAAACGGACAGCCTGTAAAAAACAGCGCCTCGTTTCAGAACTCTTATGTAAAAATCAGTACCCAAAATCCATTCTATTTTGAACTGACAAATGGTGAAACCTATATTCCAATTGGCGCCAATTTGTGCTGGGCAAAAGACATGGATACGCTGGAATTGTATTTCAAAAAACTATCAGAAAACGGAGGTAATTTTGCCCGTATCTGGCTCAATTTTCCGGGACATGAAATTGAAACCGAATATGGTAAACTGAATGAAACCAATGCCAAAAACCTCGATCGGATTTTGGAAATGGCCGTGAAATACAATATCAAAATAAAGCTGTGCATCGAAAGTTTCAGGCTGATTTCTGACGAAACCACTTTTTTTTCAAAAAAGCAGTACCATATTTCGAATGGCGGTCCGTTTGAAAATATGGAAGAATACATTCATACTGAAAAAGGGAAACAGGCTTTCCTGAACCGGCTGAAAATGCTAAAAGAGAGGTTTGGTGACCACCCTGCTATTTTTGGCTGGGAATTATGGAACGAAATGAATGCCATCAAAAGCGACGGTGTTGAAGAATGGAACGAAAACATGCTGCCCCGCGTTCACGAAATGTTTCCGAAAAACATGGTAATGCAGAGCCTCGGTAGTTTCGACAGTGACGGCGCCCGGGATATTTACAGGTACATCAACCGTTTAACGTCGAACGATGTGGCACAGATACACCGTTACCTCGATTTGGGCGCCAACCTCGATATTTGCAAGGCACCGATGGATTTACTTGCCAGCGATGCCATTGACGAACTGCGCTCTTACGAAGTAGAAAAACCGATTCTGCTGGCCGAGGTGGGCGGAGTAAAACCACGGCATACAGGCCCCATTGAAGTTTATGAAGTTGACAAGGACGGTATTTTGCTTCATGACCTGTTGTTTACCCCTTTTTTCAGCGGCGCTGCCGGACCGGGTCACGCCTGGCACTGGGACAGCTACATTGATAAAAACAATTTGTGGTATCATTTTCAGCGGTTTAGCGAAGCCATAAAAGGAATTGATCCGGTGAAGGAGAATTTAAAACCGGTTAAAATTGAACATCCAAAACTTAGAATTTACGCGCTGGCAAGTGAAAAAACGATTCTGCTTTGGTGTCGTGACACCGAAAACGATTGGGAAAATGAGTTTGTAAAAGGAATTCTTCCATCGGAATTAAATGGGCTGTCGGTTGATATTTCTGATTTGGTGAAAAACAAAAAAATCAAATCGGTGGAAACTTACGACCCATGGAAAAATGAGTGGAGTAAAGCAAGGAAAGATATGCAAGTAGAATTACCCGATTTTAAGAGGTCGGTTGTTGTTCGGATAGAAAAAAATAGATCATAAAAAATGAAACAATACAATCAAATAAGCCGCCGGAACTGGCTGAAACAAGTCGGTACATTGACGGCAGGAACCCTGTTATTCAATATAATGACTGCCTGTGCAAAGAAAACCAATCCAACCATCCTGCTTGTTTCGGGTTGGCAGGATGTAAACATTGGCGACATTGCACATACTCCCGGCCTGCTGCAAGTTTTGGAGACGTTTATGCCTGAGTCCAAAATCATTCTCTGGAAAAGAAGCAGCGGTGAAGAAGTAAAGAAACTTCTAAACAAAAACTTCCCAAAAGTGCAAATTCTTTATGGAGGAGTAAATGCTGAAAAAGATGCCGAAAATCCCGAAATAATGAAGGCTTTCGAAGATGCTGACCTGTTGATTCACGGGTCTGGCCCGCTTTTGGTTGGCGCCGATAACCTGGCGTGCTGGATGAAGCACACAACAAAACCATTTGGTGTTTTTGGAACCACGCTTCAGAATCCGAATGAATATCATACATCGATTCTGAAAAAGGCAGCCTTTATTTTTACGCGCGAAACCATATCGATAGAACATTTAAGGAAAGTTGGCATCGAAGGAAATCATATTCAGTTTGCTCCTGATGCCACATTTTACCTGAATATTCGCAACGATGAAAAGGGTTTTCAGTTTCTGAAAGACAATGGGCTGGAAGACCGGAAATTTATCTGCGCCATTCCCCGTTTGCGCTACACTCCGTATCATCAGTTCAATCCAAATAGAAACGGATGGAGCGATGAAAAAATAAAACAGGTGGAAGAAACCAACGAAAAATATAAGGAAGAAGACCACGCTAAACTCCGCGAAGCGATGATTGCCTGGGTGCGAGAAACAGGAAATAAAGTGCTGGTTTGTCCTGAAATGACCTATCAGGTTGATATTATGGAAGAACTATTGATTGATCCGTTGCCCAATGATGTGAAACCCTATATTGTGAAACGCGGTTACTGGTTGCCGGATGAAGCGGCATCAATTTATTCAAAAGCCCACACTGTGCTGAGTTTCGAGTGCCATTCACCCATTATTGCTGCCGCCAATGGTACGCCCATGTTTTACCTGCGCCAGCCCGAAGACACGATAAAAGGTCAAATGTATTACGACCTTGGTTTTGATGACTGGACTTTTGAAATTGAGCAAACCGACGGAAAACAGATAACCAACCGGTTGCGTGAAGTCTGGACTGATTATCCGGCAGCATTGGCAAAACTGAAAGTCAGCATGGATAAAGTGGGTGAAATTTATTCTGAAAGAGTAAGCATGGTGAAGGAAACTATTAACGGTAAATAATTATGAGTTCATATAATAATTTTAGAAAACTGAATTATTGTACTTTTTTGATGATGCTAATGTTTGGATTGACAACAGTTCATGCTCAAAAAACAGTGTCAGACTTACCGCTTTTTGGCGCCCAGATTTTTATTGAACCCGGGCAAACTCAGGCTGATATCGACACCTGGTTTCGGAGGTTAAAAGAAAACGGGATGAAAACCACCCGCATCCGAATGTTTGAATCGTATATGCACAAACCCGATGGAACATGGGATTACAGTTTATTCGACATGGCCTTTAAAGCCGCCGAAAAATACGACATCAAGGTTTACGCTACCCTTTTCCCTTATACTGAAAAGACAGACATTGGTGGTTTTAAATTCCCGCGCGATGAAGAGCATTTAAAGTCGATAGCAGTTTACATCAAAAAACTTGTGACTCATTTCAGCCAATTTAAAAGCATGTATGGCTGGGTTTTGATTAACGAACCCGGCGTTGGAGGTAAAATTCCTGTTAATGATTTTACAAAATCAAAATATCAGGAGTGGCTAAAAACTAATCCACAAAAGGATTTTACAGATAATGGATACCCAATTTTGGTAGAGTTAACCGACCAGCGCTTCCTGCTCGACTACAACACCTGGTTTTTAAACTGGATTGCTGAGGAGATTAAGAAATACGACACCTCGCACATTATTCATGTAAACAATCACGC
>Ga0100399_1003676_pt1 | contig 10740 bp, 11 predicted proteins | sample CryGeymeta201523_FD_81545 | JGI IMG/M metagenome (GOLD analysis project Ga0100399, IMG submission 81545) | Groundwater microbial communities from Crystal Geyser aquifers in Utah, USA - Crystal Geyser metaG 2015-23 | ecosystem: Environmental > Aquatic > Deep subsurface > Groundwater | place: USA...
CATATTGTTAATGTGTCTTTTGCCGTTCGAATAGGAAAGTTTCAACGCCTTCAATACTTCGCCTAAAACACTTGGGCCATTCTCTTTAAGATAATCTGCGAATTCCTGTTCTGTTTTTTCTTTAATTTCTGTCATTCCTGTTAATTGTTTCTGATTTGTTTCTATGATTCGATTATCAAAATTTTTAGTCATTTGGGATAATATCCACTGGAACTGCTTCTCCTTTTTCCAGCAATTCATAGCGTTTGCAGTTCGACCAACCTGAGTAACCCCGGTTGCAAAACACGTTCCGCACCAAAAAAAAAGGTTTTTTAATCCTCTTGTTTTCTTTTTTGTAAACCGGGCAATCTCCGGCATATTTGCATAATTTCCCTAATTGCATATTATAGATGTTTATATAAAATATTCATACTCTCAATGTTACCGCCAATATTTGTGTTGTTCGCAAGTGTGCCGGTGTACTTATAATCCGCCTTCAAAAAGGTTTTGTTCATGCCCGGTTGGTTGAGCCGCGCAATTGTGTAGCAAGTTTTAATTCCTTCATTTTCCATTTCTTGCTCCATTTTGCCCAATAAACTTAGCGCGATATTTTGTCCACGAAATTCGGGCAACACAGCAAAATCAGTCATTTCAGCATTTTTGTTTTCCAAATCTATTTCTGCAGTTGAAACAGCGATTAAATTTTCCCCTTTAAAAACCCCAAAATATTTAGTGCCGTGTTGCTCCATGGTTTCTAATATATAATCAGGATCTTGCACAGGGAATGGATATGTTTCAAAAACCTGTCTAAAGATTTCTGCTATCGCTTTGGCATTGCCTGTTTCTAAACGTTCTGCATTGAATTTCACACCATTACTGTTGCCAATTAGATTGGTTTCCTTTGCATTTCGAAGTAAATTCTGCAAAAGGTCAAGTTCTTTTAACGGAATTGACTTCCGCTTTTTGTCAACAAATTTCGATACAAAAACACAATCAGTTCTGCCATTATAAAAGCGCGGAACAAAACCTTCAATTTCGTAACTATTTGAAATAAAACTTGGCAAAACCTGCGACTGCACTTTTGCAAATATTTTTGTGTAGCCATTTTTCATAGCAAGTTTGTCAAGCTTTGGGATAAGCTGATTGACCGTTTCCGGAGCCAACTTCATCAGGTAAATCCGATTGCTGGTTTTTCCATGGTGAATCGTTGAGTTTTCAATTATTTCAGTTGTATCTTGATTCATCTTCTCTTCGGTTGTGCCGTTCGTTGTTGTCAGGGACTAATGAAATTGTATCGTCGCTATCCGACAGCAATTTTTCGATACCGATTGATTTGTATTCATCGTTGTTTTCCAAATTCAGTTCCAAATTGCAGTTTTTGCAATCGCGGTCGCAGAATTTTGCCTCGTAATTTTCTGGTTCATTATAAGTTGTAATTATGCCTTCATAATTTCGCAGCACCACTTTGTTTGTTGACCAAGAAATCAGGTAGTTGGGCATTACCGGTATTTTTCCGCCACCGCCAGGTGCATCAATTACGTATGTTGGAACTGCAAAACCTGTGGTATGCCCAATTAAACTTTCCATGATTTCGATACCTTTACCGATTGGAGTCCTGAAATGTGAAAGCCCTTCAGACAAATCGCACTGGTACATATAATATGGGCGAACACGATTTTGCACAAGCTTGTGCACCAGATTTTTCATGATGCGCGGACAGTCGTTTACACCGGCAAGCAACACTGATTGATTACCAAGCGGAAACCCGGCATTGGCAAGCTTTGCAAGCGATTCTTTTGCTGAAGCAGTAATTTCACGCGGATGGTTAAAATGGGTATTTATCCAAAGTGGGTGATATTTCTTTAACATGTTGACCAAATTATCGGTAATCCGGTATGGCAAAACCACAGGCATCCTTGTTCCTATTCGCACTATTTCGATATGTGGAATAGCAGTGATTTCAGAAAGCAGCCAATCCAAATAACTGTCAGGCAGCATTAACGGGTCTCCGCCTGAAAGAAGCACATCGCGCACTTGTGGCGTGTTTCGTAAAAATTCGATTCCCTTTTCCAACTGAGCCTTTGACGGGATTGAATCCAAATCGCCCACTTTCCGTTTACGGGTGCAGTGGCGGCAATACATTGAGCAAATATTGCTTACATGAAAGAGCACCCGATCAGGGTAACGGTGTGTAATTCCCTCCACTGGGCTGTCATCCTCTTCGTGCAGCGGATCTGCGAGATCGGTTTTCAAAATCGTAAGCTCTTCAACAGCAGCAAATGCTTGCTTGAACACAGGGTCGTTCATATAATTATCAGTATCAATTAACGACAAATAATAAGGGGTAATTGACAAAGGAAAGCGATCAATTGTAATTTTCAACAACTTTTTTTCCTCCTCCGGGAATCTTATACCTGTTAATAACTCAAAACTTTCTAAGGTTTTAACAGCGTTTTTTAGTTGCCATTTCCAGTTCTTCCAACTCGTAATACCGTTTTCCGAACCAATCTTTGTAGCAATTTCTTGTTGCAAATCATTAAATATTTCCATACATATAGTTTCTATACTAACAAAAGTAGTATAAATAATTGATGCAACAAATGACAAAGCACAATACGGCAATGTCGAAACATATCTTTACTAATTTATATACAGTTATTTACAATTAAACTGAATGCATATTTAGAAATAGCTTAATAATAACCGAAAACATAAATAGTTCTTACAGGAATTTGTTTTTTATCATTGCTAAAAGAAAAATAATCGAGCTATTCTTAAAATAATACGGTTTTGATTTTTGGTACGATTAAGGCTAATAAGAGGTTAAAAACAAAATATTAAGGTTCGTTATTATTTTTAACGCTCTATATTTCAGCCGCATGAATCGAATGAACTTAGAAAACCTTTGCTTTTAGAAATCGTTTTCCTGGTCTTCCAAATTGCCTTCAATGGTAATCATTGGAGATGCATCTAATTCGCTGATTTGCAACATATCAATCAGTAAATCGAGGCTTTTTTTGATTTGCACTAATGATTTATTATCGAGTTTTTGGAGTTTTTCGGAAAGTTGCTCATGGAGTAATGAGGGTATTTTGTTCAGCAGTTTTGCGCCATTAGAAGTGAGTACAATATTGACTACCCGTTTATCGCCCGATTTTGGCAAACGCGCAATCAACCCTTTTGCTTCGAGGCGGTTGATAATGCCACTGGCTGTGCTTGAATTAAGGTTCATAAATTTGCGTATATCGCCTTGCGTAGTTTGGTAATTGGTCGAACTGTGTAAATAATTCAAACACAAAACCTGTGGGATGCTCACACCATATTCTTTTTGAATTTTTTTTGATTCGAGGTTAATTGAGCGCACAATTTTGCGGATTTTGATGAGAATTTCTGTAGTATCCATTTTTGTTCGTTTTGAAATGGTTAAAAGTAGCACTTATTTTTTTGTGTTGATTTTGTTAACATTCCGGCAAGAATAAATAAATTTACACCAAATTCAATTATCTAAAATCTAAAAAACATGTCGAGGAAAAAAATCAGTTTAAAAACGTTACTAATTGTAAGCGTATCGGTTTTGATGTTGCAGGGATTTGTATCGTGCAACTCAGCGAAAAAACAAGCACCGGTTGAAGAAAAAAGCGCAGTAGCAGAAAAATTTATTGGTCTTCAGTTGTATTCGCTGAGAGACAGTATGAAAGTGAATGTAGCCGGAACGGTAGCTGCCGTTGGTGAAATGGGTTATAAATTTGTTGAAACCGCAGGTTATGGCGATGGCAAAATTTATGGAATGGACCCGGTAGAATTTAAAAATCTTTGCGAAAGCAACGGGATGAAGTTTTTAGGCGCCCACACCGGACAGGATGTGCCGACACAGGAAAAATGGGCTGAAACCATGGCCTGGTGGGATGTTTGCATTGCTGCACACAAAGCTGCAGATGTAAAATGGATTGTTCAACCGTGGATGGGTGGAACTGGTTACGAAAGTCTGGACGGCTTAAAACGCTACTGCGAATATTTTAATGCAGTTGGCGAAAAATGCAACGCTGCCGGAATCCGTTTTGGTTACCACAACCACGACAAGGAATTTTCAACTGTTTTAGAGGGCAAACCGGTTTACGACTGGATGCTCGAATTGACAGATCCGGCCAAAGTTATGTTTCAAATGGATTTATACTGGACCGTGGTTGGCGGAAAACTTCCCACCGAGTATTTCGAAAAATATCCGGGCCGTTTTGAATTGTGGCACATCAAAGACAAAGAAGAGTTGGGTGCAAGCGGTATGATGGATTTTGCTGCAATTTTTGCCGGAAAAGAAAAATCAGGGGTAAAATACGGAATTGTTGAGGTTGAAGAATACAATTTTCCTCCAATTGAAAGCTGCCAAAAAAGTCTGGATTACCTTATTGCTGCGGATTATGTAAATCTTTCGGAATAAAAAAGAAGGATAAGCTAATAATAAAAAATGCCGGGGTGGTAACTCCGGCATTTTTTATTATTTGTTCCTCTCCGCCAGTTGGCTGAAGGTTAGGAGGGCATCAAAATTTGCCAAATTTAAAAGTTAACCCGAAATTAAAACCTCGTAAGGCATCTGCGCTGGTTTGTTTCGAATCGGCCAAATCAACACGGGATAAGCTGATTTCAGAGGTATAACGGTAACTTACTGCGGCAGCCAGCCTGAAAAAACGGGCCAGATTAAACTCCAGTTCTACGGCAGGTTCTATAACAAAAAAAGCATCATAGGCATATTCATTACCCGGATAAGTATTTCCCCAATAATCCCAGCCATAAATATCAACCAAAGTAACACCGCCACCGCCAATCAGTATCGGGAAGGCTAAATGCACTGGCGATTTTCCGGCCACAATAGGTTCAATTAAAAAGCCGCCGTAGCCGCCAGCCAGCGATAAATTGCGGTTGGAATTATTGTGATAATTGTTGTAATCCAGATTGTTTACAAATCCGTAGCCGCCCAAACCAATGGCAAGAGCGTGGTCGAAAATAAAAGCGCCGCGGCCGCCTGTTACAATGGCATCATAACCGCCAATATTCGAATAACTGATGGTAAAAGCGCCATATCCGCCATTCGATTTGTTTCTCGAGAAAACAGTTCTGATTTCGTCGTTTTGATATAAATCCTGTGCCTTAATAACTGTAAAAGCCAGAATAGAGAATAATAACAGAGTTGCTTTTTTCATGATTTTGTGTTTTATAAATTTTTAAAATAATTTATTAGAAATGATATTTGAGGGTAAACGCGAAATCGAACAATTCAAAGTCGAACATCTCGTGTCCAAGAAAATCGAAATAGGGTTTTACTTCAAGTCCCACAGAAAGAGGAACCTCAAGGAACATGTATTCAAGTCCTGCAAGACCGTCGAGACCTGCAATAAATGCAGTGCGGGTTACATAATAACTTGTGTTGTAATTATAGTATTGCTGGTCCCAGCGTTCGTAACCCACATGAAGCCCGGCGCCAAATACAACATTGAGCTGGTCGGTAAATGCGAATAAATCGTACCTGTGAAATTCCTTTAAAGCGTGAGCCACTAATCCTCTTTCGCGCGAACCCAAAAGGAATTTATACGAATTCTCATCATCGGTATAAATCCGGTATTCAATTCCACCGGTAAAACCGGCACGAATTCCAATTGCCTGTTTAAATTCCTGCGAAAAAGCAAAAACATTGAAACCAGCTAAAGTCAGAATCAGAAGAAAATGTTTCATTATTTAGTATTTTAGAATTCACGGATTACTTTTCCCGAACCTGAAATTTTGGTTTCAACGCCCGGATTTCCGGTGTAGTAAACATTACCGCTACCCGAAATCGTGGCAGAAATTGCTTTTAATGCATAAACCTGCATGTAACCTGAACCAGAAATAATTGCATTGCAATTGTTTACCATCAGATTATGACTGTTGATATTTCCGGGACCACTTATGGTTAAATTAGATTCGGTTGCATCGCCGGTAATTTTAAGCCACCCCGAACCGGAAATGGAAGCATCAACAATATTTGCATCCACTGAGGTAGTAATTGAACCCGAACCCGACACAAAAAGTCCTATCCTTTCGGCTGAAAAATAGTCGGTTGTAATAAGTCCCGAGCCACTTTGGTTTACCCCGGTCAGGACAGGTAAGGTAACATACACTTTCATAGGCAAACGGGTTTTAAAGTTATGCAAACTCCGTTGGCTGATTAAGAGCGTGTTCTCTGAAAAAGTGGTTTCAATGTAAGGCAAAATATTTTGCTCTGCATTTACAACAACCTCCAGTTTCATGCCTTTTGTTATGTAAACTTCGAAATCTCCGGACGAAATTACTTTGTTAAAATTATTTGCCGGCCTTACTTCGGTTACCGGAATACCGTTACCATCAATAATAAAATTTTCGATACAACCGGTTGTTGCCAAAAACAGCAAAGAGTAAAATGTAATTTGTTTAATTGTTTTCATGAACTTTAAAAAATAATTTGTTAAGTTTTTATCAATTTATTACTTCAGAATATTCTGAATTTGTTTTCTGTAATTCTATAGACAGCATTTTTCTTCAGATGGTTGCAAAACAGTCGAAAAAAAATATAAAAAATTTCAGTATTTAAAAAATTACTGACTCTAATCTGTTGAATTTTATCGGATTATAATATCCTGTTTTTTCATTCCATCAATAAAATTTTAGTTGAATGACGCATTTGGGTATGATAATGTTACACGTTTTTGGCATCCATTTTCAAATCTAATTCTTAGAGATTTTGCATTTCGAAAAAATAAAATATTATCTTTGCCCCCTCAAAAATATACGGTGGTTGTAGTTCAGTCGGTTAGAACGTCGGATTGTGGTTCCGAAGGTCGTGGGTTCGAATCCCATCATCCACCCCACTTTAAAAAGTTTCGAAGTTTTCTTCGGGACTTTTTTTGTGAGCTGTTGGAAGACGTATTTATAGAAGGAGTTACGAATTTGAGGTTAGTATAATTTTGCATCATTTTATGCTTTTGCTTCACGTAGCAGTTAAATCAGAAATTTGAACACTATTCTGTATTCTTAGATCAATTGTTAATTTAGCAGAAAAAAGTTATGCTTTCATTAATTGAAGACCTTCAAAAACCTAAATATACAATCGAAGAGTTCACGAAAATTACTTTACGCGTTTTAGAATATCTGCCAAACGTTTTAAGTGAAGAAAAAATAAAGAGTGGTTATAAAATTCATTCTTCATCAATTGCCGGAACATTAAAATTTATCAGACCAATTAATCGACGACTTTTTATCTATTCTCCTATAGATTTCAATAATAAACTTGTAGAATTTGAAATGTTATTTGAGAAATTAAAAGTTCAAAATAATCAGTGGGAAGTTTCGGAAAAGGAATTATTGGAAAGTGTTCTTTACACGATTCAACAATCCATTGGCGTTGGATTTGATTTACTGGCAAACCCCAATAGTGCGAGAAAACATGTTGGTAATCGTTTTGAGGAATTGATAAAAGCTATTTTTACTGAAATGGGAATTGCCAATAAAAAAACGGTACTGCAAATCCCATATCAAACTGATGAAGGAATAAAAAACTACAAATGTGAAAATGATCTAATCCTTTCACCTTATAAATCTGCGAAATCAACTGGTAAATATTTGGATAAGAATGAAATTGTTGTTTCTGCAAAAACAACATCCAAAGATAGAATGGGTAAAATGTTTATTGACAAAATATTACTTGAGAGATTTGTGCAACATGATCAGAAAGTGATTGGAATTTTTCTTAATGATGTGCAAAGAAAGGAAAGTGATAATATAAGTTTTACCTTGGTATCAGGTTTATTTATGGTTTATTCTGCATTTTTGACTGAACTTGATGGAATTTATTATCTTGATCCTCCACCCAATGTGTTCAAAGAACCATATAACAAATACATGAAACCATTTTCTGAGCTGATAACCAAAGATATCTGGAAATTACTCGCCCCTTAATTTCGAACGCCTTACATTGGAATCTTTTTCGTCTTTTCCTGATAAAATTTTTTCCAAATGATTTTGGTCAGACAACCTTGTTTTAATTATCGAACAATATTCAGCTTCCAATTCCGAACCCAGCCATTTCCTTTTGTATGCTTCGGCAACAGCATAAGTAGTGCCTGAACCACCAAAGGGATCGAGTATTAAACTATCCTGATTTGAAGAAGAAAGAATTATCTTTCTAAGTAATTCAACAGGTTTTTGTGTTTTGTGTGAAGTTTTTTCCCATGAACCATTTGAAATAGTAGGGATCTCGAAAACATCCTTTGGTTTTGCACCCAATGGATTGGGAGTCCATTCATCCGTTTTCTTATTTCCGTTTGAAAACTGTGAAGACTCGGCCTGTTTTCTTGCCGGATATTTTAGCGTGTGATTATTATAAGGAATCCTAACCTCATCAATATTGAAAATAAAATCTTTACTTTTTCGGAAATGCAAAATACTTTCATGTGATCTTCCCCAGCTACCTCCCAGATTTCCTTTGTTGCGATAAAACCAAACCAACCACTTGCAGCTATGAAATAAATGTGACGCTGACCATTTTAAATCTGCAAGAATTTCAGAAAAGCCACAAATATAAAGCGAACCTGTTTTTTTTTAAACTCGATTGGCTTCTTTTATCCATTTCATGCTCCAATCTATATATTCCTTTTGTGAAGAGAATGTATCCCATTCAGCAATATTAATATTGTATGGAGGATCTGCAAAAATCAAATCAATTGATTCATTCTCCAGTGTTTTTAAGAATTCTATCGCATCAATTTGATATAACTTTCCATATTCCGTTTCAAATACCGGATCAGACTTTATCAATTTTATTGCTGGTTTCCTATATTCCAATTCAAGCTGTAACTCTTCAACCAAGGCTAATACATTGTTTTCAGGATAAACCCTGTAATTATTGATGGGATGGCGAATACTTTCAAATTTACCTGACTTATCCCAACGTCTTAAAGTTTCAGTGCTCACTCCAATCATTTTGGCTACCTGACCCACATTAATATATTTTTCCATGCGCACAACATTAAACAACCTTACACAAGATTACACGACAAATTATAAACATAAATGAAAAAGAAAGATATAGTTTTCATATTTTTACTTTATGCAAATTACCGGAATAATACTGGCAGGTGGACAAAGTTCAAGAATGGGTACTGATAAAGCATTAATCAGGCTAAACGGAAAAACCTTGATGGAGAATGCAATTGAAATTTGCAAACCAGTTTGTAGTGCGATTTTAATCAGTTCGAATAACCCAAAACATAAAAATTTTGGTTTTGCTTTAATACCCGACGAAATAAAAAACTGCGGGCCAATGGGTGGAATTTACTCCTGCCTGAAAAAATCTGGAACCGACTGGAATTTTGTTATCAGTGTCGATTCGGCTTTTGTTACTGAGAATTTTGTGCATTTCCTAATTTCCCAAACCGGAGAATTTGATGCAGTTGTTCCAATTCATGAAAACGGAAAAGAGCCTTTGGTTGCCTTGTATCGTAAAAACTGCGTACCTGTCATTCAGGAGAGAATAGAATTGAAAAACTACAAAATGTATAATCTTTTAAACGAGTTCAATACTATATTTATTAATGTTGATTCGTGGGTAAAAAAATATCCTGCTATTTTCAAAAATATCAACCGGCCTGAAGATCTTATCCTGTAATTCGGATACACTTCTGTTATTATTGCAGCTCACTTTAAATTTTGGATAACTATTATTTGGAATCATTATAAATTTCAATTTGGGAAATCTCTTATCCTAATTTACTGATAGTAACTTAAATGTTAGCATATTAGCGTTTTAAATAATAAAAAAAGAACATTTGCTTACTATATTTTTCGATATGTTTTTAAATATCTATTTTTCAAGATATATCAACATATAGATTTATGTATGTTTGCGGAAAATAAGCAAAAAACTATGTCGAATTCCAGGCGTGATTTCATAAAAATATCAACATTAAGTGCGGCAGGACTGGCAGTTAGCTCCAGTTATCTTCACTCCTCAATACCTTCTTTTTCTGCTGGTCAGAATAAAAATGCTGATGGAAATGATTTGGTTAGAACACCAACCTATTGCGAAGTTTGTTTCTGGAAATGTGCAGCTTGGGTGCATAAAGATGTAAACGGCAACATTCAGAAAATAATTGGTAACGACGATGACACCAATTGCAACGGTCGTTTATGTCCCCGTGGCACCGGTGGTATTGGAATGTATTACGATGAAGACCGCTTAAAAACCCCACTTTTAAGGGTTACCGGTGAAGACGGCAAGCAAACCTACAAAGAAGTTTCGTGGGACGAGGCCTTGACTTTTATTGCTGAAAAGCTTGACAGTATTAAGAAAGAACATGGCCCTGAATGTACGGCGTTGTTTACGCACGGTTCGGGAGGGCACTATTGGGGAAATCTACTAAAAGCTTATGGTTCGAACAATATTGCTGCACCATCGTATGCGCAATGCCGCGGACCGCGCGAGGTTGCATTTATTGCCACTTTTGGCGAAGGATTGGATTCGCCTGAACCTACCGATATCCGCGATACCCGTTGCCTGGTTTTAATTGGTTCGCATATAGGCGAAAACATGCACAACGGTCAGGTTCAGGAAATGTCGGATGCAATTGATAAAGGAGCTGCTATAATAACTGTCGATCCCCGTTTTTCCACTGCTGCAAGTAAATCAAAATTCTGGCTGCCCATCAAACCTGCCACAGATATTGCTTTGCTGCTTTCATGGATTCGGGAAATCATCAA
>Ga0100399_1003694_pt1 | contig 10701 bp, 9 predicted proteins | sample CryGeymeta201523_FD_81545 | JGI IMG/M metagenome (GOLD analysis project Ga0100399, IMG submission 81545) | Groundwater microbial communities from Crystal Geyser aquifers in Utah, USA - Crystal Geyser metaG 2015-23 | ecosystem: Environmental > Aquatic > Deep subsurface > Groundwater | place: USA...
ATGAATCGTTGAAAACTTAAATCGGAGAACTGTCAATAAAAAGTTGCTTTTTGTATATTTGTTTAAAGTAAAAAACATGAATAATAAAGAAGCACAAATTAAAATAGAACATCTCAGAAAAAAGCTTGAAGAGCATAATTACAGGTATTACGTATTGGCGCAACCGGCAATCAGCGACTACGAGTTTGATATGAAACTGAAGGAGTTGGAAAAACTGGAAGCTGATTTTCCTGAGTTTGCCGATGCCAATTCGCCAACGCAGCGGGTGGGCAGCGATTCAAACAGCGACTTTGAACAGGTGGAACACAAATATGCCATGCTTTCGTTGTCGAATGCCTATTCAGAAGGTGAAATTGCGGATTTTGACAACCGAATAAAAAAAATTATCAATACTGATTTTGAATATGTTTGCGAACTGAAATTCGATGGTTCATCAATTAGTTTAACATACGAAAATGGCAGGCTGATTCGGGCAATAACCCGCGGAGACGGCGTAAAAGGCGACGATGTAACCCGAAATGTTCGCACCATTAAATCGATACCACTTCAATTACGCGGAACCGACTTTCCTGCTGAATTTGAAATTCGAGGTGAAATAGTAATGCCTTTTTTAGTTTTTAATGAGCTGAATGCAAAACTGGAAAAAGCAGGCGAACAATTACTGGCCAATCCGCGAAATACCGCTGCCGGAACGCTGAAAATGAAAAATTCAAAAGTGGTGGCCGCGCGAAAACTCGATGCTTACTTTTACTACATTCTTGGTAAAGATTTGCCCTTCGACGGGCATTACGAAAGTCTGCAAAAAGCAAAAGAATGGGGTTTCAAAATTTCGGAGGCCACAGAAATCTGTAAAAATCTGGATGAAGTTTTTGCTTTTCTGAAAAAATGGGATGTTGAGCGACATCAGCTTCCGGTAGCAACCGATGGAGTTGTAATTAAAGTGAATTCAAAAAAACTGCAGGATAACCTGGGTTTTACTGCTAAATCGCCACGTTGGGCAATTGCATATAAGTTTAAAGCTGAAAATGTTTCAACCATTTTAAAGTCGGTTTCTTACCAGGTTGGACGAACCGGCGCAGTTACTCCGGTGGCAAATTTAGAGCCGGTGCCAATTGCCGGTACTATTGTTAAAAGAGCCTCACTTCACAATGCCGATATCATTCAAAATCTCGGATTGCATTTGGGCGACACTGTTTTTGTGGAAAAAGGAGGTGAAATAATTCCCAAAATAACCGGGGTTGATGAAACCAAACGCCACCCCATGTTTCAGCCTGTAAAATTTATAGAAAACTGTCCGGAGTGCGGAACTCAGTTGGTGAGAACTGAAGGCGAAGCAGCATTTTACTGTCCGAATGATGATGGTTGTCCGCCGCAAATTAAAGGGAAAATGGAGCATTTTGTCAGCCGGAAAGCGATGGATATAGACGGTTTGGGGGAAGAAACAATAGGTTTGCTTTACGATGAGGGGTTGGCAAAAAATATTACAGAACTGTACGATTTGAAAAAAGAGCAATTAGCCAATCTGGAACGAATGGGCGAAAAATCGGCGCAAAGAATTCTTGATGGATTGGAAGCATCGAAAAAAGTGCCATTCGAAAGGGTGCTTTTTGCGCTTGGAATCCGTTTTGTTGGTGAAACCGTTGCAAAAACTCTGGCAAAAAAACTTCACAACATTGAAAATATTCAAACTGCAAAAAAAGAGGAACTGGTTGAAATTGATGAAATTGGAGAGCGAATAGCCGAAAGCGTGGTTGATTGGTTTTCGAAAGAGGAACATATTCAATTTATTCAAAAGTTAAAAGAAGTAGATTTACAATTTCAAATCAGCAGCGAAAAGTTGTCAGGCAGAACAGAAAAACTTGCTGGTCTTTCAATTATAATTTCAGGCACATTTGAAAAATATTCGCGTGATGAATTAAAGGAAATGGTTGAAAAGAACGGGGGCAAAAATGTAGGTTCAATTTCAAAAAATACAAGTTATGTATTGGCTGGCGAAAATATGGGGCCAAGCAAACTCGACAAGGCAAATCAGCTTGGAGTAAAAATTATTTCAGAAAACGAATTTTTAAAAATGCTGGATTAAAGAACAACAATTGCATAAAACAATATTTATTTTTGCGGCCACATGACAATCAGGGATATCAAAGAAAAAATAGCGCGAAGGAAATTAGCCAAAATCATTTCAAATATCGAACGCATTCCGGTATTTCCAAATATCAACACGGTCAAAACCATAGGTGTTATCTGGCAACCTACCCAAAAAGAGGCATTTCAGTATTTGAAAAATTACTTTAACCGCGAACAGGTTATTTTCAGGGGATTTTGTGTTTTCGAGGCCATTACCAATCCACACCAGGATTCAAATACGCTGACAGTGAAAGACCTTGACTTTTGGGGATTACCAAAAAAAGAGAAAGTGGATGAATTTACAAACATCAGGTTCGAAGTTCTGTTCAGTATAGCGTTGGAAGATAATATTGTGCTCGATTATATTACAGCGCTTTCGCAGGCACGCTTTAAAATTGGGAGTTCACAAAACGTTAACAATTATTTTGACCTGAATATTAATATTGACGAAAACCGCGATTCGATGTACCTTGCAAAACAGCAAATTTTCTATCTTGCGCAACTAAATAAAAAATAATTGAATGAGCCAACTATTTACAGGAGCGGGAGTGGCGTTAATAACCCCGTTTACAAATAAAAACCAGGTAGATTACAAAGCCCTTGAAACCGTTATTGAAAACCAGGTTCAGGGCGATATGGATTACCTTGTAGCGCTGGGCACAACCGCAGAATCAGCAACACTTACTGCCGAAGAAAAATTGAATGTGATTCAATGTGCCAAAGCAAATTCGGGAAAATTGCCCGTTGTTGTTGGAATGGGCGGCAACGATACTCAAGCCATTATCAATCAGATTAAAAAGACCAATTTAGACGGAGTCAGCGGGTTATTAATCGTAACGCCCTATTACAACCGTCCGTCGCAGGAAGGCATGTTTCGCCATTACAGCGCCATTGCAAAAGAAAGTCCGCTGCCCATTATTTTATACAACGTTCCATCGCGTACCGGTGTAAATCTCGAAGCGGAAACTGTTGTCAGGCTGGCAGAAGCATCAGATAAAATTGTTGCGGTAAAGGAAGCATCGGGTATTATGTCGCAAATTGCAACCATTTCAAAATACACACCCGATAATTTTACCATGATTTCGGGAGATGATGTGTTGGCGCTGCCTGCCACAACCATCGGCGGCAAAGGTTTGATTTCGGTGATGGCCAACGCTTTGCCTGCTAAAGTTAGCAGTATTATACATTTAGCGCTTGCCGGTAACTATACGGAAGCAACAAAAATTCATTTCGAAATGATCGACCTGTTTAAACTCATTTTTAAGGAAGGAAACCCGGGCGGGGTAAAAGCTTTAATGCATTTTATGGGCACTATTGGAAACGAATTGCGCCTGCCACTTTATAAAATTAGTGACTCAACCTACAACGAAATTAAAGAGGCATTTCTTAAATTGAAATAAAAGTATCAACAATCCGTTCTTGATAAAAAGGAAAAAATAATACCCTGTTTTTTCCTTTTTTTATTTTAAGATTTCTATTTTGTGAACGTTTTGAAAATCGCTGGTAATTGTTTATGATATAAAGTTATTGTTTTAATAATTTTTCCTGAATCTCAATTCGTTTACCCCAGCCCTAAAGGGAGCGGATTGATTGTCGCTGCTTCCGTCAATTGACGGACTGGGGTTATCAGGGAAAATCAATTCGCGGATTAAAACTTTGTTACCAGATAAATATATGGATGCATGAAGAAAACAGGACTTGTTTTTATTATTGGCTTTGTTTCGCTCATTTTGTTTGTTTCGTGGCAACAATATGTATTATCCTCTCCGGCAATAAGTATTGTGCCCGATTCACTGGCATCTGAACCTGTTCCTGCTATTGTTCCGCCACGCCTCGAAATTGAAGAAATCATACATGAATACGACAGTCTGATTACTGTAGAAATAAAAGCATCGGGCACTGTGGGTGCAGCCGTGGCTGTGGTTTACCGGAATGAGGTGGTTTTCACGAAGTGTTTTGGCGTTAAAAAATCGCACACAAAAGATTCAATAGACCAACATACCATTTTCAGGTTGGCCTCAGTTTCGAAACCAATTTCGGGTGTTCTGGCCGGGATGCTTGCCGAAGAACAAATCATCGGCCTCGACGATAAAGTGACTGATTATATTCCCGGACTTCGGTTAAAAAACGAAACAAATACAAAGGAATTAACTGTCAGAAATTTGCTGACACATACAACCGGCCTGGCACCTCATGCTTATGATGATTTGGTTGAGCAAAAAGTTCCTTTAAACCAGATAATGGACAAACTGTACCTTGCCAACACAGCTTCAAATCCCGGTCAGTTGTATGCATACCAGAATGTGATGTTTAGTTTATTCGATACAATTGTAGTTGCCAAAACCGGTAAAAATTACTGCGATGTTTTAAAGGAAAAACTTTTTATACCGTTTGAAATGTACAATGCCTGCGCTGGATTTGAGTCGTTCAGAAACAATGATAACAAAGCCCTGCCCCATTCGGGAGCAACACCAATTAAAATGAACGACCGGTATTACAACACGATTCCTGCCGCCGGTATAAATGCAAGTATTTCCGATATGAAGAATTTTCTCCTCACCCTTTTGGCCGATTCAATTCCTGCGTTAAACAATGTGGAGGAGATGATTTTAACTCCTCAAATTCAAACATATCTTACCCGCGGTTACTTTTCGCAGTGGGATAAAGTTGACTCAAAAGCTTATGGAATCGGGTGGCGAATTGTTGGTTACAAAGGCCGGAAAGTAGCTTACCACGGCGGATATGTAAAAGGCTACCGGGCCGAAATTGCTTTGTGCAAAGACGAACAGGTTGGCATTGTATATCTTTCAAACTCGCCAACTGCAATAGCTGCAAAAAGTGTCCCTGAATTCATCAACCGGCTGTTTGAATTTAAAGACAAACAAAAACTGGCAACAAATCCAGCTCCATCCGGAAATAATCTGAATTAAATCCTGTTCAGAAAAATCAATCAAATAATAATCCCATTTTTCTCCTCCGAAAATTCCCCGATTAAAAAAAGTGTAAGGATTTGCAAAAAAGTGTAAGGATTCATCATAAAATTGTAAACATTCATCAAAAAATTGCTATTCACTGCCCTCTTTTTTATCTGAAATTTGATTCAGTGATTAATTCAATTTTATCGAATAAAAACAATTTAAAATTCAAAGCCATGAAAACAATTATTTTTTTCTTTTCGTGCATGATGTTAACAATCATTGCATTAGGCCAGGACCAGAAACCAAATCTGGGGGAAGTAAAAGTAACTGCACCAAAATTTTCAGGAATCGAAAATGCGGCAAAAATGCTGAATGGAAGGGAATCGGAAACAATTAATGTTTACCTGTCTGAAAATTTCTATTATCCTGTATATAAAGATGTGAATCCTGAAGGTACAGAAGTTATTCAGTTTACAGTAACACCATCGGGTGAATTAACCAACTTTGTAATTATCAACAGCGTTTCACACGAAATTGACGAAGAAATGATTAGGGTTTTGCAAACAACCAACGGCATGTGGATTCCGGGATTAAACAACAATGTACCGGCTGAAATGACAAAAGAAGTATCTCTGGTTTTTTATCCTGGAAACAACTCTTCAAAATCGGTTACCAAAATCTTTACAGAAAAGGCTACCCCCTATTTTATTAATGGGAGTAAAATCCTTTTTGAAAAACAAAATCCCAAAAAAGCCATGAAAAATTTCACCAGGGGCATCAACTATTTGCCTCATGACAAGAGCCTCTTAATAATGAGGGGAATTTGCCGGTTTGAAACAGGAGATAAGAAAGGTGCACATCAGGACTGGGAAAGGGTAAAAACTTTGGGCGGTTTTGATATTGAAAATGATTACCTGACCGAAAATGCAAAGGGACTAAAAAGTTATGATGAGATGACAAGTGTGTTTAAGAAATAGAAAAAGTACGCTGAATGTTTTACTGAAAAACTCAGTTTTCAACGCATCTTGCTAACGGGGTGCGTTTTTTTATTGTGTGCAGATAAAACCAATCGCTGTTAACAACTATTTTTATTCAGTTTTCGTAAGTATCACATATTGAATTAACCGAAAAACAAAATGAACCTTTCATTTTCAAGCGATAAGGAATTTATTGCAAAACTTTCAGAACTGGTTTTGGACAATCTGGGCGACGAAAACTTCGGCGTTGAACAATTAGTGGAACAATCGGGATTAAGTTCTTCGGTTATCCGGCAGCGGCTGAAAAAAATTTCAAAAAAAACCATTGCACAGTTCATCAACGAAGTCCGGCTTAAGAAAGCGTTGGAAATGCTGCAGGAAGGCGCTGCAACTGCCTCCGAAGTCGCCTACAAGGCAGGGTTCAGCAGTCCCACCTATTTTAACGCCTGTTTTCACGATTACTTTGGTTATACGCCGGGCGAAGCAAAAAAACGGGCGTTCGAAAACAATAACGAGGAAAACAATTCCAGTTCAGAACCTGAAAATTCGTTATCTGATATTAAATCATCGAGTCAGCCACAACTAATCAGTTTTCGAACAATTTTTTATGCAGCCATTGCCGTAGTTGCAGTTTTCATACTGGTATTTAGCTTGTTACCACGGTCGGGTGAAAAAATTAATTCAGATAAATCTGAAGGAAAAGAGTTAAAATCCATTGTTGTACTGCCTGTTCAAAACCTTACCGGCAATCCTGAAAACGAATATGTAGCCGAAGTATTTCAAACCCTGATTACCGATGAACTCTATCGTTTGGGCTTTTTGGTTAGGCCAACCCATTCGGTACTGGACCCTTCCGATAGCCTCATTTCAATTCAGGAAAAAACCAAAAAACTAAAAGTTGATGTCTATTTGAAACCAACACTTTTATGTTCCGGCGACAGTTATTGTGTTTCAGTTCAACTGTATCAATCGATTCCGGAAGAAAAACTATTATGGAGCCATAATTTTGAACAGGGAAAAAATCAGGTTTATGATATTTTCAAAAACTCAGGCCTTAATATTGCAGAAAAAATAAACTTCAGTTTAACGCAGCAGCAAAAAGATTATTTATCGACAGAAAAAATCGTTGATCCGGCATTTTTCGACACCTTATTGGTTGGGAAACATTTTATCCATAAATCAAATCCCGAAGATTTTGAGTTGGGAGTTCGGAAACTGTTAAAAGCCAACGACCTCAATCCGCTTGATCCTGCCCCACTTCTTGCACTCGCCATGGGTTACAGCAATTCAGGCCATTCCTCATCAGCCGGGGTCGATGCGACCACACTTTCGGTTGCGTATGCAGAAAAAGCCCTTTCACTGGATTCAAACCTGATTGATGCGTATGTAATTCTGGCATCATATTACCTTTACCAGGACTGGGATTTTCAGAAAGCCGAAAATGCGTTGAACCGATGTATCGAAGTGAATCCAAACGTAGCTCCGGCCCGTTATCACAAAGGATGGTTCTTCGCATTAACCGGAGAATTTGATAAAGCTGCCGATGAAATGAAAAAAGCGATGGAAATTGACCCGCTCGACCCAATTATTCCGGGGTATTTGGGCTGGCTTTATCAATATGCCGAAGAGTATGAAAAAGCAATTGATGCAGCAAAACTTACACTTGAACTTGACCCGAACTATGTTATGGGATACTATGTTTGGGGAACTGCTTTGACAGGGTTGGGAAAACACGATGAAGCAATTGAAATAAATAAAAAAGGAGTAGCAATAAAACCCGGATTTATGTACGGACTTGGAATGGCCTACGCTGCTGCCGGACAACACGACAAAGCGCTTGAAGTTGCTGCAAATCTCGAAAAAAAACCTTCGGGCTGGAATTCGTGTGGACTTTCGCTAATTTATGCACAACTGGGCGACAAAGAAAGAACCATATTCTGGATTGAGTCAATGGTTGAAAAGCGTCAGGACTTCGTCCCGTGGATAAGACACAATCCTGCTTATAAATTCCTGCGCAAGGATAAACGGTTTCAGGAAATTGTTGACAGGTTGAACCTGCCAAAGGAAGATAATTTACCCTCAAAAAAGTAAGACTACAATTTTATTATCAGAAGATCTCCAACTTCAAATCAAAAATATTTTGTTTTCAACGTATCTCTTTAACGGGGTGCGTATTTTGACATGAAAAGATAAATTGCAAAATGGAAATAGTAACAAATTTGTTACTATATTTGTATCGAAAAAAATTTATGCCTGAGGTTTTCAGAATTTTTGGAATGCGCTTTTTCTTTTTTGCCAATGAACATTTGCCTGTTCACATTCATGTTCAGAATGCAGATGGGAGGGCTAAATTCCAGGTTTCACCAAAGGTTAAATTATTATAAAACAAAGGATTAAAGTCGTCGGATTTGAAACTGGCACACGCGGTTATTGAAGATAACAAGACAAATATTATTAATGCATGGGAGGCATTTCATGGAAAAGAAGAGTAATTTGAAAATAGAGAAAGTTTGGTTTGATGATGAAAATATCTTCATCCTCATTAGTGACGGAACACAAAAAAGCCATCCGCTGCGTTGGTTCAGCAGGTTGTGGAATGCAACTCCTGAACAACGTGAACTTTATGAATTAAGCAAATGGAGGGACTCAATACATTGGCCTGAATTAGATGAAGATTTAAGCCTGGAAGGATTTTACTCTTACAACAAAGACGAAATAAAAAAACAGGAAAATGAAGTATCACGCGTCTTCAGTAATTTTCCGGTAATAAACGTAAGTAAGTTTGCCGAACGGGCTAAAATAAACAGGAGTTTACTGGCAAGTTATTTATGTAACGAAAAAAAACCCGGTGTAAAAAACAGAAAACATATTGAAACTGCTTTGCATCAGCTTGGGGAAGAGTTACTATCCGTTAAATTATAGATTATGGTGCGTTTATTAGCAATTGGATTTTTAATTGATTTCGGTTATATAAGCTAAAATCTTACTTTTATTTTTATTGCCCCTTCCACCACATTTTCTGATGGAAAAACAACATATCCTCCCCCGCTGCCCGAAGTTATTGCGCCTGAATATTTTGGAAAGTAATTGGTTTGCATCTCTTCCATTACCCATTCGGGAACGGTGTATGGTAACATTTCGCTCCAGCACAGAAATGTTTCTTTCATTGATTCACCCAGCAGTTTTACATCCTTTTTCAGAATGGCATCGTAACATTCTTTCCCTGATTCACCCAACCGCTTTACCAGTTCAGGAGTAAGATTTTTTTTCAGAATTGGGTTATAACCTTCCGGGCGGGGCTGAAGTGGAACAAGATTGATGACATTGGATAACCATTTACATGTTTCTTTGTCGGTTGTATTTTCAATGTGGCCAGGCCAGAATTTGCCGTTGTAATCCAACCGGCTGATTCCGGGAACCAGCAAACCGATGTGATCCTGTGTGCCTGAAATATATTCGGTTCCGGGAGGATTTTCGGCGCCGAAAAGCAGTTGGGCATTTCGAACGGGGTCACCTTCAGGGTAGTGGTCGCCCCAAAGTTCGATGGCAACATTGCGCGAACTGGTTGCCATTCCCGAGCGGTCGTTAAAATCGGTGGTTGGCCATATTTGTGCCACCACCACCGAACCCGCGTGAATTTCAGAAACCCAGGGTTGGTCAATCCAACCACCTGCCAGACAAACCCGGTACGGAAATTTCAGCTCTTTTTTTGACGATGAACTTGAACGGGCAGGCAATCCCTCTTCCGGAATACGTTCCAGCACCACCAGTTCAACGCCGAGTTCATCGCAAAGCTGCTTTTTCCCGGGTGTAAAACCATCCGAATTCACCAGAAAATAGTCGGGTTTCAGCGCCTTCATATCATCAGCAAAATCGAGCATTCCCATTCCCGATGCAATGTGCGCCTCTTCCACAAACCGCACTGCACCTACCATGTATTTGCGCTCTTCCTGCGAAAACCAGGGAGACTTTCCTTTTAATAGTTTCAGATTTTCATCGCGACCTAAAAATACGTGCAGTTTGCCATATTGTGCAGCGGTTTTAAAAAATGCAATGTGCCCTGCATGTAGCAGGTCGAAACATCCGCTGACCATTACTTTCTTTTCGTTCATAAGAACTTCTTTTTAATTTGTATGGGTAAATAATTTCAAGCTCAAATACAGGTTAATAAGGTTTAGTGTTATGTGATGTTATATTTTCTACTAAGGTTCATTAAAAGAATAAGGTTTTTGAGATTAAACTATCAGATAAACAAGCAATTAAACAAATAATTTTTAAAACCTTATTTTCAAACGATAACCTTAGTAGCATTATCAAAATAAAAACACAATCTTATTACCTCCCACTACAGGCAGGCCTTATTCAAAAAAATATCAATCCGTTTGAAATTTGGCTACATGAATTTGAAATTTATTTGAACTTTCAACTTTGAACCCTGAACCCTAAACTTTGAATTCTGAACTCTGAACTCTAAACTCTGAACTCTAAACTCTGAACTCAAAACCGATTTGTATTATTAATCATCTGCTCCTTAATCCAGTGGTAAGTTTTTTTCATTCCGTCTTTCAGCGGGTACGACGGCGCCCAGCCAAGATATCTTTTAATCAGTGTGTTTTCACTGTTTCTTCCGCGTACACCTTTTGGAGCGCCCAAATCGTAGGTACGTTTCAGTTTGTAAC
>Ga0100399_1003731_pt1 | contig 10647 bp, 9 predicted proteins | sample CryGeymeta201523_FD_81545 | JGI IMG/M metagenome (GOLD analysis project Ga0100399, IMG submission 81545) | Groundwater microbial communities from Crystal Geyser aquifers in Utah, USA - Crystal Geyser metaG 2015-23 | ecosystem: Environmental > Aquatic > Deep subsurface > Groundwater | place: USA...
CAGATCCGTTTCGAACCGGCGCAACATCCCGGAACACGGACTATCTCTATTTCCGTATCCCCCGAGCATTTTGGAAAGGGTTACGGCCACGAGATCCTAGCGATGGCGTTGCGGCATCCGGAGGTCACTCGGCAGGCGGCCGTGGTAAGAGCGGAAACCTTCACCGACAATGTTCCTTCGATTAAACTTTTCGAACATTCCGGCTTCAAGCTTCTTGGGCATGGGAAACGTGATGGCCATGAGTTCGTGGAATGGCGCCTTCCGATTGCCCCGGAGCTAACAAGCTACCCCATCGGCCTCGAGGGCGAAGGCCCTCTTCTCGATTCGGCACGCGAAACCCTGGATACCTTCGGAATCGTTCCCAAATTCATTTTCCGCTCGGAATCCTATTCCCGTGATTCCTGCGGAAACAGCGTTCAGGGGGCATCTTCCCCGCTCTCGGTGCTTCTTCAGGATCAGGTTCTCGCGACCGGAGCCCGGGCTCTTCTCATATTCGATTGGCCGGAGCGGATTCCCCTGGAGTTTTTGTCTCATTTCAAGGGGGGGCTTTTTGTGTTTCGGCGTTCGGGCAGCGGAAGGGAGTCCTATCTGGAACTTCAACCCGGCCTCTTCGAATTCTTTGGGGTGACGACCGCGACCTGCGGCGGCCTCATTCTCGACGTCCTGGCCAGGCTGGCTTTTCAGCGGAAGGAATGAATGAATGGATAAACAAAATATGGGCTCATCTCCCATCGACAATTCGGAGCAAACCTGCTTCTGGGAAGGTTCTTTCGGCGATGATTATACGGAGCGCAATCAGATAAACTCGGAGACCCGCCTTGGTTTTTTCCGACGGGTACTATCCAGAACCTTTGGAGTATCGACGATTTGCGAATTAGGCGCAAACAAGGGTCACAACTTGCAAGCCCTTCATAAGTTAAGCCGAAATTTCCGACTTTCGGGAATCGAGATAAACAAGAAAGCCTGTGCCGATCTGGCCGGACTGCCTTACGTGCATGCATCGAACGCCTCGATCCAAACGTTCGCGGCAGATGAACCATTCGATATGGTTTTCGTTTGCGGGGTTCTGATCCACCTCAACCCCGATGACCTGCCTCTCGCCTATCGAAAGATGTTCGACCTTTCCAGGCGCTACGTGCTTATCAACGAGTATTTCAACCCGTCTCCCGTTGAGCTTCCGTATCGCGGGAATGGTGGCAAACTTTTCAAGAGAGATTTCGGCGGGGAATTCATGGACAGTTGCGGGAAAGAGGCGACTCTTGTCGACTATGGGTTCCTCTGGAAGCGTTTAGAGCCGGCCTGGGACAACACGACATGGTGGCTGTTCGAGAAATCGGATCCGACTGGCAAGGAACGGTAATCATGAAATATTGTACAAACTGTGTTATGCCTGATACCAAACCCGATCTGAAGTTTGATGAGCATGGGGTTTGCAGCGCTTGCCGTAGCTTTCAGGAACGTCGTGAGGTTGATTGGAGTCAGCGCAAGCAGGAGTTGTCCGAGATTCTCGATCGGTATCGTTCCAAAGATGGCTCGAACTGGGACTGCATAATTCCGGTCAGCGGCGGCAAGGACAGCACTTACCAGACAATTCGCATGCTGGAGTTGGGGATGAATCCGTTGTGCGTGACCGCGACCACATGCGATCTTTCGGATATCGGACGAAAGAATATCGAGAACATCAAAAGCATGGGCGTCGATTATGTTGAATTTACCAGCAACCGGAAGGCGCGGGCAAAGCTCAACCGGATTGGGCTTATGCAGGTGGGTGATATTTCCTGGCCGGAACACGTTGGAATCTTCACCATACCGGTTCGGCTGGCTGTACAGTTCAAGGTTCCGTTGCTGATTTGGGGAGAAAATTCCCAGAACGAATATGGAGGCCCGGCCTCGGCAGCGGAGAACAACGTTTTGAACAGGCGTTGGCTCGAAGAGTTCGGCGGGCTTCTGGGACTACGGGTCAGCGACCTTGTCGGCATGGAAGGGCTGACCGTGAAAGATTTGATACCGTTTTCCTACCCGACTGACGAAGAGCTTCAGGCGATAGGGGTAAGCGGCCTGTTCTTGGGGCATTACATTCCCTGGGATGGTTTTACGAATGCGCTGCTTTCTCAAGGCCACGGCTTTACAACCCTTAATAAGTGCGTGGAAGGGTCTTGCGTAAATTATGAGAATTTGGACAACCACCAGACTGGAATCCATGACTATTTCAAATTTCTGAAGTTCGGATTCGGACGGGCAACCGATCTCGCCTGTCTGCATCTTCGCCGTGGTCGTCTTACACGCGCCGATGCAATGACCCTTGTCCGGACCCACGACGGAAAGTTTCCCTGGACATACCTGGACAAGCCGATTGCCAAGATCCTCGATCCTCTGGATATAAGTGTCGAAGAGTTTATCCGGATCTGCGATCGTTTCACGAGCAAGAAGCTTTTCATCACCGACAAAAACGGCAATCTGATCAAGGACAAGCAGGGCAATTTGACCAAGAAATACTACGACAATCCATGAACGTCCTTGTCATTGATTATGGGATGGGAAACCTCGCGTCCGTCCGGAGGGCTTTCGAGGAAGTTGGCGGCCGGGTCATCGTTTCAGATCAGCCTTCGACCTTGAAGGAGGTTTCACACATTGTCCTTCCCGGGGTCGGATCATTCGCTGATGGAATGGCAAATTTGAATCGGGGTGGCTGGGTGACGGCTCTTAGGGATGCCGTTTTGGATAAGCACCTACCTCTGCTCGGAATCTGCCTTGGGATGCAGCTTTTGGCCGAACATGGCGTCGAGGGCGGGGAAACCGATGGTCTGGGGTTTATTCCGGGGCGCGTTGAGCGGTTGGTTCCTGATTCTCCGACGACCCGGATTCCCCATGTCGGCTGGAACGAGGTATATCAGAAATGTCCGAACCTGCTTTTGGATGGAATTCCGGATGGAACCGATTTTTATTTCGTTCGTAGCTTTCGGCTTTTTCCCGACGATCGGACAACGGTAATCGGTATCACCCCCTATTGCGGGGAGTTTCCATCGGTAGTCATGAAGGGAAGCGTGTTTGGTACCCAGTTCCATCCTGAGAAAAGCCAACCTGTCGGATTCCGCGTCCTTCGCAATTTTTTGCAGAACATTCTGTGAGAATGTACAAAGCTGAATAGGTTCTGTATACAAGCGAGAATTGTATTGGTAGAATTACGAAATGCAATGCGCTTCTATATAAACTTCTTTTGTTAATCACGATTCACGATGCTTAAAATCCGCGTGATTCCCACAATGCTCTGGAAAGAGATCGGCCTGGTCAAAGGGATCGGGTTCGACAGTTGGCGCCGTACCGGAACGGTAATGCCCCAAATCAAGGTCTACAATGTACGATGTGTTGATGAGCTGATTCTGCTTGATATAACGGCCACCGCCGAAGGTCGCCCCCCCGACCTTGAGCTTATTCGAGACGTTGCTCCGGAGTGCTTCGTTCCATTGACTGTCGGGGGAGGAATCCGGCATCTGGAAGACATTCGGCATCTCCTCCTGGCCGGCGCCGACAAAATAGCCATCAACACTGCAGCCTATGAAGAACCCGATCTGATTACCCGTGCTGCCCGACGGTTTGGATCTCAGTGCGTCGTTGTCAGTCTGGATGCCCGGTTGCGTCCCGACGGGGAATACGAGTGTTTCAGCAATTCCGGCATCAAGGGCCGGGGAGTTTCCCCTATGCTTTGGGCTCGTGAAGTCGAGCGCCTGGGTGCCGGAGAGATCCTGCTTACATCGATCGAGAAGGATGGTACGATGACCGGATACGATCTCGATCTGATCGCTCAAGTAACGGCCGCGGTTAAAATCCCCGTCATCGCGTCAGGTGGCGCAGGAAACTACGAGCATCTTTACCAGGCCGTGGTGACTGGCGGGGCGTCGGCAGTTGCGGCAGGCAGCATCTTTCATTTCACGCAACAGACTCCACTCGAGGCAAAAGAATATCTGGGCACCCGAGGCGTTCCGGTTAGAAAGCTCCAAATGGAAGCCTGGAATTCAATTTAAAGAAAGGGAGATAGGGATTAGGGGAAAAGCCACCAGCGCACCGAAAAAATACAATTTCCTAAGATCCTAAGAATCTAAGATCCTGAGATCCTAAGAGATGAACTTATCGCCCTTCGGGCGGACTTTTAGTGCGTGACCTTCGCGCCATGTGGCGGCCCAAAGTGGCAGCGGCTTCCAGCCGCTGCGCGGAGGCTGGAAGCCACCGCCACTTTTCGGGCATTCACCCCAAAAATACAATTTCCTAAGAGATCAAGTTGAAGTTAAAGTTGAAGTTGTAACGAAGGAAGATCGGATGAAACCAACTCTCTATTCGAAGAATATGAAGCTTTTGCGGGCCCGGATGGGAATCCTGGCAAAGGCAATCGAAGTTGCTGGCCCCAGCCCTTTTACATATCTGACCGAGCTTTCGAAAAAGGGCTCGATGACTCTGGCGATCAAAACCGCTGAAAAGGTCTACCAGATACACAGCAAGTATGACCCCGTGAAAGAGGCCATGCAGCAGGTTGCCGGGCAGAATTTTCGCAACCCAAGGATCATCCTTGTCTTAGGGCTGGGGCTTGGTTTCCACCTTCGGTCGTGTTTGAGGGAATTTAAGGACACCAACCATTTCATCATTCTCATCGAACGGGATATTCAGGCCTTGAAAGCAGCCATGGAAGCGGTTGATATTACCGATCTTCTCGGATCCGATAAGATCAGGTGGGTGATTGGGGTTCCGGAGAGCGAAGGATACGCCGTTCTTCACGAAATGATCAAACAGGCTGGGATTGGGCTTCAACTTTTTCTGAAGACCCTTGTGATTTTCGAACATCCCGCGCTGGCTCAGGTTCACGGGGATTATTTCCGGAGCATGGTTCGTTCTTTCCGCGAGGCGGCCCACACCGTTATTTTCAATTACGGAAACTGCCCCAAGGATTCCATGATTGGCGTGGAAAACATCATGGCAAACCTCAGCACGATCATTCGGAACCCGGGTGTGAAGGACTTGTTCGGTGCTTTCAAGGGAGTTCCGGGGCTCGTTGTTTCCACGGGTCCATCCCTGGACAAAAACATCCTCGATCTCAAGAGTGCAGAAGGCCGTTGTGTGATGGTTTCCGCTGATTCAGCTTTCAAGGTTCTCATGAGCAAAGGCATAAAACCCCATGCTGTTTCCACATTGGAGCGCATCATCGGAGTCGCGGGCCTTTTTTCCCCGCTTCCGACCGAATGGATGAAGGATGTCTGGCTGGCGGGAACGCCGGTAATTCTGCCGGAGGTTTACAAAGTCTGGAAGGGCCCCACGATGATGGTTTACCGGAATTTCGCGCATTTCGAGTGGCTTCAAATGCCGAAGGGAACTCTTTCCATCGGTCCATCCTGTTCGAACATGGCGTTCAAAATCCTTGAAGCGCTTGGCTGCGACCCGATAATTCTGGTCGGTCAGGACTGCTCGTTCAAGAACCCCGAAAAGACGCATGCCGAGGGCGCCAGCGCCATCACCAACCTGAGTCTCAAACAGGAACAGTTATTCCAGGTAAAGGGAAATGTTGAGGAATTCGTATATACCAATACTATTTTCGACCTGTTCAGAAAAACCTTTGTAACGGATTTGTCCGGATTCAAGGGAACATGCATCAATTGCACTGAAGGCGGCGCATTCATAGAAGGCACAGAGGTAATGCCTTTGCGTGATGCGCTCGTAAAATATTGTACAAAGGCGGTTGATACCTGGGGAATCTTTCGAAAGATGCTCCATTTTCCTACTCCCAAAGAGATCAAGGTTGAATGGATGCGTTTCCGCCAGACCATGGATTCCACGAGGCGTGAGGTCTCTGAAGTCATCAAGTTCTGCCAGACAGGGGCGAAGCTGGTTGATGAATTCGAGGAAGAGCTCGATCGAGGCGGATTCAACAGCCTGGATGATTTTCTTGCCCGTTTTCCCGAAGACCGTTTGAACAAGGTACATGATGAGATGACGCGTCAGCGAGGCAGGATTATTTTATTCGGAAAATATTTCAATCTTTACCTGATGCACATCGTCCAGATGATCATCGTGAAGTTCGAAATGGATTTCAACGAACTTCCATCATTGTCCGAGGAGCCCAAGCGGTGCAAGCTTCAGGCGGTCAAGATGATGAAACATTGGTTTCCCACAATCGGCGATGTCTGCCGGCTATCACTGAACCTTCTCGAAAAGGCCTACGATAAGCTGACGGCTGAGTTCGGTTCCGACTGACCCGGAAATGGAATTTCATAATAAGGGGTTAGGGGTTAGGGAGCAGGGAGCAGGGAGCAGGGAAAAGCCTGTTGCAAGCAAAAAAATGAACTCGTACAAGTCACAAAGTTCAATGCGCCTTTGATTAAAAGTGTCTCCAGTGCATCAAGCGTGGTATTGTTAAAGCGAACTCGTGAAAGAAGGGAAAATGGCAAACATCCTGGTGCGCAACAAACCGGTCCGGGTTCCGAACGGTTCTCCAACCGATCTGATGCTTCCCGAATGGAACATAATCGTCAAAGATACCACGTTCGGTGAGGGGATACAGATTTGGTCGAACCTCAACATTTACGGAGCCTCGATCGGAGAGGCCTGTAAGATCGGATCGTTCGTCGAAATCCGGAAGGGTGTCGCGATGGGCCCGAAATGCAAGATCGAACCCTTCGTTTTCATTCCCGAAGGTGTCACTCTCGGAACCGGCGTTTTTATCGGACCGAACGTGACCTTTACCAACGACGTCTATCCCCGGGCCTGTAACGAAGATGGTTCCATGATATCCGATTACCGGATCACCCCCACACGAGTTGAGGATTTCTCCAGTATCGGAGCCGGATGCGTAATCAGGTGCGGAGTCACCATCGGCCGCAGTTCGATGATCGGGGCGGGAAGCCTTGTGATCAAGGATGTCGGGCCTAGGGAGGTCTGGTATTCGATTGCCGCGACCAGACGTGGCAAAGTTCTCCACATCCCGAACCCTCCCGCGAAACTCCGAACCCGGAAGTCCGAGTGAAGATGAAACCGGGCGATCCGCAAGGGTTGACGAGTCATTGTAACGCAAAACCACGAACGGAGAAAGCCGGATGAACGTCGCTCTGATCGGTTTCGGATACTGGGGTAATAACCTTGCCCGGATACTGAGCGAGTGCGGCAATTTCCTGAAATTTATTTTCGACTGCGATCCGGCCCGGACAGCCAAGGCGGTCCAGGTTTATTCAACGCCTTCCGTCTCCAGCCTCGGGGACATCTGGCGATCCGATGCGAAGCGGTGTTCATCGCCACCCCCCCAAAATCGCATTATGAAATTGCCCGGGAAGCGCTGCTGGCAGGGAAGCACGTGTTCGTCGAGAAGCCGTTCGCAACCAGCATAGATCGGGCATACGAGCTTCTCGATCTTGCCGAAAAGCGGAACTGCGTGGCTATGGTCGACCACACATTTCTCTTCGCGGAACCGGTCCGTTACCTCAATAACCTGATTCGGAAAGGAGCCATGGGTGAGATCGTCTATATCAGCTCCCGCCGAATCAATCTGGGGTTGTTCCAACAAAATGTTGACGTGGTCTTCGACCTTGCGGTTCATGATCTCGCAATTGTGGATTTTCTCGTTGGCATGGAGATCAACCGGGTTTCCGTTTTCAAGAGAAAATTTCGGACCTTCCCTCAGGACGCATGGGCGAACATCAACCTCGAACTCAAGAACGGAACGCTCGTGAACATCGCCGTTTCTTGGCTGAGCCCGGTGAAGATACGGGAAACCATCATCGGCGGAACCGAGATGATGGCGATATACGACGATACGGCAACGAACAAACTCAAAATTTTCGATCGTGGGGTCATTCTTAGTGAGACTCTCGGCCAGGATGAATTGTACAAGTTCATGGTACAATACAAGCTGGGAAACATTTTCGAACCCAAAATCTTCTCCAAACCCAGCCTGACACGGGCGGTTGAGCATTTTTTCGACTGCGTTCGGAGCGGGGAGGAACCCATCTCCGGTCGAAAGTCGATCCTGGCGGTCACCAGAGCCCTCGATATCATTTCACGGACCGCCACATGATTCCATTCCTTGATCTGAACAAGCAATATCACGAGATACGAGAGGAAATGGATCGGGCAATCGCCTCGGTCATGGAAACCAGCTCCTTCGTCGGCGGGAAATTCCTTGAATGCTTCGAAGGCGCCTTCGCGGAATATCTTGGGGCGAAGCATTTCATCGGCTTGGGTAACGGGACCGATGCGCTCGAGATCGCTCTCTGGGCGCTCGCTCTTCCTCCCGGCAGCGAGGTTATCGTTCCAGCCAACACCTTCATCGCCACGAGTGAGGCGGTAACAAGGTCGGGCTTGAGGGTGATTTTCTGCGACTGTCTTGATGATTACACCATTTCCCCTGCCAGTCTTCGCGACAGCATCTCGAAGAATACGAGCGCGGTTATCATCGTGCATCTTTACGGCCAACCCTGCCGGATTGATGAGATCCTGGATTTGACCACCCAACACGGTCTTCGTCTGATCGAGGATTCGGCACATGCACACGGAGCCACGTGGCGCGGCCGGAAGGTCGGGACATTCGGTGATATCGGAACATTCAGCTTCTATCCGGGAAAAGTGCTCGGGGCCTACGGGGACGCCGGAGGGTGCGTCACCAACGACGATCGGCTCGCCGAGCGGATCCGGATGTTCGGCAATCACGGAAGGAGCAGTCGTTTTCTGCATGAGATTGAAGGCCGGAACTCCCGTTTGGACGGTCTGCAGGCCGCAGTCCTGGGTGTAAAGCTCCGACATCTCGACTCCTGGCTGAAGATACGAAACTCTGTCGCCGGTCGCTATATTGAGGCGCTGAGGGGGCTTCCAGTCGTGCTGCCCCCGGTGCGGGAAGATATTTCCCATTCCTGGCATCTGTTCGTCATCCGCCACCCGCACCGGGATGACCTCAAGGGCTTTCTTTCTAATAACGGCATTCAGACCGGCATTCACTACCCTTTTGCCCTTCCCAATCTTGAACCATATAAGGCGGTTCGGGAAAAGTACCGCCATTTTTGGGCTTGTACTGTCGATAAGGATTTGCTAAGCCTTCCCATCGGCGAGCACATGACCCCGGGAGACGCGGACCGGGTGGCGGAAGCGATTCAGCGATTCGGCGGTTCTTGTGTTTTATGATCTGGTTTGATCTTGTAACGCCGAAGAGCGTTCTTTTCTTCAAGGAAATCATTTCCAGAATGGACGCCCGTGGGGTAAAAACTCTGATCACCACTCGTGAAGGGAATGATTACCATGAAGTGGTTGATCTGTTGGACTTGTACAAGATCCCTTATTTCAGCCGTGGCAGGTATGGCGGGGAAAAGCTCAGCGATAAATTGCGGGCTTCCATTGGGCGCCAGGCTGACCTGGTCGATCTTTTGAAGGAATTTCCGGCGACCCAGCTCGTTTCCATCTCCAGCGTGGATGCAAATCGGGTTGCCTTCGGTCTGGGAATTCCCATTGTAAACTTCAACGATATCCCTTTGACCGATTGGCGATTTGATCTCAGCAAGGTGACGCCCCAAGCCAGGCTTACTTTGCCTCTTTCTTCCAGGATTTTCCGTTCCTACATCGTGCCTCAGGAAATCTACGAGCGGTTTTCAATCGAACCGGACAGGATCCACACCTACCGGTTTTTGGATGTTCTTTTATGGCTCAAGGATTTTCGGCCGAGCCGGGAGGTCTTTGAGAAAACGCTCAATAGTCTGCAGCTTGATTCATCAAAACCGACCATTCTGATTCGGGAGGAGGAATTTCAGGCATCGTACGTCCTGAAAAAATGGCCGTTCCTTTATGAGGGGGTTCGGGTGCTCCGACACGATCTGGACGTCAACTTGATTTTCATTCCCCGCTACGATTCAAGGCATCTTCAGGAGATGTTTCCCGGGGTATCTATCATCTCAGAAAAAATGGTGATTCAACATTTGCTTGCATTTTCAGACCTTTTTATCGGAGGCGGCGGCACGCTGAATTGTGAAGCCTGTTATTTTGGAATCCCGACGATCTCGACCCGCTCCTTTGTCTGCCATTACGACAAAGCCCTCATTGAGGCGAACCTGATGGAAAAGGCAGATTCAGCGTTGGAATTGGTTGTCCTGGCAAAGCGTTTCATTGGACGACGCCGGGATCCCACGGCGTTTTTTCAAACCATGGTTTTGGATATCGATTTGCTGGTTGACTTGCTTCTTGAATAGGGAACAGGCTGCGGCGTCAATTTTCGGTTGGCCTTCTTTGTCAATATAAGGTGAGACAAAATTCTTTCCTTGGTTTAGTGTCTAAAGGTTCGAGGGCGGGGAAGGAAAAAAATATGAAGTCCGAGGTTTTCGAAATCAAGCGCATCTATCAATCCACTGTGGGGCTCCTGAAGAGCCCCGGAGGTGAGCGTAGCGAACGCAGGATCCCGAAAGGAGCCCCACGGTGGCGCCGCCGCCCCCCACATCCCCTCCTGATCCCGAAGTCCCCGCACACCCCAAGAGGAAGCAGCATCGGTCTTGTAACATAAATAACTTGACCCTTTAGGAAATTGTATTTTGGGGGTTCCATAAGTCGGGTGCGAGGTGTGACCTTTGAGGCATGTAAAGGTTCTTAACAGCTCCGACTGTTTTGGGATGCCAGAAAAGTGGCAGCGGTTTCCAG
>Ga0100399_1003739_pt1 | contig 10643 bp, 9 predicted proteins | sample CryGeymeta201523_FD_81545 | JGI IMG/M metagenome (GOLD analysis project Ga0100399, IMG submission 81545) | Groundwater microbial communities from Crystal Geyser aquifers in Utah, USA - Crystal Geyser metaG 2015-23 | ecosystem: Environmental > Aquatic > Deep subsurface > Groundwater | place: USA...
AGCCGGATTTGAGCATTGACTATGCGGTAATTGGGAATATGCTGATTATCGGCACTTCGCGGGACAGCATGTATGGGGTAATAGATATTCTGATTGACAACGACCAGGGATCGGATTCTGTTTCGACTTCTACTCCCACTAATTGATATGTCCAGAACTCGGATAAGGATAAAAAGAAAAAATCATAATTCACTGGACTCGTCGTGCGGCAATTCAAAGGTTGACTTGAGGAATAATCAAAAAGTTCAACAGAGGTCTTTGTCTAAAAAACAACTGATTTTAGTTGCCTTTTTGCTTTTAGCCGCCGCTCTTTTGGGCTACTTCATTTCTTTATTTAAAGAAGACGAGTTTAAAAAAATAGTTCCGGAAAACGCGGTTGTTTTCAGCTTAATTGACCAAAGCGCCTTCTATGGGCAAATTTCTTCTTTTGATAGCGGCGGGATTCTATCCCAATTAAAAGATTTTCTAAGCGAAAACAACTTAGATCTGAAAAAAGATATCCAGCCATTATTCAAAGACGAGGCGGCTTTTATCCTTCTCCCCTCCAATTCAGAAACGGCGTTTCCGTTTGTCGTAATTTTAAAAAAGAAAAAGCCATTGGCTGGAATTAACAATATTTTAGAAACAGTCAGGCCCAGTTTGGGGAAAAACTGGAATATATTTTCTCAAATATATCGGCAGGTTGAGATAAAGACATTGAAACCAGTCATTTCTTTTTCCGACAATCTGCCGAGATTATATATTTTTGTCCAAATTGAGGGCTATTTAGTTGTGGGTAATTCGCAGGAAGCGGCTAAAACAATCATTGATTCAATTATGAATAATTGAGGATAAATTGTGGATAAGCTGGGGTTGACACAGAATATGATTGAAGGTTAAAATAAGATTGTCTCCAAGATACTGATCTTTATTGGGGACACATCTTTACGGCCGGCTGAAATAATTTTTTTAAGAGTTCTTTAAAAGATAAACTAGGAGGTCCGTTTTTTGGGAGGGATCATTGGAGGGACCAATAGAGCTGGCGTGGCGTAGAGATATTAAATGTTTTTTTAGGGCCAGTCATAAAAGTGTGTTGTTTATCATTATCGTGTTTCTGTCTTGACTGCTGAGTAATGATATCAGCCGAATCTGGACCTAAAAAAACAAGAGACGCCTTGAGGTCATTTATTACTTTATGTATGGACCATATCAAGGCGTCTCTTATTTGTGAAATGAATGAGGGAAATGAAAATTTATTTTCATTTCCGAGTGAATGAGCAAATACTATTCTGTATTTGCTATTTTGTAAGTATTTTTGTTAAGCCCAAAATACAGCATAATTGTTGTTTAGTCAAGATTGACGGGCGAATTCTATTGTTGACAACCGCTTTCTATGCTACTATAAAACCGTAAGAATCCCCCGCGTTGTTTACACTTTTGGAAGAAAAAACAATCTAAACTGACCCGGTTTGTCATTCTGAGCCGTTAGGCGAAGAATCTGTGGATTAGATCCTTCGGGCTCCGCCCTCAGGATGACAAGGAAGATGCCTTCAGAATGACAGAAAAGAATTTTAATGATTTTTGTAAACAACGCGGGGTATTCTTACAGATAAATACACCGCCATGGATAAAAAGATTGAAAAACAACTGAGAGAAAAATTAGAGACGGAGAAAAAGCGGTTAACTAAAGACCTAAGCGCTTTTGCCAAAAAAGATCCGAAGATGAAAAGGAACTGGATAACCCGTTTTCCGTTTTTAGGAATGAATCGTTTGCACAGCGACGAAAGCGCTGATGAGGTTGAGGAATATGAAAATCTTTTGCCGGTTGAATATGTTTTAGAAAACCGGCTAAAAGACATTGAAGATGCCTTGGACAAGGTGAAAAAGGGGATTTATGGCAAATGCGAACTTTGCGGAAAAGAGATTGAACAAAAGCGCCTTATGGTCGCGCCGGAAGCAAAAACTTGTCTTAGGCATATTAAAAAAGATTAAACATTGGTTAAACGCCGGAAGGATATGCTTTCAAAGGTCTATTCGGCTGCTCTTGTCGGCCTTGATGCCCAGCTGGTTGAAGTGGAGGTTGATTTATCAGCTGGGCTTTTTAATTTCCTGATTGTTGGCTTGCCCGACGCTGCTGTCAAAGAATCAAAAGAAAGAGTTTTTTCCGCTATTAAGAATAGCGGTTTTGTTTCTCCACTTAAAAGTCGCCGCCGGATAATCGTTAATCTGGCTCCGGCTAATTTGAAAAAAGAAGGCCCTTCTTATGATTTGCCAATTGCGTTGGCTTTTTTATTTTCAACCGGCCAGATGGAAGCCAACGAACTTGATCAATGTCTTTTTATCGGCGAATTGTCTTTGGAGGGGATTCTTCGGCCGGTCAAAGGGATTCTTCCGGTTGTTTTGACGGCTAAGGAAAAAGGTCTAAAAAAGGTTTTCCTTCCCTTTGAAAACGCCAACGAGGCGTCTTTGGTTAAAGGAATTGAGATTATCCCTCTCAGGCATTTAAAGGATTTGTCCGAGTATCTGAAAACCGGGGAGATCAGATTTTCGGTTCCAAAGGCAAACAACAGAAAAAGCGGTCAGCAGATATCTCCTGTTGATATGGCTCATATTAAAGGTCAGGAACAAGCCAAAAGAGCGCTGGAAATTGCCGCCGCTGGCGCCCATAATGTTTTGATGCGCGGGCCGGCCGGAACAGGCAAAACCATTTTAGCCCAAAGTTTCTCCTCTATTCTGCCGCCCTTAAAAGACGATGAGATTCTTGAAGCAACTAAGATTTTCAGCATTGCCGGGTTATTGCCCTTGGACCAGCCGGTAGTTGAAGAAAGGCCGTTTCGCTCTCCTCATCATACTTCTTCTTCGGTGGCGTTGGTTGGCGGCGGACCTCATCTCCGGCCAGGAGAAATAACTTTGGCTCATCGGGGAGTTCTTTTTTTAGACGAGCTGCCCGAGTTTAGAAGAGATGTTTTGGAATGCTTGAGACAGCCGTTGGAAAACGGGCTGATTGTGGTTTCCCGAGCCAAAGGAAGTTTAGTTTTTCCGGCTAAGTTTATTTTAATCGGAGCGATGAATCCCTGTCCTTGCGGAAAGTTGGGCGATCCAAAGCAGGAATGTTCCTGCTTGCCGGGCCAGATTTCAAAATATCAGCGAAAGATTTCCGGCCCGCTTTTAGACAGAATTGATTTGCATATTGAGGTGCCCCGTTTGAGTTACGCTAAAATTTCATCCGCCAAAGAGGCGGAATCATCCGCTATTATTAAAAAAAGGGTTGAGGCGGCAAGAAAAGCGCAAGAAAGAAGATTTGAAAAAGAGAAAAATATTGCGACAAACAGCGAGATGGATATTATTCAGGTTAAAAAATATTGCTCAATTGATTTGGCTGCTCAAAATTTACTTAAAAAAGCGACCGACCAGATGAACCTGTCGGTTCGTTCTTATTATCGTTTGCTTAAAATCTCAAGGACTATCGCTGATTTAGCCGGCGCGCCGAACATTGAAGTCGAACATCTTGCCGAAGCGATTCAATATCGGCCCAAAGAATTAGAATTTTAGAAACCAAAAACTGCCCGCGGGCAGTTTTTTGATTCAATCATTGATTAAAATTAAAAGTTGATAACCGAGAACTAATAGATGTATCCTCTGATTTTCCAATCATTAATATTGATGGTTCTGACGCTTTTTACTCCCCAGCCAAGATGGTTCATTTCGGAAAATGTCACCCAGCTGCCATTAACCGATTCAACATAAGCGACATGGCCGTACCAGCTTTCGTTAGTGACGATAATCGCTCCCGCCTGCGGCGTTGAGCCGGTCTGAAGACCATAGGCCTTGGCGTTGGCCAGCCAGGACTTGGCGTTGCCTGACCAAGGAATATATCTTTTTTGAGCGACATACCAGGTGCATTGGCCGTAAGGGAAGACATGGCTTTTGCCGGTACCCGGGCCGGTGACATAGGTTTTTGGAGCAACGGTTGGTTTAGGACTGGCCGGCGCTGGCATTTGTCCGTCGGGAACAACTATCTTTTCGCCAACTTGAATTGTTCCATCGGCCGGCAGATCGTTGAAAGCGATAATCTCTTTTTCATCGGCTTTATAGTATTTAGCGATTGAGCTGATGGTATCGCCGCTTTTAATTTTATGGATAACTCCGGTAATTGGCAGGACGGTCAATTGATCTCCTGGTCGAATGACGCTGGTTTCTTTGAGGTTATTTGCCCAGAGCAGAGTATTCAAGGAAATACCAAAGAAAGCGGCAATACTTGAAATAGTGTCTCCTTCCTGGACGGTGTAGATGATGATGCCGGTTCTGGCTTCTTGGCTGATAAAGGTAACGGGATTGCTGTTTGCCACCAGGGCGCTTCCATTGGCGGCTGACATTTCGGCCTCATCTTGCGCGCCGTCGGCGGAAAGGTTATTTTCCGACTGGTTGGTTAAAACGGCCAGGGCGCTGGCCGAAACAAGGTTGGCGGCCAACGAGAGATTTTGCCGAAAGACGACTTGGCTATTTTCTTGCGTTTGGGCTTGCTGCGCCCGGGCGACAACCGGAAGAATAATTTTTGAAGACGGATTAAATGGAGAGACCAAAGACCAGGTTAGGGAAAATAAAACAACTGCCGCTAAGAGCAGTTTCTTGTTGCTTTCTTCTATATCAACCTTAAGATTTTTAATCAAAATCCTAAGGCGTTGTCTGATTGTACTCATAGGCACAAGGACAGGTTATCACTTCCGAAGTCCCAGTGTCAAGCAATTTATACACAACAAAATACGACTTACGAAGTTGATATTTTAGCGATTGGCTTGGCTAGGCGAGATTTTTTTCGGCTGGCGGTATTCTTTTTTATCACTCCTCTTTTTGCCGCCCTATCAATCGCTTGATACGTTTCGGGCAAAAGTTTGGCCGCTTCGTCTTTCTTATTTTCCTTAATTAACTTCTTAACCTCTTTGATTTTTTCTTTCATCTTCTTGAATCGGCGAAGATTAAAAACCCGCTTGCGGCGGCTTTGACGGAGGGCCTTTTTGGCTGATTTAGTGATAGGCATAATGCCATTAGTGTAAGGGATAGAAAGTTGGTTGTCAAATACCTTTGGTTAAAGTAAGATAGAATTATGATTGCTTTATTGCGGGGGAAAATTGAATTAAAATCAGAAAAATTTATTATCTTGGACGTCGGCGGCGTCGGGTATAAGATTTTTTGTTCTTCTCAAACACTTAAGGAATTGACAAATAAGCCGACGGACAAAAAAGTGAAACTATTTATCCATCTTCATATCAGAGAGGGGGTTTTGGATTTATACGGGTTTCCGACTTCTGAAGAACTGGAATTTTTTGAACAGTTAATTTCGGTTTCCGGCATCGGGCCAAAGGTCGGCCTGTCAGTTATGGCGCTGGCGTCGGTCAAGACGCTTAAGCAGGCGATTGCCAGCGGCCAAAAATCGCTTTTAACCAAGGTTTCCGGCATCGGCTCAAAGACGGCCGAGCGGATTATCTTGGAACTAAAAAACAAAGTGGCGGCGCTGGTCTCCGAGGTAAAGCAGTTGAGTTCGGACAGCGATGCCATTGACGCTTTGGTTTCTTTGGGCTACACCGCCAGACAAGCCAGAGAAGCGCTGGAAAAAGTTCCGGATAAAGTGGCCGGAGCCGGCAAAAGAGTCAGAGAAGCCCTTAAAATTTTAGGCAAATGACCAAACAGGACTGGAACCAATTTATTATTAAAAACAACAATTCTTTTTTACAGTCCTGGCAGTGGGGCGAGTTTCAAAAATCAGTCGGCCGTAAAATTTGGCGGGTAGAGAGAGCAGGCGTAAAAGCGCTGGTAATCCGGCAGGGCTTGCCTTTTGGGAAAAATTATCTCTATTGTCCGCGAGGACCAATCGGCTCGTTAAACGAATTTCTTAAAGAAGTTAAGCCAATAGCCAAGCGGGAGAAAAGTATCTTTTTAAAAATTGAGCCGGATGCCGGATTCAGCCAAAATCTGGCTAACTTTAAAAAGTCGCTTAAAGAGATTCAGCCGTCAAAGACGATAATTCTTGATATTTTAAGGCCGGCAGAAGAAATCCTGTTCCACCTGCGGCCGAAAACAAGGTATAATATCCGACTGGCGGAAAAGAAAGGCGTTAGGATAGAGGAGAAAAACAATAATGAATCACTGGAAGAATTTTTAAAGTTAGCCAAAATGACTGCCAAAAGAGACCGCTTTTCTCTCCATCCCAAGGGATATTATAAAAAAATGATGGAGGTTTTGGGCGAAGAAGGGATAGCCAGATTATATCTGGCCAAATCCAAAAATAGGGTTATTGCCGCTGACTTGGTTGTTTTCTTCGGCCAAACCGCCACTTATCTTCATGGTGCTTCCGACTACCATTACCGGCAATTAATGGCGCCTTATCTTTTGAAGTGGCAAGAAATTAATCAAGCCAAAAAATTGGGCTTGAAATATTTTGACCTCTATGGAATAAACGAAACCAAATGGCCGGGAGTAACCCGATTTAAAAAGGGCTTTCTGCCCGACGGCGGGCAGGGCGGGGGAAAAGAGGTCGTTTACCCCGGCGCCTGCGATTTGGTCTTTAATCCTCTTTGGTATCAGGCGTATAATTTAGCCAGAAGAATTTTTTGATTACGAAAGAATTTTTAAGAAAACTAATTCCAGCGTTTGTTTTTGACTGGTATCATTTCTTTTGGGCGCTTTTAGGGGCGCTGATTTACCGTTTTCCCTCAAAAAAATTGAAAATTATCGGCGTCACCGGGACCAACGGCAAGTCCACGGTTGTTTCTTTGCTGGGGCAAATTTTTGCCAGCGCCGGCCATAGCGTCGCTTCTCTTTCTTCAATTGAGTTTAAAATAAAAAGCAAGGTTTGGGTCAATGATTTAAAAATGACCATGCCGGGCCGAATGAAAATTCAAAGATTTTTAAGGCAGGCGATTGACGCCGGCTGCGACTGGGCGATTTTGGAGGTGACTTCGGAGGGCATAAAGCAGTTTCGTCACCGCTTTATCGGTTTTGAGGCGGCGGTTTTGACCAATGTGACGCCGGAACACATTGAACGGCACGGTAGTTTTGAAAACTATCGCCAAGCCAAAGGGAGATTGTTTTCTTCCCTTAAAAAAAACGGCAAAGCGATTGTCAATCTGGACGATCCCAGCGCCGGATATTTTTTGAAATTTAAGGCGGCGGAAAAATGGGGCTACGGCATAGATTTTGAATCCGAAGAGATGGCGGACTATTCGGTCAAAGCAGAGAATTGCAAGGTTGGTCCGGAGGGAATCAATTTTAAAATGGGCCAAGAAGAATTCAAACTGAACCTTTGGGGAAAATTTAATCTTTACAACGCCTTGGCGGCGGCGGCCGTTGCTCTGGCGGAAAGGATTCCATTGTCTAAAATAAAGTCGGCGCTGGAAAAGGCCAAAAGCGCGCCGGGAAGATTGGAGTTTGCGCTAAAGAGCCCTTTCTTGGTTATTGTTGACTATGCCCATACGCCCGATGCCCTAGAAAAGGTCTATCAGGCGGTCAAAGAATCATTTTCAGGCCAGACCGGCCGGTCCGCCTCGCCGGCGGGTAAACTAATTGGCGTTTTGGGCTCGGCCGGCGGCGGAAGAGATAAATGGAAGAGGCCGGAAATGGGCGAAATCGCCGAGAAGTATCTGGACGAAATTATCATTACCAATGAAGACCCTTACGACGAAGACCCGGAGAAAATTATTGACGAGGTGGCCGGCGGAATAAAAGAGAAAAGGGTTAAAAAGATTTTAGACCGAAGGAAAGCGATTTCTTCGGCGCTTCGGACGGCCAAAAAAGGCGATATTGTCATTATCACCGGCAAGGGTTGCGAGCCGTGGCTGGCGGTTGCCGGCGGCCGGAAAATCCCCTGGGATGATAGGAGGATAGTCAAGGAAGAGTTTAATAAATTAAAGTAGTTTATGCTTCTTTGGTTAGAAAAATTTGTCTTTTATTCCTTAATTTTTGCCTTGCCGTTCCAAACAAGAAAGATTATCGCTCAATTCGGCGGCGGGGCTTTTAATGAGTGGCTCGGCGCCTATGTCTATCTGACCGATATTCTGCTTTTGGCGCTTGTTTTTCTTTGGTTTTGGCGCCGGAGAAAAGACCGGTTTTTTAAAAACCTGGGCTGGGCCTGGCTGGGAGAAAAAATCAAGTCGCCGGATAGCTGGCTGATTATATTCCTAGCCATCGCTTTAGTTTCTTTGAGTCAGGCGGAGAGTGTTCAGTTGGGTGTTTATGGCTGGCTTAAACTGCTGGAATTTTCTCTGTTTTTCTTTTACCTAAAGTCAAACGCCGGCCTAATTTTTAATCTTCGGCACCTGGCGCCGGTGGTTGTTTTTTCGGGATTAGTCCAATCTATCATTGCCATTGGCCAATATCTTAGTCAAAAAAGTTTAGGACTTTGGTTTTTGGGCGAAAGCCCTTTGGCGTTGGATATTGACGGGGTGGCAAAAATTACCGTTAGCGGAGAAAAAATCGTTCGGGCCTACGGCGGCCTGCCTCATCCCAATCTTTTGGCGATTTTCCTTCTTTTGTCTGTCTTTTTTCTTTACTATCTCTGGCTGGGCGGAAAACATTCTTTTCGGAGAAATATCTTTTTTATCGCCGGCTACGCGCTCTTGTTTGCCGCTCTGTGTTTGACTTTCTCCCGGCTGATTATGGCGGTTTTCTTGTTGGCTTCTTTTGTCTATTTCACTTTGAACTTTAAAAAACAAAAAAAGAAAACTTTAGGATTATTTTCAATCGTCGCTATCAACGCGCTTATCGCCGTTGCTTGGGCTTGGCCGGAGTTTTCCGGCCGCTTTAATATTTCTCTTCAAGAGCAGTCGGTTGTCCTGCGCCAAATTTACAATCAATTCGCTTTTCTTTTTATCAGCGAACAGCCGTTTTTGGGCGTCGGGCAGGGTAATTTTGTTTTCCGTCTCCGGGAAATGCTGGACTTAATGAGCCCCTGGATCTGGCAGCCGGTTCATAATATTTATCTTTTGATGGCCAGCGAGACCGGACTGATTGGTTTAAGCGTTTTTTTACTGTTCTTATTCCGATTGTTTAAAAACGCTTTTGGCCAGAGAAAAACCTTTATCCTGCTGATCGGTTTTTCTTTCTTATTTATCGGAATGTTTGACCACTTTTTCTGGACGCTTCAGCAGGGGCAATTGGCCTGGTGGCTGGTTTTAGGCCTTTTAAGCGGCAAGTTGTCCGCCGATTGACCTCTATCTGGAATAAAGTATAATTAAATCTTAGATATACTTTCTAAACATAGTGGCGCAGTTTATAGCTATGCCCTTATGTCCCCATAGCTCAGCGGACAGAGCGCAGCCCTCCGGAGGCTGAGGCGAAGGTTCGATTCCTTCTGGGGACGCCGCACTATATCAACAATTATATCAAGAGATTATGAAATTTGTCGCTGACCTGCATATCCACTCCAAATATTCCCGCGCCACTTCCAAGAATATGGATGTGGAAAATCTGGACAAGTGGGCCAAGATTAAAGGCATCAAGGTTTTGGCTACCGGCGATTTTACCCATCCTTTGTGGGTCAAAGAATTAAGAAAAAAATTGGAGCCGGCCGAGTCGGGCCTTTTTAAGACCAAGAAACTTGGCCAGTCGTCAGTTTTAAACAACGATTGGCTGCCTAAAGACGGCCAGAATAAACTTGACAGCGGGACCAGATTTTTATTGAGCGGCGAAATCAGCTGTATCTATTCCAAAAACAATCGAACCAGAAAAATCCATCTGATCGTCCTAGCGCCTGATTTCAAAACCATAGAAAAAATCAATACCCGCCTTTCTTGGATTGGCAACATTAAATCCGACGGCCGGCCGATTTTGGGCTTGGACGCCAAAGAATTGGCTAAAATCGTCTTTGACACCAGCGCCAATTGCCTGATTATTCCGGCCCATATCTGGACGCCCTGGTTTTCTTTGTTTGGCGCCAATTCCGGCTTTGACTCAATGGAAGAATGTTTTGAAGAGTACGCCCAATATATTTATGCGGTTGAAACAGGATTAAGCAGTGACCCGACCATGAACTGGCGCTGGTCAAAACTGGATAATCTAACTCTGCTCTCAAACAGCGACAGCCATTCACCTTCGCGGATTGGTCGGGAAGCCAATGTTTTTGAGACCGAGTTGAGTTATCAGGGGATAGCCGAAGCGATTAAAAGCAAGGGTTCGGGAAAATTTCTGGAAACGGTTGAGTTTTTCCCGGAAGAAGGGAGATACCACTACGACGGACACCGGAATTGCGGCGTGGTTTTGGCACCCCAGGACTCAAAAAGAGTAAATAATCTTTGTCCCAAGTGCGGCAAACCGCTCACTATCGGCGTGCTTCACCGCCTGGACGATTTGGCTGACCGAAAAGAAGGAGTCCAGCCAGCCAAGGCCGTTCCTTTCCGGCACTTGATTCCTCTAGAAGAAATCATTGCCGAAGCCAAGGGCGTCGGCGCCGGCTCAAAAACCGTGGCGGAAGAATACAAAAACCTGATAAAAAGTTTTGGCTCGGAGTTTGACATTTTGTTAAACCGGTCGCCGGAGCAAATAAAGGAAATCAGTTCTTTTGAAATCGGCGAGGCCATTAGCCGCGTCCGGCAAGGCAAAGTCAGAATTGAGCCCGGTCACGACGGCAAATACGGGAAAATAAAAATCTTTGATGATGAAGAAAGAGGCGG
>Ga0100399_1003748_pt1 | contig 10632 bp, 8 predicted proteins | sample CryGeymeta201523_FD_81545 | JGI IMG/M metagenome (GOLD analysis project Ga0100399, IMG submission 81545) | Groundwater microbial communities from Crystal Geyser aquifers in Utah, USA - Crystal Geyser metaG 2015-23 | ecosystem: Environmental > Aquatic > Deep subsurface > Groundwater | place: USA...
ACGTCACCGAATGCATCGGCGGCGCGCGCGAGCTGGGTGAAAGCGACCTCGGCCGAGCCTACAAATCGACGGTTGATCCGCGTCTGAACTACGAGCAGGCGCTAGAGCTTTCGATGCTGATCGTCAACAAGCACCGCAGCCTGGCCTCAAGCTGAGCGTCCGCTGCAGTTCGGGCCGCACCCGGCCGCAAGCAACTCCGCCTGCTGGCGGTCCTGTCGAACCCGATTGAAGGAGAATTCACGATGCGATCGATTCCCATGACCCTCAAGCCGATGCTGGCGCTGTTGCTGCTGCTGGCGCCAGTCGCTGCGTTGTCCCAGATTCATGATTCGGCCGAGCAGGTGCGGCCGATCTTGCCCGGAATGAGCGCCCCCGAGGTGGGCTTCTTCGATGTCGAGGGCAATCCCGTGCCGCTGGATCCGGCTGCGCTGGAAAAGCCGCTGGTGCTGACCTTCTACCGTGGCGGCTGGTGCCCCTACTGCAACCTGCACCTGGCCGAATTGCGCACCGCTGAGGCCGAACTGGTCGAGCTGGGCTTCGATGTCTGGTTCGCCAGCCCGGATCGACCCGAGTTGCTGGCCGAAGGAGACCAGGCCGGCTTGGGCTACAGGCTGCTGTCCGATTCGACGCTGGCCGCGGCCCAGGCCTTTGGTATTGCCTTCCGGGTTGACCCGGTACTGGTCGCGCGCATGGCGCAAGGCGGCATGGATATCAATGCCCGCTCGGGCCAGGACCACGGCGCGCTGCCGGCACCGGCGACCTTCATCATTGGCACCGACGGTGTCGTTCAGTTCAGCTATGTCAATCCGGATTACAGCGTCCGTCTGGCGCCGTCGGTGCTGCTGGCCGCCGCAAAGGCCTATGCTGATGGCCAGCACAGACGGCTCCAGCGCAGCTCCGGCGGCTGACCCGCATCCGTTCCGGCAGCAGTAGCCGCTGCCGGTCCGACAGCCCCGGCAGCCGATGAACGATTCAAAACATTCTGCCTCCAGCCTGGTCATCGGGCTGGCACTGGTGGTCGTGACCTGGGGCCTGTGGGCCTACTTCAATCAGCCCCGGTCCGAGCCGCCGTGGCCGAAGACCATCCAGGGCTTCGCATTCTCCCCGTTTCGCCTTGATCAGGACGCGGTCGCCGAGCGCTATCCGTCGCTGGAAGAGATTGACCAGGATCTGGCTCTGCTGGCCGGTCGCGTGCATGCAGTGCGGAGCTATTCGGTCGAGGGTCCGCTGGCCGAGATCCCCGCACTGGCCGACCGGCATGACCTGAATGTCACCGTTGGCGCCTGGGTGGATCGCCGGGAGGCCGAGAGCGAGGCCCAGCTCGAGAAAGCCATACGACTGGCCTGGAATCACGGCAACGTTGTGCGGCTGATCGTTGGCAACGAGACCCTGCTGCGGGGTGATGTCGACATCGAGCGGCTTTTGGCGCTGCTGGACCGGGCGCGTGCGGCGGTGTACCAGCCGGTCAGCACGGCCGAGACCTGGGACGTCTGGCTCAAGCACCCGGAGCTGGCCGAGCACGTCGATTTCATCGCCGCGCATGTGCTGCCGTACTGGGAAGGCATCGATGCCGAGCTGGCGGTCGACTACGTCAACGAGCGGGTCGCGCTGCTCAAGGCGGCATTTCCCGACAAGCCGGTGGTGTTGGCCGAGGTGGGCTGGCCGTCGAACGGCCGCACCCGCAAGGCGGCGGTGGCCTCGATGGCCAACGAGGCACTGTTTCTGCGGCGTTTTCTCGACGAGGCCGAGCGGCGCGACTACATCTATTACCTGATGGAGGCCTTCGATCAGCCCTGGAAGGAGCAGAATGAAGGTGCAGTCGGCGCCTACTGGGGCGTCTGGAACGTCGAGCGTGAGCCGAAATTTCCGTTCGATGCGCCGCTGGTCTCGATTCCGCACTGGCCGCTGCTGGCGCTGAGCTCGGTCCTGATCGCATCGATCGTGCTGGCCGTGTTGCTGCTGGATTCGCGCACCCTGAGTCGGCGTGGTCGCGGTTTTCTGGCGTTGGTCGCGTTCGGTGCCGCAACCATGGCGGTCTGGGTGGTCAACGATTACTTCGACCAGTACCTGGACTTTCAACGCATCGCGGTCGGGGTGGCGCTGATCGTCGGCATGCTCGGTGTGACGCTGGTGGTCCTGACCGAGGCGCACGAGTGGGTCGAGGCGCGCTGGGCGAGCCGTCGCCGGGAGTTCACGGGTGCGGGCTCGGCCATCGACGATCAGGAACTGCCGTTCATTTCGATTCATCTGCCCGCGTACAACGAACCACCGGACATGCTGATCGAAACTCTCGACGCACTGGCCGCGCTCGATTACCCCGAATTCGAGGTGATCGTGATCGACAACAACACACCGGAGGAGGCGACATGGCAGCCGGTCGATGCCCACTGCGCCAGGCTCGGAACCCGGTTCCGGTTCTTTCACCGGAAGCCGCTGGCCGGGTTCAAGGCCGGTGCCTTGAATTTCGCGCTGCGGCAGACCGACGAGCGAGCATCGGTCGTGGCCGTCATCGACAGCGATTACCAGGTCGATCCCGACTGGCTGCGAAAACTGATGCCGCTGTTCCTGAGCTCCGGCATGGATATCGTGCAAGCACCGCAGGATTATCGTGATGGTGGCGAGAGCCTGTTCAAGGCCATGTGCCATGCGGAATACCGGGGCTTTTTCAGGATCGGCATGGTCACGCGCAACGAGCGCAATGCGATCATTCAGCACGGCACGATGACGGCCATCCGCCGCGATCTGCTCGAACGGCTGGACGGCTGGGGTGAGTGGACGGTAACCGAAGATGCCGAACTCGGCCTGCGTGCCTTCGCCGCAGGCGCCCAGGCGGCCTATGTGTCGGAGAGCTTCGGCCGCGGCCTGATGCCCGATACCTTTACCGACTACCGATTGCAGCGCTTTCGATGGGCTTTTGGTGCGATGCAGATTCTTCGCCGTCACGGCGCGACATTGCTTGGACTGACCCCGAGCCGACTTTCCGTTGGTCAGAAGTATCATTTTTTCGCTGGTTGGCTGCCGTGGATCGCCGACGGTTTCAACCTCATATTCAACCTCGCCGCGATCGTCTGGGCAGTGCTGATGATCACTTTTCCGACCCGGGTCGACGCGCCGCTGCTCGCATTTACATTGCTGCCGATGAGCTTGTTTGCGTTCAAGGTCGCCAAGCTGATCCACCTTTATCTGACCCGCGTCGGTGGTGGGTGGCGCCACGCCGTTGGCGCTTCGCTGGCCGGTCTTGCGCTGACCCACACGATCGGGTTGGCGGTGTTGCGCGGCCTGTCCGGCCGGCCGCTGGCGTTCTATCGCACGCCCAAGCAGGCCGGGCAAGGCACCGTGGCGCGGGCCTTTGTCGAGGCACGTGAAGAGACCTTGCTGATGATCGCACTCTGGCTCGCGGCTGGCGCGGTTGCCGCACGAGTCAGCCTCGAGACGCCCGATGTCATGGTCTGGATCAGTGTGCTGCTGCTGCAGTCCATCCCGCCGGCCAGCAGCCTGCTGCTGGCGCTGATCGCGGGACTTGGCCTGCCGGCCCGATGGATCGGGGCGATCGGCCCGGCTTCGCGCATGCAGCAAACGGACTCTTCACGAACCGGTTGACGTCCGGAACCGGCCATGCCCGAGCGGCCGCGGGTTTGTCGAGCATGGTCGCCGACGCATCCCGGAGTACGTCCCGCTGTTAAGCTGCAGGCAAATCATTCACGGGAATTGACATGAACCTTCGTTTACCCATATGCCGTAGCCACTTCCTTGTCGCAGCACTTGCCCTGTGCGCCAGCAGTATTGCGCTCGGCGCCGGTGCGGCCGGCCAGTTCATCGACAACCAGGGTCAGCCCATCGGCACGGTCACGCTGACCCAGGGGCCGCACGGCGTGCTGGTGCAGGTCGAACTCGACGGTCTTGCTCCGGGTGTCAAGGCGATTCACATTCACCAGACCGGTACCTGCGACGACCACGCCCACGGCTTCAAGGCCTCCGGCGGTCACGTCAATCCGGAACAGAGCCAGCACGGCCTGCTCAACCCGGACGGGCCGGGCGCCGGTGACTTTCCGAACTTCTACGTCCACGACAGCGGCGACACCTGGGCCGAGTTCTTCAACGCCCGGGTCAGCCTCGACGGCAGCACCGGAGTCGACCTGCTCGACGACAACGGCTCGGCGATCGTAATCCACGAGAACGTCGACGATCACATGACCCAACCCATCGGCGGGGCAGGCGCACGCATCGCCTGCGCGGTGATCGAGGCGAAGGACTGAGACGGTTCCACCGATTCACATCGGACGTAAAAAAACGCCCCGCGACGTGCGGGGCGTTTTCGTCCGGCAGGCTTCAGTGGCAGCCTCTCCCGTGCAGATCAGAGCAGACTTTCGACCGCCGAGCGTTCTTCGCGCAGTTCCCGGTCGGTGGCGTCCATCCGGGCGCGCGAGAAGTCGTTGATCTCGAGGCCCTGGACGATGCTCCACCTGCCTTCGGCGCAGGTGCAGGGGAAGGAGTAGATCACGCCCGGAGCGATGCCGTAACTGCCGTCGGACGCTACGGCCATCGAGACCCAGTTGTCGCCGGTGCCCATTGCCCAGTCGCGGATGTGGTCGATCGCGCTGGACGCTGCCGAGGCCGCGCTGGAGGCGCCGCGGGCCTTGATGATGGCGGCACCACGCTGCTGAACCGTCGGGATGAAGTCATTTTCGTACCACTCGCGATCGACCTTCGAGATCGCCGGTTCACCGGCCACCAGGGTGTGGTGGATGTCCGGATACTGGGTCGCCGAATGGTTGCCCCAGATCGCCATCTGGCGGATCTGGGTGTGGTGTGTGCCAGTCTTGATCGCAAGCTGCGCCAGGGCGCGGTTGTGGTCAAGCCGGGTCATCGCGGTGAAGTTCTGCGGCGGCAGATCGGGCGCATTGGTCTGGGCGATCAGCGCGTTGGTGTTGGCCGGGTTGCCGACCACCAGCACCTTGACATCGCGCGAGGCGTGCGTGTTCAGGGCGCGGCCCTGCGGCCCGAAAATCTTGCCGTTCTCGGCCAGCAGGTCGGCGCGCTCCATGCCGGGGCCGCGCGGACGGGCGCCGACCAGCAGGGCATAGTCGGTGTCCTTGAAGCCTTCGTCGATGTCGGTGGTCGTCTCGATGCCGGCCAGCAGCGGGAAGGCGGCATCGTCGAGTTCCATCGCCACGCCCTTGAGCGCATCGATTGCCGGCGGGATCTCGATCAGCTGCAGAATCACCGGCTGGTTGGGCCCAAGCATGTCGCCGGCGGCGATGCGGAAGCAGAGCTGGTAGCCGATCTGGCCGGCAGCACCGGTAATGGCCACGCGTACGGGACGATTCATTGCATTCTCCATCGGGTTTGGGTTTGAAATAGATCCGGATCCGGATTCGCCTGAAGTCGGGTCGGCGCTCGATACCAGCGCAAGGCTCAGCCGCGTTTCATTTCGGCCAACCGACGCCAGGTGTCGACGATGGTGTCCGGGTTCAGCGACATGCTGCCGATGCCCTGTTCGAGCAGCCATTCGGCAAGATCCGGGTGGTCGGACGGGCCCTGGCCGCAGATACCGATGTACTTGCCGGCATCGAGGCAGGTCCTGATCGCCATCGCCAGCAGCGCCTTGACCGCACCGTCTCGCTCGTCGAAGCGGTGTGCGACCAGGCCGGAATCGCGGTCGAGGCCGAGGGTGAGCTGGGTCATGTCGTTGGAGCCGATCGAGAAGCCGTCGAAATGCTCGAGGAACTCGGCCGCCAACAGTGCGTTCGACGGCAGCTCGCACATCATGATGATCTTGAGCCCGTTTTCGCCGCGCTTGAGGCCGAAACGTTGCATCACCTCGACCACCTCGCGCGCTTCGGCGACGGTGCGCACGAACGGCACCATCGCCCAGACATGATCGAGCCCGAGTTCGTTGCGCACCCGAAGCAGGGCGCGGCATTCCAGCTCGAAGGCCGGCTGGAAGCTGGCGTCGACGTAGCGCGAGGCACCGCGCCAGCCGATCATCGGGTTTTCCTCGTCGGGCTCGTAGCGCTCGCCGCCGATCAGGTTGGCATACTCGTTGGACTTGAAATCCGACAGCCGCACGATCACCGGGTTGGGGCCGAACGGGGCCGCGATCGTGGCGATGCCCTCGACCAGTCGGTCGACGTAGTAGTCCACCGGCGAGGCGTAGCCGGCCGTGCGCTTGTCGATCTCGGCCTTCAGTTCCGGGCTCTGGTCGTCGTACTCGAGCAGGGCGCGCGGATGGATGCCGATCATCCGGTTGATGATGAATTCCAGCCGCGCCAGGCCGATGCCGTGGTTCGGGATCATCGCGAAGTCGAACGCCCGGTCCGGGTTGGCGACGTTCATCATCAGCTTGGTCGGGGCCGGCGGCATCTCGTCCATCCGGTCCTCGGAGACGCTGAACTCGAGCAGGCCGGCATAGACCCGGCCGGTGTCGCCCTCGGCGCAGGACACCGTGACCTCGTCGCCGTGACGCACGCTGCGGGTTGCATCGCCGCAGCCGACCACGGCCGCGATGCCCAGCTCGCGGGCGATGATCGCGGCGTGGCAGGTGCGCCCGCCGCGGTTGGTCACGATGGCCGAGGCGCGCTTCATCACCGGTCCACAGTCGGGGTCGGTCATGTCGGTGATCAGGACGTCGCCGGCTTCGACCTGATGCATGTCGGCGATGTCGTCGACCACCCGTGCGCGCCCCTGGCCGATGCGCTGACCGATCGATCGACCTTCTGCCAGCACGTCGCCGGAGGACTCCAGTCGAAAGCGCTCCATGACCTGGCCGCTGCGGCTCTTGACCGTCTCGGGGCGGGCCTGGAGGATGTAGATTTCGCCGGTCTGGCCGTCCTTGCCCCACTCGATATCCATCGGCCGGCCGTAGTGCTTCTCGATCGCCAGCGCCATCCGGCCCAGGGTTTCGGCATCGGCGTCGCTGATCGAAAAGCTGCGGCGCAGCGCGTCCGGGGTGTCTTCGGTCTTCACCCCGGTGCCATCGGCGTAGACCATGCGAGTGGCCTTGGTGCCGATCGAACGTCGCAGCACGGCCGGGCGGCCGGCCTCGAGGTTGGCCTTGAACAGGTAGAACTCATCCGGGTTGACCGCACCCTGGACCACGCTTTCACCCAGCCCGTAGCTGGAGGTGATGAACACCACGCCGCGGTAGCCGGACTCGGTGTCGAGGGTGAACAACACGCCCGCGGCGCCGGTATCGGAGCGCACCATCAGCTGCACGCCGGCTGAAAGTGCCACCTCGGCGTGAACGAAGCCGTGATGCACCCGGTAGGCAATTGCACGGTCGTTGTAGAGGCTGGCGAAAACCTCGTGCATGCGGCGGCTGACCTCGTCGAGGCCGCGCACGTTGAGGAAAGTCTCCTGCTGTCCTGCGAACGAGGCGTCCGGCAGGTCTTCGGCGGTCGCTGAAGAGCGCACTGCGACCGCGATGTCGCTGCCGAAGCGACGTTCCATCTCGGCCCAGGCCTCGGCAACGGCGCTGGAGAGCGCCTCGGGCAGCGGCGTGTCGATGATCCACTGGCGAATCTCGGCGCCGGCTTCGGCCAGGGCGCGAACGTCGTCGACGTCGAGGTGCTCGAGCCGGTCGATGATCTTCTGGTCCAGCCCGGTCTCGGCCAGGAAGTCGCGGAAGGCTGCCGCCGTGGTCGCGAAGCCGCCCGGCACCTTGACTCCGGACGAGGCCAGGTTCGAAATCATCTCGCCCAGCGATGCGTTCTTGCCGCCGACCTGTTCCAGGTCGTCCATGCCTAGCTGGTCGAGCCAGCGGATATACTCCGTCACGATCGGTACCGATCCTTATGTGTCAGCCAATTTCTCATATTTTAACGCCTGCCCATGCGCCGAACCGTCCTGTTCATCTCCGATGGCACCGCCATTACCGCCGAAACCTTCGGCCAGAGCCTGTTGACCCAGTTCAAGGGCCATGATTTCCGCCGCATTCGACTGCCGTTCGTCGATACCGTGGCCAAGGCGCGCGAGACCGTCGACCTGATTCACCGGGCTGCGGCCGCCGACGGCGTCGCACCGCTGGTGTTCAGCACCATCGTCGATACGGAGGTCGGTGCTGCGCTGCACGGTGCGAGTGCTGAGGTATTCGATATGTTCGGCACCTTCATTCCGCGACTGGAGAAGGTGCTCGGTACGATCGGCTCGCATGCCGTCGGCCAGGCCCACGGCATCATCGACACGCACCGCTACGAAGACCGGATGGAGGCTACCAACTACGCCCTGACCCACGACGACGGCATCTCCAAGCGGCTCGAGCATGCCGATGTCATTCTGGTTGGAGTGTCGCGCTCGGGCAAGACGCCAACTTGCCTCTACATGGCCTTGCATTTCGGGCTGAAAGCCGCAAACTATCCTCTTACGGAAGAAGATCTGGAAAAGCCACGGTTGCCGGAATTCCTGCGGCAGCACAGGCAGAAATTGTTCGGTCTGACCATCGAGGCCGAACGCTTGTCGGCGATCCGGCAGACACGTCGGCCGAACAGCCGTTATGCGTCGCTCAAGCAGTGCCGCCACGAGGTTGAGGCGGCCGAGGCGCTGTTACGCACCGAGGGCGTACCTGTGCTGAGTTCGACCCGATCCTCGGTTGAGGAACTTGCGAGCCGAATTCTGCTCGAATTGGGACTGGATCGAGATCATTTCTGAATCATGAATGGGCCGGTTTGTCAAGAATCGGAATTTCCGAACCTCTATGCTATGCTCATGAAATGCTGACACAATTACGCAATCCCAATTCGCTGTCCCGGGTCATTGCGCGACGACTTCCGTCGCTGCATTCCGGGGTCTTTCACGCCCTCGGTGTGCTGATGCCCGAAGACCTCGGCCGCAGCGATCTTCTGGTGTCGCGGGTTGCCGGCGCGCCCGAGCTCTACATGCGCGTCCTCGAGCGCCACAACTACACCACATTCCTCCAGCTGACCTACCTGCTGGGACCGGAACGCGAGCAGCATCCGAATGCGCACATCCGTGTCTACCACGATGCGCGCATGGCCGAGGCGACCTCGTTTTCGCCCGAGCAGGGGATCGAGCGCTTCGCCGGGCCTGATCTTCCGGTGCGCGGCCTCGTCGAGCGCAGCTGGCGCATGAATCGCGCCCTGCTGAAATGGTTGGAGTACCTGCTGGCCGAGGGCCACAGTGCAGCGACCATGCAGGCGGCGGAAGAGCTTCCGGAAGCGATGCCGGAGCCGGTGCCGGCCGAACTTGCCGACGAGGCCGTGCGCGTCGACTGAGACGCCTGACCGGTTGAACGCCTGCGGCGGCACGTTCGGCCAGAAGCGTCGCATTTTCTCCCTGCGGGTTCAGCCCGCGCTGTGCCAGCGTTCTTGTTCCAGCACCCGGACGCGATCCGACGCGTCCAGCCCCAGTAACTCCATTTCGATCGAATAGCCGCCGTCGGCGTGCGGCTGGATGTCGAAGCGCCGTGCACAGGCCGCGCCCAGCGCGCCCCCAGCCGAGGCCGATGCGGTGCAGAACACCCGGCCGCCGGACAATTCCGGCAGCGCCCACTGATGATTGTGATGGAGGTGGCCGTGCAGCACCAGCGCCACACCTTCCTCCTGCAGCAGTTCGGTCAACTCCGCCGCATCCAGCAGCGCCTTGCGCGGTTTGCAGCTGCCGGGCAGCGGCGGATGATGGATCAGCACCACACGGCAGCGGCTGGCATGGCGGCGCAGCGCATCGCGCAGTTCTTGCCGCAGGGCCTCGCCGAGGCGTCCGGTGGCCCGCGTCGGCGGCGTGACGATGGACGAATTCAGACCGATCAGCACCACCTCGCCGAATAGTCGCTCGACCGGCCAGTCGCCGTCGCTCCCGTCCAGATGCAGCCAATCGGCCCAGCAGCTGCGCAGCCGCGCCTCGGAGCCGGCGGCAAAGATGTCGTGATTGCCCGGCACCAGCAGCACCCGTTCCGGTGGTGCAAGCCGCTCGAGCCAGTCGCGGGCCTCGTCGATCTCGCGGTCCAGCCCGATCTGGCACAGGTCGCCGGTCACCGCCCAGGCATCCGGCTCCGGTTTGCGCAGCGCGGCCACCAGCGCGTCGAGGCGGTCGCGCAGATGCACATGGCGGCGCTTGCGCTGCCAGCTCAGCCAGCTCAACCAGCGCTTGCCGGACCCAAGACCGGGCCGCCAGCCATTAAGGCCGGTCAGATGCGGGTCGGTGAGGTGGACGAACTGCATGCGGGCGCGGACCGGGAGGGGCAAGGGTGCCAAGTGTACCTGCGCTCTGGCGGCCCGGAGCAAGGACGACAGGCTCGAAACGATCGCGTCCCGAGCCCGCGGATCTCTGGTTGTGGGCGCTACTTGCTCGAAGTCGCGAACTCGACGACCCGGTACACCGGTGCCGGATAGCCGCCGGAGGCAATCACCGGCGATTCGCGTTCCGGCGTCGGGTCCAGCGTGATGACCGTTTCCCGGTAGTCGTTCAGCGTCGGGCTGGAAACGTTACTGATCCAGCTTCGGACGAGGATCCGCTTGCCGTGGATCGAGTCGAAGTCGGTCTTGAAATCGAAGTGGAATTGCCGATCCTCGTTGAGCTTTGGAAGTTCAGAGGCTTCCTGCTGGCGACCCCGATAGGCTGCCGCGGAGGCGTATTCGGGCGTGAAGATCGAGTCGATCGTGTCACTCATCCCGTGCA